>Ga0316187_10005095_pt1 | contig 11366 bp, 16 predicted proteins | sample CroRivburrow1_MG_FD_204927 | JGI IMG/M metagenome (GOLD analysis project Ga0316187, IMG submission 204927) | Coastal sediment microbial communities from Maine, United States - Cross River worm burrow 1 | ecosystem: Environmental > Aquatic > Marine > Coastal > Sediment | place: USA: Maine...
ACTGAGTGTATCGATCTCACCTTCACAAATCACGAGTCTCTTGCCACCACTAGTGAAGTGATCTTGTCCAAATAGTTTATTATTTTTGTTAACCCATTGAAATTGTTTAGGCAATGTTCTAATTTTATACGAATCTTTTCCATACGGATAAAAATGGGCATCAATTTTTCCATCTGGACCATAAGTAACTTTCACACCATAATGGTCGGTAACTGCATAATTAATTTTTCTAGCATCTAGTGCAGAAATAGGGTAAGTATCAATCTCATCTAGAGATGGAATTTTAGATATTCCTGTTCTCGGAGGTCTTATATTCTTAGGACTCATTTCTGATTTTGTGTCTTGGTCATTCTTAAACCAGCTTTGACAAGAGAAACAAAAGGATGTTCCATCTTCGTATTGTTGTCTGGCATCTGAACTTCCACAACCTGTATCAAGACACGGTAGGTTCCTCTTTATTATTTTCCCCACGCTTAACTCCTTCCAATAGCACCATAATGACTAAACCACAAAGAATCATATAGGTGAAATCAATCATTTCGAAGGACAATCCATTCCATAATTTGTTCCCTACAAAATAAATACCACCCACTAATCCAAAGAAGGTCATTAATAAAGCAAACAACTGTACTAAAATTGTCATACAAACTCCATAGCCCAACGTAATCGCGTCATATGTCTCTTAGTTAACGGCTCGTGTAATTTCCAGAAGATTTTGCCTATTAAGTAATTATACCATACGTCGCTAAATGGCGCATCAACATGGCATAAAGTCCATGTCTCAGCGTATGCGAGAGTACCCTTAGTTACGTACTCTTCTATACAAATAAATTCAAATTCATCTTTAGGTCTTTCTTTAAAGATTTCCTTCAAAAACTTGGAGGATGAGGTGTAAGTCCGCCAATTTGACTCTTTCCCTTTGTTTAATTTTCCATGACCTCGGTAGAACTTTTTTCCTAAATAAAGTTTCTGCATATAATTGTCTTTAATAACATAAAGAAAACCTATTTTGGGTTCCAGACCCATCTGCTCTACAAACTTCCAATGACCATTGTCGAACATTATTCTTTCAACTCCTGTACGATTGGCCAATGTTCTATAGAGAACTCATCATCTAGAGTCTTCTTCAGATAGATCAGTCGACCATTAAATAAGAGTTGTTCTTCCCAGTCGTCTCCATACGCGCCAAGATATTCGGCTACAACTTGTTCTTGAAACTGTTCTTCGCTTTTTAATAAAGCTAAAGACTTTTTAGCACTTACAGGTCCAATTCCAAGTATACCTGGAATATTATCAGAAGGATCACCCATTAATAATTGTTCGTAATGAAATCTAACGGCTTCTTCCTCAGACACTTCAAAGATCTTTCTTTCAGTTTTTCTCATATAATAATGCAATCCGGGAATACACTTTAGATCTTTATCAATAGAACACACAATAAATTCTTCTTCTCTTTCTATACATTCAGTAGCCCAAATTCTCAGATAATCATCTGCTTCCATTCCGTCGGCAGCTACAGCCAATCCTTCGTGTACTAATAATTGTCTTAACAAAGGCACAGCCATATTATGTCTTTGCTGTCTATTTTTACTACGATGTACTTTATATTCAGGAAACATATCAATACGAAAGTTCCCTTCACCTTTTACAGCCATTTTGTAGTCACTCGAAAAGGTGGCTTCTAAAATACGATCTAGATCTTTCTTGACGACTTCGTAAGAAGCCTTAAGGAATTCAGTATCTTCTTCTCTAGTATATTCAATAGGTATCTTTTTACCATCTTCATCTAGTCGTACATGTCCGACTTTGATACCATCATCGTTAGGCCGGACTGCCTTAGTCTCCCACCTATCCATACATGCTAGATGACATAAAACATCGCCATCAATTAACGCCAGCATTACGATCCTCCAACAAGGGAAGTGTATTAAACCACCAAGGTCTATTTCTTCTAGTATATTTAAAATCTATGTCTTTAGAAACATAATATCTGCGATAAGCGAGAACCGCTTTACTAGGTTTCTCAGTAAATTCTTCAGGCATACATTGAACAAAAGGACTCGATCCTAATTGAATGTCTACTAAAGGCAATTTTAAAGACATAATTATATCTTCTGACTTATGCTCTTTGCCAAATCTATGAGTATATTCCTTAGCTAAAGCTTTTCCTAATTGCCAACTCCAGTTATAATTAGTCAAATATTCTCCAGCCCATTTAACACAAGGATGATTCTCATGAGTAGGTTTATAAGGACCGCCATTAATTGTGGATAGGATTTGAGCAGTTTCTAAAGTCATTTTAATAACATGTTTATCACAATGCATTTCTGCTGCTATATATGGGTCTTGATCTAATATAAATAGGTTCATTTACTCACTTCCTTATACGCATTGTTTTGTCATGGAAGGACTTCCTTGTCCTTCCATTGTGTTGTTTACTTTTCCCCTAATACTTTATCTTTATCTCCGTACTTACACTCAAGGTGTGCTGCACGAATAGCTTTGTCGATCATTGCCGCTCTTGCTCTCATAAGATGTGGATTAGTCCTTTCCTCAAGAAACTTAACTGCTTGTTCACGAAGACCATCTACGTAACTCTTTTTAGGCATTTTTCGCTTTCCTTTTAAGCTTAAGATTTGCTTTAACCAATGGAGTTAGTGCTTTTATTACATCATCATCTTTAATACCTCTTACCCATAAAGTTTGTCTAATATAGGAGTCATCTAAACGATCTCTTTGTTTTTTCCTTGTGATTCTAGCATTTTCATTAATTTTATCTTTATTTAATTCTCGCTGTTTTCGTGAAGCCAGTCTTTTAACTTCTGTAGTTTGAGAGGGATGATTTTTACGGTGAACCATTTCACAACTTTTACAACGGTTAAGTTTATGATGTCGACTATTTCTGGGATGATTCCAAAATTCTGCTAAGAGCTTTAACTCCTTACATGTATTACAGTATTTCGCGTATTGATCATCTATATAATAAATTGTAGAAAATTTTCCAGAATTTTTCTTAAGATATATTTCTCTCATTTCAGTACGTGTGCAATCTTTACAATCATACTGACGTCCATTGCGACTAATTCCTTTATGAAAATCCTCAAGAGGCTTTTCTTTTTTACAACTTTTACAAGCCTGATAACCTTCTCTCGTATATATTTCACTTTGAGTTCTTTGTTTAGGTTCTGGTTTGGGTTGATTCTTTTTAAATTCCCTCTCTTCTCTTTTACGAATAACCTCTGATTTAATAATTTCAAGATAGTCATCCCAATCCTCTTTAGGTATACCTCTGTTTCTAGCTAAGCTTCTCAAATAACCCCTCTTTAATTCTTTCACAGCTTTTTTTGAATTTTCGTTCCTTTTGAGTTTATTTGCTTCATGATACTTATAATAATGTTTATTGCTATGTTTTTTAGCATTCGTTTTATAGTTTTTAACTAGCTTAGCACAAACTTTACAACGTGAATTATATCCTCCAGGGCCGCTTCTGTTTTTAGAAAATTCAGAAAGATTTTTATATTCTTTACAATTGCAACATAATTTTTTACCAGGATATTTAAAAGTTAGATTTTCTTTCTTTGGCCTAGGTATATATTTAGCTTTTATTCTTGCAGCGGTACATTTTTTACATTCAGCCCTTAACCATCTTTTATTAGATCTCAGACCAAAGGCTTTTGCCGGTTTCTCTGTTTTACATCTAGAACAAACTTTTATTTCAGGAATATATTTAGTGGGTTTCGCACCAGTTGTTTCCAATTTTAGAGTCTCCATCCATAATAGTAACATTAAAAAGTTCGGGACCATCTTTAAAAGCTTTTCTACCAATCTCGGCTGCTTTCTCTGCTTGGTCTTCTGGAGTCATGAACTGAATTTCATCATGATAATAAATGAGTGGAATATAGTCTATCGAGGCTTCCTCAAGTTTCTCCATCGCTATCATTATTGCGGAAGAACAAGTTATCTTTTCATCAGATTGTAATAGGTAGACTAATAGCTTATGAAAGCTATCAACATAAATTCTATTACCACATAGTGATGGGATATATCCATCACCATATTGACGCGTCTTTCCGAAAATGTTTTCTAGTTTGTCAATAAGATCTTTGAATCCTGGGACAGCTTTAAGGAAGCCTTTCTTAAGCTTGTTCCCTTTAGTAACATCCATAGTACCGAAGATGTAAGACCAAAGCTTCTTTCCACTTGCACCAAAAAGAAATGCATATAGAATACGTTTAGCCTGTGATCTTTCAACTTCATATTCAATACCCATATCAGCCAAGACTTGTGTAAGTTTCTCTGAATTGTACGTATGAATATCACCATTCAATAGCGTGTCGATGTATTCTTGATTACCGAGATGATGTGCTAATCCTCTGGCTTGATTGCTCTTTGAATCACAACCAATGATCTTCCACCCTTCAGGACAAGTAAAGAGTTCTCTCATCTCTTTGCCATAAGGAGAATCAGTAGATGGTACATTCACAATAATTGAATGTCTTGCTCGCATACTAGGCGTGCCAACAAGCATACACTCTCCATGTAATTTTCCATTCTCATCTACATTCTCAATCCATGTTTTTAAGACACCATACCTGGATTTAGCTGATAGAAAATCAACATAGAGTTTACCATCTGGTCCTAGAAACTCAAGACTACTTTCCGTAATTTTGGGAGAAGTTCTCCTCATAGTTCCATCTTCTTTTCGCTTATAGTTCCATTCATCTGGTTCCCATCCATTTCTGAATAAGAATACTTTCACATCTGCTGGAGAATCTAGATTAAGTGGTTTGAAATCTACACGACAATATGGACCTTCAATAGGACGTTCCTCACCAGGATAACCACTACAAGGATCTATACCGAACCAATTGGCAATATGTGAGTGATAGAACCCAACCTTAGTCCATTTAGGTTCTTTCACATCAACCACGCCCTTGCACATATCTACTGCAACAGATTTCATTCCAAGTTTAGAATCAAGCACTTTATGTGTCTTAGCCAATTCTTTTTCTAATACATCATAAAGCCCTAAAGCCTTCTCTAAATCAAAATCCCAACCAATTAGATTAGCCTTAGCACACCATTCAGCAGCTTTGTGTTCTGCTTTTAAATAGATTGCGACTAGGGGAGCTTTTTCAATTGTTTCTGAGAATTCTTCTGCTAGTTCTACATAAGCCATTGCATTAATTTTAACGTCTTGTCTACAACGTTTAGCCATGTCTTTCGAGAACTGACTCCAATCTTCATGTTGTACTTTAGGGACATTAAAATATTCACCCCATCTCTCTAGAGAATGACCATCATGACCAAAGCGTCTATAATTTAAAATCTGAGAAAACAAGAGAGTGTCATGAATAGAGCATGTCCTGGGCAAATCATAATCATATAATTTTTTTAAGACAGGGAGATCGTATCCAATGATATTATGACCTATTAATAGCGATGCAGAATTCATGATTGACTTCCAACCAAAATCACCCTCCTCGAATTGCCTAACTTCGCGGGTATCCAGGTTGTACATGACCATGATCCACATTCTAGTAGCATCTTGCAGAAGACCATCACATTCAATATCGAATACCCATCTAGACATCAGATACTCCCATTTAGTATTCCTTCAATATGATCTACAAGTATCGGCTGCTTATCATTCTTAAGAAAGGCTACGTAGAATTTTAAATACCAAAGAGCCTTCTCAGCATCTTGTAATTGTTCACCCTTTCTTTCATCCCTATCTAGATATTTTCGTACTTGTAGTTTCACAGCTTTTGCAAATGCTGCAGGATCATTTTTATACTCAGGGATACGACTCATAGTTTCTAACCATTGAAGTCTTCCTAGATATCCTTGGTAATGTTGAGGATTGATAGGATCTTCTGTTGGAGATTCCCTTACTTCCCAAATATTTCCTGGCGCTAGTGCATCATCTATATGAAATCCATCATCCTCTACATGATACTTTCTACCAGCTTGGGGAAGTTCGTCTACTTTATCAGGTCTCCAAGCGGCATCTCTTTCAAGCTTATTACGCCAATCTATTAAATCTGATTGACATGTAATACACATGATTTTTGGAGCATCATGACGAGCATCTCCTCGATAGATCTCTACATACTCATTTGTAAAATTGTATTCACCTTTTATTAGAAATAGATTTTCGATTTCTTCAAGTCTAGTACATGTATGTAATTTATTAGCAGTAGATTTCTCGTATATCTCATAAATATATTCCATAACAATTCCCTAGAAAAAGGGGCCACCCAAATGGATGACCCCTTTGTTGTTACTTATAACGAAATATTCTTAGCGCTATTTACACTAGGTGCTTCTTCAGAATCCTCTCCGGATTCCTCTTCTTCAGGAGGCTGAATAACTTCAGTTTCGGCGTCTAACTCCGCGAACTCATCTTCACGCGGGGTAGGAATATAAATAAGATGCTTTGTTAATTGAATACCCATAAGGACAGTTACAACACCAGGCTTGCCAGTCTTGCTTACATAATCATACTGAAAAACACGTACATTAGCAATAGACTTATTACCAATTGAATTAGGATCAACAGGGTTCAATTTTGTATCAACCACCTTAACAGGGCTAGATGGTTCTCCATCTACCTTGAAAGATTTCTTTCTCAAATTCACACGGAAATATGGTTCACCCTCATCAGGAACAATGGCTTTGACAATCAAATTCTTTGATTCCCAATCCTTCTTTTTCTCCTTATCGGTAGTTCTCAATTGAACTTCCCATGTAGGATTTTCTTGATTAAACTTAGCATTAGGACGCTTTGGGTCTACTTTAGCGAACCAGATTTCACAGTCGTTTAAGATCATTTTATGCCTCTAATTAGTTTGTTTTAGGAGCCCTTGTAAGGGTTAATAGATCGGTCTCGCCGATATGATTTTCCTAAATCTTTTTTAATTCTAATTATAAAGAAATGAGCTTTTTCTTATTATAAGGATTGCTCAACTAATTGGTGTATATCACCAGAGACATTAGTTAGATTTTTCTAAAGACTTCATTAAATTTTTGCAGGTTTTTCCTATATTCTTTGGGATGTAGTAGATAGGGCCTCCAGCATTATTAGTCACATTCCAGAAGCTATAAAAATCTTTACTAGGGATTAGCATAGCTCCCTCAAATATATCATCTGTTTCTAAAATTGATTTACAGGTTTTCGTCCATTGGAAACCATCCCATTCTTTAAAATCTCTTTCTTTCGTTGTCTTAAGATAAATCAAATCATCATAAAACTCTAAGATATAAATTGATCCACCATAATAATATTCAAAATCTACATCAAAGAAATCAAGATTTAAATCGTTTCCTAGATTATTTTTCATAAGGCTTTTTATGTGTTCATAGACAGCGGTTGTTCTAGCGCCATCACCATCGATTATGTGCCCACATTCTCGAAGTTGTTTGAGAGAGTCAAATTTAAGCAAAGCAAAACTCCGATGTTAATATATCATTAATGTCTAATGTTCCGAACTCGATTTCGCTTATATCTCCTCCAATCTGATTCATAATAGAAGAAAGTGGATCTGTTTTATATAGCTTAACAAAAGTCTCTCTGACTATGTGAAATAGCTGAGGCATATCTGCAAGTAGACACCCAAAAGAATCATGAATACAACTAACAGGAAATGGTGCTTCATCAACAATCATAGCTAAATGTGCTGCATCTAGACTATGAATTGCATTAGGAGAAGCTCCTTGAGATTGTTTACCTTTAGAGGGTTTAACATCTTCAATGAAGCACACATGTAACTGTAGTGTATTCTTGAAATACTTACTAGAAGGAGAACGTTCACCAAGTGGTGGACCATATTGAATCCATAACTTACGTACTTTTCCTTCTGTATAGTTTTGGACTACAGGAAACTTAGTAACAGGAACTTCCCATGATAAAAATTTACCTGCTTGTTCAGCTTTCTTTCCAGCCTGCTCAAATATCTTTAGTAATCGCATTGGTCGTTCTAAAGATGTTTTACAATCCTTGTAGATCTCACGACCTAAATAAGCACCCCATCTATGTTCCATATGCATCAACAAATTAATATTATGCTTCTTTGCATCATCTATTTGTTGCTGTCCAAGACCATAAGCAGTACCACCATAAGGAAGAGTCATAACATTTCTCTTAACAATCTTTCTGCGTCCTTTAAGATCCTTAATACGGAGCCAATATACAGGAGCAGCTATCTGTATCAAGAGAGTATTATCCTCTTTAAACTTCCTAACCTCCTCTATGAGTTCAATTCTTCTCTCACTCTTAGGTTCACATTCGCTAATACGCTTCTTAAGATCAATCATAGTATCTATTAGTCTTTCACAATCTTCAATCTCCTCTTTGGTATACTCTTTTATTTCTTCCTCTAGTGTAGCCCAGACATGTTCAGCAACATATTCATAAAGATCGCCAGGAAGAGGTTGTGGAACTAAATTTACATATGGGGCTGTCTTTTCATCTAGTGTTAATGCACTAAGATGTTGAGAACCATTATTAGAACCATCTATGTAGGCTTCCATGTGTGACTCGTAATCGTAACAATCCCAAGGACTTTTATCAGGATACTTTAATGTATTCTCCATTCCATTATCATATTGCCACTTTCTAAGATCCATTAATTCTTTACAAGCTGCCAGAAACTGCCAAGGTTTATCAGCTTCCATCCAACCCTGATTGACCTTTGGATTTTCAGCATAACTAAGAAAAATCTCTTCGTTATCAATGGCCCAATCATATCTTTCCTTCAAAGGCAGTTTATCAGTTTTAAGACCATCCTCTCTTCCTGATTCACCACCCCATCTTGTGGAAATTGTGACCATCAACCAAAAGTAACCATCTTCACCAAGTCTCTTGCTGTCTGCTCGTCGCAATAAACCACGAGCCAAGTCTGAACCTTGCTCGTGGAGATAAGCCGTAGCTGGATATCGTCTCCCACGGAAGTCATAGTAATAGAGATGATAGAATGTTTTTCCAAGAAATCTTTTAGCGATGCTTCCAATTGCTTTTGCTTCTCTAAGCTTGGTTGCTCGTGCTTCTCTATTGTGAAGATCCCAGATGTCAGAGAAAGCGCGGGTCTTATTTCTGAGTCCCCATCTGTGTACATCGAATATATAGTCATTGATTGTCCAGCCTACGCTTTGTGCTTTATTAACACCATTAAAAATAATAGGATGAGTTTCAGGAGATATTTGTTGAATCACATCTCTGTTACCAGTTTTAATTAGATATGCCCCAGTACTATGTTTAGAAGAGGTCCATGGTTCATAAGGCAATTCTGAAGGCAACTTCTCAACCTTACTTGTTTTAACACCATTCCAGAGTTCACAAATAGTATCATCATCTAAAACCTGTATAATATAGGTAGCATGTTGTTTCTTACCTTGACCCAATACCGCTTCTAATATGCCTAGTTCTTGAAAAGAGTACAGTAAGAAAGCACCTGTTCTAACAGCCTTTGCAGAATCCCTTTTTAATTTATATTTATTACGTAGGTTATGTCCAATAGCAGCTAATACTTCGACTAAGTAGATAGTGTTTCTTCTACGTTTATTTACTCTAGTGTACAGATAGAGAGTTGAAATAACGTTGTCTATATAATCATTGACATCTAGCTCTTTTAAGTACTTCAAAGTACTACGGCTCGTTATCTCCTCCTCCAGTCTGTCCTCTATTGATTTTATCAGTTTCTTTCTCATTTATTTCCCTTATAACTTGAGGAAGTAAAGAAATAAAATATATACCGATCAGGAATTTAATAAATATCATATATTTCCCTTGGATCTCTGGAACAAAAATATTGCTGCCGAGCCAAGGATAAGAGCATCAAAAGATAATTTTGAGAATAAAAATAATATGATAAATATTAAGATGTAATGCATCAACTGTTTCTCATTCATATATTTAAAAAATAATAAGAGAAAATCCCCTCACACAATGTGAGGGGTAATTTCTGTTAAAGAACAGTACTAGTCGATGCACTCTTTATGAGTTTTTTCAGCTTCTTTATTTTCTTTTCATCTATGAAGAAGGGAATTGTTGAACCCTTCGTATCAACCACACCAACCACTTTGATGAAACTGAGCCAACCACCTACAAGACGTTCACAGTCAGAAAGCACCATCAAATTACTGACTTGAAATTCTTTCGCAGAATTCACAAAGTATTTTTCTGGTACCCACAGTCTGTTCAGTATTTCGGTTAGTTCCTCTTTTGTTTCTTTCTCACCAGGTTTAGGCTTAGAAGATTTGGATGGCTCATGATAGAACCATCCCTCAATCTTAATCGTCTTCACCCTTTTTACTGGTTTTTCCTCCATTACTTGACGATACGGCGATTTCGACATTGTCTTTCTCCTTCTTAGCCTTTCGAATTTCTAAGATGCCTCTTACGAGACCGAATAGAAGACCAGCAAGGGTATAAACAATAACGACTGACATAGCAGTTCTAGTAATGACGGTTAAACCAAAGAACATTGGTGCTCTCAAAAGTACAAGTGCAACTACAATTGTACCGACTAAGAGTCCTCCTTTGAGGGTAGAATTAATTAAAGTAGAGATCATTGGTCACCTCTTTGCTCGATGTCTTTTAAGATGCCTTCACAAAGATGTCTATTGGCATCATTAATAGCTTTCTGAAACTCATCAAGTGTCTCCACCATTTTGAGTTCCATAGTAGCTTTCATTGTTGCTGAAAGGATACCGAGTGATTCCTCAATCTCCTTTGGAAGCTTCACAATATCGAGCGTTTTCTTGGATTGCTTCTGGAATTTTCTCCAGGTTAGTTTCATAATTACCTCCCATCAGTCTCAGGCGTAATCGTAATAAACGAACCCTTCGAATATCGCCTATTTCCATATTGATCGTCGAAATAGGTTCTCTGTACCTCGTCTTGTTGAACACTCACACCACTCGAAGGCCAGTAACCACCACTGACAATTATAACATCATCTTCAGTTACAATCGCCTCACTATAGCCGAAATTCTCAGGGTTCCCCTGGTTTCGTTTATAGAGCTCACAATTTATACGAGGATCTCCCTCATAAAAGACTGTGAAGTTACCATTGTAGCCTTCTGGCTTTTCGATACCACAAGTAGGGTAATCAATACCTACACGGTAATTTACCCAGTTCCCACTTGTGCTGCATCCAATCAAGAAGATACTAAGTAATGCTATTCTAAGCATTCCGTTCTCCTTTAAAAAAAATAAATAAGGAAAAGGAAAGGGGATATTTCTATCCCCTCTCCATGCTTCCTCACCACTCACTCGACGATATGCAGATCAACAACATTGTTGCCAAAGGCACGACGCTTCACATTTTCTTTGAAGCTCTTACCAAAGGCACGGATCTGCTGAC
>Ga0316187_10005096_pt1 | contig 11366 bp, 8 predicted proteins | sample CroRivburrow1_MG_FD_204927 | JGI IMG/M metagenome (GOLD analysis project Ga0316187, IMG submission 204927) | Coastal sediment microbial communities from Maine, United States - Cross River worm burrow 1 | ecosystem: Environmental > Aquatic > Marine > Coastal > Sediment | place: USA: Maine...
TTTCCGCCAGAAATCCAGAGGGTTGAATAGATTGGGGCCGGAAAGGCGAATATTTCAGGCATATCCAGGCACAAGTTTTCTGCCTTGATATACATGGGTGATAGCGGTTATTCTTCTTATACTTGAAACATTTTTTATCCCTGGCCGCCGAATCCGGCAACTCGGATGCGATGGAATATTTGCGGGAAAATGTGAGAAACGCTTCAGCGACGTTTCGCAATGCCGCATCCATTACGGATTTTCACACCAAACTGAATGACGCGTCGGCGGGGCACCTCCCTTCTCAATACGAAGTAGGAATGGCTTATCTAAAAGGCAACGGCGTAGAGGCGGATACGAAATTAGCGGCGAAATGGTTGCGCCGGGCTGCCATGAATGATCACGCCGAGGCGCAGTACCAATTAAGCCAATTGTACCGTGACGGTGTTGGCATGGAACAGAATCGCAAGCGCGCTTTGGAATGGTTGAAAATCGCAGCCAGCGCAGGAGTACAGAACGCCCAAAAAGAGTTGCATTCCATGCACCTTAGCAATAGTCCGGAGGAAGCGTTCGAGGACTTCATCGTTAAAGCAACCGAAGACATTCTACCTGTGCAACCCATCGAGGACGTTGTGATGACCGGCTCGGATGACACGGACTCGGAAACCACTGACTCTGAAAAAACGAAACCTGGCATAGCTATTAATAATACTCCTGAACCAGATTCGAATTTATCACCCGAGTACCCCATGGATGACCTTTACTCGCTGGATTTACAACCCACCGATGCGCAGCAGCAATACCAACTGGCCAATCGCTACATGTCCGGTGAAGATTTATATCAAGACGGCGGGCGTGCCGCCTATTGGTATGAGCAAGCCGCCAAGAAAAATCACCCGGAAGCACAGTATCAATTGGGTGAGATGTATAAACATGGCACTGGTGTTACCGCCAGCGTGGCCAAAGCCAAGTTTTGGTTAAGCAAAGCGGCTAAGGCCGGCGTAAACAAGGCCGAGATTTCTTTAAAAGATTTAAGTGACATCCAGATCAGCAATTCGACCAATGTTATAAAAACCAGTTTTCCCGTGACCAAAGTTGACACCGCCGCGCCGCCTGCCAACGCCGATTCATTCAAAGATACCAAGGAGCAGGAGAATCAACCAAACAAATCTTCGTTAGTTGAACGCCCGCGCACGACGCCACCTCACTCGAACGAATCCAACGTCCAGGCTACCGCTGGCATGATCAGCGTATTGGGTGAAGGCGACCCGGCAAGCGACGGCTTGGACAAGGAAATTCGATCCTTAATAGATTCGGCCAATGATAACGAACCGGGTGCGCAAGTAAGGCTCGCTGAAATGTATCGCAAAGGGCGGGGGGTAGAAATGGATTTGAGTATCGCGGCCCAATGGTATCAAAAAGCGGCCACCGAGGGCGACGCGGAAGCGCAATTTGAATTGGGAGATATGTATAAAGAAGGCGTAGGCGTGGAAAAAAACAACGCTTTGGCCATCAAGTGGTTCCGCAAGGCGGCCAATCAGGGGCATGAAACGGCCAAACGCCGCTTGGGTGGATGCCGTATTTGTTGACTGTATCGCGCTATAACCACATAAAAACTACGCTCGTTAATTCTGCGCTCGCAAAAACAGAGCTCGTAAAAAGAACGCTAATAATAACAAGGACAATAAAATGAAGCACTTTATCTATTTATCGTTATTTTTTTTATTAACGACTTTTTTCGGTTTTCACAAATCCGCTTTCGCCGTTGAGTTCAGTTTGTATGGTGATGTGCAGTTTCGCTCCAGTGAGTACGAAGATTCATTTGTGCTGGGTCCATTGCATATTATAGCTGACCAGGAAATCAGCGATACCACTTCGGTTACAATGGATTTGGCGTTCGAGGAACACGAAGGTGATTTTGAAACCCATCTTGAACGTTTTTATCTGAAAAAAACCTTCGCGGAGCATTTGAATTTCACCCTCGGGCGGTTTCAAAAAACTCTGGGATTTTGGCGTCACAACTTTCACCACGGATCCTTATCGCAAGACACCATTTCGCGACCATTTTTTTTGGAATCCGAAGAAATAGAAGAAGGCGTGTTCCCGGCCCACTTAATTGGCATGTTGTTCGGTTATGAATCACAGAAAGCCACTCTGCAATTAGCGCTTTCAAACAGTAGCGGCATGGACACTCAAGTCATTGCTGCCGCAGAAGACACCACCCAAATGGTATCATTAAACACCCGTGATCCCAGTTCGGACAAAACCTTCGTCACCCGCGCCACTTATCGGATTGCCGGACCACTGGAATTGGGTATATTCGCTATGCTCAATGAAATTGTGGAAATCGGCGAAGATCCCGACGTGACCATGGTGAAATACGGAGAAAAATTGTTCGAACAAAAAGTGTTCGGCATCGATGCCAATTTTTTTAGCAAGACGTTTTATGCCTTCGGCGAATTCTATCAAATGAATTTCAAAGACAACCAAGACGTCAACGCAAGCATTATCAACTACTACCCGCCACGAGACGAGCCTTATAAAGCCATTGCCTATTACCTGCAATTGGGTTATCGAATCACCAACAAATTCACTCTGGCCGCACGGCGCGAGTCCTTGGATTTTGATGAAGGTGGTACGTTTTTCGATATCCAAGGCATCGTGCCGGAAACGCGCAACCTTCTCGCCCTCAACTACCGCATAGAAGACAGCAATGTGTTACGTTTTGAAGTCCGACAAGAAAAAAGAGACAACCAGGAATCAGAAACCATTTATGGGTTACAGTGGTTTTTTTATTTATTGTAATGTTCCCAACCTACTTTATGACATCCTGAGTGATACGACTGCATGGACGCAGGAGGTAGAGTAATGCATGGAGCAGTTTCCGAGAGAAGGATCTAATAACACGGCCATACACACCTTTTATAGATTCTTCGGCATCCGCTCCTGCGATGCTCTACCTCCTCGACACTGGTTCCAAACAGCGTTCAACCTACTCCTTTCCTAGAGCCGTGCGTCTGATGCGCATGCACGAATGCTGCGATGGCAGGATGCCATGGAGCGGCCACGAAGTCATCAATCGTTCAGGATGACATTATTGCTGTGTCATCCTGAGTGATAACGAAGGATCTTAGACTGTGGAAACCAAAGATTCCTCGCAAATTCACTGCAACGACCGCTGCTCCAATTGCAAATAGATGTTATACGCGTTAGGCCGATTGGCGACAAACGCCGGCAGACTCTTATATCGGCTCCAATCGGAAGCCTCATACGCTTCGGCAAAAGGAATCAGCTCGTCTACGGCTGCACTCATTTGATCGTGCATATACTGTAAATATTCCGAAGTAAACAAAACCGCTTGCGCCACATCTTGCAGTGCTGGCCCATGGCCCGGCACGATGACTTTAATATTCGTTGCATCGAGATGGTGTAATTGTTCCAGCCACACTTCAGTATTACCTCCCACAAACGGAATCCGCCCTTGAAAAATCAAATCACCGGAGAACAAGACACCGTCGGTATCCACGCGCAGCATAAGATCGCCTTCAGAATGGGTCGAACCCAAGGGGATAACCGTGAAATCAACTCCCCCCAAATGAAACTGCTTCTGTTGCGCGACATACACATCCGGCTCTATTATTCGAGTGGTATCATCCACCCACGGGAACAAAGACTCCCGTCTTTCCTTAAGGCGGCTATTAGCGCCATCCGAGTTGACGTATTCTTTGGCTCCGTTTGGCGCCCAAACTTCAGCACCTCGTCCACCGGAAATATCTTTAAACACTTGCAGTCCGTATATATGATCTGCGTGATAGTGACTGGCAACCACTTTTAAAATGGGCTTATCGGTCAGTTCCTGAATTTTGGACAATAACAGATAGCCCAGAGACGGCGACCCCAGTGCATCAAACAACACCACGCCTTCATCGGTAATGATCACTCCGGCATTAGAAATAAAACCATCGTGCTCAGTGGCTGATCCCGGTGTTCCCTCAGCATAATAAGTGTGCTCCCCTACTTTGACTAGTCGCATGTCCACCCAGGTCGGTTCATAAGGAGAGTCACGCCAAATATCTTTTTGTTTTTGCTTTGGTTTGGCGGTCGCTAGGGGCTGTTGCTGTTCCACAGGCGCTTTATCGCAAGCAGCCATAGCAAAAATAATCACGATGAAAATTACTATTCTAACCAACATACTACTTTTTACGTTTCGCTTGAAAAAATTGAGAAAGCATCTGACTACATTCTTCCGCCAATATACCGCCTGTAACGTCGATACGATGATTTAATCGATCATCCTGCAACAAATGAAACACACTTTCATCCGCCCCGGCCTTGGGATCACTGGCGCCATATACCACGCGTTTTACTCTAGCGTGGATCAACGCGCCAGCACACATCACACACGGTTCCAACGTCACATACAATACCGTATCCACTATACGATAGTTTTCCAATTGGCGGCCGGCTTGGCGCAAAGCGACAATCTCGGCATGCGCGGTGGGATCTTGGCTCGTTATTGGCTGATTCCAACCTTCCGCAACTAGTTGATTATCTTTGACAAGTACCGCACCCACGGGAACCTCGCCCAAAGATTCGGCATGCTGCGCCAACTGCAACGCCTTGCGCATCCAATATTCGTCATCGACGTCGGATTGTGAAGAATTTTGGGAAATGGTCATGCTTTTCGATGAACAACCTAATGGATTAACAACCGGAACAGGCATTAATTAACATAACACGGGAAAAGTGGCAAATATTTCCGAACAACTCGATTTATTGGAATTGAGCATTACCGCGCTGCCCTCGCACATGAAACATATTGCTGTGGTTGCGAGCGTTAGCACGGCAATCTCAAAAGCGCTGCATTGACCACAAATCTCTGTGCACACATAAACGCCAAAAAGACTGCCACGGCGCAAAACACGCGCAATGACTCAACCTTTCGATTCGATGGCTGAGCTGAGTTTTGTCATTGCGAACAACCGATAGGGAGTGCGGCAATCTCAAGGGCTCTCATATATCCACTTAGAATCGTGATGCGCAGACACCGCAGAGATTGCCACGGCGCAGAAAAGCTCCTCTCAATGACATATTCGTCGAACTAAGAGGCAAACTTTATTTCTGTCTTTGTAAGCTATAGCTAAATTACCTCAGCTCCCATGATCCTGCTTACCATCCATCCATGTCTGCGAAATCTTGATATCCGAAATTTTCTTTGGCTCGACCTTGCGAATATCACTTTCGAGTAGAACTAAGTCTGCAAACTTGCCCGGTTCGAGGCTGCCAATCTCCTTTTCTGAATGTGACAACCAAGCCGCATCCCGAGTAATAGATCGAATCGCGGCTTCGACGCTGACCCGCTCCTGTTGCGCGAGGACCGTGTCAGGCTCCTTCCATAGATCCCGCTCGACGGCAGCGCGTACCTTGTGTAATGACCCCAGCGGCGAAACCGGTGCGTCGGTGTGCATGGTCCAAGTGAGGCCTGCCTTCTCGACGCTACCGCAACGATCGAGCAACTGCACTTTCTCTGGACCGAATACTTTGTCGCGCATCACATGGCCCCAGTAGTACACGTGGTTAATCAGGAAGCTCGGCCCAACCCCAAGTGCCTTACAACGTTTGATCTGATCATCATGAAGAATGGAACAATGTTCGATGCGGCAGCGTAGCGACTTGATGTCGATTCCCTGACCTTGGGCATTTTCTAAGGAATCGAGAATGGCATCTATGGCAGCATCACCGTTACCATGTAAAGCTAAAGGCCAGCCTTGCTTGGTACGCTTCAGAACATGTTCGTTAAGCACCTTTGGTTCCACGTAGAAGATACCTTTGGTATCCTTGCCCACATAGGGCTCACGTTGTCGTCCTGTATAACCCTGGTTGGAGCCATCGACAACCCTCTTCCAACCTGATACCCGCATGAACGCATCGCCATAACCTGGTTTGGCACCGACCTTGTCCCACTCTTTTGCCTTACCGTCGTACAAATAAGCTCGCACGCGAGTCTTCATGCGGCCCCCAGCAAACATCTTTTCAAAAGCTTCGATATCAGCCGCAGCGCCAAAGGCGCCGGCCGCCATATCGCATAACGTTGTGATACCAAGAGCGGCGGCTTGTTCGCCCACCTCGATGCCGGCATCGACGATCCCAGTTTGCATTCGTTCAATGATTGCCTTGTTCAACAGCACCACCGACAGATGAGCATTCACTCCATAGAGCACACCGTTGGGTGAACCGTCTTCATAACGCCCGTACTCAGCGCCCTGTGGATTTGGTGTGTCTTTAGTGATCTTGGCAAGCTCCAGGGCTTTGCTATTGACATAGGCGATGTGGCCGGAGGCATTCAGCACGAAAATTGGACGATCCTTGGAAATCTCATCAAGCTCTTTTGTTGTCAGTTCGCGCGATGGCTCCAACAAAACTGGATCGAACTGACGGGCCACGATCCATTCATCGGCGCCCGTCTTATCCGCAACTTGGCGCAGGGCTTTAAGACAGGCATCAAAGGTTGGCTGTTTAAACGGCCCGACATCTTCCGTGTGGCCAAACGCGGCAAGCAAAGCGAAATGCATGTGCGGTTCGATGAAACCAGGCAATACTGTACGGCCTGCCAGGTCAATGACTCGGGCTCCGCTACCGGCGGCACTGGCAACCGCCTCGTTGCTACCAACGGCTAAAATTTTATTACCCCGAATCGCCAGCGCCGTGTGCTCGGAAAATCCCGCATCCACCGGCAACACCACGCCGTTGCGGAACACGATCGTCTCTTCTGTGCTGGCAATTTTTGTGGTGGAAACTTCGCCGGGCTAGCGTTGTTTGCAACCCGGGAGCCACAGCCCTACCAACGCGCCGGCGCCGACCTGGATAAAACGTCGTCGATTGATTGTCATGGTTCTCTCCTAATCATCATGGATTTAGAGCTTTTCTTTCTATTGCGCTATTGTGGTTCGTCGAGACTTGATACCACGAATCAAGCCCCATAGGCCAGCAACAAACCCGAACAGATTCAACGCAGCTCCCGCCCAACGCCAGAAAGCCGTGGGCCAAAGTGACGCATCACCTGTGAATGCCTGATAGACAGCGGCGAACGCCGCCACGGCACACAAAACACTCAGCACAGAGAAAATGAGACCATTGAATCGCGCTGCCAGGTAAAGAAGCACGCCAAGAACCACCAAAATACCCGCGACAGTAAGCGATGCGGTCGGCCCGATACCGGTTCCAGTTTTTTCGATGAGGACGACGCCAGCCACATTCCAAAAAACGCAGCCGGCAACCCAAACAACAATACAAATGAGTGGCGCTTTCAGTCTTTGATCAATCATAACGAGTCGATACCTCTTGACAGAAACGCACCCTCTACCGACTATTTTTTTACAGGAAAAGGTTTTCCCTCAAACACCGTGCCCCAGACCGGGATGTCTTTCAGTTTCTCCACGGCCACTTCATATGGATCTTGTTCCAGCACGGTGAAGTCAGCCATCTTCCCGGGTGTGACGCTACCGATCTCGTTTTCCATGCGGACGACGTAAGCGGCGTCGATGGTGACCGCGCGCAGCGCCTGCTCGACCGTAATGCGCTCATCGGGGCCAAGCACCTTACCGCTCGCGGAGAACCGGTTCACCATCACCCAGGCGAGTCGCAGCGGTTCGGCAGGCGCCATCGTAAAGTCCGAGTGCAGGGAAAGTTTCACCCCGTTATCCAGCAGCGATTTGGCTCGGACCATATAGGGCGCGCGCTCCGGCCCCAGGCCTACCTTGGTGTAGGCGTCACCCATGGTGTATAGATAGTACGGCTGTGCCGAGACGGCGACGCCAAGCTCACCCATGCGTTTGGCCTGCTCCTGCGTGAAGTAGCCGGCATGATGCATGGTGAAGCGGTGATCCTTGCGCGGGTTCTCTCGCAGCAGCTTCTCGAGCACATCGAGTGTCACCTTCATGCCGAGGTCGCCGTTGACATGCACATGAATCTGATAGCCCTTGTTCCAGAAAACCCTGGCTGCACGTTCCAGTTCATCAGGCGGCATAATCCATTCGCCTTTATGCCCATCGGTGTAGCCATCCTGCATCTGCATGTACTGGGAGTAGAACGCGCCATCGGCAAACAGCTTGACCTGCTTCTCATCCCATCTGATGTGGTGCGTGTTCTGCTTCGGCAAGTTCGCGTAGGCATCTGCCGCCTGTTCCAGCCCGCCGTAGCGTTTGGTGATCAGCTCGCTGCCCACCGGAATCAGGAACAGCCGAAACGGCGTCTCGGCGTTATTGTACGCGGCTTCCACCGCCGCGAACTCCTTGTCCGGATCCATCGCGCCGGCGGCCATATCCGCCGCAGTGGTGATGCCGCCACGGTGAAGGATCTCACGTGCTTGCGCCAAAGCGGGCATCAACCGTTCCGGTGCCATCAGGTACGGCCCGACTTTGAGTAAAAAGTGCTTTTTAAAGCCGGCCTCAAAAAGCCAGCCTTTGAGCCAATCCACTTGAGGATCCTTGGGATCATCGCCCAACTCCTTCAGCGCTGCCGAGTTGAGAACGACTTCGTGGAAGGAACGACCCCAAACGATGATGGGGCGCGTCGACGATATCTTGTCGAGATCCTCGCGCCAGACGTCACCGTGAAACAGGGCATGATGTCCCCAGGTCCACAGCATCTCCTTCGGATCTTGCATGCCCGCCTCGATCTCTTTCAAGCGAGCCAGATAGGCTTCTTTGCCGCGCACCCCCTTGACGAAGCCACTGGGGAGATTCCAGTCGAACGGAGTGATGAACTTCATCTGTAAAACAAAACCGGCAACCAGCAACGGATGCAAGTGATTGTCGATGAAACCCGGCAGCAGCACTTTGTCTTTGAAGGTGTCAACCACATTGTACGGTTGACTACCCAGTTGCTGCTTGACTTGTTCGAGGCTCCCGACGGCGGTAATTTTATCGCCGGCAACGGCAACTGCGGTTGCTTCGGGTGTAGCCTCATCCATGGTGATGATCTTCTTTGCCGTATAGACGACAGCCTGTTCGACTTTCTTCTGTGCTACGGTCTGTTCGCTTTTCTTCTGGGTGACAGCCTGGTCGCCTTTTTCCTGCGTGCAAGCGCTAAATCCCATGCCACTGAATAGGACGATGGCTAATGCAGCCATCACGCCGTTCTGAATACGACACCATTGATGTGCTAACATGGTTTTTTCTCTAAGGATTCGGTTGATCTAGCCCTCATTCAAACTCGCTCTTTTATTAACTACTTCGGAAACAAAAACTGAAAGGTAAAACTCCAAGTCCAATCCGGAGCCGAATCCGGTTTCTCCACATTGTAATAAGCCTCAATACGGTTGTTAACCGCTTGTTTACCGATCTTGTAAACCCGACCTATACCACCACCCAGTGGTACTGTCCATGTTTGACTTGAAGATGCCTTCCAATTCGCGGTGATAATAATATCCGTAATTAGAAACCACCCTTTATCGAGGTTATAGTTGGCAAAAGGCTCCATTAAAAACTGGCTTACATCCTCGCGATCGCTGTCACCGGCAACTGACCAGATTTGTCGACCCAATATACCCAGACTGCCCCATTTGGGCTGGGTTAACGCAACTGCTGTCACACCCGCGCTCCACTTACCGCTGCCCAACTGATCTTCGGATGCTGTAGGCATATTTATGGTAGGGCCCGCCCCCCAAATGACTTTGCCATACTTCACCGGAGATAAAAACAAGGAATAGTTTGCGTCACCCAAACCAGATGCGCTTTCTGCCCCTCCACCAGGATTGGGATTATTAGAATTTGAAATCGCGCCATCAACACTGCCGATGGGTAGTATCAAACGGCTGACATAGTTCCAATCGCCTTTGGTGATGGGATAAACCGGCTGAATGTTTAAAATAGTCCCGTCACCGTTGGCCGCACCGTAGTCAAAATTAAACTTAAATGGCAAACTAACGAGCGAACTGATAGGGTTTTGCACCGCAGCGCGCAAGTCTCCCCCACCATTAGCTAGAACGCTCACGGGTATTGCTAAAAGCAACGTCGCTCCCGCAAAGAACAAAAGACTTCGACGAGCTATATACTTCGTGTTTTTCATATCTATATACTCCCCTTACTCAATAAATCGATTTGTTACGTCAATCCCAACGAACCTCGAAGGCTGTCAATGAGAGCGTCCTAAAACTGCGAGCGGAGCCCGGCAGGCTGCAACCTCTAAAGCTCTCTACTGCCCTCAAACTTGGTACATGAACAAACACTGCAGAGATTGCCGCGGCGGGATTGCTTCGCTACGCTCGCAACGCGCCTCGGCAACCGCGTCCTGCGTTTCTTAAAGCGCCTACTTTTTGTGCTCTACCTCGTGCATCCATGCACTCGTCGCAATGACACTATAGTCGAAATCCAATTCTAGCTTTAACACTGTCATTGCGAGCGATAGCGCGGCAATCTCACAAACTCTCCAACAGCCACTTAACTCAGTAGCTACACAAACATCGTAGTGATTGCTTGGTCACAAAAAACGTTTCTCGCAATGACAATGTGTTGTATTACTTCTTCGGCGTATACCAAATAGGTGACGTGTAGGCCCGCTCCTGCGTGGTCATCGGGACCTCTTTCGACATCTTCACACCGAAGCGTTTGGCATCATACGCCGTCCAGCGTGGCGTCGGAATCTCGATAACACGTGCGTAGTAGAAGGCTTTCTGTGAAGGATCAAAATCAGGATCCTGCCAAACCGTGATCAGCTCAGGATCACCGATCGTATTGCTCCAGGTCGCGTTCTTCACATCCACGGTGCTGCCAACCGGTGGCACCTTACCTTTTTTGTCCAATTTGCGTTTATCGGCATCGCCCCAGGCAACGTTATAAACTTTTTCGTGTGTCTTACCTTTCTTGTCGAGCCAGCCTTTGACGATCTGAATGCGATCCAAGTTGCCGCTGTACGGATCTTTGAGCGCGGCAACCAGGAAAGAAGGGGACTTGCCGCTTGGGCCTTGCCCGAGATCACCACCCATGGAAACGCCCTTTGAGTAACCGATCCGACCGGGCGTGCGCTTGGAAGCATCAGCAGTTTCGAAGTTCCAGCCACCAAAGAACCATACAGTCATACGTGATCCGGTTGTCGCGTACACTTCCTTGCGGGCCATCGCGTCAAAGATAGCTTCACGTGTATTTTCTGTTGCCCATACTCCCGTGTATCCTGAGGCGGTCTGTTCCCAACCCATGGTGGTTATTTCGCCGAATTGGTAGACGGGTTTCTCCCAACGGTGAGCGCTAGGTTCTTTATGCGTGGCCTTGCCAAAGAAGTTATCTTCCTCTGCAGTCGCAAGCGATGTGTGACTGTCGGTAGAACCAATCAAGCCGAATTTGTACGGGTTGGTGCCATGCTTGGCTTCCAGCTTCAAGCCATTCTTCAGT
>Ga0316187_10005097_pt1 | contig 11364 bp, 10 predicted proteins | sample CroRivburrow1_MG_FD_204927 | JGI IMG/M metagenome (GOLD analysis project Ga0316187, IMG submission 204927) | Coastal sediment microbial communities from Maine, United States - Cross River worm burrow 1 | ecosystem: Environmental > Aquatic > Marine > Coastal > Sediment | place: USA: Maine...
GTCCGTCTGTCGCTACCAGCCGAATATGCCCGGTATCGTCCAGCTCAAATAATGTGCCGGTCAGGTATTTTCGTGTTTCATCATGAGACATGGCAAAGCTTGTGGAAGCGATCATCTGAGCCAGGTCACCACCATCAATCGACACACAACTGGCGTCTTCCTCTTCCTTGATTACTGGAAAATCATCGGCAGAAAGGGTTGCCAGGCGGAATTTAGAGCGCCCGCTTCTTAAATGTATAAAATTAGCTTCCAGTTCCAGTTCCACATCCACTTCACTACCAAGCTCTTTCAGAATCTCAAACAGCTTTCTGGCTGAAACTGTAATCCTGCCTTGTTGTTGAACACTAGCTTGAGTGCTTGTACGTATACCAACCTCCAGGTCGGTTGCTGTCATACGAAGCTGATTGTCATCGGCCTCCAATAGAATGTTCGAGAGAATAGGCACTGTATGTCTTTTCTCTACAATACTTTGACAGCGTTGAACTGCCTGCAAGATAGCTTGTCTGGGCAAAGTAAGATGCATGGAACACTCCTCTCTTATAGGGGCATATTTATATCAAATATTTAGTCATAGTCATAGGGTCTGTGGATACTGTGGGAAGATGTGGAAGGTCTGGTATTTACATCCTTTTTCAGGGGGTGAGGCTGTGGAAAACAAGGGGCTGAACCCAAGTGGAAAATGTGGATAACTATAGATGGATGGGACTTTATGGGTATCTGGACTGCTTTTCCAGAGATCATCCACAATTTGACCGTAGTGAATACACATGATGTTAGCGCGACTCAAATAAATGGAGATTATAAGCGAAGGAGATTGAGCGCCCGCTCTATTTCATCGTGAAAGTCGGAAGATTCCTGCTTAACCCGCTCAATTTTGCGGACGGCATGTAAAACCGTTGTATGGTCGCGACCGCCAAAGCTTTCTCCGATTTCGGGTAAGGACATGCTGGTGAGTTGCTTACAGGCGTACATGGCAATTTGTCTGGGCAGGGCGATATTGCGCGTGCGCTTTTTGGAGCGCATATCCTGTATGCGGATATTGTAATAACCGGAGATTTTTTTCTGGATATCTTCGACCGTGATGGTTCGAACCTGTTCATGCAGAAGGTCACGCAACACATGTCGGGCGAAATCTATATCAATAATTTTACCCGTTAGTGTGGCATGAGCAGTCAGGCGCGTAAGAGCGCCTTCAAGTTCCCGTACATTATTACTGATGCGGGAGGCAAGAAGAAAGGCAACATCATCCGAAAGCGACACTCCGGCGAGCTCTGCCTTGCGAGACAGGATTGCTTGACGAGTTTCCAGGTCCGGGGGTTGAATATCTGCAACCAAACCCCAGTTGAAGCGTGATTTGAGCCGGTCTTCCAGGTGATTCATGTCCCGGGGAGAACGGTCAGAGGTCAGGATAATCTGTTTGCGTATCTCATACAGGGCATTAAAGGTGTGGAAAAACTCTTCCTGTGTGCTGCCCTTTCCGGCAATAAACTGGATATCATCAATAATGAGAACATCTACCTGCCTGTAGCGGTTCCGAAATTGCTCCGTGGTACCGCCTCTGATGGCTGAAATCAACTCGTTGGTAAAACGCTCACTGGTGCGATAGGCAATCTTCATATCGTCTTTTTCCAGGATAGAGTTAGCAACAGCATTGATGAGATGGGTTTTGCCAAGGCCTACTCCGCCATGGATATATAGAGGGTTGTAGGTTTCTCCCGGCTGGTCGGCGACAGCCCTGCAGGCGGCATGGCAAAACTCATTGCTTGAGCCGACAACAAAGTTTTCAAAGGTAAAGCGTGGGTCGATGAAGCCATCAACACTGCTCGTTTTTTCCTGAGGGTCTTCAACCTTTGGTGTTGTTCCCAGTGAGGTATCAACGGCAAAGATCACTTCAACATTGCTGCCAAATTCTTTTTTAACCAGTTTACGCAACGGCTTTTCGTAATGATCGCGCAGCCCATCTAGAAAAAAGCGGCTGGGGACAGATAGATGAAGTTGGTGGTTATTTACGACCGCATGAATGGGGCGAATCCATGCATCGAACTTCGATGCGGGAACCTGTTCTGCCAGGGCGTCATAAATTCGCTGCCAATTAATATTTTTTTGGGTGTCTGCCACAGGCCTATAATACATGCTATGCCGAATGCATCTACGGTTGAAATGACGGCTTGTTTTAGTCCCGGAGATAGAAGGTAGAGAGACGTTTTTTGAGAGCTTGACACAGCAAAGGCCGTACCTACCATTCGCAAGCCCGATTTTTCAGGAGAAACATATGAGCTTTACATATAAACCGAGTCGAATTCGCCGCGCCCGTACCCATGGTTTTCGCGCCCGTATGGCTACGCGTGCCGGTCGGGCTGTGATTAGCCGCCGGCGTGCTAAAGGGCGTAAGCGCCTTACCCCCTGACCGAGTCATTTCCGCCAAGGTTGAGGCTTAGATCAAAGACGGACTTTGCAGCCTTAAGGCGCGCCCAGCGTTTTTCATCTGGCTCTCTCCGTTTTGTATACAGGCCAAACACTCTGAACCACGCACGTTTGGGGTTGGCGGTTTCAAGGAAGTACGGAAATGCGGTACGTAGAAATATGCTGAAGCGTTGTTTGCGTGAAACTTTCCGGAAAGATGCTTTACGCAACCTTGGCGTGGATCTTCTGATTATTCCGATCACCGACTGGAAGCAGAAAGATTCCGCCAATATGGATATGCAGGCGGGTATGAGAAAAATTGAAAAAGCACTGAGTTGCTGATGAAGAAAGTGCTACTTGGTTTCGTTAGGCTTTATCAGTGGTGTATCTCGCCTGTATTTCGCCCACACTGCATTCATCAGCCCACATGCTCTCAATATGCCTTCGAGGCGATCGAAAAGCATGGCGCTGTAAAAGGTGCTTATCTGGGCTTTCGGCGACTGCTTCGTTGCCATCCGTTTTCAGAGGGTGGATATGATCCGGTTCCGTAAGCAGATTTTGAACGTGTTAAACCGCCAAGGAGTTTGAGGCATGGAACAACGCAATGTAATTCTGGCATTTGCACTGTCGATGATCGTATTACTTGGCTGGGGGATGCTGGTTCCTGAGCCCGTACCTGTCGACAAGAAGCAGTCACAAACAGAACAGGCCACCAACAACATAGCAGACAATCAAATCCCTGAAGTGATGCCGGCACCAACGCCAGAAAATGAACAGACTGTTGCTCCGGTTCAAATCAACGCGCTATCAAGTAAGACGGAAACGTTTGGTAACGATGTCCTCCAACTTCAAGTCAATGAGCAGGGCCGGCTGGTTGGCGCAACTGTACCCAAATATCGTCAAAGCCTTGAGCCGGACTCGAAGCCAGTCACCGTTCTGGAGATTTCAGATCGCCATGCCATGTATCTGCGGACTGATGTTTCAGGTCGCAATGAAGTCCCTGAGTTTCAGGTGGTTTCAAAATCCAGACAAAATGGCGCCGAACAGATTTCCCTGCAGGGGAAGCTGAGTGACGGTAAAATATGGCAACGCTTCATCCGCCTGCAGCCAGATTCTTATGTTGTTGAAATTGAAGACAGAATCATCAATGGCGCCGGCCTGAAGGTGTTTCGTCAGGTTATTGAGCGCTACCCGAACAAGGAAGACTCGACGTTTCAGGAATATGTGGGCCCGATTGGCTTGATGGGAGACAAGCTCCGACAGGAAAGTTACGAAAGCCTGGATCAGGAAAAGTTTACGCCACTCACAGCTACAGGCGGCTGGACGGGAATTATGTCCAGATATTTTATTGCAGCCATTATTGGCGATCAGGCCAGTGAGTTTAAATACTATTATCACGGCGATGGCAGAACATACCGCGCTGGCATGCTGGATGATGGTGTGGTTGATGGTAATGATGCTGTTTTCAAAGCGCAGCTATATATCGGCCCCAAATCCATTCCGGCGATGAAGGAGCTTGGTGTAGGGCTTGAGCGCAGCATTGATTTCGGCTGGTTTGCCTTTATCGCAAAGCCCCTGCATGACCTTCTTCTGTGGTTCCATAAATACATTTCGAACCTGGGCGGGTGTATCATTTTGCTGGTTGTCGTGATCAAGCTGGTTTTCTACTGGCCTACACAGAAGTCATACGTATCCATGGCGGGCATGCGCAAATTGCAGCCTGAAATGGCGCGCCTCAAAGAACAGTATGGCGATGATAAGCAGGTTATGGGCCAGAAAACCATGGCGCTGTACAAAAAAAACAAGATCAACCCACTTGGAGGTTGCCTGCCGATTCTGATCCAGATCCCGGTTTTCTTTGCGCTTTATAAGGTTCTTCTGATGTCTATAGAGATGCGTCATGCGCCTTTAGGCGGCTGGATTCATGACCTTTCAGCTCAGGATCCGTTTTTTGTTCTGCCGGTACTTATGGGCGCATCCATGCTGATACAGCAAAGGCTTAATCCGCAGCCGCCAGACCCTATACAGGCCAAAGTCATGCAATTCTTGCCGCTTTTGTTTACGGTCATGTTCCTGTTTTTCCCGGCTGGCCTAGTGCTCTACTGGTTGGTAAACAACGTTCTTTCCATCGTCCAGCAGTACTTCGTGATGAAGGCCCAAAACGCGATAGACGTTTAAGGCGCGAGCAATCACCTAGGTTTAGTTGGATAGCAAGGCTGGCCGTAAGCATATGAGCACCATCGCAGCAATCGCCACACCCTTCGGCCGGGGGGGCGTAGGGATCATCCGGATTTCAGGTTCGCATGCCGCAGACTATGCGCTGCAACTCTCCCACAGGAAAAAACCATGGCAGCCCAGGCATGCCCATTTCTGTACATGGTTTGATGCTAATGGTGAGGCGTTGGACTCCGGCCTGGTTCTTTATTTTCCAGCACCTGATTCCTATACCGGAGAGGATGTCGTGGAGCTTCAGGCTCACGGCAGCCCTGTGCTTCTGCGAGCTTTACTGGACAGGATTATTGACCTTGGGGCGGGGGCGGCAGAGCCGGGAGCCTTCACCCGTCGCGCAGTAGAAAACGGGAAGATGGATTTATCTCAGGCAGAGGCTGTTGCCGCTTGTATTGATGCTGCCACTGTACGTGCTGCCCGCCAGGCGCAAAAACACCTGCAAGGCGAGTTCGGTAGAATGGTCGAGAAGCTGATGCATGAACTAACTGGCGCTGTTGCGCACGTAGAGGCCTGCCTGGATTTCCCCGAAGAGGATGTTCCGCAGCCTTTCTTTGATCAGCTGCAGCAACAGATAACCCAGCAATTGATTCTGCCGATAGAGAAGACGCTGCAAAACGCGTCGTTCGGAGAGCGTCTTTTTGACGGTGCGAACATTGCCATCATTGGATCGCCGAACGTAGGTAAATCCAGCTTGTTGAACCGGCTTGCGGGGCGTGAGCGGGCTATCGTAAGTGATCTTGAGGGAACAACACGTGATTTGCTCGAAGTGAACTTCGATGTCCATGGCATTCCAATGCGCCTGATTGATACCGCAGGTCTCAGGGCGTCAGGAAAGGACGCTGTTGAATCGGAAGGCATCCAACGCGCTAAGAGGGCAGCAAAGTCAGCTGATGTGGTTATTTTCGTTGCAGATATCACCCGGCCAGAAACATGGCCTGATGAACACGATGCAGATATTCGCCTCATGAACAAAATGGACATGGGAGGCAAAGGCTCCGCTCCCGCTGGTTTTCTGCCCGTGAGTTCACGGACAGGTGAGGGACTGGAGAGCTTTGAAGATAGGCTGGCCAAGGTCCTGGGTGATATGCCCGCACAGGAAGAGGGCTTACTGGTAACACGTGAAAGACACAGGCTGGCTTTGCAGAACGCAAGGGAATGCTTGATGCGGGGATTGGCATTACTAGGGGACGAGGGACAATTGGAGCTTGTTGCCCTTGAATGGCGGCACGCTTGGTCTTTTCTTGGTGAAATAACAGGTGTCGGCGACGTGGAGCACATACTTGACCGGGTTTTTTCAGAGTTTTGTATAGGTAAGTAGCTAATAATCAGGGGATTTTCTCTTCTGGCTCCATATTTTCCTTGAAAACAGGGTGCAAATCACGTCATAATGATCGAACAAAAATTAGGGCAATGGGGCGAGGGCTTTCCAGAAGTTCCTGGGACACTTTCTCTTAACCTATTGATATTATTATCATTTCGGAGGAAAGAATGTCTGTTAAGCATCCGGTTATATCCATTACTGGCTCATCTGGCGCGGGAACCAGTACCGCCAAGGTCGCATTGGAGCATATTTTCCGTCGAGAGAAGATTTCACCGGCAGTTGTTGAAGGTGATTGCTTCCATCGTTTTGGTCGCGTCGAGTTTAAGGAAAAAGCAAAGGAGTTTGAAGCTGCTGGCAAGCGCCTGAGTCACTTCTCAGATGAGGCCAACCTGTTCGATAAAATTGCTGAGCTGTTCAAGTCCTATGGCGAGGCAGGCGAAGGTCTGGCTCGTCACTATGTGCACGATGATGATGAGGCGAAGCTGTACGGCGTGGAGCCGGGACTCTTTACTGATTGGGAGGCAACGGGCAAAGGCTCGGATCTCCTTTTCTATGAAGGGCTGCATGGCGGCGTGAAAGAAGTGACCCCTTATGTCGACTTACTGATGGGCATCGTGCCAGTGGTGAACCTGGAATGGATTCAGAAGATCCATCGTGACACGCAGATGCGTGGCTATTCACCTGAAGCTGTTGTGGAAAATATCCTGTCACGCATGCATGACTATATTCACTTTATTACACCGCAGTTCACCTATACGGACATCAATTTCCAGCGCGTACCCTTGGTGGATACCTCGAATCCATTTATTGCCCGTGACGTGCCGACACCTGACGAAAGTGTGGTGGTTGTACGAATCAGGCAGCCGCAGAAGTGGGGGATTGATTTCCCGTGGTTGACCTCCATGTTGAAAGACTCCTTCATGTCGCGTCGCAATACGTTGGTTGTGCCCGCAGGCAAGATGATGTTTGCCATGGAGTTGATCCTGGCACCTATCGTTCACGATATGCGCGAAGCGCAGAAAAAAGCCAGCTAGCGCTTTTCCTTTTCTGCGCAGTTAGATGGCGGCCATTTGGCCGCCATCTGTTCTTATAGCTTTTCTCAAGGTAGAAATTTACTCTCCGCAGCCTATGTCCAAAGCAACGTTTCACGTGAAACATCCGGATGGCCCCGTTGATGTCCTTGTCATTGGTGCCGGACACGCAGGCTGTGAGGCTGCTTTAGCTGCGGCCCACCGTGGTGCGCGCGTCAGACTGATTACCCAGAATCTGGATACCATTGCAAAAATGTCGTGCAACCCTGCTATCGGCGGTGTTGGAAAAGGACATTTGGTTCGAGAGGTAGATGCTTTAGGTGGTGCGATGGGCCTCGTGGCCGATGAGGCCGCACTGCAATATCGTATTCTGAATCAGCGCAAGGGTCCGGCCGTACGCGCAACACGCGTGCAATGCGACAGGCATTTGTATCACTTGTATATGTGGCGGACTTTGGATCACCGTGCAAACCTGAAGCTGCATCAGGGGACAGTCAGAGAGCTGATCTTTGATCAGGATCATGTAATAGGAGCAGTGGACGACATGGGCGTGGCACATCACGCGGGGGCCACGATTTTGACTACGGGAACATTCCTTGGTGGCATGATTCACATTGGGGCTACTCAAATTCCAGCTGGCCGAGCGGGAGACTTGCCGGTTCACGGATTGACCGATGAGTTGTATCGCCGGGAGCTAAGGCTGGGGCGGCTGAAAACAGGAACTCCGCCAAGGCTGGATGGCTCTACCATTGCATGGGGAAGCCTTGCCGAGCAGCTGGGGGATACGGAGGCGCTTCCGTTCAGCAGCCTGCACGACAGTGTGACCAAGGATCAGATGCCCTGTTCGCTTACAAGAACATCTGAACAGACACACGAAATTATTCGAGCGAACCTCAAGCGCTCTCCTATGTTCAGCGGCCAGATTCAGGGGGTAGGCCCCCGCTATTGCCCTAGCATCGAGGATAAGGTGGTGCGCTTCGACCATAAGGACAGCCATCAGATTTTTCTGGAGCCCGAAGGGAGAAACTGCAAAGAGGTTTATCCGAACGGTATATCCACATCTCTTCCCGTTGATGTTCAGTGGGAATTTGTGCGATCTATAGCAGGATTGGAAAATGCTGTGATTACCAGGCCGGGCTATGCTATTGAATATGATTACATTGACCCTACAGAGCTATCCTGCACATTGGAGTGCAAGCGCATTAGCGGGTTGTTTCATGCGGGGCAAATTAATGGAACAACGGGATATGAAGAGGCTGCAGCACAAGGGCTGATTGCGGGCATTAATGCCGCAGCGAAAGCCTTGGGAAAAGAGGCGTGGGTACCAGATCGTGCTCAGGCCTATATCGGCGTCATGCTTGATGATCTCGTAAATAAAGGGGTTACGGAGCCGTATCGGATGTTTACAGCGCGTGCTGAGTTTCGTTTGCAACTTCGAGAAGATAATGCGGATATTCGCTTGGGCGAAACCGCTGTTCACCTGGGCCTATACAGTGAGGAACGCACTCGGCATCTTGAAGGGAGACTGGGGCGGTTACAGGAAGCCGAAAGGGAGATGCGCGACCTTAAAGTGGGTTGTGGGGCAGGTTGGTCGAAACGGCTTACTTCATTGGGCCTTCCTGTTTTGCAACAGGAGATGTCATTTGCCGCCTTTGCGCATAGGCAGGATGTAGACACAATGCGGGCTTTGACGTTGCTGGAAACAACCGGAAACATGGATCGAAGGGATGAGGCCAGCCTGAAGGCCTTGATTCACTACGAAGGCTACTTGAAAAAGCAGGACATGGAGGTGGCTCGCTTCAGGAAAATCGAGTCCCAGCACATTCCTGAGAGCTTTGACTACCAAGCTGTGCAGGGGTTGAGTACGGAGTGTCGGCAGCGACTGCAGGATTTGCTGCCCCGAAATCTGGGCCAGGCCTCCCGGATTTCTGGCATTACGCCGGCAGCTATCGCCTGCCTTTTGATACACCTGCGACAGAGAAGCTAGAAATACGTTGAAATCACAGCTTGATTTGTATGTTTCTGAAGTAATGCGCTTTTCCAAAGCGCTTAACCTGACTTCAGTTGATGATGCCGAGGTATTCAAGCTGCGCTTTATTCAGCCGGCCTTGGCCATGTGCAGCATGTTGCCAGATACTGGGCGGCTTTTGGATGTCGGTAGCGGCATGGGAATTCCAGGGGTTCCGGTTCTGCTGGCCAAGCCCGGACTGTATGGCGTTCTGGTTGAGCGGCGCAAAAAGCGTGCCGAGTTCTTACGTCATATAAAACGATCTCTCAATTTGCGTGCCGACATCTATGGTAAAGACATACAAAACCTGCCGAAATTACGAGTTAATGCTATTGTGGCCAGGGCAGTAGCTGCGCCGGGGCGCTTATTGAGCATGTGTAGCAGGCACTGCGAGGACGGAGCGGTTGCCGCGCTGACGGTAGCGCGAAAGGCAGAACCGGCCTCTGTTAAGGGCTGGCAGCTTTTGAGAGTCGATAATGTGCAATCGGAGGGTGAAGGAGTGATAGTGCATCGGTACGTGTATGAGGATGTTTCACGTGAAACATGAGCGCCTTGGGCCGGTAATCGCAGTTGCTAATCAGAAGGGAGGGGTTGGCAAGACGACGACAAGTATCAACTTGGCAGCTTCCCTGGCAACTCTGGATCGGCGAGTGCTGCTCATGGACTTGGATCCTCAGGGGAACACCACAACCGGGCTGGGTATAGAAAAGCACCAAGTGGACAAAGGCGTATATGATGTCTTGATGGGAGACTGCGCCCTTGCCGATGCCGTTTATGATACGCCGTGTGAAGGCTTGAGCCTGGTCCCGGCAAGCATGGACCTTGCCGGGGCAGAGGTGGAGTTGGTTTCGGCAGAAGAGCGCGAACAAAGGCTGAGTGAGGCATTTAATGCATATGATTTGCAGCCGTATGATTATGTGTTTATTGATTGCCCGCCAGCATTAAATCTCTTAACTATCAACGCCTTAGCCGCAGTTGACCGTGTGCTAATCACGTTGCAGACAGAGTTTTATGCTATGGAAGGGCTGACACAGCTTATGGATACGATTCGTTTGATTCGAGGCAGGCTTAACCCCGAACTCGTTGTTGATGGGATTGTGCTGACCATGGTGGATCATCGGAACAACCTCTCTGTTCAGGTCGAACAGGAAGTGCGGGAATATTTTGGAAGCCAGGTATATGAACACGCTATTCCAAGGAATGTGAAGCTGTCTGAGGCGCCAAGCTTTGGTCTGCCGGTCATGCATTACGATGTGCGCTGTAAAGGCGCTCAAGCCTATTTGGCTGTTGCGAACGAGATGCTGGAGCGGGAACATTTTCATAGGAGGGCATTATGATGCAAGGGGGAAAAAAGCGGGCATTGGGCCGTGGCTTGAATGCCTTGCTGGCTGATAACGCAAGTCCCGAATTGATTGCGCAGGCAACAACTGTTCCGATTTCCAAAATCCGCCCAAACCGCTTTCAGCCAAGGAATCGGTTCGATGGCGCTGAATTGGATGCCTTAACGGCATCCATACGTCAGGAAGGAGTTTTGCTACCGGTTTTGCTCCGTCCTCATGATGGTGATTACGAGCTGATTGCTGGAGAACGGCGCTGGAGAGCGGCGCAAGCAGCCGGCCTGCTGGAGCTGCCCGCAGTCATTCGAGAGGTAGATGATCAACAGGCCTTGGAATTGGCCATTATCGAAAACGAACAGCGTGATGATCTTACCGCTATTGAGTCTGCACGCGCTTACTCCCGGTTGATACAGGAATTTGGTTTGACTCAGCAGCAAGTGGCAGAGCGTATAGGCACTTCGCGGGTACAGGTGAGCAACCTTGTCAGGCTGCTTCAGCTGCCAGAGAAGATTCAACAGATGATCGAAAGCCGACAACTTGAAATGGGACATGCCCGGCCTTTGATTGGCTTGCCTGCAGATCAGGCCGAAACGCTGGCCAGACAGTGTGTTGATAAGGGCTGGAGTGCACGACAGATGGAGAGCAAAGCCAAACAGGCGCTCCGTCCCGACCGTACAAAGAAAGCCGTTCAGGATGTCGATATTCTTGCCCTGCAAGACGATTTAAGTCGAGCCCTTGGTCTTCCGGTAACGGTTCGAGCAAAGCCAAATGGATCTGGTGAGCTAACAATACAATATACGCGACCCGAGGAACTTGATGGCGTGATTGCCCGTTTGCGGCGACCGCTGTAGGGCCTTTTTCTGTGCGGATGCGAGGGGCCGCTTAGTTCGCTACAATGGGGCCGCGGAGCGATCCGGATGGTCGCGGCAGGTGTGTCCTGTCGAGGAAAGTCCGGGCTACATAGAGCGCGGTGCCGGATAACTTCCGGCGAGGGCAACCTCGGGAAAGTGCCACAGAAAACAAACCGCCAGGCTT
>Ga0316187_10005099_pt1 | contig 11359 bp, 6 predicted proteins | sample CroRivburrow1_MG_FD_204927 | JGI IMG/M metagenome (GOLD analysis project Ga0316187, IMG submission 204927) | Coastal sediment microbial communities from Maine, United States - Cross River worm burrow 1 | ecosystem: Environmental > Aquatic > Marine > Coastal > Sediment | place: USA: Maine...
CGTCGGGCATGGGTGCCGCGGACGGGTATCACGTTCACATTTCCACAATCGCCTGGTCGTGAACGAGGCGAAACTCGGAGGTCGAACAGCGGGCCCCGGGGCATCACGAGAAGATCACAATGCAACCAGTGTGTACGCACCTTCGGCACCCTAGAGACGCCGGCAATGCAACAATGGTGATCGTGCATCCTGAGGCACCATGAGAGAGGATGGCAAGCATGCGGACCCTACAAGAAACACGGCGAATCGACCACGCACTCGATATCAGCGGGTCTCCAGCCCCTTCTCGATGGCGAGGCGCAGCAAGGGTTGTGCACGTGGTGTGGCTCATCGCGCTCGGCGTCACTGCGGCGGCGACCGAGCCCCCGGAGCTACGGCTCGGGTCGGACGAGTGGCCGCCCTTCACCGGGAGTCATGGGAAACAACGGGCCGCGATCGAGCTTGTCCATACGGCTCTTGACCGAGCCGGTATCCCGGCGACGACCTCCATCTACGAGTGGAAGCACGTGGAGGCCGCCATCCGGCGCGGTGATCTTGACGGCAGCGTGGCCATATGGCGCACTGAGGAACGGGAGAAGGTCCTCGTCTTCTCGGCGCCGTACCTGGAAAACCGACTGGTTCTCATCGGTCGCAAGGGCAGCGATGTGTCGGCGACACGAATGACGGATCTCGCCGGGAAGAAGGTCGCGGCCGTCGGTCAGTACGCGTACGGCGACGAGATCGAGAAGGCCGCGGGGGTGGTCTTCGTCAATGCGCAGAACGATCAGGACAGTCTCGACAAGCTGCTCGCAGGAGACGTCGAGTACATGTTGGTCGACGAACTGGTTGCACGCAACCTGTTGACCTTCCAACCGGACGACGTCGCGGCGAACCTGGAAATCGGGTTCACGCCGCTGGCCAGGCGGACGCTTCACTTCGCGATCCGGCAGGACGTCCCCAACGCGGAGAAGATCATCGCGGCCGTCGATACCGAGATCGTCAAGATGCAGGGGGACGGCTCCTATTCCGAGATCCTCCAAGTGGGGTGGATTCGGGTGGATGTCGACGGAGACGGCCTCTACGAGCTGGTTCCACTCGGTGACCAAATCGGAAAACTTCCGCCAAAATCCGTGTACGACGTCTTCGGCGAATTGCCTGATGACGAACCGGCGGAGAAGAAGCGAATCGTCATCCAGGGCGACATCTACGAGGGCTGGGATGCCATCCCCGACCGCTACAAGATCCCGCCGAGCGGCGCCGGTGGCGATACTTCATTCAAATACGGCACAACGGTGATGACACTCAAGTTCTAGAGATACGGGTGACGGTGCCAAGTCCGGAGTTCCGCAGGTACGACCTCACAACTTCGGAACTGCGGACCTGGCACGCAAGAGGGTTCGGATTATGTGCGAAAGCCTTTTGGCGCTCTGAGAGCTCGCCACAGACGCCACGAGCCCACCGCTACGCGTTGAGTGAACTCCGATTCCAGTCCTTAAACCCGTACCATCCTCAAGGTCCAAGAAAGGAACTTCCCAGCCCTGATCGCAGCCGGTGGTTGGTGAAACCGAGGGCTATGGCATGACATCTGACCAGCCGGCGCTGGTGCCGGTCTCGAAGCCGTCGGCGAAGATCAGCGAGGCATCGACCCACGTCATTTCCGTCGCCGAGTTGTTGGCCGGGTCCGGATCCTGTTCGGTGGCGGTCGCGTTGGCGGTGTTGGTCAGCTCTCCGCCGGGCGGATCGCCCACGATCACCTCGATGAAGAATGAAACCGTGCCCAGGGCGGCGAGACCACCCACCGTGCAGGTCACCGTGCCGGACGCGTGCGCACACGATGCCGATGCGTTGGAAAAGACCGAGTCCGCCGGCAGCACATCGGTGATGACCACACCGGTGGCGTTGTCCGGGCCGAGGTTGGTCAGATCGAGATCGTAAACCAGCGTATCACCCGGGGCCACCGGGTCCGCGAGGTCTCGCATCGTGAGCCCCAGATCGGCAGCCGGCGGAATCTCGAGACAGGCGGAGAACTCCGAAGTGCTGCCGCCGTCATCGGTGGCTGTGGCGGTGAGGAAGGTACCGGACACAGGGGAGACCGGAAGGCTCATCGAAAAGGCGCCGATTCCACCGGCATCGGTCGTAACCGGCGCCGAACCCACGTGGGTCTCACCCTCACCATTCCCGGTCGGGTCACAGCTCGTGTTGACGTAGAGGTCGATGGTGAAGGCCGACGAGGGGATTGAGTCGAGAGTTCCGTCGACGGTGGCCGCCACCCGATCCACCGAGGCAAGGTCAGGGAAGTTCTGCAGGTTGTTGGCTCCGGTGTCCGGGTCGCCTGGATCGTTCGGGGTGACATCCGTAGGATCGAGGCAGCTCCCCGTCGCCGCGTCCTCGTTGTCGCACAGATCGATGCCGAGGAAATCGTTGGAGTGGATCGAGTTGCCGACGATGGAGTTGCCGGTGCTGGTGTCGCCGCGCAGATCGATTCCCGAACCGTTGTAGGCAATCACATTTCCGGCGCCCACGACGACACCGCCGATGGTGTTGTCCGCAGCATCGACGATGGTGAGCGCGATCCCGAGATTGCCGAGTTCGGCGCCGGTGATATCGGTTCCAACCCGATTGCCCTGGATCAGATTCATCGACGAGTCGAAGGCCACGCCGAGCCTCGGATTTTCCGCTGCCTGGTTGGCCGCGATGGTGTTGGCGGCGCCCGTGGCCGTGCCGCCGATGGTGTTTCCCGTTGATGCGTTCATCACCAGTAGATCGTTGCCGAAGTTACCGAGACCAACCGTCCCCGTCACGTCAAGACCGAAGGTGTTGCCCTGGACGAAGTTGTCAAAGGCGCCGGTGTTGAGTGCGAGAGCGGGTCCGGTATTGGCGGAGATGAGGTTACGCGCCTCGGCGGCGGTGCCGCCGACTGTCGTTCCGGTGATGCCCGAAATGTGCAGGCTGTTGAGCGACCCGATGTTGACGGTTCCGCCAGGATCGGTCCCGAGAAAATTGCCTTCGATGAAATCGTTGCCCAGATTCCAGGCGAGGATGTCGCTGTTGTTGGGAAACCGGTTAATCAAAAGACGACATCAGGAAACGACTAGGCCGCTCCACCGACGCGGGTGATGCGGTCGTTCAGGTTTTCAGCCAAGCGGCGACCCCGCAGAAGTTCGCTTACTACAGCGTTGAAAAGCGGAGAACCAGCTTCAGGCGTCGCGGGTTTGGGAGCAGCCGCAACCGACGTCTCGAATGGTGACTGTTATCAGTGCCATAGATCTGATTCTCTGTTCATGTTCTTGCCCCGACCCCACGAACTGTAGAGGTGGACCCCAGTCCTTGGACAAGTTCGCGGTGTATCTGAGGGGGGAGTCCACCTTAGCAAGCTGTCCGAATTTCGGGGTCCACTTCCATTCACTCAAAACAACGATGTCCTTATTTTCCTCCCACCATTTCATCCACTTTTTTTTCCTAAACCCAAAATCCTGCCCAGTCATCAGAGTGAGCTGATACCTTGCCACGCTTCCTCTACGGCTGTTCTTGTCCAGAATCGGGATGAGCACCTCTACTGCTTGTTCACCCATCCCTCGGAGTGCTCTTGCAGCGTTTCTCCATACATCCTCTGAATCATCATTCGTAATCGCGTCTATCAGCGGTTCTATGGCTTCAGGGTTTTTCATTCCGCACAGATGGCGCGCTGCATCTGCCCTCACAGAACTATCAGGATCATTCAGAGCAGTAATCAGTGCCTGTAGTGTGCGTGGATCCGACTCGCAGTCGACACGGAGGCCAAATAGAGCGATGCGTCTTATCCTGTCGTTGTCATCCTCGAGGGCATTGACCTTGAAGTCGCACCCGTAGATCTTAGACAATCTGCTGAACGCCGAGACTGCCCAATCATCGACCAGCTGATGGGCGGCCCAATGAACCAACCCCTGTTGGCTATTCCCCGACGCCTGTGCCGTGCTCACTCCTCGTGCAGGTCCTCGAGATAGCCGAGGGCCTCGAGCTGCTGGCGCATTTCCTTTTTCTCTGACGGTCCGAGCAACGGCGCCGCATAACCCTCCCCATCCAGGGTCTGCTCGGCGTGAAGCCGATCGAGCAGGATGCGGACGACCGCCGGCTTGGCGGTGGCGATGTCGTCCTCCTCCTCGGGATCGACCGTGAGCTCGTACAGCCGAGGTGGCTGGCGATCGCCGTCCCGCAACCGCTGCATCAGCTTCCATCGCCCGTACAGGAGGCTGGTCATCTGCCGGCCGCGCAGGTCGAGGTGGGCGGTCGCGACCCGGAACGGATCGCTGCGGCGGCTCTCGCGAAGCAGCGGCATCAGGCCGGTGCCTCGGCAGCGGGGCGGAGTCTCGATCCCGACCAGCCCGGTGACTGTGGGCAGGATGTCGATGTGCTGCACCACCTCGTCGACCCTTATGCCGTGTCCGCCTGCTTCGGGCAGCTTGATCACGAGTGGGACGTCTAGCATCTCCGTGTACAGGGTTCGGCCGTGGGTCGAGCCGCCGTGATCGTAGAACTCCTCGCCATGGTCGGAGAGCAGGATCAGCAGCGTCTGGTCGAATAGCTGTCGAGATCGCAGCAGGGCAACCAGGCGTCCAAAGCTGTCGTCGTTGGCTGCGATTTCGGCGTCGTAGAGCTGGCGCAGACCGGCGATTGCCGCGGCCGACGGGCTGTCTTCTTCGTCGAGCCTCAATATGGACTTGATGCTCCCCAGCTTGGGGTTCGTGACCGAGGCCGCGAAGCGGGATCGAAACGGCTCCGGAGGGGCGTAGGGGGCATGAGGATCGACGGTGTGCACGAACAGGAACAGCGGCTGTCGAGGAATGTCGTCGCGATCCAGGAGATCAACGATCACCTGGTGGATTTCGCTCGAGCGGGGGACCTTGCGGCCATTCTTGCGGAGGTGGATGAAGTCGTCGAACCCCTGGGAGAAGCCGGCGCTCGGGCCGGCATTACTGTTGCCTGTGACCGCCATCGTGCGGTAGCCGGCGCCGCCCAGTAGCTCCGCCAGGGTGGTGATCTCGTCCGCCAACCCCTGGTCGTCGTCGTTGGCACTGTGGACCTGCGGCGTCAGTCCGGTCATCACCGAGGCCACCGACGACCGCGTCCACGGAGACTGGGCCTGGGCGTTGACGAAGACTGCGGACTCGTCGGCAAAGCTGTCGATGAAGGGAGTCGTGCCGCCCTCGTAGCCGTAGCAGCCGACATGATCGGCACGCAGGGCGTCGATCAAGTAGATGACGATGGTCGGAGGTGCAGCGGACCCGGCGCGGGCGCCGGTTTCGAGAGGCGGTCGGCCTTGCGAGGGCACCAGGAAGGGGTTGAAGATCAGCATGCCATCGCTGAACTCCTCGGGCTCGCCCCAGCCGTGGGCGGTCAAGCTCAGCCTGCCCACCGTCAGCCCGTTCGAAGGAAGGCGGATCTTGAGCCCGCCGCCCGGGGAGTACTCGGCCAGGAGCTGCGGTTCGCTGTCGCCCGGAGTCCACCCGACCCGCAGCGTCCCCTTCACCCGGCCTCGGTTCTGGAGCCTCTCGATCTCGATCGAGGCCGGTCCCGTGAGCTCGACCGGATACTCGACCCGAGCGCCCCAGGGCAGGTAGATGTTTCCGCGGTCGACGCGGGCGACAGGGCCTGCCAGGGTGCCGCGGCTGATGGTGACTCCGGACCGATCCTCTGGTTCAGTCTCCAGCCCTTCGCCGCTCGCCTGGATCGAGGCCAACAGCCTGCGCTCGAGCTTCTGGTCGAGGAGGGTGACGAGATCGGCCGGCTCGAAGTCGTGGCGTTCGACCTCCGGTTCCTCGACGCCGCAGGCCAGCTGACCGAGGGTCAGCGTGACTGCCACGAGAAACCGAGCTGTAAGCCGAGAGCCGACCACGAAACCTCCCCAGGCACCGGACTGCCGGGTGCCGAGTATAGGCGAGCTGGGAGCCGCGACTGGCTGTGAAGCCGCAGTGAAAGACGACGAGTTGGCGTAAACCATACGGTATACTCGACATAGATGGGTGCCACCCTTAGCACTCTTCCGCAGCAGATGACCTGGTAGCCCTCGGTGCGGTGGTTTCAGGGCCAGACAAGGTCAACGACCCTCGAGCGCGGCGCTCGAAAACACCTGTCCACTGCACACTCCTGGGCCCTCATCAGGCGAGCCATCCCATTGGTGGAGAGGTGATCCCGAACACAGCCCGGGCTCTTGACCGGCTGATAGATTACCCTCAATGCACGATAGTGAACTCAACGCTGGTGCGACGGCAACCGGGGGTCCCTTTCGGATCTCTCGCCGTCTGACTTTCCACCGGTTGCGCTCTCGTCCGCGAACGATCTGGATGGCGGCGATAGTGGCGATGGCGGCGGTTGGTTTCTGCCTGCCGGCCGCGTCGCAGGGGCTGACCTTCGAGCATCGGATCATCGACCCCGCCAATCCGACCGATCCCCATTGCAAGGCCGTCGGAGACATTGACGGCGATGGCCTCCTTGACGCCTTGGCTGCGAGTTCGTCGGGCGCCGGGATGTTCTGGTATGAGTACCCGGACTGGACAAAGCACGCGATCCGCGCCACGGGCTCGTGGACCACCGACATGCAGACCGCCGACATCGACGCCGACGGCGATCTTGATGTGATCATCCCGAACTCCGCGGGACTCCAGTGGTACGAGAACCCCCGGCCCGGGGGAGACCCTGCCCTCGATCCCTGGGTCGAACACCTGATCGGATCCCAGGGCGCCAACCACCACGATGTCGAGATCGGCGACATCGAGGGAGACGGGGATCTCGACGTGGTCAGCCGCACCAAAACAGGGGGCGACTCGTTTCTCTGGCGGCATGAGAGCCCGTTGTCCTGGACCCGGATCGCCATCAGCTCCGCCGATGGCGAAGGCACCGCCCTCGGCGATCTCGATAATGACGGGGACCTCGATGTCGCCCACAACGGTTTCTGGGTGGAACAGGTGACCACCACCACCTGGATCTCCCACACCATCGACACCAACTGGGCGGGGGATGTCGGTGTCGCGATTGCTGATGTCGACGGGAACGGCGGCTTGGATGTCGTCCTGGCTCCGTCGGAGAGCAGCGGGCGGATGTCCTGGTACTCGGCCGCCGATCCCGTCAACGGTCCCTGGACCGAGCACGCGATCGACCCGTCGGTGAGCTATATGCACACCTTCAAGCTCGGCGACATGGATCTGGATGGTGATCTGGATCTGGTGACCGCCGAGATGCACCAGTCTTCCGACCCCGATGAGGTCAGCGTCTATCGCAACGACGGCGGAGGCCTCAGCTGGCACCAGGTCGTGGTGGCCACCAGCGGCTCGCACAACCTCCGCATCGGCGATATCGGCGCCGACGGCGATCTCGACATCTTCGGCGCCAACTGGAACGACGGCGCACCCAATTCGGCGGTCGTGGAAATGTGGGAGAACCAGCTCCAGGGAGGCATCCTCGCCCTCGATCGGTGGCAACGCCACATCGTGGAGACATCGTTGCCCTGGCAGGCGGTCTTTGTCGACGGGCGCGATCTCGATGGCGATGGCCTGCCGGATCTCGTCACCGGAGGTTGGTGGTATCCCAATCCCGGGACCCTGGGAGGGGCCTGGCCCCGGCAGACCGTCGGTGCACCCATGCACAACATGGCCGCCGTCCATGACTTCGACAATGACGGCGATCAGGACATCCTCGGAACCAACGGCCAGGTGTCGGGCGAGGATTTCCTCTGGGCCCAGAACAACGGCGGCGGAGTATTCGCGGTCCTCGACATCACCAACGCTGCCATGGGTGGGGACTTTCTCCAGGGAGTGTCGGTCGGTCAGATCGTGGCCGGTGGGAACCTGGAGGTAGCACTCTCGTGGCACAACGGGGCTGCCGGAACATCCATGTTCTCGGTCCCGGCCGACCCGACGGCGCCGGTCTGGCCTCTGAGTCAGATCAGCCCGACGACGAATCAGGAACAGATTCCCATCGGTGACGTGGACGGCGATCTCGACATGGATATCCATCTGGGGACCGACTGGCTGCGCCAGGACGCCCCGGGGAGTTTCTCTGCCCAGAGCGGGCTTTCGCTCAGCAGCGGGGTCCCCGATCGGGTGGTGCTCGCCGACATCGACCAGGACACCGATCCTGATGTCGTCATCGGGGTGGAGTTTGGCCAGCTTCTGGTGTGGGGCGAAAACTCGAACAGCGGCACAACCTGGACCGAGCACGTCATCGCCGCCGATGTCGACTACTTCAGCGTCGACGCCGCCGATATGGACGGTGATGGCGATGTGGATGTCGTCGGAGGCGCTCACCAGGGCAACGGCGAGGTGTTTCTCTACGAGAATGACGGCAGCGGGGCCACGTGGACCACCCACGTCGTCGACCCCGGCGACTCCGCGCTCATCGATCACCACGACGGAACCCAACTGGTGGACATGGATCTGGATGGCGATCTGGACATCATCTCCATCGGTTGGAGCAAGCGCAGCCTTGTGATCTACGAGAATCTGGCCATCGCGCTGGGCGATGTCACGGCGCCGGTGGTCGGCTCGGTCTTCTCGGTCGGCGACCCAAATCGCGTCACCGTGGTCTTCAGCGAAGCGATGGATCCCGCGACATCCCAGCAGGTCGGCAACTACGCGGTCTCGGGTGGTGTTGCGGTCACCGGCGCACAGTTGGAGGGTGACGGCAAAACGGTCACCCTCACCACCTCCGAGCTCGACGAAGGGGTAACGTACACCCTCACCGTCAACGATGTCGAGGACCTGGCCGGCAACGTGATCATGCCCGACACCCAGGTCGACTTCGCACACGTGGCCGGAAACCCAACGGCCGGATTGGTAGCGTATTGGCCGTTCAACGAGGGCTTCGGGACCACCACCCTGGACGCCTCGGGTCATGGCCGTCACGGGATCCTGGTCAACGGCACCGGGTGGACGAGTGATCCGGCGCTGGATTTCGACGGCGGCGACGACTACGTCGATGTCGGAACCTTCGATCTCACCGGCGAATCCCTGACGATCGCGGCCTGGATCCTGTCCAGAAATCTGGCAAACTGCTCCTCATCCGACTGCCGGATTCTGTCCAAGGCGACCTCGACCGCCGAGGCCGATCACTGGTTCATGTTGAGCACCATCGGCAGCGGTTCGTCGGCGATGCTGCGGTTCCGCCTCAAGACCGACGGCGTGACCACGACCCTGATCGCCGGCAATGGTGGGCTCCCCGAGGACACCTGGGTTCATGCGGCGGCGGTCTATGACGGCTCGACCATGAAGCTCTTCCTCGACGGCATCTCGGTGGGGAGCACGCCCAAGTCGGGCAACCTCTCCACCAACGCCGGGGTCTCTGTGTGGATCGGCGGCAACCCCCCCGATGCCTTCGCCAAGCCGTGGGACGGCCTCGTCGACGAGGTGCGGATCTACGACCGAGCCCTGACTGTGGGCGAGATTCTCGCCCTGCCGCCGCCCGGTGGTGCCGCCGGGATCTTCAGCGACGGTTTCGAAAGCGGCGACCTCTCGGCGTGGAGTACGCCGTGACCAGGGGTTGGTCGCGCGCCGTTTCTTTGGTGGTGATGCGCATCAGTGCCCATCAGTGCTCAGGTGAAACAAGCGAGCCCGCACTTCTCGCCAGGTTTCGTAACGAGAGCGACGAGGCGTAGTGGCCAGGCGGGTTTTCTCAGCTCGGGGCGCGGAGGCGTACTTGTCGGTACGTTGAGCACCCCGAGCTGAGAAAACCCGCCTGGGTGCTGTGCATCGTTGGTCGCAGTCGAACAGCTGGTGAGAGGTGCGGGCTAGGACCAGCGTGACGTGGTGCCTGACTCGAAGCCGTCGGTGAAGATCGCGGGATCGTCTGTTCCGGCTTCGTAGGCGCCAACATCCGGTTGGGCGTCCCGGAGTCTTCCGTCGATATCGTGGGTCGAGGCGCCGTCGGGGTTCCCGGCGTCGATGGCCGGCGACCCGGGAGCGTGTTTGAGATCGAGGTTGAGCCAGTCGGCGAAGTAGAGGTCTTCTTCTCCAGCCTGGATCTCGATGTTGTTCTCACCTCCCGAGAGGTTGCGGGTGGTGAAGTTGTTGCGGATGGTGTTCCCGGTGCCCTCCACGCTGATCCACGAATAGCTCGGCCAGCCGGAAGATCCGGCTGGGAGGCCCGTGAAGTTGGAGCCACCCACCGCGATGTTGTTGACCACCAGCGAGTTATTGGTGTCGTACCAGGTGATTCCGTGCCAGTGGTCGCCCTTGCAGACGTTGTTGGTGATGCGAAGTCGGGTCTTTGGCCCGTCCTCGAAGCCGCTGAGACACTGGGTCGGCCCCAGGGTATCTGCCGGCTGACCGGGTCCGTAGCGATTCATAAAGATGTTGCCGGTGATCTCGACATCGGATGAGAGATCGGGATTGGCGCCCATGTGACTCTGGAAGAAGTCGTCGTGGTGACCATCGCCGAGCTTGACCGAGTCGTAGATCCGGTTGCCGATGAACCGGTTGAAGTGGCCGCCGGTGGCGATTCCGTCGCGGGAGAAGTACTCGATTGTGTTGCCGATGATGTCCGTATGGCTGCCGCCGACGACGAAGCCCATCGCCACGTTGACCATCTCGTTGCACCTCGCCAGCAGCGGTCCTTCGTCGACATAGAACCTCATCGCATCGGAAACGTGATCCTCCCAATCCTGGATGGTCGGCAGGTCTCCGGATGTGAACCGGCTGTTGAGGATCTGGATGTTCCTCGCCGGGCCCTGGCTGCTGTGGTCCTCCACCCGGACCATGGTGCCGTTTGCATCGTTGAAGAATGAAAGCCCGTCGAGCCGCCAGAATCCGGAGCCGCGGAAGTGGACGGACGTGAGCACGGGTTCGTGGAGGTTCTGGGCACGGATGCTGACCCATGCCGAGTTGTAGCACCCGGTGATCTCGAGGTTCGGGGAGTGTCCGTTGGCGCCGATGAGGACGATGGCGTCGCCACCCTTGACCGGAGCGCCCGGGTTTCGAGGCGTTCCGTGCTGGTCGGTGCAGTCGGTCTTCGTGGCCACGACATACTGGATCGATGCCCACGGGTTACCGATGCTGCCGTCGCCCGTGACGTCGTTGCCCTGGATTGGATCGACAAAGAACTCCGTGCCTCGAATCGTGACCTCGATCGGGCAGGCGCCGACCGCCGTGGTGCCGGTGGGAAATCTGTGCCATCCCCAGAGATCGCCCGATCCGAATCCATCCGAGAAGATGAGTTCATTGGCCGCAGGTCCTGCGGGAATCGAGAGGAGGACGATGGCGACCAGCGACAGAGGAGCGAGTCGTATATTCATGGTTTCCGAGCCCCTATTTACCGTAGCCCTGTCGTCAGATTGGGTTGGTGCGGCAGATCACACCGGGGTTGGTGGCGGGATGCGATCCGGCAAAGTGTTCGTCTTAGCGGTGCCAGGCTT
>Ga0316187_10005100_pt1 | contig 11359 bp, 12 predicted proteins | sample CroRivburrow1_MG_FD_204927 | JGI IMG/M metagenome (GOLD analysis project Ga0316187, IMG submission 204927) | Coastal sediment microbial communities from Maine, United States - Cross River worm burrow 1 | ecosystem: Environmental > Aquatic > Marine > Coastal > Sediment | place: USA: Maine...
CTGCTGGTATTCCGGCAGGGCGTCTGTGAAGTCTTTTACCGACCCAGTCAATACCGACGCCAGGATCAGGCAGCACCCCACCTGCAGGGAAATGACTATCAGCAAAGCCAGGCCCTTCGGGATTCCCTTGTCCTGCAGCCACAGCAACGGCGGCGCACTGATCAGGGCAATGAACAGCGCGAGCAGAAAAGGGACCAGGATAGGCGCTGCAGCCTTCATGCCGGCCGCTACCACGACGAAGCACGCTGTAACGATCAGGAAAGTTGCCCCCGGGGAAATCAGTTTTTTCACCTTCGTAACCTGCGCAGATGCAACGTCACGGGGTCTCGAATGCGTGCAACTCCATTGTCGAATCCAGGTTAAGGTCGTCGCAGAAATCCTGAAAGTCACGCCTAAGCTTGGCAACGGGTGAATCCGCGTGCACCGCAATGGTCAGATGCATTGAGAATACGGGCGTCCCGGTATGCGCTGCCGCATGGGTAGTTGTGGACACGTCCTCGATATTGATCCCGCGGTCCGCAAAAAAGTCAGCCACGTCATGGACGATACCTGGATGATCCATGGAAACCACTTCGACCCGATAGGGCAACAGGGACGACTCCATCTGCCTGGGTTTCGTCTTCCTGACCACGATGGTCATCCCCAGACTTTCTTCCATCGCCGGTACCCGGGCTATGAGTTTATCGATAGCGTCCGATTCACCCGCTACCAGCATGATGATTGTGAACGCGCCGCCCAGCACGGCCATTCTGCTGTCTTCTATGTTTCCGCCGTCCTTGAGGATCTCATCAGACAGTTCATTGACTATCCCGGTCCGGTCGTCGCCCACAGCCGTTATCACGACATAATTCATTTTCAACATCCTGACTTGTCTATCGACGGGCAATGTACAACTATCCGGCCGCCAGTAAAAGTCCGTTCGGCGGGGTCAGGCACGAAGCTTTCTCACCGTGGTTGATGCAAGATAAGCCAGCGTCGTGACCAGGATGATTGTGGCTCCCGAAGGAAAATCGAGAGAATAGGAAACGCCCAGGCCCAGCAGGCAAAATACGGTACCCAGCAGCACCGCGAGACCCATCATGGATTTCATGGTCTGCATGTATTGCTGGGAAATGGCAGCCGGCAATGTCAGCAGCGCAATCACCAGTATCAGCCCGACTACCTGGATCATCAGCACGATGGATACCGCCGTGAGGCACAAAAGCGTCAGGTACAGCGTGGTGACCGGAAGACCGCGCAACCGGGCGAATTCCTCGTCGAAGGCGATTGCCGTAAATTGCTTGTAAAACAACACGATAGTCACCACCAGTACGATGTTAAGGATCAGCATCATCAGTAACTGTTGCTTCGACACCAACAGCACGTTGCCGAAAAGATAGATCATCAGATCGACCTGGTAGCCCGGGGTCCGGGAAATGAACAGGATTCCCACGGCCATGCCTGCCGCCCAGAAGGCACTGATCAGGATATCTTCCTGCTCCCTGGCGTGCAGCTTGACCAGCCCCAGCGCAAGTGCAGCGACGATCGCGGTAGCGAGCGCACCGAACATGGGCGAGAATCCGAAAAACAGAGCCGCTCCCATACCACCAAGCACCGCGTGGGCAATTCCGCCGGCGAGGAAACCGATCCGCTTTACGACCACGTAGGTTCCCACCATGCCACAGGCCGAGCTCGCGAGCAGGCTCGCGACGACTGCGTGCTGCAGGAAGGCGTGCTCCGATAGCGCTTGAAGGAATTCCATATCGTGTCACCGGGTAAGGGGCGTGCCTCAGGGATGGTTGTGGGCCACCATGTGCACACCGGGGCCATACAGCTCATGCAGTGTCCGCCCGTCTATGGACTCCGTGTCGTGACAGACCAGGGTGCGATTAAGGCAGGCCACCCTCTCGACGTATCCGGAAATGAATCCGATGTCGTGGGATACCACGATGATCGCCATGCGATTGTTGAGTTCCCGGAGCAGGTCGAAGATATCAGACTCAAGCCGGGCGTCGACGTTCGAGGTGGGCTCGTCCAGCAGCAGCAGATCGGGTTGGCTGACCAGTGCCCGAGCGAGCATTACCCGCTGCAGTTGACCGCCCGACAGGGTATTCAGCCGCCGGGTGGCAATGTGCCCTATTTCGGTTTCCGCCATCGCCTGGTCGGCGATGCCGATATCGTCCGGCGCGTAACCCGCGAATGGCTTCGTTATACCGAGCCGACCCATCAGTATCGTCTGGCCCACGGTGATCGGAAAGTCCCTGGGGAATGTGGGGTGCTGCGGAACGTATCCCACTTTCTTTCTGGCCCTGGACGGAGCGGTTCCCAGCACTCTGACGCGTCCCCCACCCGGCCTTAGCAGCCCGAGCAGTATCTTCAGCAACGTGCTTTTACCTCCTGCATTGGGGCCAACCACGCCGATGAACTCCTTCCGTGCCACCTGCAGATCGACGTCGTCCAGGACGAGCAGTTCCCCGTAGCGGAATGTCAGATCGGTGATCTCTACTGCGTAGTCCGGCGCTGACGCCATGTCTCTGCCACCTGCCCAAGTAATGTTATATGGTAACATTACTTGATACCCGTTGAACCGCTCTATGCGCTTGTTATCTGGCGTCAAGCCGATAAACTTCACATCAGACATCACTCCGTTATCCCCGGCCAGCGAAACGTGTCGAGACAACCCGAATGACAAGCATGCACAACCCTGAGCCGGCAGCCAGCCTGACGTGATTTTCAATATTCAGAACAAGCGGCAGGTAGTTGCCTGGGCATTTTACGACTGGGCCAATTCGGCATTCGCCACGGTGGTCATCGCCGGGTTCTTTCCGATCTTTTTCAATCAATTCTGGTCGACCGGCGCCGAGGCTACGCAAACTACGTTCCGGCTCGGCGTCGCCAACTCGATTGCAAGCCTGATCGTACTGGTGATGGCACCGGTACTGGGGGCCGTCGCCGATCAGGGCGCCATGAAGAAGCGTTTCCTCCTTATCTTCGCCATGGTCGGGATCCTCGCCACCGCATGGCTGGGCGGCATCGGTGAAGGCCTGTGGTTGTATGCCGCCATCGTGTACGTGATCGCAACCATCGGTTTCTCCGGCGCCAATGTCCTTTACGATGCCCTGCTCGTCGACGTGGCCCCGAAAGACAAGCTCGATACGGTTTCAGGCCTCGGCTACAGCCTGGGCTACCTGGGGGGCGGACTCCTGTTCTCCTTGTGCGTCTTCATGAGCCTGAAGCCGACCTGGTTCGGACTTGCGGACGCATCACAGGCGGTACGGGTCAGCTTTTTTCTGACCGCGTTGTGGTGGGCCGCCTTCAGTCTGCCCCTGTGGTGGCAGGTGCATGAGAGAAAAGCCGAATCCAGGGATTTTTCATCGACGTTTTTCCGCGGCATCGACCAGCTCGTACAAACGTTCCGGAATATAAGGAAATACAGGCCTGTCCTTGTATTCCTGGTGGCGTACTGGCTGTACATCGACGGGGTAGATACCATCATAAAAATGGCGGTGGACTACGGCATGGCCCTTGGATTTACCCCGCAGGACCTGGTCACGGCCTTGCTGCTGGTCCAGTTCGTGGGATTTCCCTCCGCCCTGGTGTTCGGCCTGCTGGGAGAAAAGATCGGCCCCAAGACGGGTATCATCGCCGGGCTCGCAGTGTATGTCGGCATCACGGTGTGGGCCTATTTCATCTCCGAACCATGGGAGTTCTATGGAGTGGCGGTTGTTATCGGCCTGGTGCAGGGCGGCGTCCAGGCACTTAGCCGTTCACTTTACGCGCGCATCATCCCACAGGATTCGGCTGCGGAGTTTTTCGGTTTCTACAACTTTCTCGGGAAGTTCGCCGCGGTAATCGGTCCGGTGATGATGGGCTGGGTAGCCATTGCAACAGGCAGCACCCGGGTATCGATCCTTTCGATCCTGATCCTGTTCATCGCCGGCGGCCTGATCCTGCTGAAAGTCGACGCCAGCAGCAACAACCGTGAGTTGTAGTGGTGATATCATGATCGACCGCAGCAGGAGGTAAATCATGAAGCCGATCAGCCTGGCTGAACTGAGAGACGAGTTCAGGGACATTATTTCGGATTGCACTGGTGCTGATACCAGGATCACCGGATTCGCGTCCACCGAACACTATCACCAGGGAGACCTCATATTCTGTGAAGACAAGAACTTTCTGGGTGCGCTTGCGGACCCGTTGCCGACCGCGATTGTAACCACAGCCGCGCTGGCCGATTCACTGAACCGGGAAGACATCGGGGTGCTCGTTGCCGGCGACGTCAAGCTCGCCCAGGCTCGCATCCGGCAGCGCTATGACGACGTCGATCTACACCAGAGCGAATGGCCCCGCATACACGAATCCGCAGTGATCCACGAGTCGGTCTCACTACCACGGTCGGTCAGCGTGGGCCCGGGAGTTGTCGTCGGCCGCAACGTCAGAATCGGTGAGCGCACCGTGATCCAGACAAACTCGGTAGTCGAGGAAGGCGCGAATATCGGTGAAGACTGCGTGCTGCACGCACGGGTGTTCGTCGGGCGTCACTGCAGGATCGGCAACAGGGTCCGGTTGAAACCCGGAGTCGTGATTGGCGCGGATGGATTCGGGTTCGCGCGGGATGCCGCTATGAAGTTTCACCGAATCCCCCAGAACGGCATTGTGGTTTTGGAGGACGATGTCGTGGTCAGCGCCAACAGCACCATCGACAGGGCGACCTACGACGAGACGAGGATCGCACGGGGGACGAAGATCGATGCGCTCTGCCATATCGCCCACAACGTGTTCATAGACGAGGACTGCGCACTGGTTGCCCAGACGGGGATCGCAGGCTCGACACGATTTGGAAAGCGCGTGCTGGCCAGCGGCCAGACCGGAGTAATCGACCACATCACCATCGGGGACGACGTGGTCCTGGTGCACCGTGCGGGTATTCCGGAGGACATCCTGGAACCGGGAATGTATGCCGGCGGACCTGCGCAGCCATTCCGGGAGTACCGCAGGAACATCTCCGCGTTCAAGAAACTGTCCAGCCTGAGGCAGCGGGTCATGAAGCTCGAGAAACAGGTACGGGCGCTCCTGGGCGGGACGAAAGAGAGTCCAGGGGAAGGTTAGGTTTCAGTTTTCAACACCCCTCACCCCTGCCCCGACTATCTTCTTATCTGCGTCCCGACGCCCTCGTCGGTAAATATTTCCAGCAGCACCGCGTGCTCGACCCGACCGTCGACTATGGTTGCGGCGCGTACGCCGCTCCGGATCGCGTCCAGTGCGCAGTGCACCTTGGGCAGCATACCGCCGGCGATGGTACCGTCCCCGATCAGATCGCCGATTTCATTCGCGTTCAGGCCGGTCAGCACTGTACCGTCCTGGTCCAGCACGCCGGGCGTATTGGTCAACAGCATCAGTCTTTCGGCATTCAGCGTGATGGCCAGTTTTCCCGCGACCGTGTCGGCATTGATGTTGTAAGTGTTGCCGGCGCGGTCAACGCCGATCGGCGCGATGACTGGAATGAAGTCACCCTGATCAAGGACCGAGACGACGCTGGGGTCGATCGATTCAACTTCTCCGACGTGGCCGATATCGATGATCTCGGGTACTTCGAACTCGGGGCTGTCCTTTCTGATTTCCATTTTCCGGGCGCGTATCAGGCCCCCGTCCTTACCGGACAGACCCACGGCCTTGCCACCCAGCGAATTGATAAGGCTGACGATCTCCTTGTTCACGGAGCCGCCCAGCACCATCTCAACGATGTCCATGGTCTCCCGGTCAGTTACCCGCATCCCCTGCACAAATTCCGATTTCTTCCCTATCCTTTCCAGCAGCCTGCTTATTTGCGGTCCCCCGCCGTGCACAATAACGGGATCGATCCCGACGACCTTCAGCAGGACGACATCGCGTGCGAAACTCCTCTTCAAATTCTCGTCCACCATGGCGTTGCCACCGTATTTGATAACGATTGTCTTGCCGTGGAAACTCTGGATGTAGGGCAGGGATTCCGTCAATACCCTGGCAACGTCTGTTGCCGCTTGCTTTGAGATGCTCATATGGCTGATAGAGTCCGGGTGTCGGTTGGCTTCGGTGCGGCGGAGGCCTTCAAGCTGACTGAAACCGCCTTGCTGATACTCTCGCAAAGCCGCAGAGCGTGCAAGGGCTTCAACCCAGAGAGTGGAGTTTGTGGCTTATTCGAGCACACCGGGCTCCCTGCCGGGCGCACCATAAAAAAGGGCCGCACGTGGCGGCCCCTTCTGCTTACTGTCGATCAGCTTTAGTTGACGTCAATAGCAATCTTCTTCGGCTTCACTTCTTCGACCTTGGGAAGCGTGAGTTCCAACACGCCATCCCTGTACTCGGCTTTCACATTCGACGTGTCCACGTCTTTTCCAAGGCGCATCGATCTCGAGTACTTGCCGTATCGGCGTTCCTGACGGATGACCCTGCCTTCCTTCTTTTCCTCGTCCTCGAATTTGGACTCGGCGCTGATGGTCAGAATGCCGTCCTGTACGCTGACGTTGAGGTCTTCCTTCTTCACTCCCGGGATATCCGCCTTGACGCGATATTCGTTCTCGTTCTCCGACACGTCGACAGCTGGCGCAAAGGCCTTGCTGTCTGCATCCTGAATCGCCCATGGCGACTCGAAAAACCGACCGAACAGTTCGTCAAAATCACCAATAGCACGAACCCTGGGCCTGCGCTCGCTTACACTTGCCAAATCTCTCATTGTTGCCTCCAGTAAAAAGTTAATGCAGTAAAAGCAGGGCAATCCCTGCTTTGCTGTTGTGTTAAATATGGAGGCTGCGCAGGCGGTTTCAAGAGTTTGGAGCAGCAGCAAAAGCAGAAGTCCCGTGATCAGGTGTGCCAATGCGGGAACAGGAATGATGCGGCCATTTGGGCGTGTTCAGACCACCGGTGCCTGTTTGCTTCAATTCGCCCGCAGCGACACAAACATCTGCATGGCCGAAGTCTTCTCAGAGGATGTATCGAGCCAGATCCTCGTTGTCGACCACTTCTTTCAGGTTCTCGTCGACATAGTGCGCGTCGATAACGAACTGATCGCCGCTGCGGTCGGAAGCCTCGAACGAGATGGTTTCGAGCAGCCGCTCCATCATGGTATGCAGCCGGCGGGCGCCGATGTTTTCCGTTTGCTCGTTGACCTGAAAAGCGATCTCCGCAACGCGCTTCACCCCGTCTCCGGAGAATGAGAGCGTGATCCCCTCGGTGCCGAGGAGCGCGCTGTACTGTTCCGTCAGGGAAGCATCGGGCTCGGTCAGGATACGACAGAAATCTTCCGCGGTCAGCGCACCGAGCTCAACCCGGATCGGCAGCCTGCCCTGCAGCTCCGGAATCAGATCGGACGGCTTGGTCAACTGAAACGCCCCCGACGCGATGAACAGAATGTGGTCGGTCTTGATCATGCCGTACTTCGTGGATACCGTACTGCCCTCGACCAGCGGCAGCAGGTCGCGCTGCACGCCCTCGCGCGACACGTCGGGACCATGTGACTCGGAACGCCCCACGATCTTGTCCAACTCGTCGAGGAACACGATGCCGTCCTGCTCGACGCGCTCCACCGCGCTCAACTTGATATCCTCGTCATTGACCAGGCGGCCGGCCTCCTCCTCCGTGAGCAACTTGAGGGCCTGCTTGATCGGCAGTTTCCGCTTGCGGGTTTTCCTGCCGCCCATGTTCTGCATCAGGTTCTGCAGCTGACCCGTCATTTCCTCCATGCCGGGAGGGCCGAAGATTTCGACTCCCATACCGGCGGTCGACATCTCGACCTCGATCTCCTTGTCATCCAGCTTGCCCTCCCGCAGCAGCTTACGAAATCGCTGGCGTGCGGCGCCGTCAGCGCTACCAGTGCCGCCCTCGTCCCGCATATCTTCATCCCACTCGCCGCTCCCGCTCCTGGCCGGAGGCAACAGGATATCCAGTACACGCTCCTCGGCCGCATCCTCGGCACGAGGCTGGACCTTCTCGATCTCCTCCTCGCGGGTCATCTTTACGGCCATGTCCACCAGGTCCCTGATGATGGAATCAACTTCCCTGCCGACATAGCCGACCTCGGTGAACTTGGTCGCCTCGACCTTGATAAAGGGCGCCCTGGCGAGCTTAGCCAGGCGGCGTGCGATCTCGGTCTTGCCGACCCCGGTGGGCCCGATCATGAGTATGTTCTTGGGCGTGATCTCGTTTCTCAGATCTTCACTGACCTGACGCCGGCGCCAGCGATTGCGCAACGCTATCGCGACCGCGCGCTTCGCATCGTCCTGCCCGACGATATGCTTGTCCAGTTCCTCTACGATTTCGCGGGGCGTCATTGAAGACATGTCAAAAGTTACTCCGTGGAAGATATTATTGATGAGCGCGGCAGGCCGGCGCTGTGGTGTCTATTTCAGCGACTCGATGGTAAAGGAACGATTGGTGTACACGCATATGTCCGCCGCAATGCCGAGGCTTTTCTCGACGATCTGCAGCGGATCGAGATCGGTGTTCTCGAGCAGAGCACGCGCCGCCGCCTGGGCAAACGGCCCGCCCGAGCCTATCGCCATGATGCCCTGTTCCGGTTCGATGACGTCTCCCAACCCGGAGATGATCAAGGAGGCCTCCCGGTCCGCCACGGCGAGAAGTGCCTCGAGCCGCCGGAGCATGCGGTCTGTCCGCCAGTCCTTGGCAAGTTCAACCGCGGCACGAGTGAGGTTCCCCTGGTGTTTTTCAAGCTTCCCTTCGAACCTCTCGAACAGCGTAAATGCGTCCGCCGTACCCCCGGCAAATCCCGCGATCACCCTGTCCTTATACAGGCGCCTTACCTTGCGGGCGTTACCTTTCATGATCGTAGCCCCCATCGACACCTGTCCGTCGCTGCCGATGACCACCTCGTTTCCACGGCGGACTGAAACGACCGTGGTGCCGTGTATTTCCAATTTTCTCATATCACCGTTTGAAGCCGAACCTTGAATACCAAATGTAGAAAGTGAGGGCGAGGGTCGTGTATTTCAAGAAATTCCAGAGCCTGTCTCGATAAGCCGGCCAGACAGATACAAATCCGACTGGAACCGCGCCTTTAGGCTTACCCGGTAACGACGATCCCAGTAACGACGATTTCCGGGGATAGAGCAGGTGTGCGGAGAAATTTCATTGAGCGGCGGGTTCTACTTGACGAGCGTGAGGTGGGGCTTGTCTCGAGGCTCTTTATCCCCGGAGCCGGGATCGGACTCGGACTGCCCCTCGTGTACCTCGGCTTCCTTGAAAAATATCCCCTGACCGTTTTCCCGAGCGTATATAGCCAGGACCGCCGCCACGGGAACGTTGACTTCGAACGGGGATCCATGGAACCGCGCAGAAAACCTGAGCCGCTCGTTGGTGATCTCGTGCATCTGGACGGCCTGCCCGCCGATGTTCAGGATGATCTGGTTGTCCGTTACGAATTGCTGCGGTACCTGAACATCCTTGATCGTGGCATCTACCAGGATCTGCGGGGTGAGCCCGTTGTCAACAGCCCACTCACGGATCGCTCTGATAAGGTAAGGCTTGGTTGTCGTAGTCATCGCCGGCCTTCAGCGCATTTCTCGCTCAATTTCACTCAGGCTCGAAATGAAGGCGGGCCGTGCGAACAGGCGCTCGGCATATTCTTTGATCGGCCGGGCCTGCCGCGGAAGGGTGATTTTCAGGGTTTCCAGCCGCCACAATAAAGGCGAAAGGAAGCTGTCCACCAGACTGTACTCGTCGCCCAGCATATAGGGCTGTTCCGTCAACACCGGCGACAGGGCAATCAGCCCGTCGCGAATCGCCTGACGTACCCCGGGCTCCTCGAGCCGGTTCTCGTGTATAGGACCAAGCCACTCCCGGTAGAAACGCATTATCATCAATCGAGCTCGACCCCTGTTGACGGGATCGACCGGCATTAGAGGAGGGTGGGGCAACCGCTCGTCCAGGTACTCGTTGATGATCTGTGCCCCGTACAGCACCAGGTCCCGGTCGAGCAGGGTAGGCGTTTCGTTGTAGGGGTTTAATTCGGCCAGCCCTTCGGAGACCTCGTCATCATCCAGGTAGAAGATCTGGCACTCCACTTCTTTTTCAAACACGACAATCCGGCAACCGTGACTGAACACGCACTCCGCCCCGGAGTAAAGCGCCATGATTGGCCTTCTTCCGCCTTGGGCTAGCATGTCATCTCTTGTTTCCTTTTGTCGTCCTATTTGCACGGCGTTCTTCACCACTACCCCACGAGGTCTAGTGGACGTCCTTCCAGTATTCTTTCTTCAAAAGGTACGCACACCCCAGAAGAACAATGAGGAAAGCGATCACGAACACGCCGACCGTAGGTCGAACGAGCCTTGCTGGTTCCGCCATATAAACCATGAAGTTTGTCAGGTCCCGGATGGCTTCGTCATACTCCCCGGGAGTCATTGAACCTTCTTCGATCAGCTGAAATTCAGGCTTGCCGTGGTCGTCGGTACCGACGAGGCGCTGGCTGCCCTGAAGGCCGTAAAGAACGTGCGGCATGGCGACGTTCTCGAACAGTGTGTTGTTCCATCCGCTGCCGGTACTTTCGTCGACATAAAAACTGCGAAGGTAGGTGTATATCCAGTCCGGCTTGCGCAGTCTCGCCTCCAGGGTAAGATCCGGTGGTGCGACGCCGAACCAGCGCTTGGCATCATCCTGCGACATATTGGAGACCATCAGATCCCCCGTCTTGTCGGCGGCGAACAGGAAATTATCCTTGAGTACGGCGTCGCTGATGCCGAGATCCTCGCCCATCCGGTTGTAGCGCATGTAAGCCGCACTGTGGCAGGACAGGCAGTAGTTCACGAACAGGGCTGCGCCCCTTTGAAGTGAGGCCTTGTCGCTCAGGTTCACATACACGGAATCCACTGGCTTGGAATCGCCAGCAGCGAAGCTGATGGCTGAGAACAATGCCAACACAATTGCACATGATAAACGCATCATTTGAAGTTCACCCTGTCCGGTACCGGCTTCGTTTTATCCGCCCTGGTATAAAACGGCATCAGCAGAAAGAAAAGGAAATAGATCACGGTCATGATCTGCGCCCAGATCACGTTCTTGAACAGAAACAGATCGACGTGGTCCGGATTCTTCACACCGAGGTAGCCAAGCAGCACGAAGCTGATCACGAACAGGGTCAGCCACACCTTGTACTGCACGCCGCGGTATCGGATCGACTTCACGGGTGACCGGTCCAGCCAGGGCAGCAGGAAAAACATCACGATAGCGAGTCCCATGAATATCACGCCCCAAAGCTTCGCATCGATCCAGAAGAAACTGACGGTATTGGCGCGCAGGATCGAATAGTAGGGGGTGAAGTACCACAGCGGCACGATATCTGCCGGGGTCTGCAGCGCATTTGCCGGGGTAAAGTTGTCCTTCTCCAGGA
>Ga0316187_10005101_pt1 | contig 11354 bp, 8 predicted proteins | sample CroRivburrow1_MG_FD_204927 | JGI IMG/M metagenome (GOLD analysis project Ga0316187, IMG submission 204927) | Coastal sediment microbial communities from Maine, United States - Cross River worm burrow 1 | ecosystem: Environmental > Aquatic > Marine > Coastal > Sediment | place: USA: Maine...
TTGGTTGGTGTCCCCGTCTATTTTGGCTCTATCCCAGCTCAGTTTAAAGCATTAATTGACCGTTCTATGGCCATACAAAGGGATATAAATCATTATCAAGCTGCGTGTTTAGGAGTGGGAAAAAAATCTGTTTTAAAAAATGCGTAAATCTGGTAGCTTCGTTCACGAGCTGGCTGCGGAATATTAAGCGTTCCTTTTACGTGGTGGTTTAAGAAACACTTGCTATAATGCAGTCGGATTTTTATGAAGCATGTGAAGATTGCACCGCTACCTTGAAATTAAGTATGAAAACAAGATCATCCAAAGGCGAAAAGACCTTGAGCGAATCACATTCCCTGCATACAAAAAGTGCTGTGAAATCAAATCGCATGGATTTGGCAAAGGTTATCGAAATCCGTGATCTCTATAAATCATTTGATTCTCTTGAAGTGCTCAAGGGAATTTCCCTGGACGCTCATGAGGGCGATGTCGTCGCCATCATTGGAGGAAGCGGATCAGGCAAATCGACATTGTTACGGTGCATCAACATGCTGGAAACGCCAACCAGGGGGACGATCACAGTGCACGGCGAACTCATTGAAATGAAGAGCGATGGGAAAGGTGGTCAACTTCCGGCAAACAAGGCTCAGATCCAGCGTATAAGAACACGGCTGGCGATGGTATTCCAGAGTTTCAATCTTTGGCCGCATCTGACCCTTTTGGGGAATGTCATTGAAATACCCGTACACGTTTTAGGCCGGACTAAGGCAGAAGCCATTGAATCAGCGGATGTTTTGTTGCACCGGGTTGGCTTGTATGACAAACGCGAGGTCTATCCTGCCTTTCTCTCCGGCGGTCAGCAGCAGCGTGCAGCAATTGCCCGGGCACTGGCAATCCAGCCGGAGGTCATGTTGTTTGACGAACCAACATCAGCACTTGATCCGGAGCTGGTTGGCGAGGTGCTGTCTGTTATCGGCGATCTTGCCCGCGAAGGCCGTACGATGATTCTGGTAACCCACGAAATGAAATTTGCCCGAGAAGTGGCCAACCAGATCGTCTTTCTCAAAGACGGGATTATAGAGGAGGAGGGCGAACCGGAGGCGATATTCAATGCGCCTAAATCGGCGGACTTAAAAAGATTTATCAGCTCAGTATCATAGTTGACCTTAACCCCCGTAGTGTAAACAACAACCAAAGGAGATTAAAATGACTACAATTCTGAAAAAACTGATTCTTGTTGCTGTATTGATCATCTTCAGTGCCGGCATGGCATCTGCCGAAACGGTCCGGGTGGGTATTGCCGCCGAACCGTATCCGCCCTTTACCACTCCTGATGCATCCGGCAATTGGAGCGGCTGGGAAATCGAGATTATGGAGGCTATCTGCGAAGAGGCAAAGCTCGACTGCGTGGTTACGCCGACCGCCTGGGATGGCATCATCCCGGCGTTGATGTCCAAAAAGATCGACATGATCATAGGCTCGATGTCGATCACCGCAGAGCGCATGAAGTCCATCGATTTTTCAGACAAGTACTATAATACTCCGACTGCGATTATCGGTACCAAGAGAATGAAATTCGATGCTACACCGGAAGGTCTCAAAGGTAAGTATCTTGGGGTTCAGATAGCAACGATACACAAGGTTTATGCAGAGAAATATTTCACCGGCGCCAAAATCAAGGAATACCAGACCCAGGACGAGGTCAACCAGGACTTGGTCGCCGGACGTATTGACGCGACCCAGGCAGATTCCCTGGCGCTGTCCGATTTCCTCGAGACCGCTGAAGGCAAGGCCTGCTGCGAGCTCAAGGGAATGGTTGCAGACGACCCGGAAATTCTCGGGGCAGGCGTTGGCGCCGGCATCCGTAAGGGTGATGAAGCGCTGAAAAGCAAAGTCAATGCCGCCATCGCTGCCATCCGCGCCAATGGTAAATACGACGAGATTTCAAAAAAATACTTTGACTTCGACATCTACGGCCAGTAAATCGTCCACCGGAGGGGTGCCATTCATATTGGCACCCTTTCCACCAATCGAACCTTAACCCAAGTGAATGGGTGCACCGGTAGCTATGGGTAGTCTGGAACTTCTTGCATTCTCACCGCCCGGTTGGGGCGGTGTTTTGCTGCGCGGATTGGCGACCTCGCTGACCATCGCTTTTGGCGGCTATTCTGTTGGTCTGTTGATAGGGATCGGCGGCGCTTTTGGCAAGCTTTACGGTGGTCCTGTGCTGCGTGACCTTCTGGCCTGCTACACGACCATCGTGCGTGCCATCCCGGAGCTGGTGCTGATCGTGCTGCTCTATTATGCAGGGTCGGATATCGTCAATCAAGTGCTGGCATTGTTTGGCTCACCTCCCATGGACATTAACGGCCTTGTCGCAGGGATCGTGGTGATCGGCTTTGTCCAGGGGGCTTATTCAACGGAGGTGCTGCGCGGTGCCATCAAAGCCATTGCCCCGGGGCAGATCGAAGCGGCACGCTCCTATGCCATGGGCCCAGGGCTTCTTTTGCGCCGCATCATCCTGCCTATCATGCTGCCCCATGCCATACCGGGTCTTTCAAATCTTTGGTTGATCGCTACCAAAGACACCGCCCTGCTTGCCGTTATCGGGTTTTCGGAACTGACCCTGGCCACACGCCAGGCCGGTGGCGCCACCAAGGCGTATTTTCTCTTTTTCTGCTCGGCCGGGATATTGTATCTGTTGGTGACACTGTTGTCGACTGTCGGCATTCGCAGAATCGAGCGGCACGCCAATCGCGGCATGCCGGATGTCGGGTAGACCATGACCAGCTGGCTGAAACCACACCGTATCGTCCTGTTGCTGATTGCCGCCGGGCTGGTCGCGCTCGTGGCCACCTCCATGCGCTGGTATTGGCTGCCCAACTACTATGGCGCCCTGCTTGCCGGCATATGGAAAACCCTCCTCATTCTTGTGGTCACCAGCTTCCTGGGGTTTCTGTTTGCCGTTCCCCTCGGCCTTGTCCAGGTAACCGGTCCCAGGCCGCTGGCAATGCTGAGCCAGGGGTTCTGCACGATCATTCGCGGCACACCTCTATTGCTCCAGCTTTGGCTGCTGTATTACGGACTCGGATCGCTGTTTCCGCAGATTCCACAAATCCGGGACTCTTTCCTGTGGCCCTATTTGCGTGAAGCCTGGCCCTATGCAGTGCTGGCATTGACCCTGTCATTTGCCGGTTATGAGGGCGAGGTCATGCGCGGCGCCTTTGCCGGTATACCCTACGGTGAACTTGAGGCGGCGCGTGCCTACGGCATGAAACCGTTCACCATGCTACGCAGAATCTGGCTGCCGCGCGCTGTGCAGCGCGCCCTGCCAACCCTCAACGGGGAGGTCGTTCTGCAGTTGAAAGCGACCCCGTTGGTGGCCACGATTACGGTCATCGACGTCTACGCAGTAATTTCCAAAATCCGTCAGGACACCTATGTGATCTATGAACCCTTGCTATTGCTATCGCTGATCTATTTGTGCCTGACCGGCATCCTGGTTGTTATTTTTCGTTACTTTGAAAACAGAATTCCAACATTAAACGCTTAGGCCTGCCAAAAAGAAAGTTGAGAGGAACACCCCTAGCATGAATATCCCGGATGACATCAGTGTTGATTTGTCTGAAATGAAAGCAATTCGTAAAGAATTGCACCGCTATCCCGAAATCGGTCTGGAGGAGACACGTACGGCTGAATTTATTGCCGGCCATCTCGACGCATTGGGATACCAGGTGCATCGCGGACTGGCCAAAACCGCTGTTGTCGGCACCTTGCAAAACGGCAAGTCAAACCGTGCCATCGGTCTGCGAAGCGATATGGACGGGTTGCCGATCAGTGAACAGACAGGATTGCCCTATGCCAGCCAGAATCCTGGGAAAATGCACGCCTGCGGCCATGACGGGCACATGGCGATGCTGCTTGGTGCGGCAAAAGCAATTGCAGAACGGCGCCGGTTTGACGGCACTGTCCATTTGATCTTCCAATCGGCCGAAGAAAATTGCGGCGGGGCAAGAATGATGGTGGAAGAGGGGCTTTTTAAGCTGTTTCCATGCGATGCGGTATTTTCTCTGCACAACGATCCGAATTTGCCGTTAGGTCAGTTTGCCCTTCGTGACGGCCCCATCATGGCTGCGGTCGATGAAGCAAGGATCACCCTGCATGGACGTGGTGGCCACGGTGCCGAACCGGAAAATACCGCCGATCCGATCGTCGCCGGGGCGAGCATTGTCATGGCGCTGCAAACCATTGTGTCGCGGAATATTCAGGCTTTTGATCCGGCGGTCATCACGGTTGGCTCTTTTCATGGCGGTTCGGCCAGTAACATTATCCCAAACGAAGTTGAACTAGTTGTCGGGATCCGTTCTTTCGATCCGACAACCCGTGATTTTATCGAAAAGCGGATTACTGAAATTGCCAATTTCCAAGCTGAAAGCTTCAGTATGACCGCCTCGGTCGACTATGAGCGCAGCTATGATGCCACCGTCAATCACACTGCCGAAACCAATTTTCTCCGGACTCAAGCCGTGCAGTTTGCCGGTGTTGAGAATGTTACCGACCTTGACCAACCGCTAATGGGGAGTGAAGATTTTACCTACATGCTGCAGGCCTGCCCGGGATGTTATTTTTTCATAGGCACGGCATCAACTTCCGATGCTAGCTCCCTGCATCACCCTGGATATGATTTCAACGATGAAATCCTGCCGGTCGGCGCCGGGTTCTGGACCCGGCTTACTGAAGCTTTTTTGGCACCGGATAAACCTCATACCAGCGACACAAGACGATAACCTCATTTTTTCCCCACAGCGGAATTACGTGGGCGTAAAAGCGTTGCTTCATAAAAGTATTCAGTCACACTCAGGCCAAACTATCAGGAAAGAGAATGTATTCGCTATATTCGCCGCGCATACAATGGTTGGAACTCATGGACGAGCCGTAGCCACCGGCATTGACGATGGCCAAATAGTCACCCTCGACTGGCCGGTGCATTTCAATCTCTTCCCCAAACACATCAATCGCTTCATTAATATTCCCGGCAATCGTGAGTGGCACGATTGGAGCGGCCGGATCATGTCGCAGCGGGGCAAACGCATATGGCATATCGTAGTAGGCATACGAATTCTGCATGTTGAAGCCGGCGTTTACACCAACAAATAAAGTCCCCCGCTTCTCCTCAACTGTATTAATTTCAACCAATAAAACGCCCGCATCCTTTAGCAAATAATCACCTGGCTCCAGCTGGATTTTCACCCCCATATTGCGAGCATGACGGGCAACGACAGCCGCCCATTGATCCAGATCGAGTCCTTCGTCTTCTGGTCGCATCGGCACGCCAAGTCCACCGCCGATATCCAACGTTTTCACAGTAGGGCATTGCTCGACAAATTGGTCTACACGCGACAATACTTGGTCAAATTTTGCTAAATCAGACGTCATATAGCCTGAACCCACATGAAAATGCAGGGTATTGACAGGCACACCTAACTCACTTGCTAAAGCCAATGCCTCAATAAATCGATCCTCATAGATACCAAACTTCGTAATCTTGTCACCGGAATAGGTGAGATGATCATGATAGGCAACACCCAGTTGAGGATTAATACGCAAGCCTATCGCTCGTCCTGGACAGCGCCTGGCCAGACGACGCAAGGTGCTCAGCGAATCCACATTTACATGTACGCGGGGATGTCGGGCAATCCATTCGATATCTTCATTAGAGACTGACGTATTGGTGTAGACGATTTGCTCTTCGCGAAAACCCAGTTGGCGCCCGAGACGCATTTCATTAGGTGAACAAACATCGAGTCCGCACCGACCAATAAGTTTCAGAAAAGTTACCAGGGGCAAATAACGGTTGGCCTTGAGAGCAAAGAAGATATCATGCTCGACCTCATGTTTGTCCAAAGTCGTGTGAATACGTTCAAGATTTGTGGCGATTCGGCTTGCATCGTAAACGAAAGTTGGCGTACCGGCCGATTTCACCAGTTCAGCCAGATTTTGCTGCCCTAAGTGCAGCTCACCTTCTCGATAATCCAATCCTTCGCGGATCCACCAATGTACTCTCATGAAGTCTCCTGAAATATTGCAAGGGCAATTTTAGAGCATTGGGCATTACCAGATATATGAACCCCAACCCGGACAAGCCGGAAATGAATATTTAATATTGAAGATTGAAGATTTGGGGGTGTCGCTCTCCGAGGCGTAGGCGCTGCAACCCCTACGAGCCGGAGGCTTCGCTCAGTCATTTTTAGGATCGGTTTTTATAATTGATCCGCCAGGAAGGTAAAAAATACTTGTTGCAGCTTTGCAATTCAAATAACGAGTTATTCAGCCCACTATGTCTATCGATTAAATCATGCGCAAACATGATGTGATTTCAATAAATAGGTACTAATAGAGACGCCTGCGTAACAGTATTTGAATCAAATTTTCCATCTTTGTGATGCGCCCTGCCGCTGCTTACAAGTTCAATAGAACAATAAGAAACCTATGGATTAAAAGTTGGCAGGCCTTCTGACAGGCCCTTCGACGGATTCGACAAGCTCACCGCAGGCAGGCTCAGAGCCAATAAAAAATTAATAGGCTTACGTCTAAATCTCGTAAGCCTATTCCTTTTTCATTGGCTGAGGGACCAGGATTCGAACCTGGGTTAACGGGGCCAGAACCCGTCGTCCTGCCGCTAGACGATCCCTCAGTGGCGTGTGACCCTATTAACTACAATATAACCTACAACACGTCAAGGGAATTTTAGATTTGGACCATTGTGAATTGTTTAAATGATTTTGATGGGTAGGATTGCTGATATCGGTTAGATGGTTGAGAAAAGACCGATGGGAGAAGGAAGACCGCTTCGCTAAGAAGAGGGACGACAAAAAGGCCTTGCGATAAACCTTCAGATCTCTTGCAGTGCTTATCGAGTTTGTTTTCGTCCATCTTCCATCTTCCTTCGTTTGACCTTCGCTTCCTCTCCCTTTATCGATCCAATTTATCCAAATTACTGAACTTCTCACCCTCTTACCTTCTCATCTTCTATAGCCCAGTTCTCTCTCCCTCTCACCTTCTATCATTCAACTCGTTCAACCTTCCAAACCTTCAATAAACCTTATGGCCTTCTCAAGACGTGGTATCACGCGCTCGGGTCCCAAAATGGCAATAATTTCAAAAATACCCGGGCTGGCGGTTTTTCCGGTCAGTGCCACCCTTACCGGCTGGGCGATTTTGCCCAGCTTGAGCCCGGTTTGATCCATCACGTCTTTAAATATATCCTCAAGGTTTTCCTGGTTGTAGGTTGTCAGGGTCCCCAGTTTTTCGGTCAGCAATTTCAAGGGTGACAATGCCGCCGCTTTGAGGAATTTTCGGGCGGCCTTTTCTTCGTAGATGATATCATCAAGATAAAAAAACAAGGCGGCCCGGGCCATCTCTTCAAGGGTCTTGCTTCGGGGGGCAAGTGTTTCGATGACATCGCAGATATAGTCATCATCTTTAATTTCAATGCCGCAACCTTTTAAAAACGGTGCCAAGGGCGCCACCAGATTCACCGGAGCGGTTGCCTTGATGTGCTCCGCATTGAGTGCCAGCAGTTTGTCCGGATCGAAAACACCCGCCGAGCGGCCAATGTTTTTGAGATCAAATACCCTGATGAGTTCATCCCGGGTAAAAAATTCCTGGTCACCATGGGACCATCCGAGACGTACGAGGTAGTTTACCAAAGCATCGGGAAGGAACCCCTGGTCTCGATATTCAGTTACGGACATGGCGCCGTGGCGTTTGCTCAGCCGACTGCGATCGCTGCCAAGCACCATGGGTACATGCCCGAAGGTAGGCAAGGGGGCCTGCAGGGCACGGTAGAGCAGAAGCTGTTTGGGGGTGTTCATGACGTGGTCGTCGCCGCGGATAATCGTATTGATATTCATGGTAATATCGTCGACGACAACGACAAAGTTATAGGTGGGGGTGCCATCGCTGCGGCAAATGACAAAATCATCTAATTCATCGTTTTGGAAGACAATATTACCTTTGATCACATCTTCGACCATGGTTGTACCGGTGAGCAGGGATTTAAACCGTATCACCGCGTCGTCCGTTTTTTTCAGTCCTTTTTCGCGGCAGGAACCGTCATAACGCGGTTTTTGACCGCTTGCCATGGCCTGCTGCCGCATGACGTCAATTTGATGCGGCGAACAGGTACAGTAATAAGCGTGGTCTGAATCGATCAGTTTTTTAAGATATTCCTTGTAGATATCGAAGCGTTGGGTTTGGAAATAGGGTCCTTCGTCCCAGTCGATATTGAGCCATTGCAAGGCATCGAAGATCGCGTCTACCGAAGCCTGGGTTGAGCGCCGGGTGTCCGTATCCTCGATTCGTAGGACAAACCTGCCGTTCATGTGCCGGGCGTAAAGCCAGTTAAAAAGTGCAGTGCGTGCCCCCCCCACGTGAAGATGACCGGTGGGACTTGGGGGAAAGCGTGTGATAATTTCTTCCATTTAAGTCTCCTTACGATGGCAATGAAAGTCACCCATAACGTGGTTTTTCACTGTCATCCCATTTTTATTCTGCTAAATCAGTTTGTTGGGTCAATTTTAATCTGGTCGTTGCAAGTCGAAAAAAAGCAAACAATTAATCTTTCAGGGTTCGTCACAGGTTGAAACTCACAACCTAGGTAATAGTTAACTAATTGATATCAATATAACTAATTGTATTTCAATTTACTTAACATATCTCATTTGAGTAAGTCGTTGGTATTGGGTCGTTGTCAACGAATTTATCGCTGACGCTTAAGTGTTCATATTTTCCATAAAAATCCTGCACTTAATGCCCGTTTCAAAATAAGTAACAGCACCCATAAAATAAATTTGACAAATAATATTAACCGGTTATATTATAATACGCAACAATCGCCGGATAAAATTAGTAGCACAGATGCCACGCCGACACAAGCAAACAAAATTGATTCTGCCCTTGAAAATACTTGACTTTCATTTGGATTTAAATTACTAGAAGCGCACCGTTAAATATGAGTAGTGAATAATATAAATTTATAAACATATCGACAATTTAGGAGATTGCTTATGGCTGTGCCCAAACGGAAAACATCCAAATCAAAGCGTGACAAACGAAGAACCCATCAAAAAACAGCGCCCCCGAATCTATCAACTTGTCCTGATTGCGGTGAGGCTAAACTTCCGCATCATGCCTGTCCCAGTTGCGGTTCTTACAAGGGCCGCACTGTCATCTCAACAGACGAGGATTAATACCCTTTCATATTGTCGTTACGTATAAGGAATTCAATTGATGGCTGCAGATGAAAGTTCTGAAGCAAGACAACTCTATGGATTGGATCCGGAATCCAGACAAATGGTACTGGATACCGTCGGTCAGCTAAAAAAGCGACTTTTGACCAAAGATAAAATTCTTGAATTTGACCAAAAAGAAATTTTCCCGGAAGAAACGATCCGTGAAATGCTGGGGCCTGAGATCGGGTTGCAGCTTTTAATGTTACCTGAGGCTTATGGCGGTATGGGTGGCGGTGCACGGGACAGCTGCGCCATTACGCGGGAAATGGCTAAAATCTGTCTGGGGATCACCACCGCTTTTTTTGCCCTTCAGCTGGGCGCTGATCCAATTATGGTAGGCGGCACGGTAGAACAGAAGCAAAAGTGGCTCGGTGCCATCGCAGAGGGCAATGCCCTGGTAGCCTATGCGGTTACCGAACCGGATGCGGGAAGCAATGTTGCCGCCATCAAAACCAAAGCCGACCCGGTGACCAATGATGCCGGAGATATCATCGGCTATAAAATTAACGGCAGCAAGCAGTTTATTTCCACAGGGCTTTATGCTGATTTTATCACCGTTTTAGCCAATACACCCGAAGGGGCGACCTTTTTTGTCGTGGAAAAAGACACCGAGGGCTACATCCGGGGCAAAAGTGAAGAAAAGCATGGCATACGGGCTTCGAATACCTCGCCGCTGACCTTTACCGATGCATTCGTTCCGGTGGAAAATCTTATCGGTGATATCCCCGGTCATGGACTCAAGCAGGCCACTAAGGTTTTCGGGTATACGAGGCTGATGGTCGCCGCCATGGCCCTGGGCGGCGGAGAAGCCGCGCTTGATATTGCCATCGCCTATGCAAAAGAGCGGATTCAGTTTAAAACCCCTTTGTCTGAAAAACAGGGATACACTCACAAGCTGATCATACCCCATGTCATTCGGCTGAGCGCGGCCGAGGCCTATGTTGAAGAGGTTGCCGAAAGATTGGATTCCGGTGAAAAAGAGCTGGTCGTGGAAGGCTCGATTGCCAAGCTGTTTGCCACGGAGTCCGCCGACAAGGCGACCGGCGACGCCATGCAGGCCCTGGGTGGTTATGGCTACATTACCGAGTACGAAGTAGAGAAGATCAAAAGGGATGTCCGAATTACCAGCATATATGAGGGCACCAGCGAAATCCAGCAAAATATCATCAGTACTTTTCGCTGGAAAAAAACACGCAAATCAAAAGGCGAATTTTACCAGTCCATCAGTGATGAGATGGACAGGCTGCATTCTGAACTCGGCGATCTCGGATGCGGGATCTACGGGCTTGCAGCCCGGGCGTTGAATCAGACTGTTACCCTGGTCAACGACCATCGTTTAACCCGGCAGCAGTATATCATGTTTGCGCTGGCCGATATGATGACCCATGTAGAGGTTGGTGCCGGTCTGGCTCGCAGGGCATTCAAATGCTCCCGTGACGGCAATTCCGAGGCTGAAAAAATTAAACTGATTTCCAGACTGTTCGGCAATGAGGTTGCCCAGGTCGTGTCGCAAAATATTTTGAAGATTGTATTGGGCTGCGGTGAATTCGATCAAAAGGCAACGGCTGATTTTCTGGCGGGAGTCGGTTACTCCGAGTTGACAGCCAGCTTCCAAAATATCATCAAAGATATGGACCGGCTTGCCGACATTGTGTTTGAGAGGTGATCATGGCGGACGCGGTTAAAAGAACCATTCTGGTTACCGGAGGGTCCCGGGGCATTGGCCGCGGTATTTGCATGGCATTTGCCCATGCCGACAACCGCATCTATTTCAACTACTCATCGGACAGCGAGGCCGCCGCTCAAACCGAAAAACTTGTGGCCGCTGCCGGCGGATGCGCAACCGGGCGGCGGGTGAATGTTGCTTCAGAAAAAGAGGTGTCCGAATTTGTCAATCTGGCACGGCATGAAACCGGTCGTGTCGATGTGATGGTCAACAACGCCGGCATCACCCGAGATGGTTTGATCGTGCGTATGAAAGAAGCTGACTGGGACGATGTTCTCGATATCAACTTAAAGGGAGCCTTTCACTGTATCAAAGCGGCTTCCAAAATAATGCTCAAGCAACGTTGCGGGCGCATC
>Ga0316187_10005102_pt1 | contig 11353 bp, 10 predicted proteins | sample CroRivburrow1_MG_FD_204927 | JGI IMG/M metagenome (GOLD analysis project Ga0316187, IMG submission 204927) | Coastal sediment microbial communities from Maine, United States - Cross River worm burrow 1 | ecosystem: Environmental > Aquatic > Marine > Coastal > Sediment | place: USA: Maine...
AGACTCACGGTCAAATCCGAGCCAGGCCTGATGGTCGAGGCCGATGCTGGTAATGACGGCCACGTCCGCGTCCACGATATTGACGGCGTCCAGGCGCCCGCCCATGCCCACTTCCAGGACGACCAGGTCAGGTGACTCGGCGGCGCATATCTCCAGCGCCGCCAGGGTGCCGAACTCGAAGTAAGTCAGCGGCGTCCCACGTCGTGCCCGTTCAACGGCCTCGAATGCGCGAACAAGCCGGTCGTCATCGACCGGTTGACCGTCGATGCGGACCCGCTCGTTGTAGCGGAAAAGATGGGGAGACGTATAGGCAACCACCCGTTGCCTGGCGGCCATGGCAACAGCCTCGATGACTGCCACGCATGTGCCCTTGCCATTCGTGCCGGCGATCGAAATCACCCGACTGCCCTCTGCCAGGCCCGTCATCCCGGAGTAGACCGGTCTCAGCCTCTCGAGCCCCAGCTCGATGTCACGCGGATGCAGGGATTCCTGCCAGCGCAGCCAGCTCTGGAGGTCTCTGGGGCTCATCGAGGATCAGTCGCCGATGGGATGCGGTTGTCTTGTCAGCATCGCCAGAATGGACGCGAGCCGTTCACGCATCTCCCGGCGGTCGATGATCATGTCGAGCGCTCCATGCTCGACCAGGAACTCGCTGCGCTGGAACCCTTCCGGAAGCGTCTCGCCGACCGTTTGCTGAATGACCCGGGGCCCGGCGAATCCGATCAGCGCCTTGGGTTCGGCCACGTTCAAATCGCCCAACATGGCGAGACTTGCAGAGACACCCCCGGTCGTCGGGTCCGTCAGCACAGATACATAAGGCACACCGGCGGCAGATAACTTGGCCAGAATCGCGCTGGTCTTCGACATCTGCATGAGGGAGAACAAGGCCTCCTGCATGCGTGCACCGCCGCTCGCGGAGAAGCAGACAAGCGGAATCCGACGTGACAGGGCCAGGTTTCCTGCTCGAACAAAACGCTCCCCGGCTACGGAACCCATGGATCCGCCCATGAATCGGAATTCGAAGGCGCAAGCGACGACCGGCATGCCGAACAGCTCGCCGCTCATCGCCACGAAAGCATCTTTCTCTCCAGTGTCTTTCTGGGCCTGGATCAGTCGATCACGGTACCGTCGGCTGTCCTTGAAACGCAGCGGATCCTCGGGTGCCAGGCGTTCTCCGATCTCAGTCCCGCCGCCTTCATCGAAGAACATCTTGAGCCGGGCGCGGGCATCGACCCGCATGTGATAGTCGCATTTCGGGCAGACATAGGAATTCCGCTCAACCTCGGCCCGGTACAGCACAGATCCGCACTCCGCGCACTTGCTCCAGATTCCCTCGGGAACTGAGCGCCTGCGACGCTGGGTCTTGATACGTGAGGGCATCAATTTGTCGAACCAGTTCATTTGCCTCCCGTACCCCTTACCGACCGCCGCAAACACCCCGGGCCGCGGCTAGCATCATAGCGCAATCGCAGGAAACCCGGTCAGCCGGCAGGTATGGCTGCTGTATCAGAGACGGGCGTCTCCAGCCCGGCACCGTAGTCAACCCGCAGGAAGTAAAGGCCACAGGCCGGCGCGGTCATGCCAGCCACCCTCCGATCCCGGCTTGCCAACACTTGTGCAACCCACTCCGGCTCGGCATCCTGCCGACCGACGCGGACCAGGGTGCCGACTATATTGCGGACCATGTGATGGAGAAACGCATTGGCCTCTACTTCGATCCAGACGATGTCTCCCGACCGGTCGATGTCGACCCGCTGTAGGGTTCGGATAGGGGACCTGGATTGGCACTCCGCCGCCCGAAGCGATGAGAAATCATGCTCGCCGATGAGGAACCTCGCGGCCGCCTGCATTCGATCCGTCCGCAGACGGCGATGGTGCCACCATGCGCGATCAGCGAGCAGGGCCGAGCGACTTGTCGCATTGTGGATGACATACCGGTAAGTCCGGGAGCGCGCCGAGAAACGCGCATGGAAGTCCTCATTCCTCTGGGCGACCCAGCGAACTGACACGTCATCAGGAAGATTCGAATTGACCCCGATTGTCCAGGCACGTTCAGGGCGGTCCGCATCGGTGTCGAAGTGCACGACCTGACCCAGTGCGTGGACACCCGTGTCGGTACGACCGGCACACACAACTGAGACGACATGATCCGCGACCGTGGAGATGGCACTCTCCACGGTCTGCTGGACGCTGCGTCCACTGCGTTGCGATTGCCAGCCACAGAACCGGGTGCCGTCGTACTCCAGGCCGAGGACCAGGCGCATATCTAGAGTCGTAACAAGCCGAGGAGAAACACCAGGACGAGGCCCAGAATCAACCAGTCTGTGATATCTGGCGTCGGTTGTTTCGGCAGGTCTGCGTGAGCGGGACTCCGTTCCGCCGTTTCCTCGATCTCCCGGACCAGCTCGGCCGCCGCGCTGGACCAGCCTCCGAAGTCCCGACCACGAATGCCAGCCCTGCCCGCGGCCTCTGTCACCAACTCGGCAGTCCGCGGCACCGCGTCAAGCGTCAACGCAATCCTGCGTGACAGCCTCCCCGTATCAAGTCCCAGCACACTCAAGGGCGCCAATAACACCGCTATTCCGCCCGCGATTTCAGGCGCGGGAGTCGTCTGGCGCATCAACTCGACAGCGGTGACGAGCAGCACGAGCACACCGGCGCGCCTGAGCGCGAGTTCGATGTCAGACCAGCCCGGCAGGAACGCGATGGCCGACACTTCGGGTTCGGGCGCCACCAGCAGGTATATGACCGCCAGAGACAGTAACAGCCAGCGGATACGTCGCAGTGCGCGCCAGATTAGGTCGAGGGACTCCCTGCCACGGCGCACGGCGATGGCGCACAGAACCGCTAACACCAGAAGTTGGTCAAGCAAACCATAACGGAAAACGACGCTACCCAGCGCGATGAGCGCGATCAGCCTGAATACAGGTGGAAATCGCAACCGGCCACGCCTGTAGCGCGGCGTCCCGGGGACGCCGCCGCCCAATTACCCCAGCCCGTCAATCAGCTGCCGGGCTTCTTTCTTCTGCGCGTCGTCGCCCTCCTCGATAACCTCGTCGAGAATGCTCTTCGCCCCATCGGGATCGCCCATGTCGATGTAGGCCCGGGCCAGATCCAGCTTGGTGCCCACTTCGCTAAGCGTCACGTCCGACGGTTTGATCTGCGGCATTTCCTGTGTGGCATCCGAGTCCGAGATCTCAGTCAGCATCTCCTCAGCTGACGCGACCTTGGTCTCGTCATCATCACCGAATATCTCTTCGATCAGCGTATCTCCATCCGGCCCCTGGCCCGCGATGGGTATCTCCGCTGTCGCGTCGAGATCGGACTCCGTCTCGGCGGTCAGGTCCTCGAGATTGAGATCTTCCTCCGACAGAGGCGCCACTTCGACGGTCTCTTCGTCACCGGAGACGAGATCCAGCGCAGGTAGCTCCTTGGTCTCGCCCTCCGCATCCAGGCTCATGAGATCCAGGTCTTCTGCACTGGCCACCGCAGTTTCGTCATCCGCAGCCTCTTCCACTCTGTTGAGCACTTCCGTCAGCCCGGTCTCCTCGGGCAGTTCGTCCGACTCTGCCTTGTCCAGCATTTCCGTTGCGGAGGTATCCTCAACCGCCTCGTCCGCGGCCGAGCGCTCCAGCACCTCCGTCTTGGAAGTCTCCTGCAGCTCCGGTTCAGCCAGATGCTCACCGCTGAGCTCATCCAGATCGATGTTCAGACCCAGGTCCTCGATCTCCAGTTCGGCAGTGGCCTCCGGACCGCCTGCCTCGGTCTCGTCGAGACCCGGAACCTCGCCGGTCGCGCTCAGATCGAAGTCGAGCGAGTCCGAATCCGAGGCCGATTTCTCCGTGCCGACGGCAAAATCCACGTCGCTGTCGTCGTCGGTCGATCCGCCATCTCCGGCTGACTCCAGGGCATCCGCGTCACCGTCTGTGCCGAAGATCGTCTCATCCGGGCAGATCTGACGACCCATGATCGCCACGCGCTCCCACTCACTGGAGTCCGCTCCATCAAGGCGAGTGCGGAGATCCCTGGCCTCAGCAAGGAACTCTTCCTGCTTGCCCCAGACAAAGAGGATGTCCAGTAGCTTGAGGCGCAGGTCGGACCGATCGGGATCGCGCTCGATCGCCTTGCCGACCAGGTCAGCTGCCTGATCGTATAGTCCGTAAGCCATGTGGAAATCGGCTTCCGCAAGAGGATCGGACTGCTCAAGATTGATACCGGTCGCGCCGGCAATCGTGTCCTCGAACGGGTAGGCATACTCACCAGTGGCCGCAGGCGGACGGGGTTCGGCCGGCTCAGGCGACGGTTTTGGTGCCACATCGAGGCTGGGGCCGGTCTCTGTTTCGGTCTCCAGGGCCTGCTTATCGGCACTCTCGGTATCCGAGACTTCCTCAACTTCATCGACCTGGATTCCAGGCGCGGATGCAAACTCGGCGGCTGTGGCAGTCTCAGCAGCGCCGCCTGCCGCGGTGGCGGAGGCCCAGCTCTCGTACGGAACCTCGGACTCCTCCTGTCGACGGCTTCGGACATAGAAAAAGCCAACAAGAACGACGGCAATGACGACTAACCAGGTCCATAGCGATGAGAACAGACCGCCTTCCTCATCATCCTGGGAGCCAAGCTGGGCCGCCGGCGGAGAGACCGCGGCTTCCGTTGCCGGCGGCTCGCTTGCTGCTGGCGCCTGGGCCACGGCGGGCGCATCTGCCTGCGGTGCCTCATCCGGAGCCACCCCCGGTTCAGTGGTCTCTGGCTCGCCGGCAGCCGCCGCTAACGCGGGATCGCGGCCGGCCTCCAGACCCGAGAGACGATCCTGCAGAGCGGCGATTTCCTCATCTTTCAAGCCGATCAGCTGGCGAGTGTCCTCGAGTTCGCGGCGCAAGGACTGAACGGCGGCAAGGAGCTCTTCGTTCAGAGCTTCCTGCTCCGCCCTGTACTCCGCTGGAACAGCAGTGCCAGCAGACGCACCGGGCGCTGCACCGGCGGCTGGTTCACGGGCGGGGGGCACGAGTTCGAGCCGTGTTTCTTCCGCCTGGGCAGCCGGAGGCAATGCACTCGGCGCCGGGGCCTTGTCGGAACGCCAGTCGCTATTCTGCCGACGGACCTCTGCCGATGCCTGCGCGTTGTTCCTCAGCGTCATCTCGGAATAATCCGGCACCCTCAGGGTGGCTCCGGCTCGCAGCCGATTAATATTGCCGTTGAAGGCGTCCGGGTTTGCCTCATAAAGGGCGATCATTGCCTGGTTGACCGATATACCCGGATCTGGTCTGACTCTTTCCGCGATACCCCAAAGCGTTTCGTTCCTGCGGACCGGTCCGTAGGTGCCGGCTGTTTGTCGCGGCGCAGGCCTGCTCGCTTCGGGTTGCGCTGACGGGCGAGACACGACGCCGGCAGACGGGGCCGGCGCGATCGGAGCGGCCGGAGCCGGTTCCGGACTGTCGGGTTCCGGCAGATACATGGGTGGGTCGAGCAACACCGTGTATTCGCGCAGCAGTCTTCCGCCGCTGGATCGGGCCTCGATCAGAAAAGTGAGGAATGGCTCGACCACCGGCTGCGACGACCGGACCCGGACGATCGCCCCTCCGGCCTGCCGTTCGATAGCGAAAGTCAGCTGATCCAGGACTCCGATCCTTTCAACGCCGAAGCGCTCAAAAACATCCCTGGAGGCAACCTGGACCTGCAGCGTATCCAGTTCTTCTGTGCCTGCCGCACTGACATATATCTCGGCATCCAATCGCTCGTTAAGGTATGAATTGAGCTTAATGTCGCCGAGCCCGAGCGAACTGCCGCTGGTCGGAACCAGAGCCAGGGCCACGATGCCTAGCCATCGAGATCTAAAGGTCATCTCTACTCCCTAAGCGCTTCCGGGGGGACGGAAAACGTTTCTCTATCTTGACCGAATATAATTACTTACACGTCGATGACGATGTGATAAATCTCTTTACAAAATTCGTGCAACTATAGCTTATAGATAGCTTTTCACCAACAATTCAGCGATTTGCACGCTATTCAGTGCGGCGCCCTTCCGCACGTTGTCCGCGACGACCCACATGTCCAGTCCACGCGGATGAGAAATATCCTCGCGAATTCTGCCGACGAAGACCGGGTCATTGCCCGCCGCTTCCGTCACCGGCGTAGGGTAGCCGCCAGAATCCGACTGGTCGAGTACCGTGATGCCAGGTGCCGCTCTGAGGATCTCAGCGGCGCCCTGAGCACTGATCTTGTCCCGGGTTTCGGCGTGGATCGCCTCACTGTGGCCGAAGAACACCGGAACCCGAACGGCCGTAGGATTAATAAGCATCCCGGGCTCGTCGAGGATCTTGCGGGTCTCCCACACCATCTTCATCTCTTCCCGACTGTATCGGTTCTCCTCCCAAACGTCGATCTGTGGTATCAGATTGAATGCGATCTGTTTTGGCGTTGTCATCTCGCCGAGCGGTTTGCCACCGAGCAGCAGGCTTGTCTGCCGTGCAAGATCCTCGACCAGACCGCGACCCGCACCGGAGACCGCCTGATAGGTAGCCACATTGACCCGCTCGACGCCCACGGCTCGATGGATCGGCCCCAGGGCGACCACCATCTGGATCGTGGAGCAGTTCGGGTTGGCGATGATGTTTCTCGAGCGGAACCCGCCGACCGCGTCCGGGTTGACTTCCGGAACCACCAGGGGCACGTCGTCTTCCATACGAAATCTGGACGTATTGTCGATCACGACACAACCCGCATCGCTCGCTTTCGGCGCATAGATCTCGGAGACGCTCGCTCCGGCGGAGAACAGCCCGATCTGAGCCTTGGAAAAGTCGAAATCCGAGACATCCTCCACGGTGTGTTCGCGATCGCGGAACCTGAGCTTGCTTCCAGCAGATCGCTCGCTGGCAAGGAGAAAGAGCTCGCTGACCGGGAACTTCCGCTGTTCAAGAATCGTGAGCATGGCCTCGCCTACCAGTCCGGTGGCACCGAGGATTGCGACCGAGTATCCCTGACTCATAACGCGCTATTTCGCTCCAAAACTGTATCCGTCAGACAGGTCGAGGCGCGGACATCCGGGCCACGATCGCTGCCGCCATGGCGACGAGCGCCGCAAAAATCCAGGCATAGGTCGGTTCACCGAACTCCCAGGCATACCCTGCCCACAGGCTACCGAGCGCGCCACCCACTCCGAATCCGAGGCTGCTGTAGAGCGCCTGACCCCGGGTCTGCAGTGTTCCGCCAAAATAGCGGTGTATGAGCACCACCGCCACCGCGTGAAATACGCCAAAGCTCGCCATGTGCAGTGTCTGTGCAGCAAGCAGAATCGTCAATGACCCCGGGAACATTCCTGTCAACACCCAACGCACACTTGTCACTGCCAGCGCCGCGGTCAGGAGCCGGTGCGGAGACCAGCGGGCCAGCAAACGCGGAGTATAGGCAAACACGATGATCTCGGCAGCCGTGCCCCAGGCCCACATGATCCCGGCAGTCACGGACGAGTACCCGGCGTCTCGCAGATAGATCGTAAAGAATGCCAGGTAGGGGCCGAAACTCGCCTGCAGCAGGACCGCCGCCAGCAACAGACCCGCCACTTCGCGTGTCCGCAACCGAGCCATCAGGCCGGCACCATCGGGCTCGTGATGCTGTGAGGATGCAGGCGGCGTAAGGGCCGCCCCGACCGCAGCGAGCACCAGGAGAGCGAATGTCACTCCGGGAAACCACGCGATCCGCTCATTGCTAAACAAAAGGCCACCGCAGATCACGGCCAGGATGAAACCAGCGGATCCCCACATCCGCAGCCGTCCGTAGGTCTGCGGACGGTCACCCAGGTGATTCATCGTGTTGGCCTCGTAGGAGGGCAGCACACCTGACCAGACGGCACCGAAGACTGCCAGCGCGACAGCCAGGCTCGACCAGTCGCTGGAGACCGCGACGGCCGCGAAACACAACGGCGCGGCGATGGCAGCGACTCGCAGAAGCGTCATCCGTCGTCCAGTGGCATCTGCCAGCCAGCCCCAGAGGGCCGGTGTCATGATGCGCATCGCCATCAGGATGGCCAGCAACTGGCCGATGGCCAGGGCGTCGAAACCCCGGTGACGCAGATACAGTCCGATGTAGGGAGCCAGGATTCCGATGGCCCCGAAGTAGCTGGCGTAGAAGAATGAGATCCGGGCGTACGGAACGCCTTGGCGCACGAGCGACTACCCGGGGACGACCGGCAATGAGACGCTCACATCCGCATTCTGCGCGCGATGCCGCAGATAGTGATCCATCAGTACGATAGCCAGCATGGCTTCTGCGATGGGCGTGGCGCGCAGGCCAACACATGGATCATGACGCCCGGTTGTGACAACTTCCACGGGCTGACCATCGCTGTCTATCGAACGGCAAGGAAGGCGCAGACTGGAGGTGGGCTTCAGAGCGATGCTGACCCGGATATCCTGTCCTGACGAGATGCCGCCCAGCGTCCCGCCGGCGTGATTGCTCAGGAATCCCTCGGGTGTGATTTCGTCTCGATGCTCGGTGCCCTTCTGCGTAACCGATTCGAAACCGTCACCGATCTCAACGCCTTTCACCGCATTGATACCCATCATGGCGTGGGCGAGGTCTGCGTCCAGCTTGTCGAATACCGGCTCACCGAGTCCCGGCGGCACGCCGGTCGCGATCGCCACGACTCTCGCACCGACCGAATCACCCTGCTTGCGCAATGCATCCATATAGGCTTCCAGTTCCGGCACTCGACCAGGATCCGGACAGAAAAACGGGTTGTCATCGACGCTGGCGATATCGACCGGGTCGAGTTGTATCGGCCCGAGTTGAGCAAGGTATCCGTGGATCTCTATGCCGGCACGAATACGCAGGTATTTCCTCGCGATGGCTCCGGCCGCAACCCGCATTACGGTCTCTCGCGCCGAAGATCGGCCACCGCCACGGTAGTCACGGAAACCATACTTGTGAGCATAAGTGTAGTCAGCATGACCCGGTCGGAACCGGGTAGCGATCTTGCTGTAGTCTCGGGATCGCTGGTCAACGTTTTCGACCACCATCCCGATCGGCGCGCCGGTGCTGAGACCCTCGAACACCCCTGACAGGATACGGACCTGATCCGGCTCCCGCCGCTGACTGGTGTGTCTGGACTTTCCGGACCGTCGCCGTTCCAGATCCGTCTGAATGTCTTGCTCGTCGATCTCAATGCCGGGAGGACAACCATCTACGATGCAGCCCAGCGCCGGTCCATGACTCTCGCCGAAGCTGGTCACCGTGAACAGCTTTCCGATTGTGTTACCTGACACCTTGGTACTCCACGGATCCCTGGGCGTCTCCCAGATCTTCCTGTCGCAGCAGAAACACGCCGGACCCACCGCGCGCGAACTCCAGCCAGGTCAGCGGCAGATCCGGGAACTCCTCGCTCATCTGCTGATTTGAGTTGCCCACCTCTACCACAAGGATACCGCCGGGCTGCAACCGGTTCGACGCATCAGCGAGAATCCGGCGCACGATCGCCAAGCCATTGTCATCGGCCAGCAAGCCGATCGCTGGCTCGTGACCATATTCCTGCGGGAGCATGGCGAATTCACTGTCGTTCACGTAGGGAGGGTTACTCACGATGATGTCGTAACGGCCCTCGTCCAGGCCGTCATACACATCTGCCCGAAGTGCGTGAACGCGCTCGTCCAGCCCATGATCCGCGATGTTCTTTCTGGCGACATCGAGGGCTGCCTCGGATATGTCGGTCATATCGACGCTGGCCTGCGGCAGATAGTGGGCGCACGCGATTCCGATGCACCCGCTGCCGGTACACAGGTCGAGGACACGGTGGATGCGAGACGTCTCGATCCACGGAGCGAATCCGGTCTCGATCAATTCTGCGATGGGAGAACGCGGCACCAGGACCCGCTCATCGACGCTGAACGACAGCCCGGCGAACCACGCCTCACCGGTCAGATAAGCCGCCGGCCTCCGCTCTGTCAGTCGCCTGGTGAACAAGGCACTGACATCCTGCCTTTCGCCCGCGGTCAGACGGGCCGAAAAAAACTCGGGAGGTATCGGCAGATCGAGATGCAGGGCATGGGCGACCAGGTGAAGCGACTCGTCCACCGCGTTATCCGCGCCATGGCCAAAGTGCAGCCCCGCTGCCGAAAAACGGCTGGCGCCCCAACGAACAAAGTCGACCACTGACCGCAACGACTCGCAATCCGGACCGGTGGGCGTCTCCAGTGCCTCTCTCATCGACGGAATCATACCTGACCGTTCTTACGCCGTGTGGGATAATGGATCGCTATGGTCAGCAGCGGCAGAAAGGTCCTTTTCGTCATCGTTGCGGTACTCGCCGGTGCTGTGGGCATCGCCGTCGCGCATTGGTCTGCGGCGCCGGACTCGACAGAGCGGGCACTGGTGCTCGAAGTACCGCGAACACTGCCGGAATTTAGTTTGCAGGACCACAGGGGTGACGTGTTCGATCGATCGCGCCTGGCCGACTCATGGACCTTCATTTTCTTTGGATTCACAAACTGCCCGGACGTGTGCCCGACGACCCTGATGACCCTGGACCAGGCCCTCGATCAGATCGGCGCCGATCATCCGGGTGAGCTGCCGGCGGTCGTCATGGTGTCGGTGGACCCGATCAGAGACGATGCGGAGAAACTCGCTGGCTACCTGCCCTACTTCGATCAGAGCTTTGTCGGCGTCACCGGCGAGATGCCCGAAATCCTCGCGCTGACCGGCGCAATGGGTGTTGCGTTCGTCTATACCCCGTTGCCGGGCGGTGACGGCCGTTACACGGTTGACCACACAGCATCAATCTTCCTCATCGATCCCCAGGGGCGGCTGGCAGCAATATTCGGGACACCCCATGAGGCGTCTGTGCTGGCAGCGGACTACCTGCGCATCGTGGACCCGGGTTGATGGGCGGTCAGATAAGGATACTGCTTATCGCCATATTGCTGGCGGCGTGTTCGCCGTCGGCACCAGAGCCCGGTCCGATCGCCGCCGATGCCTGGATCCGGGCCGTGCCGCCGGGCGCCGGCATGACGGCGGGATACCTGACCATCTCCAATCCCGGCCGCAGAGATCTCGACCTGATCCAGATCACCTCCCCTGACTTCGGCAAGATAGAGATGCACTCCACGATCATGGAAGGCGGGATGGCCAGGATGAGACGGGAGCCGCTTGTTCCCGTTCCCGCAGGCAGCGAGGTCGTATTCAGCCCGGGGGGGCGTCACTTGATGCTGTTCCGGCCTGCCGGGCCCCTGTCCGATGGGGACGGGATCGGGCTGACGCTGACCTTCGCGCCATCTGGACGAGAGACCGGCGACGAACGGATTACGGTGGCCGCACAGGCCGTCGTCAGGCGCGGCAACGCAGCGCAAGGCAAGCAACACCACTGAGG
>Ga0316187_10005103_pt1 | contig 11352 bp, 10 predicted proteins | sample CroRivburrow1_MG_FD_204927 | JGI IMG/M metagenome (GOLD analysis project Ga0316187, IMG submission 204927) | Coastal sediment microbial communities from Maine, United States - Cross River worm burrow 1 | ecosystem: Environmental > Aquatic > Marine > Coastal > Sediment | place: USA: Maine...
AAACCGGAGCTTTAATTGTATATTATCTCCTGAGGCGGTGGAAAGAGAATAATAAGCTTGATGGGGATCAGTTTATTGTAAAAACCATTGTGACGACTGACCTTATCCACCGGATAGCTGAAAAATACCAGGTGGAGTATTTTGATACACTAACCGGATTTAAATATATTGCTGAGGTTATCAGAAAACTGGAAGGGCAGAAACAGTTCATCGGCGGGGGAGAAGAAAGCTACGGTTATATGATAGGTGATTTTGTGCGTGATAAGGATGCCATAGCTTCCTGCATGGTTATTGCTGAAATGACAGCATGGGCCAAGGACCAGGGTAAGTCATTGATGGATGTTCTGATCGATATGTATGTAGAATTCGGATTTTATAAAGAGAAGTTGATTTCTGTTGTGAAGAAAGGGATGTCAGGGGCTGAGGAAATAGAGCAAATGATGGTCCAGTTAAGAGAAAACCCACCCTCTGAAATAGCAGGATCTAAGCTTGTAAAAGCTATTGATTATAAGGCTTCGGTTGAGAAAAACTATCTGGAGGGAACCGAAAAAATGATTGATTATCCAAAATCCAATGTGTTGCAATTCTTTACAGAAGATGGAAGTAAGATCTCCGCCAGGCCTTCAGGAACGGAGCCTAAGATTAAATTTTATTTCAGTGTTAATGAGAATCTGAAAAATAAAGATGATTTTGATAGAGTGGATGCGCTCCTGGATGAGAGGATTGAAGCAATAATTTGGGATTTGAAATAACAATAGCAGGAAGAACAGGAGTTTGGTCTATACTTCTGAATCAACCCGTCTTTGTTTTGTTTTTCAAATGATGCAGACACTACCAGGTCTTAAATATAAAGCCAAAAAAAATCCCGCTGGTCAGCGGGATTTTGCATTTCCTGTATTTTCTGAATTTTATTTATCCATTAAATTCTACGGGGGTAAAAACAATTTTTGAATAATGTGGCAAGGCAGTCGGGCTTCCTATACATGAGATAAACTCATCCACAAATTCCTGTGTTGGACCGTTCAGGCCATTGATATAATGGTTGTCAACATTTCGCTCCTGTCGTGCAATATTACTTAGATCGGTAAGTCCGGCCACAAATTTGCCTCCTTCCTTGTTGATTACAACAGAAGTCCTGGTCACGCCGCTTTCCATTGCTTCAACACTCTTGTACCCAACCATATAAGCTTCTGATGCATCTGTTTGTGAAATGCTGTGGCTACGCTGAATATGTTGTGGAACCAGTACGGCTTCTTTAACTTTTGCAACTGCATCAACTTTCAGCTCCTTAACGGCTAGCTGGGCCAGGAATACGCCTGGGGAGAAAGATGTGGCACGGCCGTGCTGAATGTTACCATGAGGATCAAGTTCTACTTCTCCATATACTTGAGCAATTGACTTTTTGGTTTTCCTTTCAGTCAAGTCTTCCTGAACAACTACCACTGCCTGACCTAAGCGGGTGATGGTATCATTTAATTCATTCAAATATGCATCTTTATCGAAAAGAACTTCTTTTGAAAGAATGATATGAGGGGCCCTGTCTTCATCCATTTGACCCATTGGGTCTACCCTTGCAAAAGCAGTTGCTTGTGCCAGCCAACCCGCTTTTCTGCCCATTACCTGGTAAACCACAACTGGTGCATTCAATACACCGATCTTCCCATCTGGGAATCTTCCTCTCACCATATAGGAAGAGAAATCATTATGTACATTTTTCAATGCAGTAGCATTATAAAGCGCTGCAGAACCAAATCCGGGACAATGGTGTGTTGCTGGCAGGTCGTTGTCCACTGTTTTAATGGCATGTATAGCTCTGATGTCAGATTCTTCAGTCAGACCTTTTAACTGGTCGGCGGAATCATTTCCTCCAATATAAATAATGCCATCAACTTTCAACTTCTTCAGATTTTGAGCCATTTTCTTATACTGTTCCTTTTGAGGCTTGATCCTGGTCGTCTTCAATCCGGCACCTGGTCCGTTATAAATGAATTGCCTGGGGTCGATATTTGACAGGTCAACGATGTTTCCCGGTACATCTGCATGAAGGATTCCCTCCAATCCATTGATAGCACCATACACTTCGTATCCGACTTTCTTTGCTGCGGCAAGCATACCGGCAACTTCCCAGTCGATAACCGGTGTAGGGCCTCCGGACTGTCCTATGATTATTCTTTTAATTTTCTTTGCCATATTGGAATATAATTTAAATGAAACAAGTTATTATGAATTCAATTTTTAATGCGAAACCGGATGGTTGCTATGATTTCAAAAAGGCATTTTAAATGATCCTAACCTTAAAAAATCACCGCAAAAGTAATCAAAAATTGTCAGCCTTAAAATGATTTGAGATCAATACTTTTGCCTGGCATTTATATTTGTTAATATTCAACTATGTGGAGTCCAATCCTGGAGGGTGTTTAGCCCGATCCATAAGAATTTTTAGTGGGATTCCTTTAGGTTTATAAAATAATCCTGGAAGATATTTAGCCCGATCACTTCCCATTAATAAGCCGGACCATTGAGGGACTGTCATTCAATCCATGATGGTTATATGATCCTAGAGGTGTACAATCCATCTAAGAGCGGATTATGGCCTGATCCAAGAAACTGCTATGCCAGCTTTAAATCATATTGTGTGGCTTCCTGAAGAAGTTCTTCTTTATCTATCGATACCACGCCAAGATGTTCACAGACAAGACCACCTCCAAGATTGCTCAAGGCTGCCGTAAAGCTGGGTGAAAGTCCCAATCCAAGACATAAACTGGCGATACTTACAACTGTATCACCTGCCCCGGAAACATCTGAAACAGAACGTATATGTGCGGGTATCAGAACTTCAGTCCCGTTCCCTGTAATTAATATTCCTTTTTCAGAGAGCGTTACCATTACACATTTAAGGTTCATCTTTTCCCTCAGCTTACTCACAGCTTTTTTCAGTCCGGTCAGGTCATCATTTTCGAGGTCTATCTTCATGCCATCCTTTATCTCCTTCAAATTGGGTTTAAAAAGTGAGGCACCGGCATAATGATAAAAGTTCTTCTTCTTGGGATCAACTACCGAAGGGATTCCCAGTTCATTTGATTTTTTAATTGTAAACTCAATGATCTCTTTGGTCAGCACACCTTTGTCATAATCTTCAAAAACCACTACATCAACAGATCCGAGAAGAATTTCTATTCTATCCTTTAGTGCTTTTCTTTCTTCACGGGAAAGTTGGTGCATATGCTCGTCATCTACCCTGAGAATATGTTGTGAACCGGATAAAAACCTTTCCTTAACGGTTGTTTTCCTTGCTTCACTGCGGATGATGCCCTCCTGTGGTATGTTCCTCTTTTGCAGCAGATCATTGAAATAATTTCCCTCAAGATCATTGCCTATAACGGTACATAAAATGGGGGTGGCTCCCAGGGCCTGGATGTTCTTTACTACGTTAGCAGCTCCTCCTAGTCGTTTTTCTTTCTTTTTTACCTGGACAATCGGAACAGGAGCTTCAGGGGATATCCTTTCTACCTTGCCCCAAACATAGGAATCAATCATCGCATCTCCGATGATTAAAACCTTTAGGTTGTTGAAGGCTGAGAATACCTCCTGAAGCGTGTTATAGGGCATTTATTTTAATTTTGCCAGCGAATTTTTTATCCTCTTTATGGCTTCGACCAAATCTTCATCGGATGCGGCGTAGGAAATCCTGATACAATTCGGTGCGCCAAAAGCACCTCCTGCTACGGTTGAAACCTGAGCATCACTGAGCAAATAGAGGCTCATATCACCGGAAGAGTTGATGGTGGTATTGCCGTCTGATTTTCCGAAATATGAACTGATATCCGGAAAAAAGTAAAATGCTCCTTCCGGGACAGGGGTAATAAGTCCGGGAATCTCATTGAGCATATTCAATACCAGATCTCTTCTTCTCAGATAGGCTTTTCCCATTTCGATCGTGGGCCCCTGGTCTCCCGTAATTGCAGCCAATGCAGCCCTTTGAGCAATAGAACAGGTTCCGGAAGTAAACTGCCCCTGAAATTTTGAGCAGGCTTTTGCCAACCATATTGGAGCGGAAATATATCCAACACGCCAGCCAGTCATGGCATAACCTTTGGACATTCCGTTGACTGTTATGGTGTTATCTTTCATTTCAGGGAATGAACCTATACTGACATGGTCCCCTGTATAATTAATATATTCATAGATCTCATCGGAGATTACGTAAACATCTTTTCTTTTTGACAATACAGCAGCGATCTCTTTCAAGGCATCACGCTTGATCACTGATCCTGTTGGATTACATGGAGAAGAGAAGATCACAGCCTTTGTTTTATCGGTTAACGCATCTTCAACCTGCTTTGCCGTTACTACGAAATCGTTTTCAATACTTCCCTGAACATATACCGGTACGCCTTCAGCGAGTTTTATCTGATCTGCATAAGATACCCAATATGGAGAAAATACAAGCACTTCATCTCCCGGATTGATCAAACACATAAAAACGTTGGCTATTGAGTGCTTGGCACCAGTTGATACAACGATATTATCTGCTGTAGTATCGATATTGTTTTCCTTTTTCAACTTTTCAGCAATGGCTTTTCTTAAATCAGGATATCCGGGAACTGGCGGATAGGAGAAATATTTCCCCTCATCTATTGCCTCCTTAGCCGCTTCCTGTATATGTTTAGGTGTTTTGAAATCTGGTTCTCCAAGACTTAAACTGATGATGTCTTTTCCCTGGGCCTTTAATTCACGTGCCTTTGTTGCCATTGCAATTGTGGCAGACTCAGCTAAGGCATTAATTCTGTTCGAAAGTTCACTCATTGTACTGAATTTTGAGGTTAGATATTTAAAGCGTTAAAAATAAATATTTTGTGAATTTGCAACTTACTTTTAAAAATCTTTACTTTTCAGTTGCAGATTTTTTACAAGAGTGAAGTTATTTTTTATTTCATAGAAATCCTCAGGTTCGCGCAGTTTTTAGAGACTAATTGTAGACTTTTTTTCAATACCAGTTTTATTAGTGTATTCTGGCATCGATACCTGCGTCGCAAATGCTGTCGCGCATGGGTTTAAGTTTTTTAAAGTTCCCTGTTTTGACAGTACATTTACCCCTGTAATGTATAAGCCAGGTGCATTGTTCGGCTTGCTGAGTGGTGTGTTTGCATACCTTTACCAGTATGTTGATCACATGGTCAAAAGTATTGTAGTCGTCATTGAAAACGATCAGGTTTTTAGGTTCCTGGTCCTCAAGATCATCTAAGACTTCTACTAATTCATCTTCCTGATATTGAAAACTCATTACCGTGGTTTTCTACAAAAATAAAAAAAAATACTCAACTTTGGCACTTGATTGAGATATTATGAACCCTACATTAGTTTTTACCATAATTGCTGGATACTTCGCCATACTTGTCTTTATATCCTGGCTTACTTCGAAGAACTCCAGTAATGAAACGTTTTTTACAGGAAACAGGCAATCACCCTGGTTTGTGGTAGCCTTTGGGATGATAGGGGCTTCATTGTCCGGTGTAACCTTTATTTCCATTCCGGGTGAGGTGGGATCTGCCATCTCGCCTTCTGAACCGGAATACCGGGCATTCTCCTATTTTCAAATAGTTATAGGTTACATGCTTGGATATTTTATTATCGCTAATGTCCTGATGCCGCTATATTATCGATTGAAACTTGTTTCTATCTATACCTACCTGCAACAGAGATATGGTAGACTAACCTATAAAACAGGATCGATGTTTTTCCTGATCAGTCAGACTATGGGAGCTTCCTTGCGCTTGTTCCTTGTCGCGGGTGTACTGCAAATCGCATTTTTTGATTCCTTTGGCATTCCTTTCATCGTAACAGTTACTGTTACCATTTTGCTGATCTGGGTTTATACTTTTCGTGCAGGAATTAAGACCATTGTCTGGACGGACACCCTCCAGACTTTCTTTATGCTTCTGGCGGTTGTGATCAGCATCTATTATTTAACCAGGGAAATGAATATTTCATTTACTGATTATAAAACCCTGATCAAGGACCATGATTTTGCCCAGATTTTTTTCTGGGACTGGCAAAGCAGCAAGTTTTTCTTTAAACAGTTCTTTGCCGGGGCTTTTATCGTTGTAGTAATGACCGGCCTTGATCAGAACATGATGCAGAAGAACCTCACCTGTAAAAGTTTAGGGGATGCCAAAAAGAATATGTACTGGTTCAGTGCCATCCTTGTGCCGGTAAATTTCCTGTTCCTAAGTTTGGGATTGTTGTTATATCTGTTTGCTGAACAGAACGGAATTTCACTTCCAGCCAGATCCGATGATCTTTATCCAATCCTCGCCCTGAACCATTTTACAGTATTCATTGGTATTGTATTTCTCCTGGGAATTATAGCCGCAGCATTTTCCAGTGCTGATTCAGCCTTGACAGCCTTGACCACGGCTTTTTGTGTTGATTTCCTTAACCTCGATGATAAATCTGAAAAAGGAAAGAGAAATGCCCGCTTGAAGGTGCATGTGGCATTTAGTTTCATCCTGTTCCTTGTTATTGTTGTTTTCAGGATTATAAATAACGACAGTGTAATTTCAGCTGTCTTTACTGTGGCTGGTTACACTTATGGGCCATTGTTGGGATTATATTCCTTTGGATTGTTCACAAAAAAACAGGTAATAGACAAATACGTGCCTGTTATAGCTGTTCTGTCTCCTGTACTGGCATACATTATTAGTTTAAATTCGGAATGGTTGTTCTGGGGATATAAATTTGGATTTGAAGTGTTGATCCTCAATGGGCTTTTAATGTTTATTGGGTTGCTAATTATTTCCAGGAAAGATCAAAATAATCTGCAGGATGCTTAATTCATTCTGATCCATAAAAACAAGATTTGATTTATTTTGAAGCCGACTTCTATAAAAGCCTGAGAAGTGGAACTATGTTCTAGTTAAAACTGTCAGATTGAATCCTGATCTACTTCTATAAAAAGACCCAGAGTGTTTGTAATAACTTATTGTTGTCTAACCCAGTAATGTGTTTTTGAAATATGTTACTAATGAGCCTGTTTGAATCTTAAACAGATTATTAAATTTATTGAAATCCAACATATTTAGATAATACATTAGTACAAAATTGTACTCTTTACTGATGCTTTGCAACATACCTGTCAGGTAGCTGGACATATGCAGTTTTGAAATCATATTTAGCTTAGATGGTTGAACTATCCTTAGGATTGGTTTTTTATATTAAGTTATGGTTCAAAATTCGGGTTATAATTTGTTTGCCGGTGTTAATTAAATTCAAATCATTGATCAATCATTTTGCTGGATTTTGCAAAACATAACAAAAAAAAGTTATTTCCTTACAGTAAAAAAATCCTAAATAAGGGTTAATATTAATTTTAAGTACCCTATTTGTTCAAAACAAATCACTTTATATTTAAGATCGTATTTGTGATTTACAATTATTACAGTAATTCTTTGGCCGGATCCCAGAATATCTTATCGAAATTATCAATCTGATTACCGGTAATTTCAATACCCTCTGAATTAAGCAGGTCTTCCATTTTATTTCCACCAAAATATATCTTCCCCGTCAGAACACCATTTCTATTTACAACTCTATGGGCAGGAATTTTTTCTGCATAAGAACTATTCAATGCCCAACCTACCATTCTGGCACTGCTTTTTGTGCCAAGGTAATTGGCTATTGCACCATAAGAGGTGACTCTGCCTGAGGGGATTAATTTCACCACTTCATATACATCATTAAAGAATGAAGATTTGTCCATTTATATTGTATTAATAATCTATATTATACAGATAATTCAGATGAACAAGAAAATTAAGAAATTAAACGCTTTATTCATTAATTTTGCCTTTCATTTAAATACCATGAACCAAATGTATTCGAAAGTTATTTTTTCTCTATCTCTAATCATCTTTTTTAGCTCATGCAGAAACGATAAAGTTTCAGAACAGAGTCAACCAATTCCTCAAATGCAAAATGTGGTTGTTATCATTGGTGATGATCATGCGGCTGGCATATTAGGAAGTTTGGGGAATGAAATTATAAAAACACCGAACCTGGACAAACTCTCTGACCAGGGATTACTTTTTGCCAATGCATTTGCCAATTCACCCTTATGCAGCGCTTCACGGCAATCTCTCCTTACCGGGAAATATCCTCATGCAACAGGGGTAACCTTACTCACCACCTCTTTTCCTGAAGAACAGCTCACCCTGGCAGACCACCTGAATCTGTTTGGTTTTAAATCTGCTATTATTGGGAAAAATCATTTTAACAATAGGTTGAATCATGGCTTCGATGTAAAAATTGAAAGAAGTGATTATTTTAAACATCTGGAGAATAATCCGCCTGAAACTCCCCCTGATTCAATTTCTGTCCGTCCACAATGGAAACCTTTCAGAGATCATGCACGTATCTGGTTGAACTCTGATGCTTATCCGTCAGATAAATATGACGAGGAGAGTATAGGAACATATTATGCCAACAAAGCTGTGGAGTTTATAAATGAAAACAAAGATGAAAGGTTCTTGCTATGGTTGGGATTTCATGAACCTCATAGCCCTTTCAATTTTCCTATTGAATTTGCCGGGAGATACGATCGTGAAGAAATGCCTTTGCCTACCGGGAGTCCTGAGGATGATGAGTTCATTCCTCTTGTTTTTAAAGATCTTACCGAAGATGAGCGAAAAGGAATTATTTCCGCTTATTATACTTCTGTTGAATATCTCGACAAGAATGTAGGAATGGTATTAGAAGGTTTAGAAAAGGCGGGTCTTTCAGAGAATACACTTGTAGTTTACCTTGGGGATCATGGATACCTCCTTAATGATCACAAAAGATTTGAAAAGCATATGATGTGGGAGGAAGCTGTCAGGGCTCCTCTAATCCTTAGTGCGGGAGGGAATCATCCCGAACAGAATACCAAAAAGGAGATGGTTGAATTTATAGATGTAGTACCTACCGTAATTGATTTTTTAGGTGTGGATGAAATGCCCGATGTTCAAGGTCGGAGTCTCGTCACTTATTTCACTAAAGATCCTAATAATATAAGGGATGTGGTTTTTTCAGAATTTCTGGCTGATAATAAAGCTATGGTACGAACCGAAAAATGGAAGTATATTTATACCACAGGGAAGCACGATCTTGCGCAGGGTTATGCAACAGGAAATCCTCCTTCAGGTGTCAGGCATCGCTTATATAATTTAATTTCAGATCCCTATGAAACAACCGATGTATCTGTAGATCCGGGAAATGCTGAAATATTAAATGAATTACAGTTGCGTATGTTGGAAATATTTGAAGAAACCCATCCTGAGGCAAAAAATATACCTGAGGGATTGGATGTTGAAGGCAAATTAGCCTGGTACTGTGAACCTCCAGATAATAACCCAAACCTAAATGCCAAATAGGAAATAGATATGATTCTAATAGCAGATAGCGGGTCCACAAAAACTATATGGAAGTGTACGGATGGTGCAGGTGAGGTCCAGACAGCGAATACGGCTGGAATCAATCCTTATTACAATAATCCGGATGAAATAGTAAAAGAAATCACTCATGCTAGAACACAGTTGTCCTCAAGGCATATAGAAGAAATATACTTCTACGGAGCAGGTTGTTCAACTGATAATCAAAAGGCAATTGTAAGCCAGGCACTGGCCTCGCAATTTGGGGCTGAAGTAATTTCAGTTAGAACAGACCTTTTAGGTGCTGCACGGGCATTGTTTCAGAAAGAATCCGGGATTGTTTGTATCCTTGGGACTGGCTCCGGATCATGTATTTATAACGGTGAAAATATTGTGAGATCAATCCCATCCTTGGGTTTTATTTTAGGAGATGAAGGAAGTGGAGCTTCTCTTGGGAAACAATTTGTACGTGATTTCCTAAGGGAAGATATGCCTGAAAGTTTGTTAAAAATCATTAACGAAGAGATTGGTATAAATAAAGAAGAAGTATTGCAGCATGTGAACCAGGATGCTATGCCAAGCAAGTATCTCGCCGGATTCTCAAAATATATACATGAGTATCTTGATCATAAATATATGCATGATCTGGTATCTCACAGTTTTGAGGAGTTTGTTAAGGAGTATGTTATCAGGTATGAAGGTTATCGCGGATATAAAATCAGTTTTATTGGATCAATTGCAGTCAATTACTACAAAATTCTTAAAGAAATACTCGATAAATATCAGTTGGGATTGGGTAAAATTGAGAACAATCCGATTGAAGGTCTTATCGAATATCATTTGTCACAGAACTAGTTTTTTAAAAAATGAGTATTACAGAATCATCATCAAATTATGACAATCTGGAACAGATGTCAGTTCGCGAATTGCTTGAAAACATAAACAGGGAAGATGAAACGGTACCTCATGCCGTAGCCAAGTCTATTCCACAGATAGAAGCTCTCGTGCCTTTGATTATCGATAAAATGCAACAGGGTGGGAGGTTGTTCTATGTTGGAGCCGGGACCAGCGGAAGATTGGGTATTGTAGATGCATCAGAATGTCCGCCAACCTACGGAGTGCCTCATGGATTGGTGGTAGGAATGATGGCTGGGGGTGACCAGGCTATTCGAAAAGCGGTTGAGTTTGCAGAAGATGATGCTGATGGTGGTTGGCGTGACCTGTTGGATTATGATATTAACGAAAACGATGTAGTGATTGGAATTGCTGCAAGTGGTCGAACACCCTATGTTATTGGTGCGGTAAAGAAGGCAAGGGCAGTAGGAATGCTGACCGGATGTATAACTTGCAATTTAGATACTAAATTGGCCGAGGCTGCTGAATTTCCAATAGAGGTGATTGTTGGGCCAGAATTTGTTACAGGAAGTACACGAATGAAATCGGGCACTGCTCAAAAACTTGTCCTGAATATGATCTCAACCTCCGTGATGATAAAGCTAGGAAGAGTGAAAGGAAATAAAATGGTGGATATGCAGCTAACCAATGTGAAATTAATTGGAAGGGGGACTCGCATGATCATGGATGAATTAGGAATAGGAGAAGAGGAGGCTGAACACTTATTAAAGGAATTTGGTTCAGTTAGAAAAGCTGTTGATTTCAGAAGGGGAAATAAATAATTCTCTTCCTGGAAAAAAATCCCCCACCTGCATAACGAGGAGTAGAGATATGGTAATTAGGGTAATAAGAAGATGTGTTTTAGAAGTATTACCCAGTAGCAATATTAACTAAAATGTCTCTATTGCTGATTAATAGAATATTAACATTATGTGATTTTAATGAGAATCGGGAAAAATATTATGGCGTTGTAATAACTAATTGTACAAAATTAACATTCACCTCCTCCATCAATTTTGTATTGAATAATTTGGATTTTTCCTCTCTCAAATAT
>Ga0316187_10005104_pt1 | contig 11351 bp, 12 predicted proteins | sample CroRivburrow1_MG_FD_204927 | JGI IMG/M metagenome (GOLD analysis project Ga0316187, IMG submission 204927) | Coastal sediment microbial communities from Maine, United States - Cross River worm burrow 1 | ecosystem: Environmental > Aquatic > Marine > Coastal > Sediment | place: USA: Maine...
GCGAAAAAGTGCTGTAGAAACAGCCATCCGAGCAGGGCCATGGAAAAGGGTTTAACCAGCCAGTTAATAACCAAAGTCACACCGACCCCACGCCGATGATCCCACACCTCATGCAGAGCGGAGTAATCGATCTTGAGCAGCATCGGAAGAATCATCGCCCAAATAAGCACAGCAACTGGTAAATTAATATGCGCCACTTCCACACTTCCCAGCATATGAAACAGCTGTGGAAAAAGCGTTCCCAGAGCGATCCCTGCAACAATGCAAAGAAAAACCCAGACTGTTAGATAGCGGGCGAACAGGCCTATCGATTTAGTGTTTGATGACATGCGCTTCTCCATATTTGATGGCGCGAATCATATTCGTCTATACGGATATGTAAATGCTATTTACAGATCGACAAAGGAAGCTTTTCAGCATCCTGGAGCAGTTGAGGTTCGCTCGCACCTAATTGGGAAATCAGCGGCAGCAGCTGATCCATGAGCCCCTCATGCTGGCGAGATAAGCGATAGTATACCCATTTACCTTCACGCCGCGTTTCAACCAGATCAAGGTGTCTGAGTTGCGACAGGTGTCTGGAAATCGTGCTCTGTGGCAGCTCCAGCACATCAATAAAATGACATACACACAACTCTTCTCGCCGGGTTAACAAAAAAATAAGGCGCAATCTGAGCGGATCAGAAAGCGCCTTGAAGATTTCAGCTGAACGCACTGCTACCCCTTAGAAAAAGGTGAGATTCGCTGTAGTGATCGGTGGCCTTTGAGCTGGTGGACCAGTGCCATCGCCACATGACCGATCACATAGTAGAAGAGCAGTCCGCCCAACAGTTCATGGACCTCTTTCATGGTATGTACAAATGCATCCATGGTTCCGTTTACCGGATCCATACCAACAAACATGGTAGTACCCGTCAGGCCCAGAGCCAACCCAAGCAGAAGGCCGAGCCCATGAACCAGACCGGAGATATAATCATCATCACCCGGGGCACGAATCTTGCCGACAAACCAGCCCGGAATCTCCTTAAGCTCAGCAACTACGCCTCGCATACGATTCATGGAAACAAATGGAAAAAGCTTGCGCACCTCTTCTGGATTTCCCAAAAGCAGGGATAGACGCAGCCCAACAACAACCAGCAGTATAATACCAAACCACTCATGCAGCTCAAAAAAGAAAACCTGCTCATCGGTGCGAATACGAGGCACTCCGTCGACCAGCTTCGGACGCTTCATCAGCTCCTCGCTGACAAGCTGAAACACCATCATGGATGCAAACAGGGCGTGAAGAATCCGATTGATAAATGGATAGGGTTTCATTGTTTACGACTCCTTATCTGTCTGCCAATGCGGCAAGGCGCAGACGCAGTGCATTAAGCTTGATAAAGCCCCCGGCATCCTTCTGGTCATAGGCGCCTGCATCATCTTCAAATGTGCAGAGGCTTTCGCTGAACAGTGACTGATCCGACCTGCGACCCACCACAATGACATTACCCTTATAAAGCTTCAGACGAACCTCGCCATTCACCATCGCCTGAGATGCATCAATCATCGTCTGCATCATCCGGCACTCCGGTGCGAACCAGTAGCCATTATAGATCATCTTGGCATAGCGCGGCATCAGATCGTCTTTCAAATGCGCCGCTTCACGATCAAGGGTAAGCGATTCAATGGCACGATGCGCCTTGAGCATGATCGTACCGCCCGGCGTCTCGTAACAGCCACGGGACTTCATGCCGACATAACGGTTCTCAACAATATCGATGCGGCCAATACCGTGCTTGCCACCCAGACGGTTCAGTTCGCGCAGTACGGTTGCTGGCGTCATCGCCACACCATTAATCGCAGTAATGTCACCACCCTGATAAGTCAACTCAACATACTCAGCCTGATCGGGAGCCGCCTCAGGCGAAACACTCCAGCGCCACATCGCTTCACCCGGCTCTACCCACGGGTCTTCAAGATCGTAACCTTCGTAAGAGATATGCAGCAGGTTGGCATCCATGGAGTACGGTGACTTGGAATTTTCGCGTTTAAGCTCGATCGGAATACCATGCTTTTCGGCATAGGCCAGCATCTGTTCACGGGAGTTGAGATCCCACTCGCGCCATGGCGCAATCACTTTCACATCCGGCTTCAAACCATAGAAACCGAGCTCAAAACGAACCTGATCGTTCCCCTTACCTGTCGCGCCGTGGGAAACCGCATCAGCGCCCTCAGCAGCAGCAATCTCGATCATGCGCTTGGCGATTAATGGCCGGGCAATCGATGTGCCCAACAGGTATTCGCCCTCATAAATAGCATTGGCCCGGAACATCGGAAAGACGTAATCACGGACAAACTCTTCGGTCAGGTCCTCAATATAAATGGCTGAAGCATCGCCTGCCTTGGCCTTGGCTCTGGCATCTTCAACCTCTTTACCCTGTCCGATATCGGCGGTGAAGGTCACCACTTCGCAATCGTAGGTGTCCTGCAACCACTTCAGAATGATGGAGGTGTCCAGTCCGCCTGAATAGGCAAGAACGACCTTGTTTACCTTTGAATTAGCCATCGTATGACCTCGCAAATATATGAGTGAAACGGGCGCGCAGTTTATGCACTAACTTTGACAACGCAATGTCTCATAACTATCGCATTAAAAATTCTAGCAGCGCCTTCTGAACATGAAGTCGATTCTCTGCCTCATCCCAGACCACAGACTGTGGCCCATCAATAACGCTAGCCGAAACCTCTTCGCCGCGATGCGCCGGCAGGCAATGCATGAATAGTGCATCCGATTTGGCAAAAGCCATCACCCGGTCATTCACCTGATAGTCGGCAAACGCCTTCTCGCGCTCGGTCTGCTCCTCTTCCTGGCCCATCGAAGCCCAGACATCGGTGGTCACCAGATCCGCCTTATGAGCTGCCTCGAAAGGATCAGGGCTGATGGTGATATCTGCTCCCAGATCACGCGCTGCCTCCAGCAGCCCTGCATCGGGTGCATAGGCATCAGGGCATGCAAACTTCAGCTTATACCCGAAGGCGACAGCGCCATTGATCCATGAATGCGTCATGTTGTTGCCATCACCGATCCACGCCACAGTTTTCCCGGCAATATTTCCACGGTGTTCTTCAAAGGTGAAAATATCAGCCAGAATCTGGCATGGGTGCGTCAGATCGGTCAGCGCATTAATCACCGGTACGGATGAATGGGCTGCAAACCGTTGCACAATTTCATGGCCATAGGTGCGGATCATCACCCCATCGACCATGCGGGAGAGCACACGTGCTGAATCCTCGATCGGTTCGCCCCGCCCGAGTTGCGTCGTGCCAGAGTGCAGAAACAGCGCATGGCCGCCAAGCTGGTACATCCCCACCTCAAAAGAGATACGGGTGCGGGTACTCGACTTATCGAAAATCATGCCCAGCGTTTTGCCCGCCAGCGTATGGTGCACTTCGCCACGCTTCTGCATCGCCTTTAGCTCGGCAGCACGTGACAGCAGTGCCCGGGACTCGTCCGATGTTAAATCCAGTAGTGTTAAAAAATGTCTCACTTCTCCACCCCCTCACCTGCTTCGGATGCTTCAACAGCAGCAAAAGCCTCATCAAGAATACCTAACGCCTGCTCCACTTCGCTCGCCTTGATATTCAACGCAGGCAAAAGCCTGAGCACATTGGGACCAGCCGGAAGTACCAGCAGTCCTTTTGACTTGCAGCTTTCGATGATCGGCGCAACAGCCATAGAGCAGGCAAGGCCCAGCAGCAGTCCGCTGCCCCGTACAGACTCGGCCATCGCAAACTTCTCAACCATGCACTGCAATCCGCCTTTAAGGCGTGAGCTCTGCTCATTCACATTATTCAACAAGTTCTCGTTCTCTATCGTCTCCAGCACAGCAAGCGCTGCCGCACAAGAGAGCGGGTTGCCACCAAATGTCGAACCGTGAGTCCCTGCTCCAAATGCAGTTGCCACCCTGTCAGATGCCAACATGGCCCCGATAGGCACGCCACCACCCAGCCCTTTGGCCAGCGTTAATACATCCGGCTGTATGCCCGCATGCTCAAACGCAAACATTTTGCCTGTCCGACCAATGCCTGTCTGCACCTCATCAAGCATGAGCAGAATGCCGTGCTTATCGCACAATGCCCGCACCTCACGCAGATACTCAGAATCAGCGAGATTGACACCACCCTCGCCCTGTAACGGCTCCAGCAGTACGGCAGCAGTGCTTCCATCTATAGCATTGGCCAATGCGCCCAGATCATTGAGCGGCACATGCACAAATCCCGGCGGCAGCGGATCAAAGCCGATCTTCACTTTATCCTGCCCCGTGGCTGTCAACGTCGAAAGAAGCCGTCCGTGAAATGAGTTGGTGGCCGTAATCACAGTGCGCCGATCTGATCCGGCATCGTGAAAATACTTCCGTGCAATTTTAATTGCGGCTTCATTGGCCTCTGCGCCCGAATTGCAGAAGAAGGCCTTACCCAGGCCGGAAGCCCAGACAAGCTTATCAGCAAGCTCAATCTGTTTCGGAATATGGTAAAGATTTGAGCAGTGAAGCATGGTTGCCGCCTGCCCCCTGATTGCCTTCACCATGGCCGGATGCGCATGCCCCAATGTATTCACGGCAATGCCAGCAACAAAATCGAGATACTTGTTGCCTTCATCATCAAAGACGTGTGCCCCTTCGCCCCGAACCAGGGTCAATGGATACCGCGCATAGGTCTGCATTACACTATTCATGAGCGAATCCTAAAGAGGTAAATGAATAAACGCACCATTTCTCTATGATTTTTTCCTGCCCGGCCCCTGACATTGCCCAAAACGTTAATCCCTCTTAGGTTTACCCGATGAGCCATCAGTTCAACAACCAACAACGCACACGCATCAAAGTCTGTGGAATCACCCGACTGGAAGATGCCCTGACTGCATCTCGCCTGGGTGTTGATGCCATCGGCTTTGTCTTCTATCCCAAGAGCCCGCGCTATATATCACCCATGCAGGCGGCAAAAATTATTCGTCAGCTGCCACCTTTCGTTTCCGCCGTTGGCCTCTTCGTTAATCCAAAACAGAGCGAAATTGATGCGGTACTCCAGCATTGTCCTCTGGGGGTTGTGCAACTTCATGGTGACGAGCCTCCTGAATTCTGTATGGCGCAATCACGCCGGGTGATGAAAGCGATTCCTGTAGGCAGTGCGGAGGATCTCAAGCGCGCACAATCCTATCCCTGCCCGGTGCTACTTGATGCCAGGGCCCCGAAAGGTGTCTACGGTGGTACAGGAACGTCATTCGACTGGTCGTTACTGGAAAATTTCAACCATGCTCACCCGCTTATTCTGGCCGGAGGCTTGAATGCAGGTAACGTCGAAGCGGCACTTTCAGTTCGCCAATGGTTTGCACTGGATGTATCCTCGGGCGTTGAAACCTCACCCGGCATCAAAGATGACACCAAGCTGTCTGAATTTGTTGCCCGCGTGAATAGTTTCTGATCAAAGTCGCGAGGAATTTCTAAGCAGCATGGATAGCACAATTATCGACCCTATCTACAGCCTGGATATCTCACATCCACCTGATATCAATGGCCACTTTGGCCGTTTTGGTGGCCGCTTTGCTGCAGAGACACTGATGGGTCCTCTTAAGGAGCTGGAAGAGGCTTTTTACGAGGCGTGGAAGGATGAGAAGTTTCATCAGGAACGCTTCCATCTGCTGAAAAACTATGTCGGTCGCGCCACACCGCTCTATCACGCAGAGCGCCTCTCAAAAGAGGTCGGTGGCGCCCAGATCTACCTGAAACGTGAAGATCTGACCCATACCGGTGCACACAAGATCAACAACACCATCGGTCAGGGGCTGCTGGCCCACCGCATGGGCAAGAAGCGGGTGATTGCTGAGACCGGCGCCGGCCAGCACGGTGTGGCAACAGCAACCGTGGCGGCAATGTTCGGCATGCAGTGCGATGTCTATATGGGCCGTGAAGATACCGAGCGGCAGGCGCCCAATGTGTTCCGCATGAAGTTGCTGGGTGCCAATGTGATTCCTGTCGATTCAGGATCCGCCACGCTGAAAGATGCGCTGAATGAAGCACTGCGTGACTGGGTCGCCAGCTGCGAAAACACCTTCTACATCATCGGCACCGTAGCCGGGCCACACCCCTATCCACTGATGGTACGTCAGTTCCATGTCGTCATCGGCCAGGAGGCCAGAGCGCAATGTCTGGCTCAGACCGGGCGGCTTCCCGATGTAGCCGTTGCATGTGTTGGCGGCGGCTCCAATGCGATGGGCCTGTTGCATCCATTCAGGGATGACAACGTTCGCCTGGTTGCTGTAGAGGCTGCCGGCCACGGCCTTGAGAGTGGAGAGCATGCTGCCTCACTGGCTGCCGGAAGGCCGGGCATCCTGCACGGCAATCTCACCTACCTTCTTGAAGATGATGAGGGCCAGGTTCAGGGAACCCACAGCATCTCAGCAGGCCTGGACTATCCGGGTGTTGGCCCTGAACTGGCTGCAATGCTCGAAGATGGACGCCTTGATCTGGACACGGCAACTGATACTGAAGCGCTGGAGGCATTTAAAACACTAACCCGTAGCGAAGGCATCATACCTGCGCTTGAATCAAGCCATGCACTGGCATCGGGCATTCGGATTGCAGCCGGAATGAATCCCGACCAGACCGTTCTGATTAACCTCTCCGGTCGCGGAGATAAGGATATGAACACCGTATTCAATCTGCTGCATAATGAGATCGAAGGCGGTAAAGCATGAGCCGTGATCGTATAGAAGAATGCTTTACCCGCTGCCGAAATGAGGGCCGCAGTGCCCTGGTTGGTTATCTGACCGCAGGCGACCCTGATGTGACAACCTCGGAGGAGCTGCTGCTAACTCTGGCAGGCAGCGTGGACATTCTGGAGATCGGCATGCCCTTTTCCGATCCAATGGCCGATGGTCCGGTGATTCAGGCTGCCAGTGAGCGTGCCCTGGAGGCAGGCGCTTCAATCAAGGATGTTTTTGCACTGGCTGCGAAGGTTAACAACGCCTATCCGGATACATGCATTGTTCTGATGGGGTATGCCAACGTTCCCTATACCTTAGGCTTTGAGAGTTTCTCGGAACAGGCGGCCAATGCAGGCGTTGACGGTGTTCTGATTGTCGACATTCCACCTGAAGAGGGTGCTATTTGCGACCACGCACTGAAGAAAAACGGATTACACCGTATTCTTCTGCTCTCACCCACCTCATCAGATGAACGAATAAAGCTTGCATCTGAGGCTGCCAGCGGCTTTATTTACTATGTGTCATTAACAGGAATTACCGGTGCCGAGATGGGCGAAGCTGCTGCTGTGAAGCAGCAGGTGGAGAAAATCCGTTCATTTTCCGGCCTCCCAATCTGTGTCGGCTTTGGCGTTAAAACAGCTGAACAGGCTGCAAAGGTTGCTGAATTTTCCGATGGCGTAGTTGTTGGCAGTCACTTTGTTTCCCAGATTCCAAAGCATTGTGGTGATGGCAAGGCCATGATAATTGCACTGGAAGAGGCTGCATCTGCCATGCGCAACGCCGTTGAAAGGAGCGCCGTATGAAAATCAAAGTCCTCGGCTGTTATGGCGGCCAACTGCTTGGATTTCACCTGACATCGTTTCTGGTGAATGACACGATTCTTCTGGATGCGGGCTCTCCTACAGAGGCTCTCACCCTGAAAGAACAGAGCAGAGTGAATCACATCTTCCTCTCTCATACGCATCTGGATCACATCAAGGACATTGCATTTCTGGCAGATAACCGCTCACTGAAACGGTTGAGTGGGGATAGCAGCAACCACATCACTATTCACAGTCTTCAGGAGAACCTGGACACCCTGAAAGAGCATTTTCTCAATAACCATATCTGGCCCGACTTCACCTATCTGCCCAGTAAAAAAGATCCGACACTCTCGCTGCATGCCATCCAGGCAGAAGAGACTGTTGAGGTAGATGGCCTGAAAATTACAGCCATTGCAGTAAATCACCCTGTTCCCTGTACCGGCTTTCTTTTAGATCAGGGAGATGCCCAGTTTATCTACTCTGCCGATACCGGCCCAACCGACAGGCTTTGGGAAATCGCCAATGCGCAACCCAACCTTAAAGGCGTCATTATCGATTGCTCCTTCCCGAACGCCTTCCAGCATATCGCCGATATCAGTGGACACCTGACAGCGAAGGGAATGGCTCAGGAACTCCGAAAGCTGGATAGATTTGGGAAAGTTCCGGTCTATCTGTATCATATGAAGCCTGAAACCCTGAACATCATGGCCGCCGAAGTTGAGGCTGAGAATATTCCGCACCTCCGTATGCTGACGCAGGTTGATGAACTACTTATTTAACAGGAAAAAGAGAGAAGAATCATGAGCTGGCTTACACGTTTAATAGAGAGTCCCAAAAGTATCCTCTCCTCATCCGATAGCTCCACCACACCGGAGGGGATGTGGCTGAAGTGCCCCGGCTGTTCTGAAACGCTCTACCATAAAGAGTTGATGCGTTCGATGATGGTCTGTCCAAAATGCGACCACCACTTTCGTGTCGAAGCAGACAAGCGTGCCGCCTTCCTTTTTGATCCTGAGACCTATGAAGAGCACGACACTGAACTGAAATCGGTGGATTCGCTCAACTTTAAAGATAAGAAGCGCTACAAAGACCGCATCAAAGAGGCCAACAAGAAGGCTGGGGATGGCGATGCTGTCCGCAACTATCTGGGCGATATTAAGGGACAGATGACTTCCGCCTCTATCTTTGACTTTGCCTATATGGGTGGAAGCATGGGCTCAGTAGTTGGAGAGAAAATTTCGCGCGGTATGGAGCGAGCCATTGAGCGCCGCTGCCCATACCTGTTGATTACCGCATCCGGCGGTGCCCGTATGCAGGAGGGTATTCTCTCTCTGATGCAGATGGCAAAGACATCTTCTGTCGCCAATCGCCTCAATGAGTCCAAACTGCCATTTATCTGTCTGTTGACTGATCCGACCATGGGCGGTGTGTCCGCATCCGTTGCTTGGCTTGGCGATGTGGTTCTTGCAGAACCCAAGGCATTAATCGGCTTTGCCGGACCTCGTGTCATTCAGGAGACGGTGGGTGAAAAACTACCCCCGGGATTCCAACGCGCTGAGTTTTTGCTGGAGCATGGACTGATTGACGATGTTGTGGGCCGCCGGGAACTTCCGGAGCATCTGAAGACACTTTTCGAACATCTGATGCACCGTGCCTACCGGCAGGCTGGCTGACAGCCGATAAGCGCGGTTGCATAACCGCATCCACATGAACAAACCTGAAAGCATCGAATCGTGGCTGGAGCAGTTGGGCCAGCCCTCGGCTGACCGTGACTACAAGCCGGGACATCAGCGCATGCACGATCTTCTGGCACCACTGAAACTAAAACGCCCCAAGCTTCGTATTCGTATTGCCGGCACCAACGGCAAAGGCTCGACCGCCTTTATGCTCGCTGCAGCCCTACAAGCATGCGGCCTGAAAATCGGCCTATACACATCCCCGCATATCCACCACTTCAATGAACGTATCCGCATCAATGGCGAGTCCATCTCCAATAGTGCACTTCTCTCCCTAATCGAAGCGATGATGCCGACCGCACTTGAGATCGGGGCCTCCTACTTTGAGGTGGCAACAGTACTTGCCCTCAAACATTTCAGTGATTCGCAGGTCGATGCCGAGATTTTGGAAGCAGGAGTCGGTGCACGCCTTGATGCCACCACGGCAGTCGATGCCGACATGGCTCTGATCACACCGATTGGACTGGACCATCAGGCATGGCTAGGTGACACACTGGAGCTTGTCGCCATGGAGAAAGCTTATGCCATGCTTGAGTGCAGCACCTCAATATCTGCACCACAAACAGGTGAGGTGGAATCAATTCTCTGCGACTTCTCACCAAAAATGCACATTGCTGATGTGGAAAGATGGCCTGATCTAGCTGTACAGGGGGAACATCAGCATACCAATGCATCGCTGGCGATTACTGCAATTAAAGCACTGATAAATAAGGGGTTTATCGAATGTGATATCGATAGAGCCAGATCAGCTATCACAGCAGCACAAGTTCTAGGCAGGCTTCAACGAATAGAGGTTAAAGATGCAACCATCTGGTTGGATGCAGCACATAACCATCATGCTGTAGAGGCTCTTTTGCCAACACTCAAAACGTTGAATCTCGATTCCATTATGGTCTTCACTCGGGAAGACCGCGATCTTAGCGATTCACTCGAACTGTTACGAAATTGTGCAAAGAGAGTGGTCGGTGATAAAGGCGATGGGCTGGATCAGTGTTTTCCATCGGCGGTTGATGCCCTGAAGCATGAACTGGGTGAAAAGCCTGGCGGCAATCATCTTGTTCTTGGCTCTTTTATTACGGTCGCTGCTGCACTCGACTGGCTAGAAGAGTACAGAGAGTAGTTCGTCAGACGACGAAACCTTTCACGCCACGGCGCATGCCAAGGGTGCCGGTACGAGTACTCTCAATAATGCCGTAAGGCTCAAGTGCCTCAAGGAAGTTATTCAACTTCTCGGTCGTACCGGTCAACTCCATGGTGAGATACTTGATCTCTGCACTATCGACAAATTTGGCGCGTGCCTCTTCACCGATGTTGGAAATTTCGGCCCTGTTGTCAGCGTTGGTTTTCACTTTGACCATCATCATCTCCCGCTCCAGATGAACCAGATGGGAAATATCCTCAACCTTGATGACAGGTACCAATTTATTGAGCTGCTTCTTAATCTGCTCAATGACACGCTCATCACCACGGGTGACCAGTGACATCCGACTGACTGTCTCATCCTCCGTGGTCGGAGCCACATTCAGGCTCTCAATGTTGTAGCCGCGCGCAGAGAAGAGGCCTGCCACACGAGTGAGCACGCCGAATTCATTTTCAACCAAAATCGTAATTGTATGTCTCATGACAGCACCATCTCATTAATCGCTGCACCCGCCGGAACCATCGGGAATACGTTCTCCTCTTTGGAGATGGCAACATCGACAATCACAAACTGGTCGTTGAGGTTCAGAGCCTTGTCCAAAGCAGCATCGAGCTCTTCAAGCCGGTCAACACGGAATCCTGTGCCACCATACGCCTCGGCCAGCTTCACAAAGTCAGGAAGCGAATCGAAATAGGATTGTGAATAGCGTGACTCGTAGAACATCTCCTGCCACTGACGAACCATGCCCATATAGCCGTTGTTCAAGATAATGACAACAATTGGCAGGTTGTACTGGAAGGCCATGGAGAACTCTTCACTGCACATCTGGATCGATGAATCGCCGGTAAAGAGAACAACTTTTTCGCCGGGATTGGCAACCTGCGCACCAATGGATGCAGGCAGACCATAACCCATGGTGCCAAGACCAC
>Ga0316187_10005107_pt1 | contig 11350 bp, 8 predicted proteins | sample CroRivburrow1_MG_FD_204927 | JGI IMG/M metagenome (GOLD analysis project Ga0316187, IMG submission 204927) | Coastal sediment microbial communities from Maine, United States - Cross River worm burrow 1 | ecosystem: Environmental > Aquatic > Marine > Coastal > Sediment | place: USA: Maine...
TTTTGTTGACTATGATTGTTCACTGGCGGAAATCAATCCGCTGGTGATTACGGCAGAGGAAGCCGTGATAGCCCTCGATGCCAAAGTGAATTTCGATGATAACGCGCTTTTCCGGCATCCGGACATTCAGAAATACCGGGATATGGATGAGGAGGACCCGCTCGAGGTTGAAGCCTCCAAATTCAACCTGAACTACATTAATCTGGACGGCAATGTGGGCAATATGGTCAATGGCGCCGGATTGGCGATGGCCACCATGGATATCATCAAGCAGGCCGGCGCGGAACCCGCCAATTTTTTGGATGTGGGCGGCGGCGCCAGTGCCGAAATGGTCGAAAACGGGTTTCGAATTATTTTAAGTGATAAAAATGTCAAAGGCATTTTGATCAATATATTTGGCGGGATTTTACGCTGTGATGTTCTGGCCAACGGGGTGGTAGAAGCTGCCAAAAAGACCGGAATCAAAGTTCCGGTAGTGGTGCGAATGGAAGGCACCAATGTGGAAGCCGGGCGAAAAATTCTGGCTGATTCCGGTCTGAACCTGATCACCGCTGCCGACTTGAAAGATGCCGCCCAAAAGATTGCCGAAGTCGTTCAATAAGGATTCCTATCCAATTGGGCCGGGTTTTGATTTCACCCCGCAAAGGAGGTGTTCGCCGTTAGGAAACCCATGGAATAATGGAATATTGGAAAAATGGAATAATGGGTATGAAGAGCGGATGGCTGCCAGATTTTAATTTTCAATGAGCGCCATAGCGCAAAATTATATCTCCATTCCGCCAAACCCAGCATTCCAACATTCCACTATTCCAGTAGCCTATGGAACGGGATTACGGCAGCGCCGGTAATATAGCCTAAAAACTAGATTCGCTATTTTAGGTTTAAACAAAATCGATCGTGTAGGAGTTTATTGTGAGCATTTTTGCAAATAAGGATACCCGGGTTGTGGTTCAGGGGATAACCGGCAGAGAAGGGCAATTTCACACACGGCATTGCCTTGATTATGGCACAAAGATTGTTGCCGGTGTGACGCCCGGCAAGGCCGGGCAAAAAATGGATGATGTTCCGGTATTTAATACCGTGCAAGACGCCGTCGAGGATACCGCTGCCAATTGCAGCCTGATCTTTGTTCCTCCGGCTTTTGCCGCCGATGCGATCATGGAGGCCGCTGATGCGGGATTGGATCTGGTGGTCGTGATTACCGAGGGGATTCCAGTGCTGGATATGATGAAGGTCAAAAATTATCTACAGCATAAACCCAGCCGCATGATCGGCCCCAACTGCCCGGGAATCATAACACCGGGCGAGGCCAAAATTGGAATTATGCCGGGGCCCATTCACAAACCCGGCGGCCCCATCGGGGTGGTGTCGAGGTCCGGAACCCTGACCTACGAAGTGGTTCATCAGTTAACCCTGCAGGGTATCGGGCAGACGACCTGCATCGGCATCGGGGGCGATCCTGTCAACGGCACGAGCTTTATTGACTGTCTGGAAGCCTTTGAGCAGGATGTCGCCACCAAAGGGGTGGTGATGGTGGGTGAAATCGGCGGAACGGCCGAAGAAGACGCTTCAGATTTTATCGCCCGCAATATGTCCATTCCGGTGGTCGGCTTCATTTCCGGTCTAACGGCACCCCCCGGCAGACGGATGGGGCATGCCGGCGCCATTATCTCCGGCAGCAGCGGAACGGCCCAGGCCAAAATTGAAGCCATGAAGGCCAATGGAGTCCATGTGTGCGAGGATCTGGGAACTTTAGGAGAACTTTGTTCCAAAGTTTTTAACTAGTGTTTAGTGTTTGGTATTTAGTGTTTCGGGTCTTTTCCCAATAGCGCATTACCAAACACGAAATACGAAACACCAAACACCAATTTACAAACGAAGTTTGGAAATTGCGATGCACGAAATGGGTATCGCCCTGCAGATTGTCGAAATTGCCACCACCTCCCTACCGGCGGATTTGGGCGAGGCCCGGGTTGCTGCGGTCAATCTGAAAATAGGCAAATTGGCCGCAGTCGTGCCCGAAAGCCTGCGGTTTTGTTTCGATGTCGCCGTCAAAGACACGCCGCTTGCGGGCGCCAAACTCGTCATTGACGAAGTACCGGTTGTCGCTAGTTGTAACGACTGCAATGCGCGATGGACGATTGATGAGCCTGTTTTTATCTGTAAAACATGTCAAAGCGGTTCACTGGAGATTCTATCCGGACGTGAACTCGATATTGAATCCATAGAAGTTGTTGAAGAGGAAAAATAATGATCTTGGGGGTGATGCAATTAAAATGAAACGCTATTTTCATCATAAAGATTTTCACAAACCCCACCATTCCCATGCAAACGGTCCGCAGGCCGATGTGAGCACCCAAAAAAGCGGGACGCGGGAGATAAAGGTTATCCGTCGGGTTCTGGATGTAAACGAGAAAATGGCCGAGCAAAACCGCCGGCTTTTTGCCGAAAAAGGCCTATTCGTGCTCAATGTCATGAGCTCTCCGGGCTCGGGCAAAACAACCACCCTGCAAAAAACCCTTGCGCGAATTATGCCGGAAATAAAAAGCGCGGTGATCGTCGGTGATATCTGCACCACCCACGATGCTGACCGCTTGGCGAATACCGGAGCACCGGTGGTACAGATCAATACCGACGAGTTCGGAGGGGATTGTCACCTGGTGGCGCATGTGATTGAAAAAGCAGCCGTTACACTGGATCTGGATGATATCGACTTTCTGGTGATTGAAAACGTGGGGAATCTCGTCTGCCCGGCCGAGTTTGATATCGGTGAGGATTCACGCGTGGTGGTATTAAGTGTGACCGAGGGCGAAGACAAGCCGGTAAAATACCCGCTGATGTTTCGGGAATGTGAGGCGGCGCTTTTAAATAAGGTTGATTTGCTGCCCTATCTGGATTTCGAAAAAGAAAAAGCGCTCGATTACATCCACCAGGTTCATCCGGGCATGCCGGTTTTTGAAATTTCCGCCAAAACCGAGGAAGGCTTCGAGCCCTGGATCGAGTGGCTAATAAACAAAATTAGAACAAAGGTCAGCTGAACGATTTTAGATTTTGGATCTCGGATTTTGGAATTAAAATAGGAAAAGAATTCTGACAATCCCAAATCCGCAATCCGCAATCCCCAATCAAGTCCCCATCGCTTCCTTCCAAAAGGGCGACAGCTCTCTCAAGCGCTCGATAATGGGCGGCAATTTTTCCAGGATCACATCAATTTCATCTTCCGTATTATAACGGCTGAGGCTGAAGCGGATGGAGCCGTGGGCCGCGGTAAAGGGAACTCCCATGGCGCGCAAAACATGGGAGGGTTCCAGCGAGCCGCTGGTACAGGCGGAACCCGAAGATGCGCAGATACCATATTCATTCATCATTAACAGGATCGCTTCTCCTTCCACGTATTCAAAGGCAACGCTGGTGGTGTTCGGCAAACGGTTGGCCGGGTCACCATTGATCAATGCGTTGGACACTTTATCCAGCAGGGTTTGCTCGAGTCTGTCCCGCAGCCGGCTGACACGCTCATAACCATTTTCCGCCAGATGCGCAGCCGCCAATTCGGCGGCCTTGCCCAGGCCGATAATTGATGCCGTATTTTCAGTGCCGCCGCGACGGCCCTTTTCCTGATGACCGCCGATCATAAACGGTGAAAATTTGGTGCCTTTGCGGATATACAGGGCGCCGATTCCCTTGGGGGAATGAAACTTGTGGCCGGAGAGCGAGAGCATATCCACGCCGGTTTCGCCGACATTGATGGGAAGTTTACCCACGGCCTGAACGGCATCGGTATGAAATAAAATTCCCCGGCTTTTGACTTCCCGGGAGATTTCTTCGATTGGGAAAATCACCCCGGTTTCGTTGTTGCCCCACATGAGGCTGACAATTGCCGTATCATCGCTCAGACTATCATATAAATAGTCAATATCGAGTCGGCCGCTATGGTCAACCGGAACAAACGTGGCGCGGTAGCCCTTTTTCGACAGGGCTTCATAAAGATTTTTTATCGCCGGGTGCTCGACTCTGGAAGTGACAAGATGCTTTTTATCCGGATAGGATTCGATGGCGGCGCGTACGGCGGTACCGTCACTTTCCGTTCCGCAGCTGGTGAAAACAATCTCCTGAGGCGCGGCGCCAATCAGGTTTGCCACATTTTCTCTGGCGGTTTCAATTGCCCCGGCAACGTTTCCGCCGAAAGAATGCATACTGGATGGATTGCCGTAATTGGTGCTGAAATAGGGCATCATGGCATCCAGCACTTCCGGTGCGACCATGGTCGTGGCATTGTTATCAACATAAATTACTTTCATCACTGTACCTCCTCGACCACCAGATCCGGTGATACCAGCTCGCGCAAGCGGGATTCAACATAGTGTTTAAGCGTAACCGGTGATTTGGCACATGCTGCACAGGAGCCGCCCAAACGCACCAGGACCCGATTGCCGTCGACGTCGATTAATTCAAGCCGGCCGGCATCCTTTTTCAGAGTCGGATTGATCTCGCGCTCAATACTTTCTTCAATTAATTTAATTTTCTGTAAATTGGTTAAGGCCGGTGCTTTTTTCCGGACCGGGCGTTCGTTGCCCAGGATTTCGTCGATGATTTCCTGGATGCGGTCGTGACAGTTGCCGCAGCCGCCGCCGGCTTTCACGTAGTCGGTAACATCATCAATAGTCGTTAATTGGTTTTCACGAACCACGCGTTCGATTTCACGGTCGGTTACACCGAAGCATTCGCATACGATTTCCCCCTCAACCTTTTTTTCGGGTTCTTCGAGGTAACAGCCAATGGCCTTTTCCAGCGCATCACGGCCCATGACCGAGCAATGCATCTTTTCTTTTGGCAGGCCGCCCAGGAAATCGGCGATGTCTTCGTTGGTGATTTTTTGCGCTTCCTCCAGGGTCATGCCTTTGACCATTTCGGTCAGGGCCGATGAAGACGCGATGGCGCTGGCACAGCCAAACGTCTGAAAGGTGGCGTCTTTGATTTTTCCGTTTTCATCGAGCTTAAAATAAAATGTCAGTGCATCACCGCAGGCGATGGATCCGACTTCTCCCACCCCATCCGCATCCTCTATTACGCCGACATTGCGCGGGTTGAGAAAATGGTCTTTTACTTTATCGGTATACTCCCACATGGTATCCTCCTGTTTGCGTAAAATCACCCGGTCAAACACACCCGGGCCGAAAAATGTTCACCACAATAATAATCATCTTTTTCTAAAAAAAAAGTCAACCGTTCAAAACAACAAACGCATTTTTCGCACCGGTATATATAAATCGGCATGGACAACCTCCAGCAGATTCTTTATACTAAAACCCAAAACCAACATCACATAATTGGCCGGGACAGATGCACAGGGCGCCGGCTGATTTTGAGCGTCTCTTCGAGCCTTTAGGGCCGGCCTCAAGGCTGGCAACAATCAACATTTCTCCTCAAGTGAAACGCTCCTCAAGCGCAAGCGCTCCTAATACTTAACGCTTTCTTTAGGAGGTGAACCATGAAATCCTCAAAGCTCAGAAAAGCCGCCTTTGCGGGCAGCTGGTACCCTTCAAGTGCGGCCGAATGCGAAAAAGAAATCGAAGGGTTTCTGGCCGAGGGCAAAAAGATGGATTTTCCAGTCGGAAAGCGAGTGGGGGGCATCGTACCGCACGCCGGCTGGTTTTTTTCGGGCAGTATCGCCTGCAATGTGATCAGCTGCTTGAAATCAGATGATCCCCCCGATGTGTTTGTTGTTTTCGGGATGCATCTTCATCCGGACTCCCCCTGTATGATGATGGCCGAAGGCGCTTGGGAGACGCCTTTCGGCGAAATTTGTGTTGATGAGCAGTTGGCCGGTGAGCTGACAAAGCAATTTTCTTTTACCCTTGAATCCCCCAACAGCTTCACCCAGGACAATACCATCGAGCTTCAGCTTCCCTTTATCAAATATTTCTTTAACGAGGTGAAGATTGTTGCCATGGGGGTGCCACCCGCAAAAAGCTCATTGGAAATCGGTCGGGCGGTCGTTGATATTGCCAATCGCCTGGATTTACGGATCAGCGTAATTGGATCTACCGATCTGACGCATTATGGTCGCAATTATGGATTCGTATCTAAAGGAACAGGTCCGCAGGCACTTGATTGGGTGCGCAATCAAAACGATCGTCGCGTGATCAACTTGATGCTGGATATGGATGCTGAAAAGGTGATCAGTGAAGCTTTAGCGAGCCAAAACGCTTGCTGTGCCGGCGCTGCGGCGACAGCAATCGAAACCGCGAAACACCTGGGGGCAGATCGGGCCGAATCCATTGCCTATGCCACAAGCTATGATAAAAGCCCGGGAGATAGTTTTGTGGGATACGTGGGGATCGTTTTTTAGTTCAAATAGGTTGTTGGTTACAACTGCGTGGTCGCCATAACAAGTTGGTAGAGAGCCTTGTCACGAGTGCCTAAATTGATCTAAAGTTCGAAGTGACTAAAGTTAAGGTATCGCTGTGCTCTATCTTTTATTATTAAATGACAGGATTCCTCAACTCTAGGCACTTTAGATCACTTTAGTCACTTTAGCTCACTTTCTATAAAAATCATCGAGGTGGCAGCCGTTTAGACGCTTAAAACCTTCCCCCTTATTGGTCCACAATCTTAATTGAATCCGAAATCACCCCTATTTAGAAAACCAGATCTGCTCTCCTCCTGTCGTTGCCGGTAATTCATTCCATGGTAATTGGAATGCTGCAGCGCACGACAATCTTTCCAAGCTGAACATCATGCACCACGGTTTCCGTCCTCTTGACCGAAAAGAACATGGTGCCGGTGATCTCGAAATGGACGATGGCAAAGAGACAATGCCGGGAATTTAATGCGGTCTATGATCGAACCTTAACAGGCTGCCACCCCGAAATCGGATTATCAGAATTTGAGATTATTGTCTAAGGAATCACCCCCTCATCAGGCTAAATGGGTACCATAAATTAACATTTATATCAAGCGATCCGTTACGTTTTTTGCTGCTGGGCCTTGAGTATTTTTGCCCAGGTATCCCGCAAGGTTACCGTGCGGTTGAACACCAGGGCCCCCTCTTTGGAATCCTTCGCATCTACACAAAAATACCCCAGACGTTCAAACTGAATGCGATCTCCCGGTCTGGATGCGGCCAGGCCGGGTTCGACCATGCAATTTGTCAATTTTTTCAGTGAATTAGGGTTAATAACATCGGTAAAATCTTTTCCGTCTTCCACCTCGTTGGGATTTTCTTTTAAAAAGAGGTGCTCATACAGACGCACTTCAGCCGCTACCGCATGAGATGCTGAAACCCAATGCAGCGTCCCTTTGACCTTGCGGCCGTCAGGCGCATCACCGCCGCGGGTTTGGGGATCATAGGTGCAATGCAGCTCAATCACATCTCCGGTTACGGGGTCTTTGACCACATCAACACAGGTAATAAAGTAGGCATAGCGCAGCCGGACTTCCCGGCCCGGGCCCAGGCGGAAAAACTTTTTGGGCGGTTCTTCCATAAAATCATCCTGCTCGATATACAGCTCCCGGGAAAAGGGAATTTTGCGGGTGCCCATATCCGCATCTTCCGGGTTGTTTATGGCATCCAATTCTTCCACCCGACCCTCGGGGTAATTGTCAATGATGACCTTCAAGGGCCGCAGCACACCCATTACGCGGGGGGCAATTTTGTTCAGATGTTCCCGGATGCAGTATTCCAGCAGGGCCATGTCCACCATGCTGTCGGCTTTGGCCACCCCGATACGGTCGCAGAAATTACGAATGGATTCAGGAGTATATCCCCGGCGCCGCAAACCGGATAGTGTCGGTATGCGCGGATCGTCCCAGCTGTCTACATGGCCTTCTTCCACCAGGCGGATCAGCTTGCGTTTGCTGAGCACCGTATAGTTGAGGTTGAGACGCGCAAACTCGATTTGCTGTGGATGGTAGACTTCCAGCTGGTCCAGGACCCAGTCATAGAGCTCACGATTGATTTCAAATTCCAGCGTACAAATCGAATGGGTGATTCCTTCGATCGAATCCGACAGGCAGTGGGTAAAGTCATACATCGGATAAATCACCCACATACCCGCGGTGCGATAATGGGGGACTTTCTTGATCCGATACAGGGTGGGATCGCGCATCAGCATATTGGGAGACGCCATGTCGATTTTGGCCCGCAGCACGTGCTCGCCTTCATTATATTCACCGGCCCGCATGCGTTCAAACAGATCCAGATTTTCTTCAACCGTGCGCTCACGATAGGGGCTGTTTTTACCGGGCTGCGTCAGGGTGCCGCGATATTCCCTGATCTGATCAGAATTGAGGCTGTCGACGTAGGCCTTGCCTTTTTTGATGAGCTGCACGGCAAATTCAAATAATTGCTCAAAATAATCGGAGGCATGGTATTGGCGATCTGCCCAGTCAAATCCCAGCCAGCGCACGTCCTGCCTGATGGATTCCACATATTCCACTTCTTCTTTGGCCGGGTCGGTATCATCAAAGCGCAGATTGCAAAGCCCGCCGTATTCTTTGGCCAGTCCGAAATTTAAACAGATGGATTTCGCATGCCCGATGTGCAGATACCCGTTGGGTTCCGGCGGAAAACGCGTATGGACCCGCCCATCGTTTTTAGCGGCTTTGATGTCTTCATCGATGATGTGTTTGATAAAATTCGACGGCGGTGTAAATTCGCCTGCCGCCTTTGAGGATTTGATGTTGGCTGATTTCATAATGTTTCTTTCTTAATAAGGGCAGCGGTTCATATTCGGTAATAAATTAGAATGGTTTTTTTATAAAATCAAACTATTTGAGAAATATCAACGGTTATGAAATGGAAAATGGCGTCGGTTCGCTATTTGCAGAATATCTTCCGACCTTTGTAACGGTTGAGGTTGCCAAAATTTTCAGGTCATGCCATAAATATCGCACTTTTTTATTTTTATTATTTTCGGTGCAACCGTTCCGAGATTTGGCGTACACCGGTTTAAGGTGCGGATAATCTTGAACAGTGAGGTTTGAATCTTTGAATCTATATACAAACGATTGACGCGACTAATTTGGAAAGTCGATTTTTGGGGGAGATTATGAAAAAGTGGCTGACGCTTCTACTGACTATTTTTGTTTTCTTTGGAGGGCAGACCGTTTTTGCTCAGAGCATTCGGGTGGGCCCGGATGGTGAATTTTCGCCACAAACCCTCAAGCTGCCCTACGCTTTTTACAACGAAAATTTTGGGTTCGCCGGAGGATTCGTTTACGGGAAAGTCGGCAGCCTTCAGAAGCAGGCCACCATTCTGGCCACGACCATGGTTGGCACCAAAGGGGGTATGGGCTTTCTGGTGGGCAAAGATATCCAGATGCCGCGCATCGAGCGCCTGTTTTTTGATCCCATTGTTTCGGTGGGCTACTTTAGCGACAGTAAGTCCTTTGTTAACGGAAATCCTGATTTTGCGGGTGAACGCGCCGGCAGCAACGACTCCGACGAAGACAATTATGTTGAAGGCGACGGCTGGGACAATTTTTTCCGACTCAAGTTCAAATATCTGCTTCCGATCGGCAACGGCCGGGATGAAATCATCACCACTGTTAAAATGAAGGACGGACTCCCGATATCCGAACCCAAAGGCGGAACCTCCTTGAATCCATTCAAAAGCGGCCGGAGTTACCTGGAGATGCGCCCCTTTTACCGCTCCCAGGAGATCGACGGCGACGATGTCGATGAAACGGTAAAAACCAACGGCCTTGATTTATCACTGTTCTGGGACAACCGTGACTTTGACGCCAATCCTTCAAAGGGATTCGGCTTCCGGGGCAAGATGTCGCGTGATTTTGGCTGGCTTAACAGCTCGGATTCATGGACCAACCTGGAAGGTGAGCTGGACGTCTACTTTCCGTTAAAAATGGGGAACTGGCTGCGCCAGGGGGTGCTGGCCCTCAATCACTGGACCTCCTATTCGCCGACCTGGAATAAGGAATCAGGCGGGGAGGTTACCAACCGGCCACCGGCTTACACCGGCTCGACCCTGGGCGGTCTGTGGCGCATGCGCGGCTTCCCCTCACAGCGCTTCAACGACAGGGCCGCCACCTATTACGCGGCGGAGCTGCGCTTGATTCCCGAATGGAATCCGTTTAACAACTGGCCGCGCGTTCAGAAATATGTGGGCATCAAATGGCTGCAGTTCGTGCCCTTTGTGGAAATCGGGCGGGTGGCCCCCGAGTGGAGTTTTTCACGGCTGCACTCGGACATGAAATGGGATGCCGGTCTGGGAATCCGGGCCATGGCGCAAGGCATCGTGATCCGCATCGACTCGGCCTATTCCCCTGAAGGCGTCGGTGTCCAGATGATGATTTCCCAGCCGTTTCAATTCTAATTCTGTCAGAACTTTCCACAACGCTTGATAAAGTGTGGCGAAAACGTCCAGACACTTTTTGATTCTTATGCGTTAACTGAAAAATTGATCCGAAAGTGATATATGCTTTTTGTTCGATACCGCAGCGCACTGGAACACCTCCGATTCGTCTTGAAGCCGGCCATCGCTTTTGATATCTGGACCACTCTGATATTCATGGTTTCTTTTGTGCCGGCATCCGGATGGTTATTGAACCGGCTGGTGGCCGCCAGCGGCCAATATGCAGTCTCAGATAACGACCTGTTGGCCTTTTTCCTAACATCCCAGGGCTTTCTTTTCCTCCTTTTCAGTGTTGGCTTCGTCCTCGCCTTCTGGTTTGCAGAGCAGGCGGGGTTGTTGATTATTTCCCTCAGGGCGGCTTTTGAGAAGAAGATTTCCGTCAGCCTTGTTCTATGGGAACAAATTACGCATTTGCCGGCATTGATTCGTCTCGGGTTGCTCCAGGCTGCAGGCTATTTAGTGACCAGTATCCCATTCCTTTTGGGGATTGGGCTGGTTTACTGGCTGCTGCTGCGGGAACTGGATTTATACTATTACATTAACGTACAACCTCTGAGCTGGTGGATTGCGCTCATCATCGCTGGAACGATATCTGCTGCATACCTCCTGCTGGCCGCCTGGTTGTATATACGATGGCTGTTTTCTATTCCCATCCTGGTCTTTGAGGACGCCACGCCTTACAGAGCGTTGAGAAAAAGCTGGCGGCAGACACGGGGGCGGTTTTGGGAATTCGCCGTTCCGTTGGCGGTCTGGTGGGCTGTTGTATTCATATTGTCTGTGGCGATGACCTGGCTGGTGAGGTCGGCTGCCGCTCAGCTACTTGATCATATAGGCCTGACGCTGAAAATCGTGGTCCCGGTCGTGGTCGGGACCCTGGCGCTTATGGCCATCCTGGATATTATTTGGTTGATCATCGGAAAAATTGTGCATGTTATGCTGATGAGCGAGTTCTACCGCCAAACAGCGGATGAGGCGCC
>Ga0316187_10005108_pt1 | contig 11348 bp, 14 predicted proteins | sample CroRivburrow1_MG_FD_204927 | JGI IMG/M metagenome (GOLD analysis project Ga0316187, IMG submission 204927) | Coastal sediment microbial communities from Maine, United States - Cross River worm burrow 1 | ecosystem: Environmental > Aquatic > Marine > Coastal > Sediment | place: USA: Maine...
TTGTTTGGACGACTCCGGTCGGCTTTGTCGTCACTCAGAACTACACCAAGTACGAGACATCAAGGATCAAGACTACATACGGCGACAGTGTGCGGGTCGTGAATGTCCGAGACCGTAGTGATGACATCTGCGCCCGCCAGCAGCGCCAAGGCATCTCCCCCAACTTCGTCCACTCGCTCGACGCTGCAGCGCTCGTCAGGACTGTTTGCTTGGCCTCGTCTGCGGGCGTCAACAACTTCATGATGGTCCACGATTCCTTCGGGACCACGGCAGCCTCGGCCCCGCGGCTGGCTGAGGCACTCCGCCGCGCTTATGTGGAGATCTTCAGCGAGGATCTACTCGACGGATTCCGAGATGAAGTGTTGGCTTCGGGCGTGCCGGAGGATACAATACCTCCCGTTCCAGAGTACGGCTCGCTCGACATCAGCGCGCTGACAAGCTCGTCTTACTTCTTCGCCTAACCCAGGTAACACCATGGCAGCCAAGTACAAGTCCATCTCGAAACGCATGACGACGCCCAAGGGGACGGCGCGCTACCCGCGTCTGAATGTCCCCGACGAAGCCTTCGGCCAGAGCAAGTACAAGGTCGACTTGATCCTGGACAAGAAGGCCAACTCCGCGTTCCTGAAGGAACTCCACGAATTCTACAAGGAATGCCTGCAACACGAGCGGGGCTCGTCCGAGGCGGAATTCCCGCTCAAGGAGGTCCTCGACGAGGACGGCAACAAGGTTCCCGACAAGATCGCTCTCCGGTTCAGCCTGAAGTCGGGGGGCGTGACGAAGGGCGGCAAGCCCTGGTCACAGCGGCCGACCCTGTTCGACGCGAAGAGGAACCCCATCCCCAGCGACGGTCCCGGCATCGGGTCCGGGTCCACCCTCCGCGTCTCTTTCGAGGCCCGCTCGTATCTGAGCGACGCCAGGAAGGCCGGGATGTCTCTGCGCCTCTTGGGTGCTCAGGTGATCAACCTCGTCGAGTGGTCTGGTGGAGGAGCCTCGGCCGACGAGTTCGACGACGAGGACGGCTACGAGATCGGTGAGGCGCCCGCGGACTTGCCGGAAGCCACTGCCTCCGACGACGACAGCGGGGACTTCTGATCTTGAGCCGGAAGATCAACTCGCGCGCCAAGGGGAAGCGCGGCGAGCTGGAGGCCCGCGACGTGGTCCGCAAGATCTTCCGGTGTAGCAAAGCTGTGCGGTCCGCTCAGGTGTCTGGAACGCTCTCCTCCGACATCTCGGGCGGGCCGCACGGTCTCCATCTCGAAGTCAAGAGGTACAAGGGTATCGCAGCCTGCCGCTTCTGGGATCAGGCTAGAGGAGACGCCGAAGAGCAGGGCCAGGGCGCCGTGCCTGTCGTCATCATGCGGGAGGACCGAGGCCCCTGGCTGATCATGTTCGCTGTCGACGATGTACAGAGCTTTGTCGAGGCATATCAAACCAGCATAGGAGGGAAACAATGAAGCAGACTGACCCGCAGTGGCTCTTGGTCGCGAAGCATCTGCTGCGCCACCCGCACATCACTCCGGCCGAGGCCAAGGAAGTCTACGGAATCCGGCGTCTCGCGGCGCGCGTCTACGACCTGGAGATGCGCCGGATTCCGGTTGGTCGGGGGTTGGCGAAGGATGACGTCGGCACCCGCTACATGCGCTACTTCGCTCTACCCGGGCCTCCCACACGGTGGCTGAAGGAACTGGTCAAGGAGAACTCATGATCGACGAGAACATCAAGACGAAGGCTTTCCAGGCACGCGCACGGTCGCAGGCCCTGTCCCAGGTCTCGATCCAGGCGCCCACCACCGTTGGAAGCGGCGAGTTGGAGGCTATGGCTGACATGCTGGCGCGCATGATCTACCGCTTCGCGATGGAGCAGCAGGAGGCCGAGCAGGCTCTTCAATCCGCCATCAATGCCGAGATGGAGACGGCGAAGGCTGAGCCGAAGCTCGTGGTTCCGGACCAGAAGCTCCGCGTCGTCCGAGACGACTGACCGGAGCGGCTGATGGAGAGCAAGTTTCTGAAGCATACGCCGTGCTCTGCCTGCGGATCTAGTGATGCGCGGGCGGAGTACACTGACCATGCCTACTGCTTCTCTTGTGAGCGGTTCGAGGGAGTAGGTGAGGACGGCAGCGTGGTTCGTCGTACTCCGGACGGCCTGCTCCAGGTGCGCTACACGGCCATCACGGCTCGCAGGCTAACCTACGAGACGTGCCGCAAGTTCGGGTACGGCATCAGCCGGTACGGCGGGCAGCCTGTCCAGGTGGCGCCCTACTACGACAGCAAGCTGCAACTTGTTGGGCAGAAGGTCCGCACCAAGACGAAGGGCTTCTCGTTCCTAGGCAGCGCGAAGAAGTCGACGCTCTTCGGTCAGCAGCTTTGGCGTGATGGCGGGAAGATGCTGATCATCACTGAGGGCGAGATAGACGCCATGTCTGTGTCGCAGGTACAGGAGAACCGCTGGCCCGTCGTGTCAGTACCGAACGGCGCGGCCGGGGCGGCGGAAGCCATACGCAAGAACCTGGAGTGGGTCGAGCTGTTCGATACGGTTGTGTTCATGTTCGACATGGACGAGCCGGGTCAGGCGGCAGCCCGTGCGTGCGCCGAAGTCCTGTCGCCCGACAAGGCGAAGATCGCGTCACTGCCCTTGAAGGACGCGAACGAGATGCTCATGGCCGGTCGTGGTCACGAGATCTTGGATGCTGCCTGGGGGGCGAAGGTCTTCCGACCGGACGGCATCGTCTCTGGCGACGAAATCTGGGATACCCTGCGGTCGTACACTGCCAACTTCACGCCGTTCCCCTGGCAAGAATTCAACGATGCGCTGGTGGGCATGCGGGCTGGGGAGATTCTGACGCTCGCTGCCGGGACGGGAGTGGGCAAGTCTCTGGTGTGCCGAGAGTTGGCGCACCACCTCATCAGCGGCGGGACGCGCGTGGGGTACATCGCGCTAGAGGAGTCTGTCCGGAGAAGCGCGCAGGGACTCTTGTCTGTGGCCATGAACCGCCCGCTGCATCTCACACTGCCCGACGACTACACTGAGGATCTCTGGGAGGAGGTGAAGAAGCACTACGATCATACCCTGGCAGACGGCAGGGTATTCTTCTTCGATCACTGGGGCTCGATCCAGAGCGACAAGCTGGTCTCGAAGATTCGGTACATGGCCAAGGGGCTCGGGTGCCGGTTCGTGTTTCTTGACCACATCTCGATTGTGGTCTCTGGGCGCGACGAGACGAACGAGCGCAAGTCTCTCGACGTGACGATGACCAAGCTGAGGTCACTCGTGCAAGAGTCTGGGATTGGTCTGGTTCTCGTGAGTCACTTGAGGAGACCTGAGGGTTCTCGCGGGCACGAGGAGGGCCTCAGTACCAGCATCTCCCACCTGCGCGGGACGGCGGGTATCGGGCAACTGTCTGATACCGTCATCGGTCTGGAGCGCAACCAACAGGGCGAGGACGACAAGCACCTGACCACGGCACGTTGTCTCAAGGACAGGCTGACAGGGTTCACTGGGGTGATCGGGAAGCTGGAGTACGATGCCGACACTGGGCGCCTAGCTCAGTATGCAGATGCTTCAGCCTTCGAGCCGGAGTTCTGAATGGCCACCATCTTCGACATCGAGACTGACGGGATCGAGGCCACCAAGGTCCACTGCATCGGTGCCTGGGACACGGCAGAGGAGGAGCCCCGTCTGTTTGGTCCCGACGCTTTGCGGGATGGGTTGGAGTTCCTATCGAAGGCTTCGCTCATTGTGGGCCATTCGATTCTCACCTACGACCTCCCTGTTCTGCGGCGGCTGCTGGAGTATGAGCCTCCTGCTGGTGTGCCGCTGTACGACACGCTGGCTGCGGCGCGGTTCTGGTTCCCTGATGAGGACATGGCCGCCTGCGACCGCAAGAAGGAGGACTTCCCGAAGGAACTGTTCGCGCGCCATTCTCTCGCGGCTTGGGGTAATAGGCTGGGTGTCCCTAAGTCTCAGCAGCCCGAGGACTGGTCGGACTACACGGAGGAGATGGGGGCGTACTGCCTGAGGGACCTGCATACGACCCGGGCCTTGTACATGACCCTGTTGGCGCAGGATCTCCCGTCCGAGGCCCTCTCGATGGAGCAGCGGTTCTTCGTGCTGTGCTCCAAGATTCGTAACGTGGGCGTGCCGTTCGACACTCCTGCAGCGGAGAAGCTGCGCAAGTCGCTCATGAGGGAGCGCGCGAAGCAGACTGATGAGGTCCAGTCGTTGTGCTCTGGGTGGGTCGAGGAATACGAGACCCCGAAGAAGAAGCTGAAGCGCACCCGAGAGATCCCATTCAACCCACGATCTCGTCAGCATGTCGCTAGGTTCTTGACGGACTTGGGGTGGAAGCCCAGGCAGTTCACTGAGACCGGCCTACCCAAGGTAGACGAGAAGACTCTGCAAGAGGCGGCGGACCGGATTCCTCAGGCTGCGAAGTTCAGCGATCTTCTCGTGCTGCAGAAGAGGCTCGGCCAGCTTGCAGAAGGCGAGCAGGCCTTACTGAAGCACGTTACCGACGCGGGCCGCATTCATGGGTACATCTCCCACAACGGGGCCTGCACTACTCGGTGTACGCACAGTAGGCCGAACCTCGCTCAGGTTCCCCGGGACGGCAAGCCCTATGGTGGGGAATTTCGGGACTTGTTCCGGCCTCCTCAGGGCGTGTTCGTCGGGGCCGATCAGAAGGGGTTGGAGCTGCGGACCCTGGCCCACTATCTCGTCCCCTTTGGTGGAGAGGAGTACATCAAGGTCGTCACTGAGGGAGACCCTCATGCGATGAATCAGAAGATCTTGGGCTTGGCTGACCGCAGCCTAGCGAAGACATTCATCTACGCCTTGATCTACGGGGCATCTGATCGGCGGCTCGGATCAGTGGTACACGGCGGCGCCAAGGAAGGTCGGGCCATGCGCGCCGCGATTCAGAACGGAATCCCCGGCCTTGGGCAGCTTGTCGCGGCGGTCCAGAGGAGGGTGAAGCAGACTGGGAAGCTGAAAGCTCTTGATGGGAGGAGTCTTCGCGTCAGAAGCGAACACTCTGCGCTCAACACTCTGCTGCAATCTGGAGGGTCGCTGCTCATGAAGATGTTTGCCATACTCGTAGACGAGTACCTCTCCGAGCATCACCAAGGAGTCGCACGAATAGTGCTTCAAGTTCATGACGAAATCCAGATCGAAGTCCTTGACCCCAAAGTTGCTGAAGACATCAAGGTCGCGGTCGAAGAGATCACCATCGAGAAGGTCCCGGCCCCATTCGGATTCCGATGCCCTCTCTCGTGCGACGTCAAGATTGGAAAGGCTTGGAGACAGACTCATTAGCCTGGAATACCTCGCTGGGTACTTGGATGGGGAGGGCAGCTTCGGTATCTATGACGGCTCTGTGAGGGTCTCAGTGTCCAACACATATCCCGACACGCTGCTCATGTTCCAGGCTCAGTGGGGAGGGTCTGTCGCAGTGACGAAGAAGAGGAGCGGCCGCCACAGGACAATGTTTCAGTGGCAGGTTTTCGGCGAGTCTGCCGAGACTCTAGTCCGAGCGGTCTTCCACTGCCTGATCGAAAAGCAGGACCAAGCTGAGGTCTTGCTCAAGTTTCGCGAGCTTCGTCGTGGAGACCGGTACGCAAAGCAGCAACTGACTGACCTGATCAGCAGACTGAAGAGGGTGGACTATGGGTTCGAGGCGTAGGCTGGTGTTCGACGGGGACGTCATCGTTCACGAGATCTCCTCCGTCACCGAGGTTCCCATTCACTGGGGCGACGACATCTGGACCGTGACTGGCGACATGCGCCAAGCCATGGAGATGTTCGCGGCTGAGGCCGAAGATACCGCGGAACTCTTCGGGTGCAATCCGCACGAGTCTGTCTTCGCATTCAGCGACTACAGCAAGACCAACTGGCGGCGGGCTGTCTATCCTGGGTACAAGGCGGCCCGTCCAGGCGTCCACCGCAAGCCCCTCCTGTTCTGGCCGATGCGCTCCGAGATATCGAAGGCGGTCGGGAAGGGCCGGGCCTTCTGCTGGCCGTCTCTGGAAGCTGACGATGTCATGGGAATCCTGAGCAGCGCCGCTCCCGAAGACTGGATCATGGTCAGCGTCGACAAGGACATGCTTCAGATTCCTGGCAGCCTCTACAACCCAAGGCACCCCGAGAACGGCTTGAGGGAGATACCGGAGAAGCAGGCCGACCTGTGGCACATGATCCAGACGCTCACGGGCGACATGACTGACGGGTACCCTGGGTGTCCAGGGATTGGCCCGGTTCGAGCCAAGAGGGCCCTCAACGGGGAGCCCTCCTGGGATGTCGTCGCCAACACATACGAGGCCGCGGGCCTGACAGAGGACGATGCGCTGCAGCAGGCTCGGGTTGCGCGCATCCTGAGGTATCCCGAGTACGACCACGAGACTTCCAAGGTGACTCTATGGACACCCCCACGCTCATCGCAATCCACAAGAGCCTGACAGCCAGTGCCTGCGATCTCATGGCTGCCAAGAATCACGACTACGCGGGCGCCGACCAGCAAACCCCCTTCGCGAACTTCGAGCTGGCCGAGCATCTCCACCTGTGCCGGACGTCGGTCGGCATCCTGATCCGCCTGTCGGACAAGCTGGCCCGCATGGCCAACTTCGAGTCCGCTAGGCGTACTGCCGTCGACGAGTCCATGGCGGATACCGTCATTGACGTCATCAACTACGCCGTGCTCTGGTACGCCGCCCACGACCAGCATGACGGTCCGCCTACGGCCGTCCCGCGCGCGGACGCCGTCCCTTGCGCGACCGCCATCCCCGTGGGCACGGCGAACGACCCGGAGTATTGCCAGCCCCCGTCCCAGTTGAAGTTCGACTTCGACATTCCCGTTACTCAGTAACTCTCCAGCAAGGGTGAACTTCAAGGAACCATGAACACGTCTACCAAGAGCGCCGACGTCCGCGGCGAGTCGGACGACCTCCCCCTTCCCGGCCACTCGAAGGACCTGATCGACCACCTGGATCGGCTCATTCCCGAGGTCTGCCCGAACCTCAACATGTCCGAGCGCGAGATCTTCTTCTACGCCGGGCAGCGACACATTGTCAACGTGCTCCGCGCGTGGCAGGAGCAGGACAACAGGACCCAGTAGCCCATGTGCCTCTCGACGCCGAAGATCCCCTCTCCGCCCCCTCCGCCGCCCCCGGCTCCTCCGCCCCCGGAGGAACTCGTGCAGCAGGTGGGGACAGCTAAGGCTGTGGCGGAGGGCAAGAAGAAGGCGTCGAGCGGCCTCTCTCAACTCATCATCCCGTACAAGGGCGTGCAACTGTGACGCAGCAGAGCGATTCCGACATGCCCGGCCAGCCTGGGCGTGCAGCCAGCCTCTACACTAGGCTGAGTTCTCTGCGTGAGCCGTTCCTGCGCCGGGCGCGCGAAGCCTCTGCCCTCACGCTTCCGTACCTGCTGAGGGACTCTGGGCGCTCTACTGCCTCGGACTTCGATACTCAGTGGCAGTCGGTCGGGGCGAGGGCTGTGAACAACCTCGCCTCGAAGCTGCAGTTGACGCTCTTCCCGCCCTCGGCTCCGTTCTTCCGGCTTCAGGTAGACGAGAGTGCTTCCGGAATACTGGAAGCCTCCGACGACATCCGGACTGAGGTTGAGGAAACCCTGGGTGAGTGGGAGCGGAACGTGATGTTCGTGATCAACACGGGCAACTTCCGCGTGAAGGCGTTCGAGTCCTTCCAGCATCTCGTCGTGGCAGGCAACTGCCTCGTTCAGATGCTGAGCGAAGAGTCCTACCGGGTGTTCCACTTGGACTCCTATGTGGTCGAGCGGGACGTGGAGGGGATGGTCCAGGTCCTGGTTGTCCGAGAGACTGTCAGTGCCGCCCAGCTTCCCGAGGACGTGCGCCGTGCTCTGATGGAATCGGGTGCCGTGCCTGATGCCAATCAGGATGCTAGTGGGCGCTCCGAGCAGAAGAACTACTTCCTGTACACTGCGGTCGTTCTCAAGGAAGACGGGAGCGCCTACGACACTTGGCAGGAGGTAGCCAATACAACGATCCCTGACTCTGATGAGGTCGTCTCGATTGAGGACCTCTCGTTCCTCCCTCTTCGGTTCTACGAGGTGGATGACGAGGACTATGGGCGGGGACTCGTAGAGCAGTACATCGGGGACCTCAGGTCGTTGGAAGGCCTTTCGGCCTCCATCGTAGAGGCTGCTGCGGCAACCGCCCGCCTGCTGGTCCTGGTCCGCCCGAATGGGGTCACCCGTCTGTCGGACGTAGCCACGGCTCCCAATGGTGCTGTGCGGAAGGGCGACGCTCAAGACGTTTCCTTCATGCAGGCTGAGAAGCAGTCCGACCTGAGGGTCGCTGCTGAAGTCGCCCAGCGCATCGAGCAGCGCCTGTCCATGGCGTTCCTCCTCAACACGTCCGTCCAGCGGCAGGCTGAGCGGGTCACTGCTGAGGAGATCCGCTACATGGCGCAGGAGTTGGAGGACTCTCTCGGCGGAGTCTACAGTGTACAGTCACAAGAATTGCAGCTTCCAATCGTGAACATGGTCATGCGGAAGATGCGAGAGAATGGGCGCCTCCCTGCCCTTCCCAACGAAGATCTCGTCAAGGCGACGGTCGTCACGGGCTTGGAGTCCCTCGGCCGCGGCCATGACTTGCAGAGGCTTCAGGTCGCGTTCGACTTGATCACGCGCACCTACGGGCCCGAAGCACTCGCCGCCGCCACCAACATGGAAGACGCCATGCGTCGCGTGTTTACGAGCCTCGGCATTGACCCGTCTGGCCTCCTCAAGACGGAAGAGGAGCGGGCGCAGGAGCAGCAGCAGGCACAGATGGCGGGCATGGCGCAGCAGTTGGCGCCTGAGGTCGTCAAGCAGATGGGCAACACCAACCGACAAGGGTGAGCATGAAGATCCCCAAGAGTTTCAGCTACGACCTATCCAAGAACGAGGACGGGACGTTCGGCACTGCGGAAGCGCAGCCTGTCGAGTACGACGCCGGTCCTAAGGACAACGAACAGCAGCCGTCCCCTCCGGGTGCGGGTGACCCCCAGGGTGCCGAGCCCTCACCCCTCCCCTCCCCCACTCCTGGCGCGGAGCCCGCCCCGGCGGGGACACCCCCCATCCTCGGCAAGTTCAACTCCCAGGCCGACTTGGAGGCGGCGTACGTCGAACTGGAGCGCCGCCTGGGCGGGGCACCCCCGGCCGAAGCCGAGCCTCAGCCCGAGGACGAGGCCGCCCCTGAGGCCGCTCCTGAGGCCGACGACTCAGCCGCCCCTCCCCAAGCTGAGCAGTTCGCGGCCCTGGTGCAGGAGTACCAGACCCAAGGCAAGCTGTCGGACGACTCCTACGCCAACCTCGCCAACGAGCACGGCCTGACTCGTGAGGTCGTCGACGAGTACATCCAAGGCCGTGTCGCCCTGGCCGAGCGGGAGACTGTCGATCTCTTGAAATCTTGCGGCGTCTCGTCATTGGACGAGTACAAGCAGATGACCGCCTGGGCCGAGAAGAACATGACCCCCGAAGAGATCCAGGCCTTCAACGGCGCCATGGGGGGATCGGATCGCGGGACGACGGCGTCCTTCGTGAGCGGGCTCGTGGCTCGGTACAAGCAAGCCAACCGGCCCGTCCGCCGCGTCGCCGGTAAGCCTTCGCGCGCCCCGGCAGTGGCCCCGTTCTCCACGGTTCAGGAGATGCAGAGGGCCATGTCTGATCCGCGGTACAACTACGATGAGGCCTACCGCCAGTCTGTGGGGGCCCGCATGGATGCGTCAACGATTCTCGACGGACAGGTCCGCACCTCCAGCGGGGGCAGGCGTCCGAGGAAGTAACATCATGAAGAACATCTTCGCCAGCGCGTTCCTCCTGGTCCTTGCCGGTTGCATAGCCAACGGGCTCATCGCCGTAGCCACGTTCCAGGGGTCTGGTGGCTTCTGGACAGACGGCGACACTCTCGTAGCTGTGGGTGTCTACGAGGGGGACGTCACGCTTCATGGTGGATCGACCGCAATCGAGATCCGCATGCCGATCAAGGTGCGTGCTGGCGAGGTTCTGGTCATGAGCCAGTCCCGTGGTGAATCGCTCATGCTGCGCGCCGATACCCCGCTTCCCGCGTGGGCTTCGACCGTGTTCCGAGACGGAGAGGCTGAACTCCTCGGCCTCCAGTTCCTGGAACCGGAAACCTAGCGCGGCTTACCAGTCGCACTGCCGGGTCCTCAGGAACGGACCGCGGCGGAACATGGGGGGTCCTCATGGGGCCCCCCTTCTCGTTCACTGACAACTTCCCGCCGCCCTCGGGCGAGCCTGCCGCGGCAGACAACTCGTCTCCTAGGGGGGATTCTGAGTTGATCAGGACTTCTCTGATTCCTCACTTTCCTCACCAACGGAGATAGCCACATGGCATATCCCACCATCGACACTGGCCTCACCCGCCCGGGTGAAGCCTACGGTGGTTCTACCGACCCGCTGGAACTCTTCCTCAAGAAGTTCAGCGGCGAGGTGATCACCCTCTTCGAGCATCTCAACATGCTCAAGCCCTTCGTCCGCATGCGCACCCTGCGCAGGGCGAAGTCGGCTCAGTTCCCCGTCCTCGGCCGCGCCTCCGCTGGCTACTTCTCCCCCGGCCAGAACCTGCTCCAAGACTCGGGCGGTCTGCTGACCCAGTTCGAGCAGATCGAGCGCGTGATCTACGCGGACAAGAAGCTCGTGGCTGGCACCACCATCGACGAGTGGGATGACCTCATCAACCACTACGAGGTGCGGCAGGAGTACACGCGCGAGTTGGCTCAGGCTCTGGCCCGTGAGTTCGACTACAACGTGCTCAAGGTCCTGGCAGTCGGCGCGAACACCGCGGCTACCGGTACCGGCAGCCAGTTCCCCGGCGGCACGCGCCTGGACATCAACGACGGCGGTACCGAGGAGACGGACGGCGCGGCCCTGGTCGCTCACCTGTTCACCTCGGCCAAGACGCTGGACAACAACTACGTCCCGCAAGACGGCAACCGCTGGGCTATCCTGTCGCCCACGGCGTACTACGCCATCTGCCAGCAGAAGGACGTCATCGACTCGGACTACACGGTGATGCGCAACGGCGGCCTCGACACCGGCAAGGTGAAGCAGGTCGCGGGCATCAACCTCCTGTCCTGCCCTCACGTCGGCGACGTCACGTTCCGTGACAACCACCTCTCCACGGCGCACGGGATGACCGCTACGGAGCTGAACGACTACGTCGTGGACTGCACGAAAACCAGGGCCTTCGTGTTCCACACGAGCGCGCTCGGTGGCGTGACGGTCCAGGACCTGTCGTTCGAGTCCGAGTGGCTGATCGAGTACCAAGCGTGGCTGCTCCTGGCGAAGTTCATCATGGGCCTGCGCCCGCT
>Ga0316187_10005109_pt1 | contig 11348 bp, 10 predicted proteins | sample CroRivburrow1_MG_FD_204927 | JGI IMG/M metagenome (GOLD analysis project Ga0316187, IMG submission 204927) | Coastal sediment microbial communities from Maine, United States - Cross River worm burrow 1 | ecosystem: Environmental > Aquatic > Marine > Coastal > Sediment | place: USA: Maine...
TGTTCACTATCGCTTTTTCCTGCTTCACCAACTTCGGCTTTAAATTCTTTTTTTGTTCTATAACTAGATAGTAAGTGGACATCACGAACAGCTTTAATATAAACATCACCTCCTTTACCTCCATCTCCCCCAGAAGGGCCTCCATATTCTCTAAATTTTTCATGGCGCCAACGAACAACCCCGTCTCCCCCTTTGCCGGCTTTAGCGTATATTTTTAATTCATCTATAAATGCCATGATTTTGTATCGTTAACTATAATCTAAAATGTTTAAGTTTCCTAGAGTAAACAGAAAGAGGCCACACATTGTGGCGACCTCTCGTATTTTCACACCTTAATTTATGTTTATTTTTCTTTACACTCTAAAACCGGTAAAAGAAAACCCCATATTTATGGGGTTTTCTTTTACTTGTGCGCATGCCAGGACTCGAACCTGGGACCTCTCCATTATCAGTGGAACGCTCTAACCAGCTGAGCTACACGCGCAAGATATTATGCGCACAAAGTTAATTATATACTTTTCCGCACACTAAACAGAAGGTCAACCAGCTGAGTCTGTATTTGTTATGCGCGCAAGGACAACAAAGAAATATTAACAAAAAAGGGGTAATTAAACAATAGAAATAGGGTTTCGTGGCTACTCTTTGTTGTAAATATAAAGTATTGAATAATATTTACAAATATGATAGCTTAGTTAATGAGTAGTACAAAAAAGCTCAAAATAAGGAGGGTGCATGAAAGCATCTCAAAGATCAGGAATTTTGAAAGGTATAACTCTTTTCGTTTCATCACAAGTTATTGTCCATCAAGGTTCAATGTTGAGGCTAACTTTTCATAGAGGAGCTAAAGTAGAAGCTCTAAAGACAATGGGTAGAAATAAAGTTGAGGTGACTGTTTCCAGAAGTGACGAAAATCTCAATGTGTTAGTTTTTGACGGAAAAAACAAACGCCAAAAGAAATCTCTTGAAAAACAGCGATCTTTTACTGTTGTAATACCCTGTGGTCATTTGGAGTACGAAAACTGCTGGATGAGAGAAAATTCTCCTCCTCACCGCCCTCAAAAAGAAAAAGTGCGTCGGGTTCATCCATTCCAGAGATGTCCTTGTCCTGCGATGATGTAGGATAAAATAAATTAGGCCGGATCATTACGATTCGGCCTTTATTTTATGTTAAGACTAAGTTTTAATTTAAAGAAAGAGCCAGATTGTCTACGACAATCTGGCTCTTGTTTGTATCCAAGGACTAACCTTAGATGTTATGAACTTGGTGGGTTCCATTTTGGAGAAACATACACTCTTGCAAGTTTCTGCCAATTTGGATGATTGTTACAATCTTCCAGAAAAAAATCACCGTCTTTAAAAACCTCGACTTTTTTACAGATGACTTTTTCACCTAAAACCACATAAGCCGTTGGGCTCGGGGTGGTGTTAATATTACAAGCAGTAATGAATACCGCAATAACTAAAACAATTACAACCTTAAAATATTTCATCTTCTCTCCATATCTCTGTATATTTTGTTTGTTTTTATATTAAGAACTTATATTAATAAGATAGCATATTTTATCAGTTTTGTCAAATAATAGAATATTTGGCTAAGATTAAGGGCTATATCATAAACAAAAAGGCCGGGATCATATTTAATATGACTCCGGCCTAAAAAATTGGAAATTTATCCACCTTAATTAAAGAACGAGCTTATGTTAATAAAAATAGTTATTCCTATTAAACTAATACCGATAGCGATTAAAAAATAATTAAGTGCCGTTTTAAAACCTTCGCGATCTTCATCATCAGTATTTTTAATCTTTTCTTCTTGATTTCGATTGGTGTTTTTTATTTTTTCGATGGTTTGAGAAATAAGAACATTAATAGCTGCTATAATTACTCCACAAAGAACAACAAGAGCTCTATACTCCCCTCCTACAAGATTCGCCAATAAAATTAAAATAATAGCTAAAATAAAGACAAGAGGATCTCCCAATTTTGAATATTTATTTGAAAAATGTTCAATTTTATTCATTTATTTTCTCCTGAAATGATCTGACTCTATTTCGAATTTAACATATATATTCTTATGGGTCAAAGAACTCTAGCTCTTCTTGATTTTGTGTTATTATAAAAGTAATGAAAACTCCAAATAAAAATGATTCAGAAAATTGTTCCAAATGTACTGAATATAAAGATGAGATAGATAAATTAGAAAAAAGATTAACAGAGATCCAAAAAATAGCTTCTCGAGATTCATTGACCGGCCTATTAAATAGGGATGGTTTTATAGAAAGAGCTAAAAGAATTTTTATTTTTGCGGGGCAAGCCCAAACAGAAAAAGAAAGACGTGAGACTTTGGTAGAAAGAAAAGAGCTTTCTGTTTTGTTTATAGATTTAGATAACCTTAAACCACTTAATGACACTCATGGACACGGGACTGGAGATGCAGTTCTTATTGAAGTAGGCAAAGCTTTAAAGGCTCAAATTAGACAAGTTGATTTAGCTTCTCGTTTAGGTGGGGATGAATTTATGGTTCTTCTCTATGATGCTGACAAAGATATTGGAGAAAAGGTGGTAACTAAAATACACAAAAAGCTAGAGGAGCCAGTTACTATAAATGGTGTGGAAATAAAAGTAGAGGTTTCTTGTGGTGTAGCTTCAACCTCAGAAGGATTTAATAATGTTGAAGATATTATGAAGTTGGCTGACGAGAGAATGTATGAGGTTAAAAAGGAAAAGAAGGGGATGCAGTGAGGTAGATAGTAATAAAACAAAAACCGCTTGGCCTAGGCCAAGCGGTTTTTGTTTTAAGTTTTTGATATTTTAAGAAATGTTGTGCTAGCTAAAAGAAAAAGTATTTTCCCTGTAGTGAGATTACTCTACTACGGGGTTTGTTTTTTCTTCTGTTCCGTTCCCTCCCTGCTAATGCAGGCCTTAGTCTCAAATTAAAGCTACGAGACCAACACTTTTGTATTTCACCATGTGAACTATCAACCTTGTAAAATTAAAACCGCAAAGCGACTTTAATCAATTTCAATTTGAATTAATCCACGACCAGCTTCCGCTAGCCGTGCCTTGTTACGACTTCATCCCTGTTACCGAATTTACCTTAGACCCATTCAAAATGAGGCGTTGGGTACCCCCGGCTCCCTTGATGTGACGGGCGGTGAGTACAAGACTTGAGAACGTATTCACCGCGGTATAGCTGACCCGCGATTACTAGCGATTCCAACTTCATGAGGTCGAGTTTCAGACCTCAATCCGAACTGGGGCTGGCTTTAGAGGATTAGCTCAGGATTACTCCGTCGCGACCCGTTGTACCAACCATTGTATCACGTGTGTAGCCCAAGGCATCGAGGGACATGCTGACCTGGCGTCATCCCCACCTTCCTCTCAGACCTTTATTCGCAAAGTAATTAAACTTTGTGCTCAAAGGTCTGAGCAGTCTCACCTGACACATATAACAGGCGACAAGGGTTGCGTTCGTTACCCCACTTAAGGGAACAATTCAAATCACGAACTGACGACGGCCATGCATCACCTGCTCAAACGTCCTTGTGAGAAATACTACGTTTCTGTAGTACGTCGTTTGAGTTTCAAGCCTTGGTAAGGTTCTTCGTGTATCGTCGAATTAAACCACATGATCCACCGCTTGTGCAAGTCCCCGTCTATTCCTTTGAGTTTTAGCCTTGCGGCCGTACTTCCCAGGCGGTTCTCTTAACGCGTTAGCTGTGCCTCTCAGAGGGTCGATACTCCAAAAAGCTAGAGAACATCGTTTAGGGCGTGGACTACTGGGGTATCTAATCCCATTCGCTACCCACGCTTTCGTGTCTCAGTGTCAGGAATACTCCAGTAAGTTGCCTTCGCTTTTGGTGTTCCCCATGATATCAACGGATTTCACCCCTACACCATGAGTTCCACTTACCTCTAGTATCCTCTAGTCTTGCCGTTTCCTCTGCGGTTCTTGGGTTGAGCCCAAGGATTTAACAGAAGACTAACAAAACCACCTACACACCCTTTACGCCCAATAATTCCGGATAACGCTCGGGGTACTCGTATTACCGCTGCTGCTGGCACGAGTTTAGCAACCCCTTATTCATGAGTTAATGTCAATAAACTTCTTCACTCATAAAAGATTTTTACATACCTAGGTACTTCATCAATCACGCGGCGTCGCTCCATCAGACTTTCGTCCATTGTGGAAGATTCTCGACTGCGGCCTCCCGTAGGAGTATGGACCGTGTCTCAGTTCCATCGGTGGGGGTCAGGCTCTCACCTCCCCTAAACGTCGTAGCCTTGGTAGTCCATTACACTACCAACAAGCTGATATTACGCAGGCCGATCTTCAAGCGATAAATCTTTCCCCCGGAGGGATATCAAGTATTAGCTCCGTTTTCACGGAATTATTCCTGACTTGAAGGTTCGTTCCTACGCGTTACTACCTCGTCTGCCATGGGTCTAAACCCATTCGACTTGCATGCCTTATCCACGCCGCCAGCGTTCATCCTGAGCTAGGATCAAACTCTACTTAAAAAAGTTAAATTTAATTCTATCTTTTTTTGTTTTCTATGTGGAAACGTATCCCCACTAGAAATAAACGAGAACGGAACAAGAGAAAAAACAAATCCTGTAGTGAATTTTAATAACATAAAATCTACTACGGGAAAATTTCTCTAATTCTGTTTTACTTTTTACTCTAAATATAAATAAATTTATATTTAAATATTTTCTTAGGTTTGCACGTAAATATACAATAAAGATTTTTGGAATCTTTGATAGCTTCCTCGGCTCGAAAATAAAAAAATAAAATTTTTTTATTTTTCTCGCTTTACGTCGCTAATAATATATTTCGTCTTGTTTGTAACACCCCATCTCTAGTTTAGAGGTGCTACTATTTCTTAAAATTTCAAAGGACTTAAAAAGCGCCTATATCAGACGCTTAGAGTATTATATATATTTAAAGGTTTGAGTCAAGGGGTCTTGTTTCTTTAATTTATGGCCTTATTTTAGAAGTATAAATTAAAGCTTGACAGATTTGTGTTTGTTAGTTAGTATGTTGAAGTTCCTATGGGAATGGTTTGAAAATATAACAAGGAGGGATTGCGATGTATGTGCATCATCCTGGAGTAGCATTTACTCCAACATCAATTCTGATCTGATTACCGGTCCTGGGCGCCATGGTTAACCACCGGGGTTAACCCAGCCAACACAAACCCAAAATACCAATTCCACGGCGTGGGAGGAGGGACACGAATGGAGAGCTGTGCCAGTTTGGCATAGACAACATTTAAATACATAGCTCCCCCGTTTGGAGCATCGTACCTTAAAACATTTTAAGACTCTCATCGGAGAGTCGGTTATACCCAAGGAATATACAAGGCTTTTAGTCTTTGATTAATTGGGAAACCAAATTCAAAGCGGTGGGTCAATGACTCACCGCTTTTTTTATTTTTTTATTTATTGACTTTTTATAGAATTGTGGTAGTATATTTATTAGTTTAGTAACCGCAGTTACTAATAAAAAGTTCTTTATAGAGGAGCATGAAAATGCAAAAACAAAGACTAGAAATAAAAAGGCAGGAAAAAAGAGGGAGACATATCAATTTTGCAATAACACCAAATGAGTGTATATTTTTCTTCTTTGATCCAAAAGGAGAGAGGAGATATCTTCCACGGCCCGGTAGTAAACCACTGACAATTCGCAGATCATGGACAGTAAGAAATTGTCCTATTTCTGAAAAAGATTCAAAGGTTTTGGTGGTTACTACGGGGGGTAAAGCTGCTTCTGGAATATCGAGTGAATTTTATAAACAATATGGGGATGAAATTCACTCCAAGCTAACAATCCCAACAGTTGAAAGTTACCTGGAAAAAATAAACAATCCGGGTTAACAAAAAACAATAAAGGCGAACGCAATGCGTTCGCCTTTTTATTTTACCAAGTGATATAAAGATCATGATGCTCATTTTTAAAATTACGATTATCCAAAACAACTAATGGATGATATCTATGTTTAATCGCCCAATCATGGATAATTTTTGCTGCACCAGCTAGAGTATTTATGCTGTGACCCCTCTTTATTTTACCATCATAGCAAGAATCTAACTCAAGAACCTTTAATTCTTTAATTCTAATAGTAAGGTGACGATTGTTGAACTCTTCAATTACCGAAGGAAGCCCTTCAATAATCTCTTGAGCTTTTAAAGCTTCATCTTTTTCCCATATTTCTTCTTCTGTTTCAGTTGAGACAACCGTTAGAAGAGGAGCTTCTCCTTTTTCTACTGATGTATTTATTTCTACTTCTGCTCCCTGTGCTGTTGACACAACAACGCCTCCTTTATTTTATTTAATATCACTTAATGAACAATGAAATCTGGCTAGTATTTTACTTTGGAAGAGTGTGGATGTCAAATTAAGAGTATTAATAAAAAGCCCTACGTCACACGCAAGGCTTTTTATTTTTATCATTTCAGATCTAAATTATCTTCTCTTTTGAAATTTTTCGATAACCACTAAAAGTGGTGAGGCTAGGAAAATTGACCCCAGTACCATAGGCTACCCGCCTAGCTACGGGGCGAGAAATGGTATTACTAATTTCGTTTTGATGAAAAACGCTCGATGACAACAAGTAAAGGACTTGCCAAAAAGATTGAAGAATAGGTTCCAGCAATTAATCCGATTGATAGGACTAATGTGAAGTTTTTGGTTGTTTCTGGTCCAAAGAAATATAAAGCCAGAAGAACAAATAAAGTTGTCATGGATGTATTTATGGAACGAGCGAATGTTTGCCTTAAACTCTTACCAACGGTTTTAGAAAATTCTTCTCTAATATGACCCTGAAGATTAATTCTTAGATTTTCTCTAATTCTGTCAAATACCACAATAGTGTCATTGATAGAAAAACCAAGGATAGCTAACAGAGCGGTCACAAAGAGAACATCTATTTGAGCCTCGATGAACATGGAGCCTAGGAAAGCAAAGATACCCGTTGGAATAATAATATCGTGAATCAATGCCACAATGGCTACTAAGCCGTATTTCCAAGAGCTCACAGGCTCAGAAACGTGTCTGAATATGAAAGCAATAAAAAGAATAATAGCGAAAATAACTGTAAAAATAGCCACCCAAGCCTTACTTTTCATTTCTTCCCCCACAACTGGACCGATGGAATTAAATCTTTCTTCTTTTAATTCAACAGTTTTTCCCAAAGAAAGAGCATTTATAAGAGAAAGTCTTTCTTCTTCTTTAAGGCTTTGTGTTCTAACAAGAAAACCATCCTCCCCTATTGGTTGGATAAGGCTTTCACTTAAACCTAGAGAGTTAATGGATTCTTCTACTTGATTTAAGGTTGGTCTTTCTGTTGGGTAAGAGACTTCTGTAATAGAACCTCCTTTAAAATCAATTCCAAAGTTAAGTCCGAAAAAGAAAATAGCGAAAACTGACAAAGCTACTAAAATAGCTGAGATGGATAAAAATATTTTTCTGTAATTAATAACAAACATAATAATTAAAATTTAAGTCCTGTACCAAATAGGAAACGGGTGAATTTACTGTGCTTTTCTTTTGATACAGCCAGTAAAAATGTTCTAGTAACTGTGATGGCAGAAATCATACTGATTAAAACTCCAAGACCAAATGTTAAAGCAAAGCCTTTAATCAAGCTAGTACCAAACCAGAATAAAATAACAGCAGTAATGATACTAGAAATATTAGCATCTCTAATAGAAAGCCATGCTCTAGCAAAACCTTCTCTGATAGCTTCTCTGGTATTTCGACCAGCTCTTAATTCTTCTTTAGTTCTTTCAAAGATTAAAATATTAGCATCAACGGCCATACCGATAGAAAGAATGAAACCAGTGATACCAGCTGCTGTTAGAGTAACTGGAATAAGTTTAAATAAAGCCAACATCATAGCCAAGTAAATTCCCAAAGAAATAATAGCTAAAATCCCTGGTAATCTGTACCAAATAAACATAAAAATGGCTACGGCTATAAGACCTAGTATTCCTGCTTGAACACCATCTACAGCTGCTTGTTCACCCAAAGAAGCTCCTATGGTTTGAGTAGTAAGTAATTCAATGGGAACAGGTAAAGCTCCAAAGTTTAAGTTACGAACAAGTTCTCTAGCCTCTTCTGGGGTAAATCCTCCAGAAATTTCTGCTCGTCCTCCGGTAATTTCTGATCTAACCACTGGAGTAGAGATGGGATTACCGTCTAAATAGATAGCCACTACCTTACCAATATTCTCTTTGGTGATTTCAGCAAACAGATCACTTCCCTCTTTGTTGAAAACAAGAGATACTTGAGGCTCACTAGTGTTTTGGTCAAAAGTTAATTGAGCTCTCTCTAAATAACGACCAGTTAGTTCTGTTGGTAGGAAATATGGGTCTTGAAGTAATAGTGAAGTAATTTGAGGTGAACCACCAGCTTCTATAACAGCTTGAGCTTCTTGTAGAGCTTTAATAATAGCTTCTTTTTCTGTTCCTTCTGGTCTTTCAGTTTTAAATTCTAAAAGTGGTGTCTTTCCAATCATAGAAACAGCCTGATTAATATCAGTAACACCTGGAAGTTCTACAATTAAACGATAATTTCTATCTTCAACTTTCTTAAAAGCCCCTTTTTCTTCAATTTGAACAACTGGCTCAGAAACTCCAAATAGATTAACTCTTCTCTCAATGACATCTTGAAGAGTGTTCATGGAATCACGAACATCAAAAGGATCAACTTTAGAGATGTCTGTTTGGTAGACTAAATGAGTTCCTCCAGACAAATCAAGGCCTAAACTAAAGGGGTATTGAGAATTGGGATCAATTTCTGAGGAATAGTTAAAATAACCAACTCCAAAACCAGCCAAAAGTAAAACGATAGCAAAAATTCTAATTTTCCACATATTGGGCTTAATTATATATATTTTTTCAAGATTGGCAATGAAAAGTAGGTTCTATTGGTTTTTAAGAAAATCAAAGCTACTAGACTAGTTTGTTTTCATTAAGCTTTGATATTCATCAAGGCTGAGTAAAATATCATCAATATCAATTAGTTGTGGTAAGAAACCAATGCTGTGATACAAATCGATTTGTTCTTGAAGTAGACTAGGTTGAATTTCTGAACGAGTCCAGAACTGCATAGTATTCACTTTTGATCCTTCAAGATCCACACCATAAACTTCTTTCATAACCTTATAGTACTCTTCTTGAGCTGCTTCAGGATTTGCTCTCATAAAATCAATTGATTCTTCCCAAGCTAAAAGAAACTTACGAGCAACCTCTGGTCTATCTTCAATAAATTTTGTAGAAAAATTAACAAATGACATTGGCAAAGGGTCCATAACATAATCTAATAGAGGTGTCTCCATAAGAACTGAAACTTCAGGATTATTTAAAGCCAAACCAAGTTGTGGTTCTCTTATATACAAAGCATCAACATTGCCATCTAGTAAATCTTCAATGTAGGCATCTCGAAAAATAAAATCTCCAGGATCTAGTTTGTTATTTTTCAAGATAAGTTTTGACAAATGCCAACGAGTGTTTCCACTAGAATTTTCTAAACCAAATACATCTATATCATTAATCCTTTTATAACCACTATCTTTAAGAGTAAGGATTGCCCAGGTATTAGCCTCACGATCTTCATAGGTTGAAGAAACGGCTTTGAGATTTCCCGGTTGACCAATTTCCATAAGATAGGTTGATGATCTACCTGTAAAAATAACATCGTAATTATTTACTGTTTCTCTAGGATTTTTAGTAGCTAAAGCTGGAAGATTTGGTAATTCTAATTTGATATTTTGATTTTCAAAAAATCCCTGACTCTGCCCTATATACAATGGGAATAGATCTGGTTTACCTGGTCTGTGAATAGCGTACATATTCACAATATCTTTTCCGTCAACGGCAACCATTTCCTTCTCAATTGGTTTAGAGTTCTTTTGATTTATAGCACCAAAATTAGGGTAGATAAATTCTGTGGCATCTATTCTTCTTTTTATAATACCTTGGTCATAATACCAATCCATTTGTTTTTGGATAAGTTTATAATCGATTTCCTCTGTTCTTCCGTAGTTTACTAAATTCTTATGCATGGAATTGTTAATATTATCCGCCTCATAGTAATTTTCCACATAGGCTACTAAAAGTTCTTTGGCTTCTTCAGGATTATCTCGAATATATTTAATAGCTCTATCATAAACACTAATTATTTTCTGTGCCACAGTAGGACGTCCTTGGACAAAACTATTAGAAAACATAGTAATACTCATGGGCCATGGAGAGAAATAGGTATCAGCGAACAGAGGTTTATCAATTAACACACCCCACTCCCCTGAACCAAGCATAAGACTAGTAAAAGGCTCTCTGGTATAGGCTATCTCACTATTAATACTCATAATATTTGTAGTAATATATTTCATGAGTTGCTCTTGGGTTTTAAACTCTTTTTCATCTGTTTCAAACAAAGCATACAAAGAACTATCTAACCCAGCCTTCTTTAAAAGATCATTCATTAAAGGAACTCTGGCTGGACCTCCACCAATCAATAAAATTGACTTATCGGAATCTGCTTCAGACAAAGAAGTTATCCCCGAATCTTTTTTAATTAAAATAGTATCATTCCATTTTTTTGAATCTTGAGTGTTAAAGTTAAAAGCTACAACTTCCCCTGGATGATAAGCTTCTACTTCATAGGCTCGTGATCTCCCCATTAAATATAAGTCACTTCCTGGAAGAATAGACGATTTTGATGGTAAAAAATTTGTATCAAAATTAAGTTCCAACCCAGCATCATTATAATATCCTTGGTCTTCAGCAATTAGATGAATTAAATAGGAAGCATCTCCTTCAGCTAAATAGGAGGTCATGGTTACTGATTCTAAACTAGATCGTGGAGTCTTTATTAATACAACCTCTTTTTCTGAGTCTCTAGAGGTGGGGGTATAAAAAAATAAGAAAAAAACACCTACAATCAAGATAATCCCGACTATAAAATAATTCTTTTTCTCTGTGAACAATGTTAGATTTGGCATATTTAAATTATTATTTATTTTTTAATATTAAAGATAAGGTTCTAATGTCTTAATAACAGCCGCGTTCTGTAATGCCGGCATAACAGGTAGCAGCACCTGTCTGTGTAGTCCAAAAACAGTTATCATAAAAGTCTGCGTAGTACATACGATACACACATGTTTCCCGAGCTGTATTAGCAAAAGCATGACTACCGGTAGTGCAAGGAGTTTTGCAAGGATAATGTGCGGGGTAACTACAATAAGATGGTGATGTGGTCATCCAATTACTGTAAATCACCCAACCAACAGGACAAGAAGCTCCCGCAAATTTACAGAATTTATTGGCCCCACTAGTAATAA
>Ga0316187_10005110_pt1 | contig 11346 bp, 7 predicted proteins | sample CroRivburrow1_MG_FD_204927 | JGI IMG/M metagenome (GOLD analysis project Ga0316187, IMG submission 204927) | Coastal sediment microbial communities from Maine, United States - Cross River worm burrow 1 | ecosystem: Environmental > Aquatic > Marine > Coastal > Sediment | place: USA: Maine...
CCGCTTGGCAGCGAAACAAATCTGCACCTGGATCTATCCGGCACCAAACTTGTCGCGCGCTGTGAGGGTGGTCGTTCTATAAAGGCCGGCGACCATGTGCCCTTGGCATTAAATCTCAATCACCTGCACATTTTCGATGCCGCTAGCAAACAGTCGATCTATTGACCGCATCGACACCCCCTTTTTTTTCTCGAACCTCTGAGGCACAAATCGACGTCACTTCCCTCCGAACAACGGGTCCTTCTTTTGCACAGTCTGGGTAATTTGACCCGTTTTCGCTGAGCTATTTTACGCATACATCCGTTTTATTTGCACTGTCAGCGAACCAAATTATCTTTCTATCTATTTGATATTAATTGTTTATTCAATATTTTCAGGGTTTGGTACGGCTCTTGAATAAGTGTATGAAGACCATATCGGCCGTTTATTGATCCCGGCCGACAATGCAGCGACAATCCGAGATTCACCATTCGTGAGGAGAATGAAGTGAAAAACGATTTGAAAAAAGTGTTGATCAGAAAAATCGAAGAGATGAACTGCCTCGACCGCATGGAGCTTCTCAACAAATATACCGCATTTGCCGAAGACACGTACTGCCATTTCTCGAAAGACAAGATCAACGCCGTGATCAGCAAGATTGTTCTTTATAAATTCGACCGGGAGGCCTTGATCGGTGGTTTGAAGAAAGGGGAACCGGTCGTCGACTGCCCCGGTTATCGGCTGGCCGACTTTTTGATAGCCGAATTGGATTGGATTTAATAATATTCCTCGTATGTCAGCTCTTTAAGAGTAATTTTGCTCTTGAACAGGTTGTAGGCCCAGGCCTGATAGAGCAGAACGATCGGCACGAAGATCAGCGCCACCACCAGCATGATTTTCAGCGTGAGCGGGCTGGAGGAGGCATTGAAGGCCGTCAGGCTGTAGGCCGGGTCAATAGTTGACGGAAACATGTTGGGGAAAAGCCCGATGACACCGTAGAACGTGGCCCCGATAATGGTCAACGCCGAGGAGAACCAGGCCTTGAAATACGCCCGGCGGGCCAAATAGACCCGGATGCCCAAGAGGGCCGCGACCGTTACCAGGATGACGACGAAAAGCAGCGGATGGGCCAGGTAATTGGCGTACAGGTTGGTAGAAACCGCGCTGTTTACAAGGAAGATCACCGCCACGATCAGCAGCACCGGCCAGAGCAGCTTGCCGGTGGCGACGGCGCGGTCGTGCAGGTTGCCGTCGGATTTGATCGACAGCCAGATGGCGCCGTGGATCAGAAAAAGCAGAACAAACAGGATCCCGCCAAGGAGCCCGTAAGGGTTGAGCAGGGTCAACAGCGTGCCCTGGAAGATGCCGTCGGCATCAATCGGCAGACCGCGGAAAATGTTGGCAAAGGCGACCCCGAAGAGCAGCGCCGGCAGGAAGCTGCCCAGGAAGATGCAGACGTCCCAGAGCCGGCGTCCGCCGGCCGAGGTCATTTTCTTACGAAACTCGAAGGCCACGCCGCGGATGATCAGGGCGAAAAGGATGAGCATCAGGGCCGAATAGAGCGAGGAGAACATCACGGCATAAAGGGTGGGGAATGCCGCAAAGGTGACCCCGCCTGCGGTCAGCAGCCAAACCTGGTTGCCGTCCCACAGCGGACCCATGGCGTTGATCATCACGCGTTTGTCGTTTTCGGATTTGCCCAGAAACGGATAGAGTGTGCCGATTCCCAGATCGAAGCCGTCGGTGATGAAAAAGACGGCCCACAACAGCCCCCAGACGAAAAACCAGGTCGATTGAAGCGCCATTTTAACCTCCGTGACGTTATTTTTAAGTGAACCCTCAGTCCGATCGATCTTGGATGGACGCGTATTTAGGCTGTTGCCCCATCCAGCGCTGCCCCAGCGGTTGCATCGGAGTCCTCCACCGGGCCCTTTTTGGCATTCTGGGCCAGCAGGAAGAAGTCGACGGCACCCAGCAGCCCGTAGACCAGGGCGAAACCCAACAGGCTCACCGCCACCTGGGAGGTTGCAATGGGTGACACCGCGTCGGCCGTGCCCATCAAGCGATAGACGATCCAGGGCTGGCGACCGATTTCCGTCACGATCCACCCCAGTTGGATCGCCAGGTAGGGCAGGGGAATCGACCAGAGCATCAGTTTCAGGTAGCCGGGGCTCTCCAGCAGCCGGTTGCGCTTGAATATCCCGATCACGGACATGAGGATGAAATACATGCCGAGGGCCACCATGAGCCGGAAGGAGAAAAAGACCGGCAGCACCGGGGGGCGCTCGCTCTTGGGAAAATCCTTGAGGCCTTTAACCTCGGCGTTGAAATCGTGATAGCCGAGGAAGCTCAGGACGCCCGGAATCGATCCAAGCTGGAAGGCGTTGCGTTCGTTTTCCGGATCCGGAATCGCAAACAGGTGGATCGGGGCTCGGGTGGTGGTTTCCCAGTGAGATTCCATGGCGGCCAGCTTTTCCGGCTGCATCCGAGTCACTTCGACGGCATGTTTGTCGCCTTCCACGGCGATAAAAATCGAGAACACGAAGGCGAACACCAGGCCGATCTTGAAAGAGCGCGTGAAAAAATCGATGTGCTGCTTCTTGAGCAGGTGATAAGCGCTGATACCCATCATGAAGAAACCGGCCAGAATGTATGCGGCCGGCAGGGTGTGCAGAATCGTCAGGATGCCGAAAGAATTGAAGACCACTGCCGCAAAATCGGTCAACTCCGCGCGGCCGTTGCGGATAGCGTATCCCACCGGGTGCTGCATCCAACCGTTGGCGGTCAGGATCCAGATGGCCGAGAGGTTGGTGGCAAATGCCACCAGCCACATGACTGTTGCATGGGCTCGCTTCGATAGTTTGCGCCAACCGAAGATCCAGACGCCTACCAGCGTCGATTCAAGAAAAAAGGCCGCCGTGGCTTCGATCGCCAGCAGGGATCCGAAAATATCACCGACATAGGCAGAGTAGCGCGACCAGTTGGTGCCAAACTGAAACTCGAGGGTGATGCCAGTCACGACCCCCAGGGCAAAGTTGATCAAAAACAGTTTGCCCCAGAATTTGGTCATCCTCAGGTAGGTTTCATCGCCGGTGCGCACGTAGCGGGTTTCCATGTACGCCACCAGAATCGATAGGCCCAGCGTCAGTGGAACAAAGAGGAAGTGAAACATCGTGGTCGCGGCAAACTGCAGCCTGGATAAGAACAAAACGTCCATCTCGCCTTCTCCTTCTTCATTTTAACCTGAACTGATCAGTTCCAGGCTCAGGGTTCAAAGGTTATAAAATGCTGATTTCCGTAACTTTATACTCCATTGTTTGGATTGGCCGCTTTAACCCATTGGGTGAAATATAGAATTCGACTCGGTTGACCCGCAATACGATTTTTTGAGAGCAGTTACGACGCTTTAGTGCCTTACTCCTCAATTAGATACTTGAAACTCGATACTTTAAATTCAGATGCCGCAACCCGCAACCTGTAACCCACAACCAGTGGTGGCATTTTCGTTTGTCCGGGCTCCGGTGCGTCATTTTCATTCACCGTGGAGGCCATGAGCGTTTAACGGGAAACCGCTCAACATAGGTCTTATTTACCAGCGGAACCAGTTCGGATGATCGCTTCCGTCTGGCAGCTGTCCTGCAGCAGCCCGGCAAAAGTGGCTTCCTTGAGGGTAGCCCTAAGCTGCGAGCGGGCCTTTTCCCAGACCAGATGCACGGCGCAGGCATTCGAGCGGTTGCACGAGGCCGGCCGCATGACGCAGTCGTTCAGAAAGATCTCGCCAACCACGGCCTCGACCACATCGAGCAGCGTCAGCTTCTGAGGCGGCACCACCAGGCGATACCCGCCTTTGGCCCCCTGGACGATGTCGATGAAACCGGCCCGACTTAGCTGCTGGGCGATCTTGCCGAGAAACTGTTCGGGAATATCCATGGACCGGGCTATTTCCTTGCGCATTGCCAGCTCTCCCGTTCCCAGGGATGCCAGATAGAGCATGCAACGCACCGCATATTCGCCCGCCCGGGTCAATCGCACCGGTTTCCCCCCCAACACATAATAGATTAATAGGATGTTTTTAATCCGATATAATACTCGGAGTAGACTGTCAATGGTTTTTTTACGGATGGGGGAGATTTTTAAAAACAATTTTACTCAATTTTGAGATACCGAATAGCTATCAAAGCGCTTTGATGATTTTATTGAATTTTGATAGCAGTTAGAGAAACTTCGGTTCGATTCCAGCTTAGTTGAAGATATATTGACATGCTAAAATTTTATCAGGCCTGCTGTAGACGGATCATACATGCAATGTAAACTTTTTATGCTTTCCATTACAAAGGCCACACACCACATAACGTGTATGGCCCCAATTCTACAATTTCTCAAGATATTTTAACTACTTGGTTTACTAAAGATTTACCGTCATTAGACTTGCTGATAGAGGTCCCACCCTTTGGAAACAAAGACTCTACAAGACAACTCAATTATCGAAGATTAGACATCCTTACAGATAGGACATCAATGACACTATAAGCGATTGTAACACTTAAGCGGTTGGCCGCCTACGACGGCTGCGAGACAACGATTGCAATAGCCGCATTTCACCGGAGATTTTCTTCCCTCGACCATCTCCTTGGGCAATGCCGGTTCCCGGACCAGCGCTCGTGCCATTGATATGAAATCGGCTTTCTTTTCTTGCACGATGGTCTCCATGGTTTGAGGATACTTCATTCCTCCAACCAGCATCACCGGGACAGCGCCAACCATACCTTTAATCTTCTCAGCATGTGGTAGCCAGTAGGCCTCCTCCATTTTAACGCTATCGACAATTGAATACAGCGCCTGCTCGGTTTGCGTTTTGGCATCCCCTTCCAATCCCCCGGCCATCTGATCGATGGGCACCTCTCCCCGACTCATCACAAAGGCGGTATCCGCCACAATCCCACCGCTCACTTCAATGGCATCCACGCCCGCGTCGGCGAGTCCTTTCGCGATGATGCAGGATTCGTCCAACTTAAGCCCGTTCTCGACACCTTCTTCCACACTGATCTTGATTAAAACGGGATAATCCGGTCCCACTGCGGCTCTCACCTTTTTAATGACCTCCTTCACAAATCGCATCCGGTTTTCCGTTTTAACCTTACCTATTATTGGATTCGGCTTAAATGTTTACCAGAGCCCAAAATCTCAGTTTAATGGGGGTGCCTTGAAGATTCCGGATAAAATTAGGTCAAGGATGAGTTGTCGCAGAAGGTTTTCGCTCAGCGATAAGAAATGAGGAAAAGGGTACAGCGCTTTTGAAAACGAATTGGATCAATCAAATATAGAATTAGCAAGAGACGACATGTGACTATGCATTAACCCATTTTGTTCATATTAGCGTTTCTTGTGTATTTCAATAGGGGAATATATTCATTATAATAGGGATAATTTTTATGAAAAGGGCGTATCATCTCATTAGATATTTGGTATTTAACCGTGCCTATATGATTGTGACGAGTCAACCTGAAGGTAAATACTTGTGACTGCGACATCTTGCCAGTAGCTGCCGATCGCAATTAACCGTAAAATGTACAAATACGGTTTTAGTATCGCAATGGTTCAAGCCGTTTTAAATCTGTTTCAAGGATTTTACCAAACGGCTTTTACTTTTGTTCAAAGGCCGTCAGCGCTTTTGTGGCAACCTCTTCACCCCGCTCTTGAACAAAATGGCCGGCCTCAAGAAGTTCATATGGTTCGGGACAGTTCCGAACGTCATTGCGAAGTACCTTCATAACCGGTGGACCCAGCACTGGATCTTTCATACCGACGGCCATGAATACCGGCCCGTTCCACTTATTGCGTAACCACTCACGAGCTTTGCGTGACAATTCTGCACCGGGTGCGTCGGGTCGATCTGGCACCAATTCAGGGAAACGGCGCACACCGGCCTTGTGGTTGGTATCCGGAAATGGCGCATCATAAGCCGCACATTCTTGCTCTGACAAATGCGGACAGGTCAGTTTTAAAAGTCTGGCGGGGGAAAGGTCAGGGTTCTTTCTAACCCAGGAGCGCCAATCGAGAAACCCTTGGGAAAGTCGAACATCTCCGGTACCGAGGGTTGTGTTCATGATGAGCAGCCGGGAAAATCGTATCGGCATTTCCATTGGCAAGGTAAGGCCCAGAAGACCACCCCAATCCTGGCAGACAAGGGTGATATTATTAAGGTCTAAGTGGTCAATGAATGCGATCAGCGAATTGCGGTGAAAGTCAAACGTATACACGGTTTCATCCACCGGTTTGTCTGAGCGCCCAAAGCCAAAATAATCCGGCGCGACTACGCGATTGCCGTCAGACGTAAAAACCGGGATCATTTTTCTGTAGAGGTAACTCCATGTCGGTTCCCCGTGTAAACACAGAAAAATGTTGTTTGCATTTTGGGGACCTTCATCTATGTAGTGCATTCGTAAGCCTTCAAATCCTTTTAAATCATCGATGTAATACGGATCGAATGGAAAGGCAGGAAGGTTAATAAACCGTTCATTCGGAGTTCTCAGAACGTTTTGCATGGCAATACCTCTATATCGATTTATCTACTCTGTTATGGAAATGACCATGATAATTGTCGAAAAATATATGCAACTATAAACAGAGCAAATAGGATGAGGAAGATGATTTTTAATATTTTAGGCAATTTTTAAAATCAATATCGAAGGTTGTTTTAGCTTGCCAAAATCGTAACTATTTAGAATAATATTAATTTATAAGATACCTTCTGGCTATTCCAGCTATAACGTGCCTATTGTCAGTGTGTCAAACCAAAATGATGATCGATCAATCCTCCGGCAATCAAAAAATCCTTGCGAACAAAATTAAAAAGATGCCACTGCCACCGCCCAAAAACCGAACAGCATACGGGACCTACCTGTATTTCGTCGAACCCGGCACACTTGAAACCCTCATTCGAGATTACCGCCGGATTCTCATGGAGAATTTTCAAAAGGTTAGAATCGAAAGTGCCGGGCAATATTGGACCTGCGATCAGGACTACGATCCCAGGAATTGGAACTGGAAACCCTGGCATCATCTCGAGCGGCTGTGCCGAAAACGGGGTCTCGATGATTTTGCCGTAAGGGAGATCCTTGAGGAGCACATCGGAAGGAAGCTGGAATGAGTGTGCCAGGTACTATTTGATTAAAGGAAGTTGCGGAAGGAGGCGCTTAGAAGGCATTTCGGCGTTGATTTTGAGAGCGGGGAGGTTGGGCTGGTGGGTTGACCGGAACTGCAGAATCGTTTTCGACTTGATTTCCGTTTTGGATTTGGAATGTTGACCGCAAATGACGGGTTGGATGGATTTTTGGTATGGAAAAGAATGATGGGAAAAAGTACAGGAAGGATGGTGTCTGAAATTCATATAATATCCGTTACTTTTTAATCAAAAATTAATTCTCGTCTAATTCCGCCGGTTTTATCCCTGCCAGATGATCGCATCTTTCTGATTTCATGATGAGTTACAGATTTGATCGCATTAACTTTTTATGTAACCTCTGGCTTCCTCAAACGTTATCGAACAGAAACCTCTATAAATCCGAATAATGATCATAAAATACACGTTCAGAGAATAGACCGGCTTCGATACCCACAAAGAAAATTTTCAGCGCTTTTGGTACGAATTTTGATTAAATAAATTATGGATTCGGAGGAACTGGCTTACTCGAACTATAAATAGAATGGTACGAATACAGCCGTGGGTGACTTTCAGGATACTGTTTCGAATCTGTGTGTTTCATGTCCGGATTAATACATCAGGGTTTCGATGATTTAGACAACGAGGAAAATATATGCCCGATCCTCGATAATCCAGAACCAGACTGTTATTGCAGTGATCTGAACAGCCTGACAATACCCTATACCGTAAAATACTGCCTGCGGTATTTCAGGGCGTGCAGCATCTATCAGAGGATACAAAAAGAAGGAAGAACGTCAAGCGCTTTACCAGATGGCCGGAAATGCAAAACCTATTTTTAGTGGCATGCATGTGTGAGTTTTCAAACATAGTACATCGTATGTTTTTACAGTTACTTATATAGTATTTTTTTCAAAATCGGCCGTCTGACTGTATGTCTTATAATACACATTTAGCGCGTATTTATAACTTTCAGAAAGAAGCCGGATCGTAACAACCTATTATTATAGCTTAAAATATACGTTATTCAGTTACGGCATTTTTTTTGCGTGTATTTTACTCGCTCTTTCCACTTCAGGTTTGGCAGATTTAACTCTGAGAAGTTCAGTAAGGGCGAGTTGGTTATAAATAATTGGCAACAAATCTTACAACCTTATTCAAAACATGGAGGAACTTATGACAAAATTGTTTGCAATGGTGGTTTCTTTGGCTCTCGTCATAAGCGTGGCGGTTCTACCGGTTTGGGCAGTTGGGGATAAAGTACGAAGTGATCTCGCCACAGGTCCGGCTGGTGACACTGGAGGTGGATTAGTGCAAACAAGCCAGGGAGATCCAGTAGGTGATAGCACTCAACCTCTTAGTGTTCAGGAAGATATGACTGGAATAAATGGTCAATCCGGAACAACGCCAAGTTTAACAGTCGAGGAAGAAGCTTTACTACTTTTGCGTTGAGAGGAAAAACTTACAGCGTTGTTCTCAAACATTGCCAAAAGCGAACAGCGGCATGTGGATTCTGTTTTGTACCTGCTGGGGAAAGGCGATGGTCCCCGAAGGCTGAACAGCCTGAAGAAGTAAATAAGCTCTAAGCCGATTTGCAGCAGGAGATATCAGGTCGTCTCTGCGGATGGGTGAGGAGGGGTCGTGGTAAACCTCATTCGGAGTCAGGTTGTCATCTTGAAGCTTTTACAACTATAAGCAATTATAATTAAAGTAAATACGGCAGCATGGGGTTATAATTTGTCGACCCCATCATTGGATTTTTAATCTTTTCGGTCTAATTCAGATCTAACTGCAAGTCCAATTTTTTCTAGCGTATACGGCTTTTTTATGTAACTGCCGGCGCCCAGTTTCTGTGCTTCAAGGACGCGTTCGGTTTTGGCAAATCCACTGGCAATAACGGCTTTTTGATCGGGAACGATTTTCAAGATTTCCCTGTACGTTACCAGCCCATCAATACCGGGAGGCATGATCATGTCTAATATCAGCCCATCAAAAGATCTTTTTTTGATCAGCGCCACCGCCGACTCACCGCTGGCTGCCGTGGTTACATCATAACCGAGCCGCTCCATCATTCGTTTGGCGAGATCTCTTTGTTCCGGCGCGTCATCAATTATCAATATGGACTCACCTTTCCCAAGATAATCTTCGATATAAACGGGTGAGGGTGCTTCCATTTCTGACCGTGACGCAGGATAATAGAGAACGAATGTCGTACCTGACCCTTCCTCGGTAATGATATCTATAAAGCCGTCATGGTCTTTGACCGCACCCCATACGACCGACATCCCCAGACCCGTGCCACTACGTCCCAACACCTTTTTCGTGTAAAACGGTTCGAAAATTTTATCCAGGTCGGATGGGGGCATTCCAATACCAGTGTCGGTTACCTCCAGGATAGCATATTCGCCTTCGGGGATAATCTCAAAGCCGGCGTATGACTTGTCAATATAGCAGTCTCTTGTGGCGATGGTGATCTTGCCGCCTGCGGGCATTGCATCGGCGGCATTGGCCACCAGATTCGTCACCGCCTTGGAAATATGCGAGTAAGAACCCACTACGTTCAAAATGCCTTCGGTGAGGTTCATTTCAACTTTGAGATCGTGTTGGTCGCCGATTATTTTTCTGTATTCCGGCGAGGTGATGAAATCGTTCACGATATGATTGAGGTTGATGACCTTCTTGGCCGCCACGCTCCGGCGGGCCAGGGCTAACAAATCCTGTACGATTTCTGCAGCCTTTTCGCCTGATTTTTTAATCGTCAGAAGCGGTTTTCGAAGTGAGCTGTCTTCTTCGATGTCGTGCAAAAGCAGATCTGGATAACTGACTATACCGCTCAGAATATTATTCAGATCGTGGGCTACACCACCGGCCAAGGTCCCTAAAGATTCAAGTTTTTTAGCGCTCTGAAGCTTGACTTCAAGAACTTTTTTCTCTTCTTCCGCTTTTTTTATGGCAGTTAGATCATGCACGACTGTCATGGCCTTTATGGGTGCGCCATTTTCAAAAAAGAATTTGGAATTCGTTATCACGGACAGTTTCTGTCCATTTTTACCTCGGATTTTATATTCGGCAGGTGGTGGATCCTCCTGGCCGTAAAAGACATTTTCAAAGAGTTCTTTGGCCTTTTCCCTGCTCTCTTCGTTCAACAGGTCAAAAAGACCCATGCGTAAAAGTTCATTTTCGGTATAGCCGGTGTATTCACTCATCACGTCGTTGACACTGATGAACTTAAACGTCTTCAGATCAAATTCGAATATTCCCGCCGGTGCATATTTCACGATTTCCTTGTACTTTTCCTCACTTTCTTTAAGAGCCTTTTCATAATTGACTCGTTGGGTAACATCTCTGGCTGCACCCTGAACCGCCTTGGGATGGCCGTTTTCATCCAGAATGAGCCGGTTGCGGTATTCGAGGATGACCGCCTGACCTGACTGGGTGAAGGCTTTCAGGTATCCCTCATCCGAGCCGTTGGCGATAATTCGCGTTATGTATGCGTCGAAGTTGGGTTTATGCCGTTTGGGTATCAATTCGCGGATATTCGCGTTTTCATGGTCTTCCCGTTGCCAACCATATTCTTTCTTGAACGGAAGATTCGTTTCCAACAAATTCCCGTCCAGATCATGAATGCAAAGCAGATCCGAGCCATTTTCAAAAAGGTTGCGGTATCTTTTTTCACTTTCGGCAATTTTCTCTTCGGCCTTTTTACGTTCGGAGATATCCCGGGTAACGCCCATAATGGCAGTTGGCGCTCCGCTTCGATCGCGAACAAATGACACGATGGCTTCAGCCCAGGCGTAGCCTCCTCCTTTAATCGACTGCTCGATCTCTATTCTTCTTGAGCGCTGCGGATCGACGCCGCGCTTGTTTTCATTGGCCAGTTCCTCTTCAAGGATTTCCGATACTATCGCAAGAGACCCTGGGGACAGTGTCTGTTCAAGTTTCAGCGCTTTGGCCTCTTCCGGAGTAAATCCCCTGTTTATTTCTACCGAAGGGCTGATGTAAACGAATTTCTGAGACTTAAGGTCCATGATCCAAATGATATCGGATACGTTCTCTGCCAGGATGCGATATTTACGTTCCGATTCAATCAATTTGGCTTTTTGGGATTCCAGCGCCTGCTTTGACTCGATGAGCTGCTGATTAGTCTTCTCAAGCTCAGCAGCCAGACGTCTAACGTCATCGTATTTGGACTGGATCAACTTGTT
>Ga0316187_10005111_pt1 | contig 11345 bp, 11 predicted proteins | sample CroRivburrow1_MG_FD_204927 | JGI IMG/M metagenome (GOLD analysis project Ga0316187, IMG submission 204927) | Coastal sediment microbial communities from Maine, United States - Cross River worm burrow 1 | ecosystem: Environmental > Aquatic > Marine > Coastal > Sediment | place: USA: Maine...
TCGTCGCCGAGCTGCCCGCCGAGGTGCAGGCGTCGATCGAAGACATCGTCGTGCACGCGGACACGGAGGCCCTGAAGAACTCCCTGCAGGTGATCCTGATCGTCGTGTTGATGGCCCTGCTCGGATCCGTCTTCCTGTCAGGGGCGGTATCGACCGCTATCGCGGGAAAAGAAACTGAATCGTGAAACCCCACCGCCAATCGGGGCCAGCGTCCGGTTTCTCGACGTTGTAGTAGGCTTCGGTTCTCGCGTTGATCGCCTGGTTGCCGATCTTGAACAGCTTTCCGACGCCGCCGCCGACGGGGACGGTCCAGCGTTGACCGGACCGTGCATCCCAGTTCGAGGTGATGACCATGTCGCTGATCAAGTACCAGCCCTTCGGCAAGTTGTAGTTCACGAAGGGTTGCAGATGGAACTGGTTCACGTCAGCACGGTTGGAATCGCCCGCAAAGGACCAGAGCTGGCGGGTGAGGAAGCCCATGGTTCCCCACCCGGGCTGGGCGAGGAGAACGAAGGTCGGACCCGCGCTCCATTTGTCGGCGCCCAGCTGATCATCTGTCGCTGTAGGCACGCTGATCGAAGGTCCGATGCCCCAGATGATCTTGTCGTACTTGACGGGTGAGAAGAAGAGCGAGTAGTTGAGGTCCCCGAGCCCCACGGCGCCGTCGCCTTTGACTGGATTAGGAATCTCCGGTGTACCCGCAATCTGGCCCGGACTATCGATCAGAGGCACGATGAAACGACTGACCAAATTCCAGTCGCCAACGGTGATGGGAAAGACGGGCTGGATGTTCAGGAAGGATGCCTCGCCGTTGGGGGCGCCGTAATCGAATCGAAACTGCAACGGCAAGCTGATCAGTGAGCTGATGGGATTTTGCACGCTGGCGCGCAGATCATCGCCTCCCTGAGCGGACGCGGCGGGCTCCGTCGCGTCCTCCTGGGCGAATGCATGACCGGCCGAAAGTACAGTCAGAAGGAATGCCGATAACAATCTGCACCACATACTCGCCCCCTCTCGTTTGAGTCGATTCGACGCCCTTATAGCCCTTCCACCAGGTGGATCCTGTCCGGTGCGCGTGGCGTTCAGCTGCCTGGCGTGTACCAGATCGGCGAAGTATAGGCTCGTTCGGTGATCGTCATCGGGATCTCGGGGGCCGCGGTGACGCCGAAGCGCTTGACGTCGTAGGCGGTCCAGCGCGGGGTCGGTATCTCGATCACCCGAGCGTAGTAGAAGGCCCGCTGGTTGGGGTCGAAGTCGGGGTCCTTCCAGACCGCGATCAGCTCGGGATCACCGATCGTGTTGGTCCAGGTGGCGTTGGCCACGTCCACGGTGTTGCCCACCGGTGGCAGCTTGCCGTCGGGACCCGGCTGGCGGCGGTCGGCGTCACCCCACACCACGTCATACACCTTCTCATGGGTCTTCCCCTTCTTGGCATCGAGCCAGCCCTTGATGATCTGGATGCGGTCGAGGTTGCCGCTGTAGGGGTCCTTCAGCGCCGCGACCAGGAAGGTCGGCGCCTTTCCCGCGGGCGCCGCGTGGAGGTCGCCGCCCATGGGCACCCCCTTGGCGTAGCCGATCTCGGCCGGTAGACGGCTCGCAGCGTCCGCGGCCTCGAAGTCCCACCCGCCCCAGAAGCGGACGAGCATGCGCGACCCGGTGGAGGCATAAGTCTCTCTGCGCTCCATGGCGTCGAAGATGGCCGTTCGGGTGTTCTCGGTAGTCCAGACGGCGGCATATCCCGCGGCCATCTGCTCCCAGCCCATCACGGTGATGTCGCCGAACTTATAGATCGCGTGCTCCATGCGGTGGGACGACGGCTCCATGTGCACGGCCTTGCCGAAGAAGTTGTCCTCCTCGACAGCGACGAGTGAGGTGTGGCTGTCCGTCGAGCCAACCATGCCGAACTTGTAAGGGTTTACGCCGAGCTTCGCTTCCCATTTGAGGCCGTTCTTCAAGGCCTCACGGGCATACTCGTACTGCAGCATCTCGTCCTCTTTCGGAATCGGTCCTAGGTTGCCCTTGTCCCAGGTGCCGTAGTCGGCGAGCTCGTCGTCGGGAGAGAGCGCCGGGTGCGTTTCGCCGTCACCCTTGATCTGGGTGGCCTCGTAGAGAGGCTCCCAGCGATTTCGGGCTTCCACGTAACCGCGGGTCAGCGATTTTCCGGTCTTGGGATTGATCTCCGGAAACATCAGGCCGTTGCTCAGGTTCCCGTTGTGGGCGATGGCGAGAACCTGGCCCCCCGTCTCATTCTCGTAGCGGGCCATCCACTTCCAGAGGTCTTCGGGGTTGAAGCTCTCAGCCGCCGTATACGGCAGCATGCGCCGGGCCGTGTCGGAGCCACCGCGATAGAGCACGTTGCGGTGCAGGTTGTTGCCGTCTTCCGTCGAGGTCCACTCGTAACCGATCACGGCCGAGAAGGTGCCGGGGGCATTGAACTCTTCCGCGGTCTCGAGGTATCGCTCCCAGACAGAACGGATGAACTCCGGATCCTTGAGAACCTCGGGCGTCTTCCCCTGGGAGAACGTGGCGATGACGTCCATCGTCGCCTCGTAGGCGGAGTCCCCACCCTGCTGGATCATCTGGTACCACTCCCTGACCTTGGGGTCTTGCAGCAGCTTGGGGTTGCCGGCCACGATCTCGTTCATCGCCCCCATCGCGTCCGAGTGGTCGGCGACGACGAGGTAGTCCAAGGGGCGCGAGAGTTTCAGCCTGATTCCGGTTGCCGAGGTGACTTCGTCTCCTCGTGCGAGACGATACGCATCTTCGGGACCGAGGGTGGCACCGAGCGCCCTCGCGTCCAACGAAAGCGACGTATGCAGGTGGGTATCCCCCCACAACAGCTCGGTGGGAAATCTGCGGCCCGCATAGGGCGAGTAGCTGGGCTCCTTGATCACGCTCTTGACGTCCTCGCCGGACGGCACCAAACCCACCTGCTGGGCGGCCGCCGGCAGAGCCAGGAGCAACGCCAGAAACACGCCAATGGCAAACGTCAGGACTCTTGATCGCACCTCCACCTCCATCTCGATGCTCGACGCGCGAACCGCGCGAAACCGGCGCCCCTGGGTTGGGTCGATCCCGCTTCGCGCATTGCGGTAGGTCGTACAAGTGTAGCATCAAGACTCGAAAATGTATGCTACCGAGTGATCAGAGCCAAGGAGGGACAGCATGAGAACCAAAGCGCTTTTCCGCGTGGTCAGGGTTGCCTCGTTCGCCGCGCTGGCCAGCTTGCTCGGCTCGTCTGCGCCAGCCGCTGCGGACGACGCCTACTGGAACGAGCTGCGGGCGCTGCCATTTCCTGAGAACTACCCGACGAAGGAAACAGCAGACCGTCTGCATGACGAGGTGCTGTTCCAACGCGCCTCACAGGTGGTGATCTGGTCGCTGCCGGCCATGGCGCTATGGGCCATGAAAAAGGGATCTGAAGCGCAGTTTGGTGAGGGGTCGAACGTCTTTCCGATCTGGAAAGACCGGCTCAGCGCGGAAACGATCGTCAGCACGCCGAACTCCGACGTGATCTATGGCATGGGCTATCTGGATCTCAAGAAAGACGGGCCGACCGTCATCGAGGTGCCCCCGAAGCTTCAGGGAATACTCGACGATTTCTGGCACCGGCCGCTCACCGACGTCGGCTTTGTCGGACCCGACAAGGGGGAGGGTGGCAACTACTTGATTCTGCCGCCGGATTTCAAGGGCGAGGCACCCAAGGGTTATTACACTTTCACCTCCCGGACCTACAACGTGTTCGTGTTCTGGCGCGCGTTCCGGGATGAGGACGGAGGCACCAAAGAAGGCGTAGCCCTGATGGAGAAGACGCGCATCTATCCCCTGAGTAGAAAGGGCAGCCCTCCAAAAATGGTGTTCCCAAACGGCACCGGGCAGCCGGCAAACATGCTCTACCCTCAGAACTACGGCTACTTTGAGGGACTCGCCGAATTCGTGAACAGCGAGTTTGTCGGGCCGGAGGATTGGTCCATGCGCGGGATGATGGCATCCCTGGGAATCGTCAAAGGTAAACCGTTCGCACCCGACGATCACATGAAACAGATTTTAACCGCAGGCGCCGACGTCGGCATGAAGATGGCCCAGGCCCTTCGCCACGGGGACAAACTCCCCGACACGCTCTACTACAAAGATCGACAGTGGCACAATGTGCTCAATGTCCTTGATGTGGAGTTCAAACGGGAGACCTACATCGACATCGACGCCCGGATGGGTATGTTCAAAATCGGTTACTCGATCAGCCCGGCCATGGTGATGAACATGGTGGGTAAGGGCTCCAAATATCCCTTCGCCTACCGCGATGCCGACGGCAACCACCTGTCCGGCGGGTCCTCCTACAAGCTGCACCTTCCGTCGGGCGTTCCGGCGGCCAATTTCTGGTCCGTCACGCTCTATGACGGGTACAACGCATCGGGGCTGAAGAACGGCCAGCCGTTTCCCTCCATCGGTTCTCTGGACAAGCTGAAATACAACGAGGACGGCTCGGTCGATCTCTACTTTGGTCCCGAGTTGCCGAAAGGTGCGCCGGCATCGAACTATCTGCGGACCGTACCGGGCAAAGGCTGGTTTACCCTGCTGCGGCTCTACAGCCCGACACAGCCGTTTTTTGACAAGACGTGGAGGCCGGGCGATTTCGAGAAGCTCGGCTGAAGAGGATTACCAGCTCACCCGGAAGCGAATTGACCCTCAAGGCTACGCCGCCTTTGGGGGGTGCGTCGAGGATCGGATGGACGCTCCACAGGTACCCATCGCCCCAGGAAGCGGGAGCCCATGGGGAGCCCTCGGGATCCCCTTTGGTGGAGGATGCGGCTATTTGCGGGCCAGCTTCGCGACCAACGGCGCCCCGTACTCCGCGAGTATTCTGACCACGTGCGATCAGCGAGGCGACAGATACGATTTGTAGCTGAGCGGGGAGCGAGATCTGGAGCGTTCGGGCAGATCGATTCGGATCAGTCGCTAAAGCAGGCCGGTGCAATGAAGCGCCTTCAGGAGCTAGAAACAACGTAAGCGCTCAGCGAAGCGCGTCAGCTGATCGGGCTGAACTGGCTGGCGTCTTGCAGGTGTTTTGGATCGACGTGGCGCGGTAGCAGCACCTCGACATCGTCGAGCGTGGTGGCCGCCGGGAGCTCCGCGAACACGTACCGTAGGTAAGCGAAGGGCTCGAGACCGCTGACCTTGGCGGTCTCGATCAGGCTGTAGAGATTCGCGCTCGCCTGGGCGCCCCGCACCGTGTCGGCGAAGAGCCAGTTCTTGCGGCCCACGACGAAGGGACGAATGGCATTTTCGACCCGGTTGGTATCGATGGGCAGGCGGCCGTCCTCGAGCACGCGGATCAGCTTCGGCCACTGACCATCGAGGTAGGCGAGGGCCTTTCCGGTGAGACTCTGTGGCGGCACGCGCGGAATCGCGTCGGTGAGCCAGCTCCGCAGCCTCTCCATCACCGGACGGGAGCGTTGCTGCCGGATCCGGTGGATCTCGTCGGGAGGCTTCTCCCGGATCTGCCGCTCGATCTTGTAGAGCTTCTGAATGAAAGCCAGACCCTGAAGCGCCTTGCTCTCCTTGAGCGAGCGCTTCTTCTTGGAGCTGCTCTTCTGGGCCTTCAGTGCCTCGTCGAACTTCCTCCGCGCATGCGCCCAGCACCCGACGTGCGTGATGCCCGGCTCCTGGCCGATCGCCCCATAGCCCTCGTAGCCGTCGGTCTGGAGAAAGCCCTCGAAGCCCGCCAGGAGCCGCTTCGGCACTTCCGCACTCCGCGAGGCGTCGTATTCGTAGAGCACCACCCCTGGCTCCGGAGCCCGGGGTGGTGCGTCGTGAGGGATGCACTCCCGTGTCGGCAGGGCTATACCCCGGGCATGCTGAAACCTCTTCCCCTCTTCCTTGCAATGCTGGCGCTGCTCTCCCCGATCCTCGGTGCGCTCCCGGCGCGCACCGCGGAGGAGGCGTGGGGCGCTCTCTCGCTGCTCGACCAGAGCGTGGCACCCGGCGAGAAGCAGCGCATCCGCTTCGAGACCGAGAGCAACTGGATTGGCGCCACACTCGACACGCTGGTGCTGGTGGCGCGCGGGCGCGAGGCCGGGCCGACGCTCTGCCTGGTCGCGGCCGTCCACGGTGACGAGCTCAACGGCGTCGAGATCGCCCGCCGCGAGTTCGCCGCGTTCGACGTTGCAGAGACGTCCGGCACGCTGATCGCACTGCCCATGGTCAACATCCACGGCGTGCGAAGCAGCACCCGCTACCTGCCCGACCGCCGCGACCTGAACCGCGCCTTCCCCGGCAATCCGCGCGGCAGCACCGCCTCGATCGTCGCGGCGGCCGTCTTCGGGGAGGTCCTGAATCCGCACTGCGACCGGATCGTCGACCTTCACACCGGCTCGGCGAACCGCCGCAACCTCCCGCAGATCCGCGCCGACCTCGACGTCCCCTCGGTGCGCGAGCTGGCCGAGGGCTTCGGCAGCGGGGTGGTCATCCACGGAGCGGGGCCGGAGAAGAGCCTGCGCCGCGAGGCCGTCGACGCCGGGATTCCCGCCGTGATCTACGAGGCCGGCGGCCCCTTGCGCTTCGAGCGCGAGGAGATCGAGCAGGGCGTGGCGGGAGTGCAGCGGGTGATGAGGCGGCTGGGGATGATCGCGAAGGCGCCGGCCTCGCCCTCGGAGCAGCGGTCCTTCCGCAAGACGCGCTGGGTGCGCACCCGGACGGGCGGCATCTTCCTCACCGACCTCCCGCTCGGGAGCGAGGTCGCGGCGGGCCAGGTGATGGGCACCGTGACCGACCCGTTCACCGATCAGCGGGAGGAAATCCGGGCGCCGGTTGCGGGCTTCCTGATCGGGGGTGCGGAGCCGCAGGTCGTGATGGCGGGCTACGCGCTCTTCCACCTGGGGATCGAGTGAGCACGCCGAAGCGTCGCTCTTCGGGGCTACCCCTCGGGGGTCTCCCGCAGGGCCTTGACATAACGTCCATACCCGGACCTTGCGCAGATTCCCAGCTTCTATTTCCTATGGACGTTCGTTCTGCGCGAAGTTGAAGCGCAGGTGATAGATTGCCACCGGATGCATGCCCCACAGGAACGCTTCCTTGGCCATTTCCTTCGCCTCGGCGGGAGTGAGTTTCTCATCGGCGCCAGGTGACGCCAGCGGCGTGAGAAGGACGGCGACGAACAGGGCCGCATGGATCAGAGTTGTTTTCATTTTCATTGTTCGATTGCGTTCGTTCGTCTTGCAGTGATTCATGGACAACAAGGTCGATTGGATTCGTTCGCTCACTGGATCTTCTCCGCCTTCGGCGCCTTCCAGGTCTTCATCTTCTCCAGATCTGGCACGTAGACCCGCAGGCTGAGGTCGATGCCCTCATCGCCGCGGTTGATCGGCAACCAATTGTCATCGGGCACACCAGCGGGTTTCTCGGCGGCGACGTGGATCTCGATCCCGCCGTTCTCGTCGAGCTTCATGCCGGCGTTTTCACCGACGCTGTATTTCTTGCGGTCGTTGGGGATAAAGAAGCCGTTCTTGCTGTCATACAGCGTAAGCGACCAGAACGCTCCGAAAGGCGGGATCTGGTCCTTGGTCATCTTGATCACATAGTCGTGCAGCGCATTCATCGGCTTGCCATCCGCAGCGGCAACCGGCGGATACATCGCCTCGGCGGCCGGAAGCCCGATCGGACCGATCACGGACTGGGCGACCAAGGTGTCGAGTTGTATTCTGCCCTTGGGCTGAAACACGAGCGGGGTCATCTGGGCGGCTTGACTCGGATCACTCAAGATCATGAGCTTGTCCTTCTGAATTTCTACTGAAACCTGGCGGAACCTGGCCCCGTCAATTTTGGCGACCTTGGACGGATCCCACACTTTGCCCGGCTCAACGCCCAGTGGCTTGTAGGCGGCCAGCAAGGCCTGATCGAGTTGGTCCTGCGGGTCGAAGGTGGTGTGGTTGACGACAAACTGCATCACCTCGAGCAGGTTGTTCCCGAAGACATCGGCGTCCGTTTCCCCGACCGGAGGGAACTCGATATCGTCGATCGGCTTGGCCTTGCCGCCACGGAATTCCGAGAGGGTGCTGAGCTTGACATCTTTCATCTCCTCTACGATGCGCTTGAATCGTAAGCGGTGCGTAGGCACCGTCCCGGTATCGCGATCACCGGCACCGAGATCAGTCTGAAGCCAGGAGGCTCCGGTCGACGCGGTAGGGCAGGAGCGCCTCGAAGTCCTCGAGACACCCCGCCGCAGGGAGCCGCTCAAAGAGGAAGCGGAGGTAGGCGAAGGGCTCGATCCCGTTCGCCTTGGCAGTCTCCACCAGACTGTAGAGGTTCGCGCTGGCCTCGGCGCCGGCCACCGTGTCCGCAAACAGCCATGCCTTGCGACCGAGGACAAAAGGTCGAATCGAGTTCTCGACGTCGTTGGTATCCAGCGGAAGGCGTCCGTCTTCGAGGACACGCACGAGCTTCGGCCACTGGTTGTGGAGGTAGGTCATGGCCTTCCCGGTCAAGCTCTCCGGCGGAACCGTGCCGCGAGAGTCCTCGAGCCACTCCCGCATCTCGTCCAGAACCGGCTTCGTCCGCTCCAGCCGCACCCGGTAGCGCTCCTCCGGGGTCAGGTCCCGGAGATCGCGCTCGATGCGGTAGAGCGTCCGGAACCACTCGAAGCCCTGCGCGGCCTTCGAGCCCTTCCCCCGCTTCGCCTTCTTCTTGCCCCCGCCTTGGGCCTTCCAGGCCTCGTGGAACTTGCGGCGCGCATGAGCGAAGCAACCCACGTGCACGATACCCGGCTGGGTACCGAGAGAGTCGTACCCGGAGTAGCCGTCCGTCTGCAGATAGCCCTGGAAGCCCTCGAGAAGCCGCGCGCGGTCGCGACGCCGGTTCGTGAAGGCGTAGATCCGCTTCGCGAACGGGTCCGCCTCCATCTCCTGCTCCACGATCAGCACCAGACCATTGATCTGGCGGCGGAAGTCGACCGGCTCCCGGTGCAGCCACACCTCGACCTCCTCGGTCACCGCCATCATCCGAGCTGGCTCACCACGCCGAGCACCTCGGCCAGATCGGACCCACAGGCGCCTTCCCATTCGACCAGCGCCCCGTTCGACAGCCGCACGCGGTACCGGGGCCCCCGCGTGTTGGCCGGTAGCTCAACCCGGGTGAAGGCGCCGCTCGGCCGTGACTTCGCCTTCGCAGACCGGGGCGGCGCTGCGTCCAGCGCTCCGATCGCACGGAGCCGCTTGCGCGCCTGGTAGAACCCGTGGATCGACAGCTTGTGCTTCCGCGCATACTCCTTCGCGGAAAGCTCCGACTTCTCCCACGACTTCTGCTGACGCAGCCAGTACCGGTCCCGATCCGTCAGCGGCGACCGCTTCCCTGCCATGCCCTCCCTCCTCGGAGAGGAAGCTCGCAAGATCGGCCGCTCCGCGAAACCTGGGGACTACGCATCGCTTACGAAACAACGCTGTCTCGCCCAAATAACTAGAGTCCAAGATCAAATGGGCCGGGGGCATCCTTCCTGGATGTGTCCGGCCCCCGGTCGGCCAAGGATGCAGGAGCGATGAGGCCGAGGGCTTCGCACCCTGGAGCGGAAGAGGCGGCTCTTTTCGAGCGTACGTTACCGTCACAGCAGAGCCCGCTGCTCGACGGCTTGAACTTTCTATCCGGGGGCATCTCTCCTCGATCCTTCGCTTGATTTCCTTGCCACTTCCGGAATCCAGTGATATTCCTGTTAGGAGACCTGGAAAGCTTCCCGACGCGCGCGCGTGGGAAATTTCTCTCACCAAAGGAGACCGAAGAAAAGAATGCGTATCCGAAAGACCAACTGGGTTCTCGCAGCGATCCTCAGTGGCCTGCTCGTGTTTCAGGCGGGCTGCATCGGACACTTCCGGCTGACCAGCAACCTCCTCTCCTGGAACCAGCAGCTCGGCAACAAGTGGGTCAACGAGCTCGTCTTCTTGGCCTTCGCCACGATTCCCGTCTACGCCTTCTCTCTTATGGGAGACGCCTTCATCTTCAATACGATCGAATTCTGGGGCGGCACCAATCCCATCTCAAGCACCGTGGAAGGCGCCGACGCCGTCGCATCCACCCGCACCTTCGAGCAAGGGCAGCACAAAGTCGTCCTCGAGCGGAGTGACACCGAGATGGGTCGCCAGCTCACCGTGCGCACCTACGAGAACGACCAGCTGCTGGAGAGGTCCGACCTCGTGGCGCGGGGCGACGGAACGGTGGTAAAGGTCGACCCCGCCGGGAATGTCCTTGCCGTCGCGCAGCCAGGGCCAAACGGGTCCATCCTGGTACGCGACGCTCTCTCCGGGAAGACGCGCCTGGTCGCAGACGCGGCCGCCGCGAGATCGCTGCAGTAGCAGGAGACCTCCCAAAGGTACGCCTTTGGCGTGGCGACCACCTCGCCTCGTGCTTACGAAGCACGTCTTCGGGAGAGCGGTTCAGGTCGACCTGGGTCTTGGTGAGGTGGTGGCTCGGTGCACCGCGGCCGAATCCTAGCATCGGATCGTCGCCCGATTCACGTCGGCCGAGGGGGCGCAGTGCTATGAAGACCTGCCAGCGACCGTCGATCTCCTAGGGGAAGAAGACCGAGATGCCGAACTTCAGTTGCCAGTCCGCGCCACCGTCGGGCTTGGCGACCAGGCTGTAGCCGCCCAGGCTCAGGTCCAGCGCGTGTCCGGCCCTGCCTATGCCCAAGGTCCGGCCCAAGGTCAGTCCCAGGGGCACTTGCCAGCGGTCGCCCGAATCGGCGTCCCAGTTGTAGGCGATGGTGTTGTTGTAGCCCAGGTAATAACCGGGAAGGGCGCTGGGGTCGTAGTAAACGATGGGTTGGATGGAGCTGACGCTGTAGCCTTCCTCGCCCCAGTGATGCATCAGGAGGCCAGGGGGTAACGTCACTCTGAACCGAAGTCGAAACGCCGAAGGTGGCAACGGAGAGGAACCTCCGGGCGCGAAGCGTCCGGCGCTACCTTTGGCTACACCTGGCGCGCGCTTGAAGTACAATGGGGCCGTTCCACCCACGCAAGGAGACCCCCCGATGAACCTCCTCAAGACAGGAGCGCAGCTTGGCACCGGAACCGTTCTCTTCCCGCTGCTCTTTCTCTGCCTGGCAGCGGCCGGCACCGGCTGCCAGATGCTTTCCGATTCCTCGGCGAGCTCGGTTTCCGTGTCGTCGATCTCTGCCTCCCTCGGTAGCTCCTCCGCCGCCATGACCGGCTACGGCGCGAACGTGACCTCGATGACGGTCGCCTTCGTGGAGTCGGGTGCCACAGGGAACCATTTCCTGCGCGATCTCGGCCGCGTTGCCCACGAGCACGGCATCACCGACTGGGAGGCCGAGCCGGGCACCTATCTCGCGATCGGAATGGGGC
>Ga0316187_10005113_pt1 | contig 11345 bp, 12 predicted proteins | sample CroRivburrow1_MG_FD_204927 | JGI IMG/M metagenome (GOLD analysis project Ga0316187, IMG submission 204927) | Coastal sediment microbial communities from Maine, United States - Cross River worm burrow 1 | ecosystem: Environmental > Aquatic > Marine > Coastal > Sediment | place: USA: Maine...
TTCTTTTTCGTTTTTGTAAGTGTATACCTCATATTGAGAGGCATTACTATACCTCTTGTTCACGATGAAGCAGAAACATTTTTTATCTACTTCGTGAACGGACATTTTCTTCCATACCAGGGTTGGATTTCGGCAAACAACCATTTTTTGAATTCATTTTTGGGGCACATTTCATTTAAAATGTTTGGGACTGAAGAGTGGTCCATCAGGCTGCCCAACCTTTTGTTTATTCCCATATATGGATTCTATTTATTTAAACTTTCAGCCATTATAAAAAATAATATCCTCCGATTAATTCTGTTATTGACGTTGATTTGTACCCCATTTTTTATTGATTTTTTTGCCCTGGCCAGAGGATATGGAATGGCAATGGCTCTGCTGATGGCCTATTTGTTTCATTTCACTTCCTATTTAAGAAATAAAAGTTTTAAGTCCTTTTTATACACTCAGGTTCTAGGATTGATGTGTTTGTTAGCCAGTCTCACAACTTTCTATATATTCTTAATTATTTTACTCTTTTTATGTATTGATATCGCCCTTGACATCAAGAGTGGTATTTTGAAAAATGGGATTAAAAAAATATTGGCTTTGTCCGTTTTTCAATTTATACCAGCACTTTTTTTTACCAGATACATCATTCATCTTGGAAGCATCAACGAATTGGTTGTAGGAACCTTAGATGGAATATATGTTGAAACAATTGCGCCGTTGGTTTATTGGTTAACCGGCACTGAATCCATATTAATGGTCCTGTTTTTTATTGGTGTTTTTACTCTGATGTTCCTGCAAATGCTATTGAAAATTTTGAAGGACAAGACTATAAATATTGTTTTGGATCCTTATCAGGTTTTTTGTTTGTTGCTCGTTATATCTATTGTTCTCATTTCTTTCAACGGATATATTCTGAAGATTCCATTTCCCAGAGATAGGGCAGCTATGTTTTTGTTTCCCTTATTTATTTTCTCAATTGTTATCGGACTCGATCAATTAAAATTTTCAAGCATTTATAAGGTGGCCCTATCTTCCATATTGTTATTCTTTCCGATCGACATGATATTGAGTTTAAATTTGACCCATTCCCATTATTGGAAAACGAAAAGAATAGATCCGGAATATTACGATTACATCTATGATCATTCAGGCGGAAATGTCGTGACCATTGGAAGCTTGAGCCTAAGAGAAAGTATTTGGTATCATCAAATATTTAAACATCAACATCGTCTTAATCCCCTTTTCATTCACGATCCCTCGACAGACATTTCAACTGATTTCAAAATTCAGCCTGCTGATATAAATTCAAATATATTGGAGACATATGATTTGATTCTTGAGGATAAAATTTCTGGGAACAATTTATATGAAAGAAAACAGAAACTCACCAAGAATAAAATAACGTCAGGTCCATTAATTACTTTTAAAGGTCATGCGATGTATCATGAAATATTAAATCATCAAATTAAAAATGAATTCTATCAAGACCTATATTTGTTGGAATTAGATTTTAATATTCAGGCTATAAAAGTGCCAATAGAATTCAGTCTGATATTAAATTTGAAGGATGAACAAGGTCAATCAATAAAAGAACAAAGCATCAGATTGAGTAGATTAAAATATAATTGGGATGAAAGAGAGCCCTATAAGTTAGTTTTTACACTGGGAATGTTGCCCAAGAACATTTCATCCATTGGGGCTTTTATTTATAACAACAATGAGGTTGGGTACGAATTATCTGGTGGCTCATATAAAATATATACATTAGTTGATGATTAAATACAGAAAGTATGCCTTTAGATAAAAATGGAATCGCAAAGCGAATTGCTCAAGAACTGGTAGATGGCTATTACGTTAATTTAGGTATTGGAATTCCCACCCTTGTTGCCAATTATATTCCGGAAGGAATTGAAGTCGAATTTCAGTCGGAAAATGGGGTAATGGGCATGGGGCCATTTCCTTATGACGGAGAAGAAGATGCTGATTTAATTAATGCAGGTAAGCAAACCATTACCACAACAGATGGTGCATCATTTTTTGACAGCGCCACCAGTTTTGCCATGATAAGAGGACAACATGTGCAGCTCACAGTATTGGGCGCAATGGAAGTTTCAGACAATGGAGATATTGCCAATTGGAAAATTCCTAATAGAATGGTAAAAGGAATGGGAGGTGCAATGGATTTGGTAGCTTCTGCAGACAATATTATTGTTGCGATGATGCATACCAATAAAGCGGGAGAATCCAAACTTTTAAAAGAATGCACTTTACCCCTGACCGGCGTTAAGTGTGTTAAAAAAATAGTCACCAATCTAGCTGTTCTGGATGTCACAGAAAATGGGTTTAAGCTCTTGGAAAGAGCGCCGGGCGTTTCTGTTGAAGAAATACAAAAAGCAACCGAAGGCAGACTCATAGTTGAAGGTGAAATACCTGAAATGAGCTAAGTCTAATTTTCGCTTGAGTGAATAAGTCCCAAAATCTACACATTGTTATTCCATGTTACAATGAAGCCTCCAAATGGCCTTATTCAGAATACCATGAGTTTTTAGAGAAATGTCCTGATACCCTTACATTTTTATTTGTAAATGATGGAAGCACAGATAATACAAGGGAAAAGATCGACGAGTTGGCTGCGACATTCCCCAACAATGTGACAACCCTCCATATGAAAAAAAATGGTGGAAAATCCGAAGCTGTCAGACAGGGCATATTGCTTTCTATGGCCCAATCTAATTATTCATATCTGGGATATTGGGATGCAGATCTTTCCACTCCAATCACTGAAATCAATCATTTAAGCAATAAAATTGAGAAATTCCATGAGCCAACTTTGTTAATGGGTTCCCGCGTTAAAATATTGGGCACTACAAATATTCAACGACGGGCATACCGCCATTATGTTGGACGAATCATTGCCACTTTAATTAGTAAAATTTTGAATATTGGTGTTTACGATACTCAATGTGGCGCCAAACTTATTAAAGCCTCAGATGCTGGAAAATTAATGGCAGAAAAGTTTATCAGTCGATGGCTTTTTGATGTTGAATTGCTTTTCCGAATAATGAAATTATATCCTGAAGACCGGGCAGAAAAACTCATTATTGAAGTCCCATTGAACAATTGGATTGAAAAAGGTGATTCTAAAATATCTATGGCCTATTTTTTAAAAATACCATATGAATTGTTTAGGATTTATCGACGTTATCGGTTATAACCCGGAATAGAAATATTAACAATTCTACAATATGGGTATGATCATCCCAATTTTCTGGCATACTCCATCAACTTTAGAGTATAATCGTGTTCTGGGTTGGAAAAAATATCATCCGCTTCTCCAATCTCAACAATTTCTCCTGAGTTCATCACCATTACCCTGTCGCAAAAAAACCGGACTACACTCAGGTCGTGCGTGATAAATAAGTAAGTTAATCCAAAGTCATTTTTAAGGTCTTTTAAAAGGTTTAATATTTGCGCTTGTACAGATACATCAAGTGCGGAAACCGCTTCATCACAAATGATGAATTCAGGTTCCAAAATTAATGCCCTAGCGATCACAATTCTTTGGCGTTGTCCTCCCGAAAATTCATGAGGATATTTGTGATAATCAGATTTTGACAGACCGACCTGTTCCAGGAGTTCGAAAACTTTTTGTTTTCTCTGCTCATTACTTTTATACATTCCGAAAACCAATGCAGGCTCCATGATTGAAGGGCCAATTTGTATTTTGGGATTTAGTGAAGAATAAGGATCTTGAAAAATAAATTGGATGTTTTTTCTAAATTGTCTGAATTGCCGCTCACCCAAAGATCTAATTTCTTGTCCTTTATAATGGATTGTTCCTTCTCTGGCTTCAATCAATTTAAGCAATGTTCTTCCCAGCGTAGATTTTCCGCTTCCAGACTCACCAACTAAACCAAGAGACTCTCCTTTAAATATCTCAAATCCTATATTCTTAAGGGCATGTAATTCCTCTTTTGCTTTTCCCAAGAAATTCATTTTGAGAGGATAATACACCGATAGTAAGTCGATATGCATTAATACCTCATTTCGTTTTTCAACATCTTCAGTTATGGAATCTGGGCGGTTAGAAGAGGGTTTTTCCTGCAAAAAGTTTGATATTGTAGGAAGTCTTTCGAGGCGTTTATCAATGGGCGGCCTACAAGCAAGCAATCCTTTTGTATATGGATGTTGAGGATTTTCATGTATTTGCTTGGCGCTTCCCGATTCAATAATTTTACCTTGATACATGATAGATATGGTGTCCGCAAATTCTGCTATCAATCCCAAATCATGGCTGATAAACAACACCCCAAGCGCTTCTGATTTCCTGAGGTCATTTAGCAGTTCAAGTATGCCCATTTGCACACCAACATCTAAAGCTGTAGTAGGTTCGTCTGCTAATAACAACTTTGGTTTACAAGCAACTGCTTGAGCAATCATAACCCTTTGCTGCTGACCTCCACTTATCTCATGTGGATAGGCATTAAAAATTTTATCCGGATCAGGTAATTTTACTTTTTTGAAAAGCGCCAATACTTCCTCTTTTCGGGCTTTCGCATTAAGGTCTGTATGTATTTTCAAAACTTCCATTACCTGACGGCCACATAGGATCACAGGATTCATTGCAGTCATTGGATCCTGAAAAATAAAACCAATTTCTGCTCCCCTTACTTTAAGCAGTTCAGCCCTGCTCAATTTCAACAAATCTTCTTGTCCAGCAGCTCGTTTGAAAAGAATTTCTCCCTTATCAATGTGGCAATTTTTAGGGAGCAAATCAATCACAGAAAGTGCAGTAAGTGACTTTCCGGAACCCGACTCACCAATTAATCCATGGACCTCCCCTATTTTTACAGAGAGGTTGACATTCTCAACCACTTTTTGGTTATTGAAGGATAAATCCAGATCTCGTATTTGAAGCAATGACATACTAAGATTTTATGATGATTTTGTCATCCGTAAATATTTCCTCTCCAATATATTTTAAATAGAGTCGCGCGATGGCTACGACGTCTTTTTGACAATAAACGACGATGCGTTCCAGATTCTTTTCTTTATAATAAACATCATAAATCATGCTCCCATCAATATCATCTTTGGGTGTTGGAATGTTAAAAATTGCTGTTAATAATTTAAGTGATGTGTAGTTCTTATAGTCACCAAATTTCCACAATTCCAGCGTATCAATATGATTTACTTCCCAGGGCTTTTTCCCAGGCGTATCCAGGATATTAGGCAATCTTACTCCACAAATCAGCATTCTTCTGGCCATATATGGAAAATCAAACTCCTTGCCATTATGCGCGCACAATCGATGATCTGCACTTGAAAATTCATTATCCAATAACTCTGCGAAATCCTTCAATATTTTTTCCTCATCATCCCCTGAAAATGATTTGATTCTAAAAGTTGAATCATGATCACTCTTTGTGAAAAAGCCACATGAAATACAAACTATTTTTCCAAACTCTGCATATATACCGGCATGTCGGTAAAGTTCAGCTGGAGATTTATCCTCATTGGCATAACGCTGTGATGCTTTTAAAGACCATAATTCTTGCATTGTATTTGATAACAATTCGAATTTTTCAACTGCCGAAACCGTTTCGATATCCAGAAATAGAATCTTATTTATTTTGATTTTTTGTAGCACGAATTAATTGGTAAATAATTCCGTTAAATTTATCCAATCTAATCATATGAAAAAGTAAACCACTAACTAAGAATAGACAATCATGAGAGCCATCATTACAGGATCCTCCAATGGCCTTGGTCTTGCAATAGCCAAACACTTCGCTGAGCATGGAATACATGTAGCTGTTTCTGCAAGAAAAGAAGATCGGTTAAAACAAATTTTAAAGGAAATTCGTGAGGTTGGAAAAGATGTTGAAGTTATTGGTGGAATCGTTGATTTTGGAAATAAAAAGAGTGTCGAAGCATATGTCAAATTAGTTCACATTAAGTGGGGAAAAATAGATGTTTTGGTTAACAATGCGGGGATATTCAGAGAAGATACGGTATCGGATGATATGGAAGAAAATTTATTGTTTAATCTGAACGTAAATTTATTGAGTAGTGTCAGAATGAATCATGCTATACAAAATGGAATAAATGATGGCCCTGGAAGTTTCATTTTCAATATTGTCTCTATCGCTGCAAAATCTCCCCGACATGATGCTGCTTCCTATTCCATTTCTAAGATGGCATTAAGAACATTTACCGATCTTCAAAGAGAATCCCTCAGGGAAAGAAACATCAAAGTCATTGGTGTTTATCCGGGAGCCATGAATACCAACTCTTGGGACGAAGAAGATGTAGAAAGAAAAAACATGATACAAACTACCGACATTTGCTCCAGTTTGATGAACATTATGAGCATGACGAATAATGCAGGTGTTGAAGAAATTATTATCAATCCTGTAAAACCGATTTAAGTGTCTGGCAAAAGAAAAATGCAGCAATTTGAGGACATGAAGTCCTTCCCAAATGTGTTGCAAGTAGGTTATCAGGAAGTCCTCTCTAAATCCCACCCCTTAAAGGGCAATTGGAGGAAGGAAATATTTAATAATAACAATGAGATTGTATTGGAATTGGGGTGTGGTAAAGGAGAATATTCCATTGAGTTGGCACGTTTGTATCCCGACAAAAATTTTATAGGCGTAGATATTAAAGGTGCAAGAATGTGGCGTGGAGCCAAGACAGCCATTGAAGAGCAACTGAACAATGCATATTTTCTTCGAAGCAGAATTGAATTTATTGATTCTTTCTTTGCTGAAAATGAAGTAGATGAAATTTGGATCACTTTCCCTGATCCTCAACCTCAATTAAGTCGGGAAAAAAAACGCCTTACCTCTCCAAGGTTCTATGAAAAATATCTTCGGTTTTTAAAAAAAGACGGAATTGTAAACCTCAAAACAGATTCTGCTTTTCTGTACGAATACAGTTTGGGAATAGCGAAAGACCTAAATTATAATGTCTTAGTTAGTAGCAACAAGATCTATAGTGAATTGAATGCTTTCCATTTTTCAGAAAAAGAAAAAGAAATCCTTAAAATAAAAACCTTTTATGAACAGATGTTTACTGAAAAAGGACATGAAATATGTTATCTCAGGGTAATGCCTCATAAAACATGAACGACTTTTATTTAAGCGTATTTGAGATTGTAAAACGCATTCCCAAAGGCAGGGTGACTTCTTATGGATACATAGCTAAAGCCTTGGGCAGTGGCGGAAGTTCCCGGGTAGTGGGTTATGCCATGAATAAATCACATACATTCGACCCGTCCATTCCTGCTCATAGAGTTGTAAATCGAAATGGATTGTTAACTGGAAAGGCTCATTTTAACCCACCTTCCATAATGCAAGAGTTACTCGAAAAAGAAGGCATTGAAATTAAAGAAGATCAGATTGTCAACTTCAAAGAAAAATTTTGGGACCCGATGGAGTTGGGTGATAATCTTATTGACTGAATGAATATTATTTTGTTGTCAAATTATCAATTCGAGATAGGTAGTTTCAACTTTTTCAATTACACCTCATCCTCCTATAGACTTATCCGCTAAAATATCTGTAGTTTTACGTCAAATTTTAGATATCAAATGGAAGAAAAAAGGGTACTCGAAGCACTATCAAACGTAATTGACCCGGAGTCAAAAAAAGACATCGTTGAACTCAATTGGGTGTCTAATATTAAGATTGATGGTAATAAACTAAACATTGATCTAAAATTGAAAAATCCGGCGATGCACTTTAAAAAGCGCATGGAAGAAGCCATCGAACTTCATATTTCAAGATATTTTAAAGATGTTGAGTTGGAAATCAATATGATAGCTGATGCACAAGCACCTGAAGCACCTCAAACACCCAAATTGCTTCCGGATGTTAAAAATATTATTGCCGTGGCATCTGGAAAAGGAGGTGTTGGCAAATCCACCATTGCTTCAAACATTGCGGCCGGATTGGCTCAAAAAGGTTACAGTGTTGGAATAGTAGATGCAGATATTTATGGACCTTCAATTCCTATGATGTTTGACACGAGCCTGGAAAAACCTAAAGTGAATCAGGATTCTGAAAACAACTTGATCATTCCTGTCGAAAATTACGGTGTAAAAATGTTGTCTATTGGATTTTTCACCCAAGGAGATCAGGCCGTTGTTTGGCGTGGCCCTATGGCCTCGAGAGCATTGAATCAAATGTTTTCCGATGCCGACTGGGGAGAACTTGATTTCATGATTGTAGATTTACCTCCGGGTACCGGAGATATTCACTTGTCACTGGTACAAGCTGTTCCTGTAACAGGGGCCGTAATTGTGAGCACCCCACAAGAGGTAGCATTGATCGATGCTAAGAAAGCAGTTAATATGTTTCAAGGATCTCAGGTCAATGTACCCATTTTAGGAGTGGTTGAAAACATGGCATATTTCACCCCGGAAGAATTGCCAGACAACAAGTATTACATTTTTGGTAAAAATGGAGTTGAAAAGGTCACCGAAGATTTGAATATTCCATTCTTAGGTCAGGTTCCTCTGGTACAAAGCATCAGAGAATCGGGAGACATAGGTCGTCCTGCAGTTTTACAAGAAAACACCATTCAAAGAGAATCCTTTGAAAATGTGATAGACAATATGTTGGAACAATTGGAGAAAAGAAATCAACTTGCTCCCCCTTCTAAAAAAGTAGAAATGACAAATGAAAATGGTTGTGCCTAATTAATTGAATAATGGGCTTTATTAAAAATCCGGAATTATATAAGAAGATTGAAGACGCCATTCAAGGATTAAGACCTTTTTTTGAGGCAGATGAAGGTGACATCAAATTGGTTGGAATTGATTCAGATTATATCGTTAAAGTAGAATTGCTTGGTGCTTGTAAAACATGTAGCATCAATGACCTAACCTTAAAGGCCGGTATTGAAGATGCCGTTAAAAAAATTGCCCCTGAAATAAAAGCTGTTGAAGCCATTAATTAGGCATATCGCCTTGATCTGAAACCATGTTAAATTCATAATTCAGCAAGACCCGATCCTTAAAGGTTACAAAATCATCAAAGCTATTTTTCATTTCGTCATACCATACTTCAATATAGAAGTTCTTGAATTCGTAGAGATATATCTTGTATTTACCCTTTAGGCGGCGATGAAGAATTCTTCCATGAATCTTCAACAAACGCACTTGTTGATTTTGGTTTAAAGTTTTGAAGTAATGTCTATTCATCGGTTCTTTTTTTAAAGACGAGTAAGCATTCTCCTTGGTTGCCATTCTCAAAATTATTTATGACTAAAGTCAGTAATTAATCTTGTCTAGATTAAGACCATAATTATTGATTGTTCATTACCTTTGATAGGAAGCAAAAACGAAAATCATGAAAAAAATACTCGTTGCTACAGATTTTTCTATAAACAGTGAATCTGCGATAAAATACGCTCTGAATTTGGCTCAGATATTCAATGCAGAAATTCACATGATCAATTCATATATTTCGATTCCGGCAATTGGGATTGATGGCGGACCTGGTATCTTGAATGAGGATGTTACCCAAGCTGGCGTAGATGCCAATAAATCAAAACTTGAGGATTTGGCAAAAACAATGTCGGAAGAATCCAATTACGGAAACCCTATAATTACAGTCGTTACTACCGGTGACCCGGTAATAACAATTTCGGACTATGCCGTTGAAAACAATTTTGACCTTTTAATATTGGGCACCAAAGGTGAGAGCAGACTAGAAGAAATACTCTTCGGAAGTACCTCGGTAGATATAATGAAACAGTCAAGAATTCCCGTCTTGGCCGTGCCATCAAATGCTAAATATTATGGGATTCAAAAAATAGTGTACGCCACCGAATTAGAGGAGAAAGACATTGCTGTAATTCAACACCTTTGCGATTTTGCAAAATTCTTTGATGCTGAAGTTGTGGTATTCCATGTGTTTACTGAAGACAATATGACTCAACAAGATGAAGCTGATAAATTCAATAAATTATTGAATAAAAATGTGACATATCAGAAGTTGTTTAAAGAATCCGTGACCTATGCAAATACATATGATGCCATCCTTGATGTTATTAAAAAAGATCTGGCCAATATGATCGCATTGAGGGAGCAAAACAGGGGAATTTTTGGACGTCTGTTCCACATCGATATGGTTAAACGAATTAATGATCATACAACCATACCATTGCTTACCTATAACGACAAGTCATTGTAGTTGGACAACCTCTTTATTTGCACCGAATCGTGGAATACATCATTTTATTACCTGTTCACACGAAACTAATTTGAGTTGTTTAGACCAACTTAATCCAATCCCGAGGTGTCAGAGAATGGATTTGTTTATACTTTTCCATGAGTCTTAACAGAACTCCGGGACTGGCCTCTATCAGCATTATCTTTACGGAAATACACTTGAGTTAAATATATTAAAGTACTTATTGCTTCGATCCAGTGTAACCAATTCAATGTAATTATTATATTTGACAATATTATCGTCAATCAATTGCCAATTTAATCGTCTTATGTTTTTTGCAGAAAATTTAAAACTACTTCGTAGCAGAAGAGGAAGGTCTCAAGCTGATCTGTCCCATTTATTGAATATTAAACGTTCCTCATTAAGTGGTTATGAGTTGGGTACTTCATATCCCACTTTTGACACACTGATTAAAATTTCTTCTTTTTTCAAAATATCTATTGACAAGTTTCTAAAGGTGCAGCTAAATGCAATTTCTGAACTTCAATTGTCCGAACTCGAAAAAGGATATGACATAGATTTAAAAGGTAACAGAATGAGGGTTCTGGCAACAACAGTTGATTCAGATAACATTGAAAACATTGAAGTGGTAAATATTGCTGCCAAAGCAGGATATAGAAATGGATTCGCAGATCCTGATTTTATCAAAGTTTTGCCCACATTTCAAATGCCCTTTTTAAGCAGAAGTAAAAAATACAGAACTTTTCAGATCTCAGGAGATTCCATGCCTCCCGTATCTAATGGTTCTTATGTAACTGCGGAATATATCGAAAACTGGACCCTGATCAAGGATGGATTTCCATATATTGTGTTAACCAAAGACGATGGTATTGTTTTCAAAAATTTAATCAACCAGATTGATCCTAAAAAAAGCTTATTGTTATGTTCAACCAACAAAGAATACGAGCCATATGAGATAGATATTTCTGAAATACTCGAAGTCTGGAAATTTGTCAACTACATTGAGTCCACTCCTCCTCAGCAAAACATGAGTAAAGAGAGCTTGCAAACAGCCGTAATAAAGCTTCAAGAGGATGTTGATTCCGTTAAAAACATGCTCAAATTATGACAGTTATCACTTTGAATTGTTGAAATAATTGACGTAAATCATTT
>Ga0316187_10005114_pt1 | contig 11341 bp, 7 predicted proteins | sample CroRivburrow1_MG_FD_204927 | JGI IMG/M metagenome (GOLD analysis project Ga0316187, IMG submission 204927) | Coastal sediment microbial communities from Maine, United States - Cross River worm burrow 1 | ecosystem: Environmental > Aquatic > Marine > Coastal > Sediment | place: USA: Maine...
AGCGCTCCGGCTCGCGGTGGAGAGAGGCGTACCGCTGGATCGCATCAGCGTCAGCTCCGACGCCAACGGCAGCCTGCCAGTGTTTGACGACAACGGTAGACTGGAGAGCCTCGACGTGGCGAGCCAACGCTCGATGCTCGAACAGCTCAGAAGTATCGTTCGCGGTGGCACCCTGGAACTCCCGCTCGCAGCAGCGCTCTTTTCGGCCAACCCGGCGGCGTTCTACGGACTCCACCGCAAGGGCCGCGTGACGGCCGGCGCCGACGCCGACCTGATTTTCGTGAACGAGGATCTGGAACTCGTACATTTGCTGGCGCGAGGACAGAGAGCGGTCACTGACGGCGCCGTGGTCCTCCGGAGCACCTTCTCCCCGAAGGGCTAGCTGCCGGGGACCGTCTCGTCGTCGGCAACCCGCGGCGCGATGGCAAAGCCCGTGAAACCGTAGATGAGCGCGAAAACGAACCCCAGGTAGCACATGACGGCCCATGGCGCGTAGCTGAGGGTCTCCACACCGAGGGTCCCGGCCATGAAGACCCCGGCGATGCTCCACGGCACCAGCGGCACCACCACCGTGCCGCTGTCCTCGGTGGTGCGCGAAAGGTTCTTCGCCGCGAGGTCGCGACGCCGATAGACCGGGGCAAAGAGCTCACCGGGGATGAGAATACTGAGAAAGGAGCTGCCCGTCACAAACGCCGTCGTGATGGACGCCACGACCGTCGAGGCGACGATCTTGCCGGTCGTGTTGGCGACCCTGACGAGCCGCTCCAGCAGGACCTCGAGCATCCCCGCCGCCTGCATGATGCCGCCGAAGGCAAAGGCGCAGAATGCGATCAGGGTGACGTGCATCATATTGGCCATGCCGCCGCGGGTGAGCAGGGTGTCCACCACCTGGTGCCCCGTTGCCGAGGTGTAGCCGGACGCCATGGAGCTGACCGCGGTCTTGATGTCGAGGCCCTGCAAGGCGAGCGCAAGCGCCACCGCCACGCCCGACGACACCAGCATTCCAGGAATCACGGGGTACCGGCGGGCAGCCGCGAAGAGTGTGATCGCCGGTGGCGCCAGCAGCAGCCAGTGGAAGCGGAAGTTGGCGCTGATCGCGGTTGTGATGGAGGTCGTGAGGTCCAGGGAAACCGAACCGGTCTTCGACGACATGAGGCCGAGCACGAGATAGACAGCGAGCCCGATGAGCCAAGCCGGTGTCGTGGTCCACAGAGTATGGCGGATATGGTCGTAGAGGTTGGATCGCGCCGCCACCGGGGCGAGGTTGGTGGTGTCTGAGAACGGCGACAGCTTGTCCCCGAAGTAGGCGCCGGCGACGATAGCCCCAGCGGCCTGCCCCAGGGGAATATTTAGACCCTGGGCGATGCCTATCAGGGCCACACCGAGAGTCCCTACCGTACCGTACGAGGTCCCGGTCACCACCGACACGACCGAGCACACCACGCACGCAGTGACCAGGAAGAAAGCCGGCGAGATCAGCTTGAGACCAAAGAAGATCAACATCGGGATCGTGCCGCAGGCGATCCACGAGCCGATGAGCGCGCCGACCACAATCACGATGAGCATGGCGGGCATGCCCTTCATCATGCTCGTCAGGATCCCGTTCTCGATCTCCTTGTAGGTGTAGCCGAGACGGTGGGCGATCACGCCGGCAACCGCGGCGGCGGCTATCAGGAGCACCTCCGCCGGCAGCCGAAGCACACCATAACCCACACCGAGGAAGATGCCCATGGCCACGAGAGGAATTACCGACTGGGCCAGGCTGGGCTCGCGCTTGCCGGTTCCGGGGGCTTCCTGATCCGTCATCAGCAATCTACCTTCACTCGGCGATCTCGACGCCGATGTTGAGCTCTTTCATGATCCTCGCTACCGGGAAGATCGTACCGGCCTCGAGCAGCGACCCCAATGCCAGCTGCCGCCTGCCGCGCTCACCGTAGGGTTCCCACAGGGACTGCGGCTCGAGCACGAGTGGCAGGAGATTGGCCGCCGGCTGTCGAATCGGAATGATGACGGTCCCGGCCGGGAGATCGGTGTTCTCGCGCAGAACCTCGACGGAGATGTCATCGGCGTCCTCGTTCTCCACCGTCACCTCGGTAATTTCCTCGATGAGGTAGCGCTCGACTTCGACCGAGGCTGACGACGACAGCCGCTGCGCTCGAGCGGGGTCAGCGGCGGCTCGGCCCCTTCGATGACGATGGACTGCAGGTGCCCGAGCACCCGGTCCGCAACCTGCTCCTGATAGTCCCCAAGCTCCTCCGGCCCGGGCCGCCCGGCAAGGAACGCCGCGGTGTCCGCAAAGATCGAGGATTCCGTTTCCAGGAGCCCGGGCAGATAACCGCTGCCGTCGGCGTTGTCGAGACGGGTGAGATCGAGATAGTCGCCCGTGTGGCCGATCCTCGAGGGCCGCAGCCCTCTTTTGATCCGCTTGGATTCTTCCCACAGTGGCGCGCGTTCGCCCTCGGAGAGAGCGGCCGGACTGCGGCCCGACTCCACCCACAGTGGGATGGCCGCGGCAGTCAGCGGCTCGCCCGGGATGATCCACAGGGTGGCGGGCCTCTCTTCATTGCCTCCGACGATGACCACGGCGGAGGCTGTGGACGGACGGTCAATACGGTCGCGGGTGTTGATCCACACCGGCGGCCGGGGCGGCAGCTCCGCACCGCCAAGGAGGCCCACGTCGTCGAGGAACGGATGTCGGAGGTCCCGGCTGAAGCTATGGAGGATGACTTCGGGGTCGACCCCGCCAGGGGGAAACGAACCAAAAAGTTCGCTCGCTCGTTCAAAACGAATATAGCCTTCGCCCTCGCCATCCTCGCCGGAGCGGGCGAAGTTGGTGTTGACGAGATAGTCGGACGGCTGATCTGCCGCATCGATCCTCTCGAAGCCGTGGTTGTGGACCTCGAAGAGAGCGGCCCCCCCGTCGGCATCGAAGACCCCGATGTTGGTCTGGCCGCCGAGCTCCGGGCCGAGGTTGGCCTCCAGATAGCGTTGGAAATCATCCACGGTCCGGCACGTTCGAAGGGCGTCGGCCTGAATGATGCCCTCACGGTCATTGGTCTCGCCGGCCAGTTCGGGGACGTTATACGCCACCGTGTTGATGATGGCGAACCCGGCATCGTTGAGGCCGGCAAAACAGGACCTGCCGCTATCTGCGCGGGCGTTTGCCAGACAGAGATACGCGTGCGGCTCTTCGTCGATGAAAACGACCTTATTGGACAGTACCGACGTGTCGCGGTTCTTCCACAGGATCGGCGTGCCCGTGGTCGATGCCTCAGACGCGACGACCGCCGTCGTGCAGGCCCCGACCGCAGGCGCACCACCACCAACTATCCATGCTGCCACCACCATGAAGCTCGTTCCGGCAACCAGGACACTCGCTTTTGCGGAGTTCATAATCTCGACTCCTTTTCTCGGTGCAGTTCCTTCGAAACCGACCGATCACCAGCCGATGTCGAGCAACCAGATCGATAGGATATCAATGACGAGCTCTCCCCAGTTGGCCAGGAGGTCGCAATCCCATCTGGTCAACGCACCTCGCCGCTCTCGCGACAAAAGCTGCTGAGATATGCGAGCTAGCCGTTGCCCTGTCGCAGAACGGCCAACGGCCTCACCGCCAGGGCCCTCGTGCTGGCGGCCAGACCCGCGACCACGCTGAGAACCACTGTCACAATCGCGGCTGCCGCATAGGCGGTGGGAAGCCAGGCCCAGGCAATCTCAAACCCGAAACGAACCACGGCAAACGCCAGAACCACACCCCCAACCGTGCCGAGGAGACCGGCCACCAGACCGATCAGGGCGTATTCGACGGCGAAGACCGACGCCACCTGTGCGCGGGTCATGCCGAGGGTCTTGTAAAGGGCCACTTGATGCCCGCGCCTGACTGCTCCGGCGCTGATCGCACCGGCAAGGATTGCGATTCCGGCGAGGACCGTAAATGCCCCCAAGAACCGGACCCCAAAGCCCACCTGTTCGAGAACGGCGACGATCTTCTCGAGCAGCTCCCGAATCCGCAGCATGGTGACATTCGGATAGCCGGCGGCAAGCCGGTCCTGGACCGGGAGCTCGGCGGAAGGCGCGAGCCGCGCGGTGGCGATTCGATAGCGGGGCGCGTTGTCCAAAACCCCCGGTTCGACGACCAGGAAGAAGTTGATCGAAAAGCGCTCCCACTCGACCGTTCGGATGCTGCTCACCAGCAACTCGAGCGGGACGCCCTGGACATTAAAGACCACCGTGTCGCCGGCAGTCACGCCCATGTCCCGGGCGAAGTCCTGTTCGACACTGACCTCGGCTCTTGACGGGTCTGACCACAGGGCGCCGTCAATGATGATGTTGTCTGCCGGCAGGGTCTCCATCGACGTGAGCCGCTGTTCACGGGTCAGTACCCAGCGGCGGTCGCTGGACTCCTCGCCCCGATCCGGCACGAGATCGGCCACCGGAACACCGTTGATAGATTGCAGCCGCGCAATCACGACCTCCACCGAGTCCACCGCCTCGGCGTCGGATTCAAACAAAATGTCCTGCACCCCTCGCCACTGATCAGGTTGGATATCGATGAGAAACGCGGTTGGTGCGTCCGCCGGGAGGTCGGCCTCGAGCTGTGCCGAAAGACTCTTCTGGATTAAATACATTCCGAGCACCGTGAGCACCCCGAGCCCGAGGGCGACGACCGCACCGAGAGTTCCCGACCCTGGCCGCGCCAGGGCCGCCAGCCCGTGCCGCAGGGCAACACCACCGAAGTCCCGTGGCACTCTGCCAACGAATCGCACAACGATCCAGGCGCCGAGGGCCAAGACAGCCGTCGCCACGATCAACCCGAATCCAAAAAGGACACCGCGGACAACCGAACCAGACTGCAGCGTGGCCGTTGTCATGACCCCGGTGACCAGGACGGCGAACAACACGGCGGCCACCAGCCTGCCCACCGGCAGCGGATCGGCATCGCGGCGCATTACCCGCACCGGCGGCACCCTCAAAACATCAAAAAGTGGGCGCAGGCCAAAAATCACCGCCACACCAACACCGAGCGCGATTCCCCGCAGCATGGCGACCGGCTGCCAGCCGACCTCCACCTGGACCGGCAGAAGGGTCTCGAGGAATCCCGGGACAGCCCTCGCTGCAACGGCTCCCGCGAGTGCGCCAATCACACTTCCAACGAGGGCAAGAAAAGCGGTCTGGGCGAGATAGAGGAAGAAAACCTCCCGCGGCCGCACACCGAGCGCCCGGAGGACGGCAATGGCATCGAGCCGGCCTGCAAGCCAAGCCCGCACCGCCTGCGCAACACCGATGCCACCGATGAGCAGCGACAGCAATGCCACCATTCCGAGGAACCGTTCGACCCTCGACAGCGCGGTGCGGAGCGCAGGCTGCGCCTGGGTGTAGGTTTCAACGTTGACGAACTCGGGTTCGGCAACCGCCTCTCGCACCGCTTCTGCGGCGGCTTCCACCAGCGCCGGCGTCGATCCATCGGCGAGGCGCACCAGGATCCGATACCCGACCCTGCTCCCCAGACCCATGAGACCGCTGCGCTCGAGACCCGCGGTGGAAAGCAGGACCCGCGGTCCGAGGGTGACGCCTATTTCGAGGCGATCGGGCTCGCTGGTAATCGTGCCGGCTATCTCATAGACCTCGGTGCCGACCCGAAGATCCTCGCCGACCTCAGCCCCAAGGCGGATCAACAACTCTGGTCCCACCAACACCTGATCTTCGAAGAGCAGCTCGGCAAGTGATCGTGCGGGTTCGGTCACAACTGAACCGTAGAAGGGATAGCCAGGCCCGACCGCCTTGAGCTCGCAGAGCAACGAGGGTCCAGGACCATCAGCGTTTTCATCGATTACGGGGACGGAAACCACAGTCGGCAGCTCGATCACCGAGGTGCGCCGAATGCCCTGAAGGCGATCGATGACGGTGATGACCTCGTCCGCGATCGGCCTCCGACTGCTGACGGCGAGGTCGGCCGCCAGGAGCTGACGCGCCTGTGCCTGGATACTCCGGTCGAGTGCCTGCGAGAGACCCGCCACCGCCACCACCGCCGCAACGCCGACCGATAGACAGGCGGCAAAGAAGACCAGCCGCCCGGCCGACCCGCGGGACTCTCGTGCGGCGAGCGCCAACCACGATTTGAGTGTCATGCCATTTCCTCGCGTTCGATATGTCCGTCGAGGAGATGGATGCGCCGGTCGGCGAGCCCAGCCACCGCCGGATCGTGGGTCACCAGCACCAGTGTGGCGCCCTCCTCCGCTCGCATGGCGACCAGCATGTCGAGCACCACCCGGCCGGTTGCGCCATCGAGGTTCCCCGTTGGCTCATCGGCCAACAGCAGGGCAGGCCGCGGAGCAAAGGCTCTCGCCAGCGCCACCCGTTGCTGCTCGCCACCCGAAAGCTGCGTCGGGTAGTGGTGGCCGCGCTCCGAAAGCCCGACGTCGCCGAGTAGACCATCGGCACGACGGCGCGCCTCGCTCATCCCGAGGAGCTCCATCGGTAAGAGAACATTCTCGCGCGCAGTCAGATTGCCCAGCAGCTGGAAGGACTGGAAGACAAAACCGATCTTGTGTCGGCGGAGGAGCGCCAGCCGGTCTTCCGACCACCGGTCGATTCGCTCATCCTCAAATCGCACTTCACCGGAGCTCGGGCGATCGAGGCCGGCCATCAGCGCGAGCAGAGTTGACTTACCACTACCCGATGGACCGAGAACGGCCACAAACTCGCCGCGCCGTACATCAAGGTCGATGTCTTCGAGGATTGTCAACATCCGACCGCCAGACGGCAGTTGTCGTCCGACTCCCCGGAGCGAAAGCGCCACTTCTTCTATCGGTTTCTCACTCACACAAATACTCCCTGCCCGCTACAATCAGCTCGATGGAGCACATCATTTCATGCCGCGACCGATTTCGCTCGCTCGTTTTCCTGGCACTTCTCGCCACGGCGTGCGGTGAGCCCTCCCTTCAAGAAACGACGCCACCCCCTCATCCATTACCGACAACGACGACAACCGCGCCGCGCGTCGTCTTCCTCGGCGACAGCCTGAGCGCGGGGTTGGGGCTGGCCGAGGCCGACGCTTTTCCAGCCGTCGTGCAATCGCTGCTTCAGGACACGGGATATTTCGTCGAGATCGTCAACGCCGGCGTCAGCGGCGACACCTCGGCCGGAGGTCTCGCCCGCCTCGACTGGGTGCTTGGGCAGAAGGCCGATGTCCTGGTGGTGGAGCTCGGCGGCAACGACGCACTCCGCGGGCAGTCACTCGAAAACACCGAGTCGAACCTGCGACGGATCGTCCGCCGCGGCCGCGAGTCCGGTGCGCGCGTCCTCCTTCTGGGAATGGATATTCCAACCAACTACGGGCCCGATTATGGAACTGCTTTCACCGATATGTACGTCCGCATCGCTGACGAGGAAGGGGCAACCCTGGTGCCAGGTTTTGTGCGCGAGGTCGGTGCCGATCCGGCACTGATGCAGCCCGATGGGCTGCACCCGACGGCGGAAGGCCACCGCCGGCTGGCCGAAATTCTCGCGCCGTATCTCGAGGACGTGATCGCAAACCTCGAGACAAAAACCTAAGACCGCAGCGCCTCGACTTCATCGATGGTGAGGGGTTTGGCCTTGCCCAAACGGCGCGCCCCTTCGGGAGTGATGAGGAAGTCCTCCTCGTTTCGGATGCCACCAAAGCCGCGCCACCGATCGAGGGCGTCGAAGTCGAGAAATTCGGCGCAGTGGTTCTGCGAGCGCCACAGATCCATCAGCTGCGGGACGAAGTAGATGCCCGGTTCGATGGTGAGGACGAAGCCGGGTTCGAGCTCACGGGCGAGACGCAGCGATTTGAGCCCAAACTGGGTACTCTTGGCCTCACCGCCGTATCCGACGTGGACCTCGCCGAGGTCCTCCATGTCGTGGACGTCGAGACCCATCATGTGGCCGACACCGGCGGGGAAGAACATGGCGTGGGCGCCGGCCGCCAGCGCCTCATCGACATCGCCCTTCATCAAACCCAGTTCCTTCATGCCCTCGGCGATCACCCGGGCGGCAGCAAAGTGCACGTCGCGGTTGGGAACCCCGGGCGCCAGCATCGACACCGCCGCGTGGTGGGCGGCCAGCGTGACCTCGTAGATCATCCGCTGACGATCGGTGAAACGCCGGCTCACCGGAAAGGTGGAGGAGAGGTCGCCGGCATATCCCATGGCGGTCTCGGCGCCGGCGTCGAGTAAAAAGAGATCGCCGTCAGCAATGGTATTGCCGTGGAAGTGGTTGTGGAGGGTCTCGCCGTGAACGGTGGCGATCACCTGGAAGGACGGCCGACCGCCGGCTGCGATGGCGATACGCTCGACCTCAGCCGCGATCTCCGACTCCAACATCCCCGGACGGGCCATCCGGATCGCCGCAGTGTGCATATCCACCGAGGTGTCGACCGCCCTGTCGAGCTCCGCGATTTCCTCGTCTGACTTGATCGATCGCTGCTCGATCACCGCCCGGATGAGCTCGAGCGACGCCCGCTCCGCTGCCTCGCCGGGCGGGACGCCCAGAAGGTCGTGGAGCCTCAGCTCGTTGTCAGCCCGGTAGGGCGGAAGGAAGTGGATCGGTCTGCCAGCGGCCGTCGCCGTTGCCAGGGTCTCCGCCAACGATCCGCGCGGCCGGATGTCGGTCACGCCGGCCATCTCCGCGCGCTCCGCAACCGTCGGCAGATCGCCGGTCCATACGATGTGCTCGACTGTCAGCTCGTCGCCGAAGATCACGGTAGCGCCCTCGTCGACGTCGATCACCGCCGCCAGTTCGGGTTGATTGAGCCCGAAGTAGTAGAGAAACGACGAGTCCTGGCGAAAGTGGTACCAGTTATCGGCGAAATTCATCGGGCTTTCGTTGTTGCCCAGAAGGAGCAGGAGACCGCCCTCCATGCGAGCCCGGAGATCTGCGCGGCGCTGCTCATAGGTTGCCTTGGAAAACATCAATTGATCTCCCCTCGAATCGGTTCACTCGCCGCGATAGGCGACCCCCTCGGTCATCCACGCCGGCGCCGGCGAACCTTTGAGCCAGTGGTCGAAGAACTCTTTCATTTTGATCGAGTAGTCGAGCTTGTTGGGGTACTTCTTGAGGTGGTGCGGTTCACCGCGGTACTGCAGCATGATGCAGTTCTTTTCGAGGCGCCGGCAGGCCAGGTAGAGCTCGATCCCCTGGTACCAGGGCACCGCCCCGTCCTCGTCGCCGAACTGGATCAGAAGGGGGGTCTCGATGCGGTCGGCAAAGAAGACCGGCGAGTTTTCGATGTAGAGCTCCGGCTTCTCCCACAGACTGCCGCCGATACGGCTCTGCGACTTCTCGTACTGAAACTGGCGGGCGAGCCCGGTGCCCCACCGGATTCCCGAGTAGGCGCTGGTCATGTTGGAGACCGGTGCTCCGGCCACCGCAGCCGCGAAAATATTCGTCTGCGTGATAACAAAGGCCGTCTGGTAGCCGCTCCAGGAATGACCGTGGAGGCCGATGGCGTCGGGATCTGCAATCCCCATGTCGACCAGTTTCTGGACCCCCGGCACCAGACACTTGGTGGCCGAAAAGCCCGGTCGGCCGATCTCGAACCGGATGTCCGGCAGGAAGACCGCGTAGCCGTTGGACGCGTAGACCGGGAAGCTTGGACGGTGGTTGACCACCGGCTCGTTGAAGAGGTTGAGGCGCTGGGAGAAGAAGCGGTAGTAGTAGACCAGCACCGGGTAGCGTTTGCCCGGCTCATAGTTCCCCGGCTTGATCAGGACGCCCTGCAACGGGATGCCGTCGGCGCTCGACCACTCGACCAGCTCCGCAGAACCCCAGGCGAAGTCTGCGATCTGCGGGTTGGCATCGGTGACGCGTTTCGGCTCCTCGATCCCGACCGTCGATGTCCACAGATTTGGAAACTCGTCGTAGCGCTCGCGGGTGAAGAGAAGGCGATCGGCCTTTTTCGCTTTGGCGATGATGCCGAGACTGTGCTCCCCGGTGCCGTAGAGCCGGCGCAGCTCGCCACCCGCGGGATTGATCGAATACAGCGCATCGTGCTTTTCGAGGTCGTGGTAGGCCTCGAGCAGCAGCCGCGCGTCCGGCGCGATGGTCTCTTCCTCTGGGTCGAGATCGATCACCCGGAAAACGGTGTCGCTCTTCCGCCCCTCACCGGCGGTGAGACAGTTGGGCTCGCCGCCATCGGCTGGAACCCGCCAGATATCGTACTTATCGTAGATGAAGACCGCGCTCGAGTCGGCCAGCCATTCCGAGAGACCGTAGCCCGGAGGGTCCATCGGGTAATCGTGGTCTTCGTCGGCAAAAGAGACCCCAAGCCCAGCAGTCACATTCTGAAGCACCCTCTTTTTGACGTCGTAGAGGTGCCAGCCACCGTCGTTGTAGAAGATCACGAAGCGCCCGTCAGGAGAGAGCGAACCGCTGCGGGAGCGACCGCTCGCCACCTTGCGGGCCACCTGCTGCCTTTCGCCGCTCTTCAGATCGACCACATAGAGATCTGAGAATTGTCCGTTCCAGGTGATCTCCTTGAGGTACGGCACGTCGGAACCGCCAAGCGCGACGCGAGGGTTGTCCGATGGACGCACCTGGGGCATTTCGGGGTCGGCGAGCGCCACCACCCGGCCGGACTTGACGTGGACCACAGCCCGGTAGACGCGGTTTTCCTCGTGCTCCTCCCATCGTTCCTTCTGGTTCGAATTGATGCGGGGGTCGTTCCAGTGCCAGACATCGACCTCTCGCGTGTCGAGCAGTGCATCGAAATCGTAGGCATCGAATGGCGCGTCATCGCTCTCGTCGTCGCCCGTGTCCTTGTCATCCTCATCAACGCCAATCGGCTTGAACCCGAAGAAGAGGCGTTTCCCGTCGCGGCTCCAGCTGAGTTCGTTCTTCGACGGAACGGTCCAGCCGTCGGGAGCGTCGTCGCGCGAGGCCATCCGCTCCGCTTCGCCATCACCCCGCCAGACCCGGATCTCGGCATCACCGGGCTCGCCGTCGTCGTCGGCCACGGCGGCCACAAACGCGAGATGGGTTGCCTCGCGCGCCCAGACGAGATGAGAGTAGAGCCCGTTTTCCGCCTGGTGGAGGGCCGACTCACCAGCGCCCTTCCCGTCCAGCCGGAAGGCAAAGACCCCGTTGCCCTCACCCTCCGGAGCGGACACCGCGTAGATCAGGATCGGCGACTGCTCGGCAAAGACGAACTCGCTGACGTGCTCGATCGTGACGTCTTTGCCGGTCGCCAGGTTACGGAGCTTCAAGGTCGTGCCGGGCTCTGGTTCCTTCTTTTTCTCGTCCTCGTCCTTCTCCTCTGCCGCCTCTTCGGGATCTTCCCCGGCGTCTTTGTCGGACTTCTCCTCCTCGTAGTGCTTGTAGG
>Ga0316187_10005115_pt1 | contig 11340 bp, 8 predicted proteins | sample CroRivburrow1_MG_FD_204927 | JGI IMG/M metagenome (GOLD analysis project Ga0316187, IMG submission 204927) | Coastal sediment microbial communities from Maine, United States - Cross River worm burrow 1 | ecosystem: Environmental > Aquatic > Marine > Coastal > Sediment | place: USA: Maine...
AAAGCATTAAGCAACTTAAAAGAGGCTAGAGATCAACTAAAAGAAAATGCCGGGGATCTTTTGCAGGTTGTAACTGCAACTGCTGATGTACATGCAGCTAAAGATGGAAAGGCTGAGGCTAGAAGGTTTCTGGAGCAGGCAGAAAAAATATATCAGGATAATGCGAGCACTATTCCAGATGATGCGTCACTGAGTCTTGCTGCAACAGCTCTCAAGCTTGGCGATAAAAAATTGGGTGTGGCAGTGATTAGTGACTTGGCGGAAAATAATCATGATGATGATGTCTTTATTAGCAAGCTTAATGAGGTAGTGGGTAAAACAGGCTACGGTGACGAGCTGTCTGAGATTATCAACAGATCAACAGAAGAGTTGCGAACATTAAATAAAGAGGGCATTCGGCTTGCAGAATCAGGTCAGCTTAAGGAGTCACTTGAGTTGCTTGAAAAGGCATCTGAGAAAGCTCCAAATAGTAAGGCCTTTAATCTTAATGCAGCCTTAGCCTGTATCATGTTGATAAAAGAAAATGGTGCAAATGACCAGCTCCTGTTCAAAGCAAAGCGCTACCTGGATCGTGTTGAGAAAACGGGCAAGGCAGATAAGCGACATGCTGAATTAACAAAAATGCTGGAAGCGTTAAAAAAACAGTAAGGGACTAAAAATGGCATCTGATCCACAAAAAAAACATTTTGAAGCAGCGCTTGCGCTTACCATTCATGATGTCAAAAACTCTCTTGCGCTGTTTCTGGATCGAGTGGAGGTTGTTCAGGCGCAAGATGATAATGCGGGTAAAAAATATGCAGATTTCAAATATGAAATCAAACGCGTTAATAATAATTTAGTACGCCTGCTAGCCTTATATAAAGTAGGTGCTGAAAATTTTTCCCTGCAGGATGACTTCTATTATATCGATGATTTTTTAGCAGAGATCGGTGCTGAGTATACTGCTGTTTTGCAGGATAAAAATATTGAGTTGACCATTGATTGTCCAGAGAGACTGAGCTGTAAAATGGATAAAGGGTTGGTTTATGGGGTGCTTGATAATGCAATTAACAATGCAGTGCGGTATACCCGATCAAAAATCTTGCTCGGCGCATCAGAAAAGGATGGTTTTCTAATACTCAGTGTAGAAGATGATGGTGATGGCTATCCTGCGCAGATGTTGAGGGAAGACCAGCAGCAGGGTAGCTACAACACTGATATAGATATTTCTAATAGCTCGACGGGGCTGGGTTTTTATTTTTCACAGATTGTAGCTGAACTGCATCAAGCAAATGAAAAAACAGGCTCTATTCACATGACAAACCAGGGCACGCTGGGTGGGAGCAGTTTTAGTATCCACCTGCCCAGCGAAAATGCCTCGCAGCTTGAATTTTAGTTCACTAACTTGCTTCCCCAAAAGGGTTGCTCCTCCTTTGTGTGACTGGTATTGTGTGGCGCTATAAGAGTAGGCGTGGGATTTCTTGTTGTTTTCCGCACAATTAAAGCATTTCTTTTTACCTATCTCGTTGATAATAAAGGCAATTACCGGGTTGGTCTATTGGTTCCTGGCGTGCGGAACGGCGTCTATTGTAGATAGTATGTATATGAGGAGAAAATTATGGCAACAGTTACACTTAAAGGTAATCCATGCACCCTGAGTGGTACCGAAATCAAACTGGGTGATGTGGCCCCACAGGTTACTCTGGTTAATTCAAAAGGATTGGAAGATAAGGTTGTTGGTGGCCCCAGCGACAAAACACAGCTAATCGTGGTTGTCCCTTCGCTTGATACGGAAGTATGCGCAGCAGAGACACGACGTTTTAATGTTGAAGCCGCAAAGGTTGAAGGCGCTGAAGTGATTGTTGTCTCCATGGATCTGCCTTTTGCAGCTACAAGGTTCTGTACAACCGAAGGCATTGAGAACCTGACCGTTACCAGTGATTTCGTTAATAAAAGCTTTGCCAACGCCTATGGTGTTTTGATTGCAGATGGTCCTTTGGCGGGGCTTACCGCTCGCTCAGTCTTTGTGGTTAATAAAGATGGCCGGGTAGCCTACAAGGAAATTGTTCCTGAGATTACCGATGAGCCTAACTATGAGGCGGCTATTAAAGGAGCACAGGACACCAGTTCCCTGGGTGCCAGCTGCTGCGGTACCTGCCAGTAATAGAGCTATTGAAGCACAGCACTGCATGTGCGGTGCTGTGCTTTTTTGTGCGTAGAATTTATGGCTAGACCCTTCCCTGGTCTATGAAACAGTTGTTTACAAACCTCTCCTCAAAACCCCATAAGCTCTTTTTTCTTGGCGGTATTTTAAATGCCATAGTCTATATAGGGCTACTGGTGGTGCATTATCTGGGTGGTGCCTCCTCTCTGGTTGCACTCCCGGTTTATCATGCCTATGCCATGCTGTTCCTGGTGTTTACACAGTTTTTCACGGCATTTTTGCTCACCATGGCTCCCCGGTTTTTTGCAACCCCTCCCGTGCCGCGCTCCCAGTATCTGCCAATTTTTCTGGTTTTTAACATATCGTCACTGATGTTTTTGTTTGCGCTATATAGTGTCAAGCCGCTGTTGATCATTGCAGGAACAGGGGGGGTTGCCGCCTATGTGATGGTGTGTAAGGTGCTGCTAGCTGCAAATCGCCAAAGCATGGTTGAAAATAGATATGACACCAATTGGATACTGGTGGCTTTTACGATGGGCGCTGTGTCTCATTTTCTTTTTTTACTTGCTTGGTTTGATGTGGCCGGACATGTGTTGCAACGGCTATCTATAAATATAGGGTTTTTCCTCTATCTTTTTATGGTGGTGCTGACGCTGAGTCAGAAGATGATCCCTTTCTTTACCGAGGGTAAAGTAGAAGGTTACAGAGCCAATAAAAGCAGGTATTTTCTGGAAACTGTCTTTGCGCTACTGGTGGCAAAGGTTCTGTTAGAGATCTTGCAATTAGCTCAGTATGGTTTTGTTGTTGATCTCTGCTTGACAGCAGTTACGCTGTGGGAGGTTGTGAAATGGCGGCTGCCCTTTTTTAAGGTTGAGCCCATTCTATGGGTTTTATATTTGTCGCTGATGTGGGTGCCGGTTGGGTTTTTTCTCTTCTTTCTGGAAGGGGCTGCCCAGCATTTAATGGAAGGATCACAGCTCTTTTTTGAGAAGACGCCTTTGCATATATTTGCGATAGGTTACTTTACAACTATTGCGGTTGGTTTTGGCTCAAGAATAATTCTGGGACACTCCGGGCGTAAGCCTAAAGCTGATGGCTATACTGTCGGACTGTTTATGCTGGTGCAGATAGTGGTTATTGCCAGAGTGCTGAGCGGGTTTAGTCTAAATTTCAATGCTGCCTGGTATATTGATCTCATCCTTCTCTCAGCTGGATTATGGGTTCTGTTGTTTCTGCTGTGGTCACTACGATATGTGAAAATGTTGTTTGAAGCGTAGCTCTACGGTCATCTCTCTTATGATCTCCGGCGAGGCGTGCTTCTGGATGATGAACGCTTTTTAACGGTTGTTTTTCGTTTTATCGGTGATTTGCGTTTCTTTTGTGTGCTACTGCCCTTCTTTTCATCTTGTGGTTGCCAGGATGGTACAAGATGGCGTTTTCCGTTCCCGATTAGATCGGCTCGCCCCATCTCTTTCAGTGCCTCGCGTAGCATGGGCCAGTTCTTGGGATCGTGGTAACGCAGAAAGGCCTTTTGCAGGCGGCGTTGGCGTAGGCCTTTGGCTACAAAGATGGGCTTGTTCTCTTTACGAATGGGTTTGAGCGTGTTGCACCCTGTGTAGTACATATCTGCAGCGATGGCGAGAGGTGTGGGCAGGAAGGCCTGCACCTGGTCCAGTCGAAAGCCATTCTTTTTGAGCCAGAGGGCCAGTTCCAGCATATCCTTATCAGTTGATCCAGGATGGGCTGCCATGAAATAGGGGATGAGATACTGCTCCTTGCCTGCCGCCTTGGAGTAACGATCAAATTCACGTTTGAACTTGTCATAGGTATCAATGCCGGGTTTCATCATCGCATCCAGTGTCTCCTGCTCTGTATGCTCAGGTGCGATTTTTAGATAGCCTCCAACATGGTGTGTGATCAGCTCTTGTAAATATTCGGGAGAGTTGATGGCGAGGTCATATCTCAGTCCGGAAGCGATAAATACCCTTTTTATGCCGGCGACCTTGCGTGCACGACGGTAGAGGCTGGTCAGTGGTCCGTGGTCCGTGCCCAGAATTTTGCAGATTTTGGGATAGACGCAGGAGGGCTTGCGGCAAACGGCCTCTATGGCGGGATCTTTGCAGCGCAGGCGATACATGTTGGCGGTAGGGCCGCCAAGGTCGGAGATGGTGCCGGTAAACCCCGGTGTTTCGTCGCGGATAGCTTCAATCTCCTGAATGATGGAATCTTCAGATCGATTCTGCACAATGCGCCCTTCGTGCTCTGTGATTGAGCAGAAGGTGCAGCCGCCAAAACAGCCGCGCATGATATTGATTGAAAAGCGGATCATCTCCCATGCGGGGATCCTGGCAGAACCATAGGCAGGATGCGGCTTACGTGTAAAAGGTGGCGTATAGACCTGATCCAGCTCATCTGTTTTAAGTGGAATCGGGGGTGGGTTGACCCAAAGATCACGTTTGCCATGCCGTTGAACCAGGGCGCGGGCGTTACCTGGGTTGGTCTCCAGGTGAGCAATTCTGGCAGCATGTGCAAACAGTGTTTTGTCATTGGCTACCTGATCGTATGAGGGTAATCGCAGCACGGTGTGGGCTTGGTCAGTACCAGTTGGTTGTTTCTGCTTGGCGGGTAGGGTGCTTTCCAGAGTGGCCGTGTTTTCACATTCCGGTTTGGCCGCATAAGGATTGGGTGCCTTTATGATCGGGACAGGGCCGTCAGGTGAGGTGTGGTCAATTTCTGTCCACTCATCAGGTACTCCGCTGCACATGACACAGGTGCCCCGGACATCCTGAATGTCGCTGATCTGTTCACCCTTAGCCAGCCTGTGCGTGACCTCCACAATGGCGCGCTCTGCATTGCCAAAGATGAGCATGTCAGCTTTGGAGTCAGGGAGTACGGAGCGACGTACCTTGTCGGACCAGTAGTCATAATGGGCAATGCGCCGAAGGCTGGCTTCAATGCCGCCAATGATAACAGGCACCCCTTTGTAGGCCTCTTTAGCACGCTGAGAGTAGACAATAACTGAACGGTCTGGTCGCAGACCCGCTGCGCCATCTGGCGAGTAGGCATCATCACTGCGAATGCGCCGGTCGGCTGTGTAGCGGTTGACCATGGAGTCCATATTGCCTGCAGTGACGCCAAAATAGAGGTTCGGACGGCCAAGCTTCTGGAAGGCTTTTGTATCCTGCCAGTCCGGTTGTGCAATGATGCCGACACGAAAACCCTGGGCCTCCAGCAAACGACCAATCAGTGCCATGCCAAAGCTGGGGTGGTCAACATAGGCATCACCTGTGATGAGGATGATATCGCAGCTGTCCCAACCCAGTTGATCCATCTCCTCTTTAGACATGGGCAATACGGGTGCGGCACCGAAACGATGGGCCCAGAATTTACGATAGGAGAAGAGGTTGGGAGCGGTGTCAGGCATGCTATTCGGTGTATTCAAATGGAGGCTGTATTAAACCATGAAGCGCTGTTGTGCAGTGCATGTTGCTGCTATTTAATGTGGAAAATAGGCAGGAAGTGACTAAAGTTAATTGATAGGGTGAATTTAACTGCCATAAGGTGTCTATAAAGCATCATCCTTGACATGGAGGTTGCCTCTAAGCAGAATGGAAATCTTTGATTTTCCTCTAATTGTGGGCCAGGTTTTGATGTTGAATCCAGCAATATCGTGTGCAGGCAGGGCTATAAAGCACCTCGGAAGCAGGGCTTTTCTGATGCTCTGCGCCTATGTGGTTTCAGTTTCTGTTATAGCTGCCCCAACGGTGCAAAATGGAGGCGTAGTAGAGCACTCTTTTCCTGTCGAATCGAAGGAGGATGTTCAGCAGGAGCGTATTGCCGATTACCTGGAAACAGGTCAGCCCAATTGCGCACTCTGCCATGCTCAGCAGCAGCGCCCGGCTATAAATTACACGACTGATAAAGAGTGCCTGCAGTGCCACAATGCAGACTACAGCCAGCGCTTTTTGGATATTGATGAGCGCTATAAGGTTCCATTAGAGGATAGAGCCTATAAGGTGGCCCTGACTGATAAGGTAGCTCTGGCTGAGTCGGCCGCTTCGCCGCAAAAAACTACTGTTAAGCGGGAAGCCCCGGAAGATATGGTGTTGGTTCCAGCGGGCGAGTTTATTATGGGCACTGATGACTGGTGGCCTAAATCAGGGCCAGCACACAAAAAACATCTTCCAGACTACTACATTGATCTCTATGAAGTGACCAATGCCAAGTACAAAGAGTTTGTCCAGGCAGCCGGGCACTCGCTACCGGATGATTGGGTAAAAAATAACAACGGCATTCCAGAGGGTATGGAGAATTACCCGGTTGTGTTTGTAAGCTGGCAGGATGCCAATGATTACTGCGAGTGGGCAGGCAAGCGTCTGCCAACTGAATATGAGTGGGAAAAAGCGGCCAGAGGCACGGATGGTAGGGTGTTCCCATGGGGGAATGAGTTCGATAAGAATAAAGGCAACACCCCACAGCACGGGCTAGGCAAAACGATGAAGGTGGGGTCCTTTGAAAATGGGAAGAGCCCATATGGACTCTATGACATGGCAGGCAATGTCTTTGAGTGGACAGCAAGCTGGTACAAGGCGTATCCGGGAAACACCCATAAGGATCCAAATGAAGGAGAGATGTACCGAGTGGTGAAAGGTGGATCTTGGTATGACTGTACCTACTACAGGTGTGGTATCAGCGCGCCTACCTATAACCGGATTTTCTTTCACCCAATGACAAAGAATTTCAGCTTTGGCTTTCGTTGTGTCCAGGATCCATAACGGTGGGTATATTTGGTACCTCGCTTAAATATAGATGATAGAGACTGAATTAATGCTTTTAGATAAGAGTGGGCACAAAAGCCGGTTAAATATTTTTGTCACACGAAAAATATTTATGACCTTGAAGAGGGTGGTTTGTGGTCTGACTGCTGCCAATATAATGTTATTGGGGCTCGCTCAAGCAGTTCATGCTGCGCCTGAGAACTCCATTGCAAATGCCAGTCCGGATAATGGCAAAATCATCTATACCAAGTACTGCTTTTACTGTCATGGCATGGAAGGCAAAGGCGATGGAGCCATTGGCATTGCGGTAAAGCCAAAGCCAGTGGATTTTGCAAATGATGTAGAACGGATGAGTAAAACTGATGCTGAGCTGATGAAAGGCATTGAAAATGGCATCATCCGGGATCCCGACTCCCGCATGTACATGCCAGCATGGAAAGATGTGCTAAGCAAATCAGAGCGGTGGGATGTGTTGGCTTATGTCAGAGTGCTCTCTGGGCAGAGTGGCAAGCAACCTACTGCTAAGAAGGGAATGGTAGCAAAAGCGAAGAGCCCCACTGCCTCTGCTCCAGATGATATGGCTTATATCCCTGCGGGTGAGTTTATTATGGGAAATGACCAAGTAGATGTTGATGCGATGGGGCTTCGGTTTGGTAGCACCCCTTACTATCTGAATGAGCGACCCAAGCGCAGTGTGACGTTGGCGGCCTACTATATTGATAAATATGAAGTGACCAACCAACAGTACAAAGAGTTTGTAGATGCTATGCAAGGGAGGGTAAATATTCCACCTCCAGCATACTGGAAGGGAGCTGTTTATCCGAAGGATCAAGCACGTTTTCCTGTGCATACTGTGCATTGGTATGCGGCAGCAGCATACTGCCGGTGGAGAGGAAAGCGCCTGCCAACAGAAGCTGAATGGGAGAAAGCAGCCCGGGGTATTGATGGAAGGGAGTTCCCCTGGGGTAATGAATACAGTGCAGATAAATCCAACAATCAATCCAATTTTGGCGGTCCTGTGGCGGTTGGCTCCTATGAAGAGGGGAAGAGTCCCTATGGCCTCTATGACATGACGGGTAATGTGGCTGAATGGGTTGAAGATTGGTATAAGGCATATCCTGGAGGCGAAAGCCATCAGGATCCAAAATATGGTGAGGGTTATAAGGTCATACGCGGTGGTGGCTGGGGCGGAATGGGGCACTACAATTTACCGCTCTACTATTCCACAACACATCGTGAAAAAGGCATCCCTACCGAAGGTTTCCGTGATGTAGGTATTCGTTGTGTTAAATAGTGCGTATGCTCTATATGTCAGTTCAGATTATCTAAGCTGCTTCGTTATATATACAGCTTGGAATGGAAAATAAGATGTCAGTGATTAAACAAGTGTGTGCGGCTGCTATAGTTTTGATGCTGGCAGGGGGAGCGCATGCTGCAGGGAAAGAGAATAGTAGCGAGCTCAAAGCTGCGCGATATGCCTGTTTGCAGGTTGCCAAGCGGCTTGCCTCTGTTTATACCCGTGATTGCAAATACAATAATGGCCTGGTAACTACAGGAGAGTTTTCTGTAAAAGGCAGACCGATTTTGGAAAAAATCTATCCGCCACGTCCGCCTAAAATCCCCAAGGCGCGGGTAATGCTCATAGGCGGCATGCATGCCGATGAGCTTAGCTCGATTAGTATCGTATTCAAATGGATGCGTATCCTGGATAAGTACCACTCTGGTCTGTTTCATTGGAAGGTCATTCCATTGCTTAATCCAGATGGCCTGCTACGGAATGGCGATGCGCTGCGAGTGAATTTCAATGGTGTTGATCTCAATCGAAACTTTCCTACACCGGACTGGGAAGCAAGTGCATTGACTGATTACTGGGTGCGGCAAACAAAGCGTAATCCACGACGTTATCCAGGCCCATCGGCGTTGAGTGAGCCTGAAAGCCTGTGGTTAGCCAAAGAGATTGAGCGTTTCCAGCCTGATGTTATTGTCTCTGTTCATGCGCCCTATGGTGTTGTTGATTTTGATGGCCCACCGGATGGTCCGAGCAAACTGGGCAAACTGCATCTGAATTTGCTGGGTACTTATCCTGGCTCGCTGGGCAATTATGCGGGGCTGCAGAAAAATATTCCGGTTGTGACTATCGAGCTTAAACATGCCGGAATTATGCCGCGATCAAAAGAGATCAAGCGTATATGGATAGATCTGGTTAGGTGGATAAATAAGAATATCCCTAAGGATACGCCACCTGTCTATAAAGGGTTGCAGGCATTTATGCAGGATCTGGAGAAAACGGATATATCGCGTAAAAACTGATCCGTTATGGCGGGTTAGCTAGCTAGTTTGAGATAAGAGCTTTGGAAAGTTAGACGTTGGAATTTTTGATGCCCCGGAGGCTCGTCTCTACGGTAAGCGTTTTTATTGATTCCAGGCTACGCGGCTGATGTGTCAGTTGCCGCCCCTTCATAGATTATTCGCCATACCCCATCATCTTCCAGCTTCCAGTATTGGCGTTTGTACAGCACACCATTGTAGTTATTGCTGTTGTAGTGCTGCTTGAAGCGTACAATAACCAGGCTTTTTTCTTCTGGGTCTGAAAAGATACTGATGTCAGACAGACCGATCTGAATGTGACTCTTTCCTTCGTTGACAGCTCCCTTGCGTACTACCCAGGTCTTGTAGTTGAGGCGGCCAGCTTGGAATGACTTTGAATAATTTGTTGCATATTGGGAAATATCACGGCTCTCCCAATCGCTGCGCCACTTCTCGATTGAGTTCTCAAGCTCCCTGCGTTGCTGCTCAATAAGCGATGGCTCTTGCCAATCAACCTTTTTGGCGAGGATGACAGGTGTTTTGCCAATATCAATGAGAGGGGTGAGTGATTCAAAATCTGCATTTGCCAATGCGATGCAGCCTTCGCTGGAGCGTGGTGCTCTGCTGTAGGTGTTGCTGGGAACGCCATGGATCCAGATGCCATGCCCCGTTCGCCCTTGCCTGTGATCCCATGGGTTTGGGTAATCAATAGGAAAAGCACCTGCGCCGTATAGATCAGGAAGCTCTTTGCCAGGGATATGTCGGGAAACAAAATAGACGCCCACGGGAGTTTTTAGATCCCCTTCCACGCGTTTTGCAGTGCCATTTTTACCGATAGATGCATAAAAGTTTGAAAGCAGGCGCGGGGTGCCGTTATCATTTTCGAACAGATAGAGGCGGGACATCTCCAGGTCTACCACAATGACGCGTTTCTGAGTTGCAGAGAGGCGTAGTAGATTGGCTGGCAGGGTGCCTTGTAGGGGTTGTGAGAGATGGCTGCGAAGACGGGTTCGGGCTTCATCCCGGAGCTCATCGATTAGGCCTCTGGTTTTTAATGAGAGGTTGCCAAATTCACCTATTGGCTGGCTTTTTGCCAATAGCAGGTCGCCATATACCAGCTGAGCCAGACGGAATTTTGGGTTGAGTTCAACTAATGTTTCAATGCTTTGCAGTGCTTCATCCAGGTGGCTGTCGCGAATATGGTTGAGTGTGTCAAACAGCAGCGCCTCCTCTTTGAGTTGGAGCTGATGTGGATGAGCATTTGATTCAGATGCGGCTCCTGCGTGTAATGACCAAAGGCAGCTAATCAGAATTAATAGGCGAATACAATTTAGTCTCATTGAAGCGATACTTCTCTAACAATTTTCCAGCCGTCACTATCTCTCTTCATTTGCAGGTATTTCCGGGTTTCATCGCTATAGGTGTTTGAGCGATAGGTCTGCAAAAAAACGATTTTGGCTTCATCTTCACCTATAGCAGTAATTTCAGGGTCAAGTACCTCAATTTCGATAAAGCGTGGTTTGGCAATGCGCTGTTTGCGCTGTTTTTCCCAAGAAGAGCGGGAGAGTCCTCGCTTGGGCTTGAAGTTTGAGTGGTAGTGGTTCAGATAGCCTGCTGCATCCTTGTTGGACCATGCCTGCGCCCATTGGCGTGCTGTGGATAGAATGCCTTGTTCAAATTCTGATGCGGTGCTATCTGCCTCATCGTCCTCTTCTTCCATCATCATAGCCAGTTCAGCGTCTTCCTCTTCAATAGCTGGAGCTGCTGCTTCCACTGCTGCAGCGACAGGAGCCGGAGCTGGAACTGGAGCTGAGGCTACCACTGTGGGCTGCGGTGCGGGAGGAGGTGTGGTCTGTTTGCTAGGCTGGCGTGGTGTGCTATTTATGGTTCCTACAGAGAAAAGCTCGCTCATCAGGGCAAGCTTATCGCGTGCAGCGGTGTTCTTTTCATCGAGCGACAGGGCATGGTTGTATGCGTCTGCCGCCATCATGGCATAGATGTTCCCAAGGTTTTCATGTGCTGTGGCATAGCTTGGGTGTGTGGTGATGGCTGATTGCAGCGCTTTGCGGGCATCATCAAACCGGCCGAGGGCAGAGTAGGATACGGCCAAAT
>Ga0316187_10005118_pt1 | contig 11339 bp, 9 predicted proteins | sample CroRivburrow1_MG_FD_204927 | JGI IMG/M metagenome (GOLD analysis project Ga0316187, IMG submission 204927) | Coastal sediment microbial communities from Maine, United States - Cross River worm burrow 1 | ecosystem: Environmental > Aquatic > Marine > Coastal > Sediment | place: USA: Maine...
GGAGAGGGCCAATGAGTTTGGCAAATCCGTGAGTTCTTTGCGCCTGTACTGAGACCCGGTGGGGGCCGCTTCCGGCGATGTTCCCCTTCGGCCGAACCCACTCCCTCAGGAGAACACCGCCTGCGCGGCGGCCGGCAGCAGTGCGGGCCACAGGCAGGATTTCTGGCGGTCGGGCTCGTCTGTGAGGGAGTAAGTGAGGCGGGGCGCGGGGGCGAAATGGGTGGTTGGCCCGCCGGGGGTGCTTCGGCTATTATCGCGGCCCCGAATAGCTGCACTGCCAGGTCGAGAAGCAGGCAGCCGATCAATCAACAGGAGGCCATTATGGCTAAGGGTTTCGATCTGGTCGCGGAACTCCGTGAGGATGCAGGGAAAGGTTCGAGCCGCCGCCTGCGCCGCGAAGGAAAAGTTCCAGCGATTATCTATGGTGGCGGCAAGCCGCCGCGCGCTCTGTCATTTGACCGCAATGCGCTCATGCGCAATATGGAGCAGGAAGCATTCTTCTCCAGCGTCATCAATGTGCAGGTGGGCAAAAAACAGCAGCCGGCCGTTCTTAAGGACGTGCAGATGCATCCCGCCAAGCGGATGATTCTGCATATGGATCTGCAGCGCATTATTGCTGGCGAGAAGATCCGCATGACTGTGCCCATTCACTTCTTGAATGAAACCACAGCTCCCGCCGTGAAGACGGGCGGCGGTACCGTCGCGCATTTGCTGACCGAGGTGGAAATCAGCTGTCTGCCTAAGGATCTGCCTGAGTACCTCGAAATCGACATTATCGACCTTGAGCTGGACGATGTGTTGAATCTGTCGGATATCAAGATGCCTGAAGGTGTCGAGAGCACCGAGCTGGCTCAGGGCCTGGAGCACGATCGCGCTATTGTTTCCATCCACGTCCTGAAGGCTGCTGCCGAACCGGAAGAAGGCGAAGAAGGCGAAGCTGCAGAGGGCGAAACGCCTGCAGCACCGGAAGGCGACGGCGACAAGCCGGCTGGCGACGACTGATATCCGGCGCCGGGCCGTTATGGTCCGGCGCCTTTTTCATTTCGCACAGAAGCTGAATGGTGACGGCCCAGACACCCAAGCTGATAGTGGGTCTTGGCAATCCAGGTCGCGAGCACGCGAAGGATCGCCACAATGTCGGTTACTGGCTGCTGGATGATGTGGCTGCCGGCAGCGGCGAGGTTTTCCGCACCGATGCCAAACTCCTGGGTGATACCTGTCAGGCCCTGATTGGGGCCACCCCGGTTCGCTTGCTCAAGCCCACCACCTATATGAACCTTAGCGGCGGTGCGGTGCGTCGCGCTATCGATTATTACAAGCTGGATATCGAGCAGGTGCTGGTAATCCAGGACGAAATCGATCTTCCGGCAGGCGTGGCCCGACTAAAAATCGGCGGCGGTCATGGGGGGCACAACGGGCTGCGCGACATCATCCAGCAGTGCGGTCGCGAATTCATGCGTCTGCGTATCGGTGTCGGTCATCCGGGCACCAAAGAGCGTGTCACCGGCCATGTACTTAAAGCGCCCGGCAAGGATGAGCTGGTATTGATTCATTCAGCCATGGACGAGGGACGCCGCGCTCTGGAAACGCTGCTTAAAGATGGCTGGGATCGGGCGATAACAGCCCTGCATACCGCCACACCACGGTCTGACTAGCCAGCAAAGCGGGCATTCTGCTAAGGCGCCGGTGGGTCCTGGATGACAGGAATGGTGGCCGCCAGGTTGTAATTCAACGCCGCGTCCATTTTGCTTTCAACGTGGAAGAAACGGGCAACTTTAGTCTCGGGCAGAATTTTTCTCATGCGCTTGAGGTATTTTTCACGCAGTTTCACCATGTCTCGCTCATAGCGGAAGCGATCGTCGAGCAGGCCCCGGGCGATCTCGTTGGTCATAGTTCGGTAACTTTCTGAATAGCGGATAATGACGTCGACGCGCGTGTCGTTGACCTTTCTCAGGTCCTCGACGTATTCATTAAATAGCTTCCAGAACTTGTCCCGTTCTTCATCGGTCAGATTCATTTCACCGGCCAGTACAATGCGCCGCTCTTTTTCCAGAATGTCCCGGGACGCCTGCATCTGGCTGCGTAAATCGGGCTTCCGGATATTCTGCTGTGCTGGCAAGGATGCCGCGAGCAGGCAGAGAACGATTATCGAAATCAGGCTGCGAATCTTCATTGCATTCATTTCCTGGTCAGTTGCTGGCTGATAAAGGCCCCGACAAGGCCGGCCACCAAAATAGCGATGTAAAACTGGCCCACGACCGCACCAATATAAGCCACGGCTTGGGCCAGTGGCCTGATCGGGACTACGTCACCGTAGCCGAGCGTGGTCATGGAGACGAAGCTGAAATAAATCAGGTCAATCCCCACACGGCCATCGCCGTCAGGGTCCAGACCCTTGAAGGAACCGGGCAGGAGCAGTTCCAGCAACATGTTCAGCACGCCGAAACCAATGCCGAGCAGCAGGTAAATCGATATCGCGCCAACTACGTGATTACGAGTGAGGACAAACAGACTTTGCGCTTCGACTAATTGCGATATCACGAAGGCAATGCTGAACGCACAAAATACTAAAGTGCTCAGCAGTGAGACCGTTTGACCGACTAATGTCGGGAAGAAATGTGTGTAAACGGTAGTCGTGGCATTGATCAGGGCCAATGCAATGCCGCTATAAAGCCACAGCCGTGAATCAATGGCACTCCAGACGCTGACAATCAAGGTCGCCGACAGCACGACCTGGATACTGATGCCTGACTCATAGGCATTCAGCTCCAGCAGTACAGGCCCGATGACCAGGGTGATCAGCAGGCCGATCAGCATGGCGGTGAAATTGCCTTCGCGGCTTAATTTAACCATGTTGCCGGGGTAGGTCGTCCGGGATGTATACGCGGGTCGCCATTGTCAAATTAGCTGTCGCTGGAAATCCACGTGCTGCCGCAGGCCGCACCGCAAATTCTGTCCGAATCACTCCTGGTTGGTTTCCGGGGACGTGGGCGCCGGATTCCAGCCACCGCCCAGAGCCTTATAAAGATCGACCACGGACGTCAGGCTTTGGCGCCGGGTAATGGATTTCGCCAGTTCCGCATCAAATAGCGATCGTTCCGAGTCAAGCACTTCCAGGTAACTGGTGACGCCACCGTCGTAGCGAGCTCGTGACAGAGTCGCGGCGCTGCGCGCAGAGTTCACCTGGCGCTCCCGGGCCGCAAGCTCGGCCCGGAAAGTGCGAATGCCCGCCAGCGAATCTTCAACTTCCGCCAGGGCGCGCTGCACCGTGAGCACATAACTGTTGAGCAATTGTCGGGTTCTTGCCCGTTCAACTTCGACCTGCTGTTTGGTCCGCCCGGCGTCAAAAATGGGTCCGGTCAGATCACCACCGATAGTCCACAGGTCGTCATCGAAGAGGTCGTCCAGATCGTCGTTGACGAAGCCCAGTTGCCCGAGCAGGTTCAGGGAGGGCAAGCGGTTTGCCTGGGCCACGCCGATGAGGGCGGTCTGAGCGGCCAGTGCCTGCTCGGCCTGGCGTATGTCCGGGCGGCGTTCCAGCACAGTAGCCGGGACGCCGGCCGGCAGTCGCGGCGGAACCGTCTGTTCATCCAGAGAATCGCCCCGCTTGATCGCGCCGGGGTTGCGGCCGAGCAGGATGCTCAAGGCGTTCTCGGTGCGGACCCGTTCACGCTCCAGAGAGGCCAGGGTGACAGAAGCCTGAGCGACTTCGATGTCTGCCTGGTTGACATCAATTAATGGCACCGTGCCCTTGTCGAATCGCGCCTGGATGATATCCAGTGATCCCAGCCGACTGTCCAGGGTGCGATCGGCAATGACCAGGCGATCGTCCAGGTCCCGCAGCAGCAGGTAACCACTCGCCACGTCGCTAATCAGGCTGATGATGACCGCCCGCTGCGCCTCCTCGGTAGCCAGCAGCTGAGCCCTGGCCGACTCAGTGGCCCGCCGCAGCTTGCCCCAGATATCCAATTCCCAGGCCAGCGTAGCGCCGATAGAAAAGCGGTTATTGGTGCCGGCATCCGGGATAAATTCTTCCGCGGTATTGCCACGTGAGGCGCCGGCCTGACCATCAACGCTCGGAAACTGATCGGCCCGGACCACACCCAGCCGGGCCCGGGCCTCCTCGACGCGGGCCGCAGCGACAGCAAGGTTCCGGTTTTCCTCAAGGGCGGTGGCAATCAGGATCTTGAGTTGCGGATCGGCGAAGATTTCCCACCACCGCAGATTGGCAATGGACTCGCCTTGCTCGGCCGATTGCAGGTAGGCCGTGGGCATCGGCAGTTCCGGCCGCTGGTAGTCCGGACCCAGCGTGCAGGCACTGGCGAAAAGGGTCAGCGCAAGGGCGCTGAAGCGGCGCATCACGGTCGGTCTCCCTCCGCCTGAGTCGCCGGTCCGTCCGGGGCATTGCGGTTCGCGAACTTGTCGACCAGCACAAACAGGGCCGGCACCAGGATGACACCCACGGAGGTGGCCGCCAGCATGCCGGCGAATACGGTCATGCCCATGACCTTGCGGGCTTCCGCACCGGCACCGCTCGCGATGAGGAGTGGCAGCACGCCGAGGATGAAAGAGAACGCAGTCATCAGGATCGGGCGGAAGCGATCTTTCGCGGCTTTCATTGCCGCGTCCAGCGCTGTCGCCCCGGTCTCGCGTTCCACCTTGGCGAATTCGACGATCAGGATCGCGTTCTTCGCCGCCAAGCCGATCAGCATCACCAGGCCAATCTGGGCGAACACGTTGTTCTCATAGCCCGACAGGAACAGTCCCGACACGAATAGCCCTGCCATGGCGCCAAACACCGCAATGGGCGTGCCCAGCAACACGCTCAATGGTGTGGACCAGCTCTCGTACTGCGCCGCCAGAATCAGGAATACGAACAGCAGGGCCAGGAGGAACACCGATGCACCGGAGCCTTCTGCCGCCTTTTCCTGAAAACTCATCGCATTCCAGCTGTAGGTCATGTCAGACGGCAAGGTCTCAGCGGCCACCGCTTCCAGCGCAGCCAGGGCCTGGGCTGAACTGAAGCCGGGCGCCGGCTGACCGGAGACCTCCGCGGCGCGGAACAGGTTGAAGCGATTGGTGTAATCAGGACCCTGGGTCCATTCGACGTTGACCAATGATGACAGCGGCACCATCTGGCCCTCTTTCCCGCGGACGTAGAAGTAGCGGACGTCCGTCGGATTCTCCCGGTACTCCGGTTCGGCCTGCACATAGACTTTGTACAGGCGGCCAAAGCGATTGAAGTCGTTCACGTAGGCGCCGCCGAGAAAAGCACCCAGCGAGCTGTTCACATCATCGACTGATACGCCATATTTGAGCACCGCATCGTTGTCTACATCGGCCAAAACCTGCGGTACCGACGCGCGGAACGTGCTGAGCATGCCTCCGATCTCCGGGCGTGCGGATGCCGCTTCTATGAAGCGCTGTGTTTGCTCGGCCAGGTAGGCGGGGGTATTACCAGCGCGGTCCTGGATCATCATCGAGAAGCCTGAACCCGTGCCAAGGCCGGGAATCGCCGGCGGGCCGAAGGCGAATGCCATGGCTTCCGGTACCTCGTAGGCCAGCCGTGCGTTGACCTGTTGCGTGATGTCACTGGCGGTGAGGCCGGGGCGCTCGTCCCATTCATCCAGCCAGGCAAAGATAAAGGCAGTGTTTGGCCCGAAAGAACCGGTGAGCAGGCTGTAGCCGGCGAGGGAAGTGACGTACTGAATGCCTGGCGTCTCACCCAGTATGGCTTCCACCTTTTTGGTGACTTCGTCCGTGCGCTCCAGGGACGCGGCATCCGGCAACTGGATGTTGAGCAGGAAGTAATTCTGATCCTCCTCGGGCACGAAACCGCCGGCCACGGTGCCGAACAGCCCGCCCATCATGGCAATGGCGCCGCCCAGCACGATCAGGCTCAGAATCAGCTTGCGCGCCAGGTGTCTCGCAATCCCGAGGTAGCCGCTCCTGGTTTTTTCGAAGACGCGATTGAAACCGTCGTAGAAAGGCTGCAGTGGGCTTTTCTTCGTTTCGCTGGGCGGTCGCAATAGCATTGCGCTCAGCGCGGGGCTCAGGGTCAGCGCGTTGATGGATGAAATAGCAACGGAAATGGCGATGGTGATGGCAAACTGCTGATACAGCCGTCCGGTGATGCCGGCCATGCCGGCTACGGGCACAAACACCGCAATCAGCGCCAGTGACGTCGCCACGATGGGCGCCGACACTTCCTTCATGGCGGCAATGGTGGCTTCTTTGGGTTTCAGACCTTCTTCCATTTTCGCCGTCACCGCTTCCACCACCACGATGGCGTCATCCACCACGATGCCAATGGCAAGGACCAGGCCCAGCAGGGACAGGGTGTTGATAGAGAAACCCAGCAGCGGAAATACGGCGAAGGTGCCGATCAGTGACACGGGCACCGCGATGGACGGAATGATGGTTGCCCGTACGTTCTGGAGAAAAAGGAACACCACGAAAATAACCAGCGCGACAGCCTGGAACAGCGTGATGACGATTTCCCGAATTCCCTCCTCGATCGCCAGCGTGGTATCAAGCGAAACTTCGTAGGCCAGATCGTCCGGAAAATCTGCGGCGGCGATCTGCATTACCTCGTCGATCTGGCGGGCAACGTCCAGTCCGTTGGCGCCTGGCAGCTGGTAGACCATCAATACCGCGCTGGGCTGATCGTTAAACCGTGTGATCGCGTTGTAGAGCTGCGTGCCCAGTTCCACCCGCGCTACGTCGCGAATTCGCACCTGGGAACCGTCGGGGTTGGAGCGCAGAATCACCGCGCCAAATTCCTCGGCGCTACTCAGTCTGCCCCGCGTTCTCACCGTGTAAGTAAATTCGGTCCCCGCCGAGGCCGGTGGCCCGCCAATCTGCCCTGCGGGCACGATCACGTTCTGCTCCTGGATCGCCTGCATGATGTCCGGGACGGTCAGATTCAGCTTCGCCAGTTGATCGGGTTTGATCCAGACCCGCATCGCATAGTCACTGCTGCCCACGATGTCCGACTGGCCCACGCCCTGAATTCGCGCAATCGCGTCACGGATGTTGATGGCGATGTAGTTGCCGAGAAAATCCTTGTCGTAGGTGCCATTCGGTGAGTAGAGACTGACGAGCAGCAGCGGGAAGGAGAGCTTTTTCTTTACCTCGATACCGAGCCGCTTGACTTCCTCCGGCACGCTGGCTTGGCCTTCGGACACCCGGTTTTGCACCAGGACGTTGGAGATGTCGAGGTCCGAACCCACCTCAAACGACACAGTCAGACTCATGGTCCCATCATTGGCATTGGTGGACTTCATGTAGATGCTGTTTTCGACGCCGTTGATCTTTTCTTCCAGCGGCACAGCTACTGACTGTTCGACAATTTCGGCGCTCGCGCCCGTGTAGGTGGCCGATACCGACACCTCGGGCGGGGTGATTTCGGGATACTGGGCGACGGGCAGGCCGCGCAGCGATACCAGGCCGACGATCACGATAAGAATCGCGATCACCATGGCAACAATCGGCCGGCGAACGAAAAATTCGGCCATGGGTAGGCTAGGTCTCCTGCAGTCGGGGCGGGGTCACGGTCTTTTTAGCCAGAGTCGGCTTCACCACCGTGCCGGGCCGAACCTTTTGCAGCCCCTCGACGATGACCCGTTCACCCGGCTCCAGCCCGGCATTGATAACCTGGTCCTTGTCCTTGATGGGGCCCAGTTCAACCTCGCGAACCTCCACGGCATTGTCCTCGCCCACCACCATCAACCGGTAACGGCCCTGGAGTTCTGTCACCGCGCGGCGCGGGACCACCGTGGCATTTTCCAGGGTCTTGTAATCAGCGCGCACACGGGCGAACTGACCGGGTAACAGATAACCCTCGGGATTTGGGAAGGAAGCTTCGACGGTAAACGTACCCGTTTCAGGATCAATCGACTGGGCTGTGGCATCAGCGAACCCCGTGTACTGGAACTCAGTGCCGTCGGCCAGAATCAGGCGCAGGACAGTTTTGTCCGCCTCCTCATTATCCATTGGGTTCTGCGGATCCGACGTGTCCCCGGCCTCGGCACGCCATTGATTCTCGGTGATTGTTTCGCGGGCCAGGATCAGGTATTCGCGCTCCGAGATAGAGAAGCGCACGCGAATCGGGTCAATATCCGAAAGCGTGTTTAGCACGACGGGATTGGGTTCCCGGCCGACGAATTCACCGGGCTTGGCTTTGCTCAGGCCAATCAGGCCATCGATGGGCGCGCGTATTTCCGTGTAGCTCAGTTGAATTTCCTGGAGTTCCACGCCCGCTTCAGCGGCTCGCACGCCGGCCTTGGCGGCGTCATAGTTGGCTTGGGCGCTGTCCAGATCCTGTTCACTGACTGCTTTCATTTTCGCCAGCGGCTTGATTCGGGCCAGGTCGCTTTGGGCTTGTGCCAGCCGCGTCCGGGCGGCGGCCAGTTCGCTTTGCGCTTCCACCAGCGAGGCTTTGAAGGGTTGCTGGTCAATCCGATAGAGCAGTTCACCGGCCTTGACCGTGCGACCCTCCTTGAAATAAACACCCTCAATAAAGCCTTCCACGCGTGCCCGGATCGGCACGTCCTGCGTGCCGAGTGTCTGTCCGACCATGTCGAGGGTCAAAGGCACGTCGCGCTGCTCAGCTTCAACGACCTGCACGGGCAGGGGTGGCGGGGCAGGTGGTTCACCCGGCCCGCAGGCCGTCAATGTGCCCATCGCGAGGCCCGCAATTACGCCGGTCCGAAGCATCCGGATACTCTTGTTATTCATTATTTATACGCGGATCAGGGAAGCGCCTATATTGGCCTCACTTCCCGGCGGGGTCCAGTCACAGGGTGGCCCTGACCAGGGCCGCACCGGCTGCCAGGCTCCTCAGCTTCCCCTGGGCAATATCGTAGGGAATGGGCGTCATACCGCAGTTGGTGCACGGCAGGATGCGTTCCGGGTCTACGTAGCGCATAGCCGAGCGGATGGTGGCGGCCACTTCCTCGGGGGTCTCAATCCGGTCGGGGGTCACCGCCACCGAACCCACCATCAGTATCTTGTCCTTCAGGATGGCCATTACCGAGTGCGGCACGTGGGAGTCCGCGCATTCCAGCGATATCTGGTCAATGCTGCTGGCATTCAGGCCCGGGAAAATCCGCTCGTACTGGCGCCATTCCTCACCGAGAGTTTCTTTCCAGTCCAGATTTTCCTGGATGCCGTAGCCATAGCAGATATGCACGGCGCGAATGCAGTCCAGGCCTTCGGCGGCCTTCTCCAGGGCGGTAATGCCCCATTCATTCACATCGTCAAAAAAGACGTTGAAGGCAGGCTCATCAAACTGGATAACGTCGGCGCCGGCGGCCACCAGCTCGCGGGCTTCCGCATTGAGCAGCTCGGCGAAGGCCATGGCCATATCGGCCCGTTTACCATAATGCGCATCGGCGATGGTGTCGCAGATGGTCATGGGCCCGGGCAGAGTGAACTTCAGGCGACGGTCCGTCAGGCTGCGAACGAACTTGAACTCCTCCACGTGCACCGGCTTGGGCCGCGACAGGGGCCCCGTGACGGTGGGCACTTCCAGGTTGTAGCGGTCATCGCGGATCCCCATCAGGGTTTTCTTGTCCTGGTCGATGCCTTCGACACCTTCCAGGAAGGTATGCACGAAGTGTTTACGAAAGACCTCGCCGTCCGTGAGGATGTCGATGCCGGCCTCTTCCTGGTGCCGGATCCATTCCTCGGCGGCCCGGCGCTTGCCGGCCCCCAGCTCTTCCCCTGCCAGCTTCCAGCCGCCCTTCAGCTTCTCGGGTTCCGCCAGCCAGTCAGGCCGGGGCAGGCTGCCGGCAATCGTCGTTTCGAGCATCTCTTGCTCTCCTTATAAATAGAGCCCCAGTTTAACCGATGGCGCCGCCCGACTGATGGAACGACCGCCCGTCAATACACCGCCTCTCCATCCCCTTTCGCAGGGTGGGCAGTTTCCTGCCCAGCCGTTTCGCCATGGTTGGGGTTGCGGGAAGAATGCCGTCGAAACCAAGCGTGTATCGGGGAGCGACTTTCGACGGCATTCTTCCCGCAACGACTACGAAACAACCCGACCTGCCCCCCACCCTGCTAATATCCCGCCGCCATGGCTATTCAATGCGGAATCGTGGGTCTGCCCAACGTCGGCAAATCCACCTTGTTTAATGCCCTCACGGCGGCGGAAATCGCCGCCGAGAACTATCCCTTTTGCACCATCGACCCGAACGTGGGCATCGTGCCGGTGCCGGATTCCCGGCTGGGGCAGCTGCAGGACATCGTCAAGCCCCAGAAGATGATCCCCACAACCATGGAGTTTGTGGATATCGCCGGGCTGGTGGCGGGTGCCTCCAAGGGCGAAGGTCTGGGTAACCAGTTCCTGGCTAATATTCGCGAAACCCATGCCATCGCCCATGTGGTGCGCTGTTTCGTCAATGACGACGTCACCCACGTGGCCGGCACCATTGATCCCCTGGATGACATCGAAGTCATCAACACCGAGTTACTGCTGGCTGATCTGGAGGCCGCGCAACGGCAGCTGGACAAGTCGGAAAAACAGGCCAGGACCGGGAAAAAGGATGACGTGGCGCGGCGAGACTTCCTGCAGCGCCTGGCCGATCATCTCGGCGAAGGCCTGCCGGCGCGCAGTTTTAAGACCAGCACTGACGGCGAGGCGCTGGAAATGCGGCAGATGTTCCTGCTCACCTCCAAGCCAGTCATGTATGTCGCCAACGTGGATGAAGACGGCCTGGACGGCAATGAGCTGGTGGAGCGCGTGCGGGAGTTCGCCGCCGGCGATGCCGCCGAGGTGGTCACGGTCTGCGCCGCCATGGAGGCAGAAATTGCCCAGCTGGACGAGGCCGACAAGGCCGCCTTTCTGGAAGATCTTGGCCTGGCCGAGCCCGGCCTGGACCGCGTGATTCGTGCTGCCTATCGCTTGCTGGGCCTGCAGACTTTCTTCACCGCCGGGCCGAAGGAAGTCCGGGCCTGGACTACACGCACGGGCGCTACGGCACCCCAGGCAGCGGGTGAGATTCATACAGACTTCGAGCGGGGCTTCATCCGGGCCGAAGTCATCGGCTTCGACGATTACATCGCCGGCAAGGGCGAGCAGGGTGCCAAGGAGTCAGGCCGCCTGCGGCTTGAAGGCAAGGAATACATCGTCAACGAAGGTGATGTGATTCATTTTCGCTTTAACGTTTGAACGCACCCCGCCCAGGGCTGAGCCTTCTCCGCTGCCCCTCGTTTCTCCTCGTGGCCTTGCTGTGCCTGATTGGCAGCACTGTGCCGGCCGGCGAAATACCCGGTGTCGCACCGCCGCGACTGCCCAGCCTGGAAGCCGTAGCCGAACTCTATAACTCCAATGACAA
>Ga0316187_10005119_pt1 | contig 11338 bp, 10 predicted proteins | sample CroRivburrow1_MG_FD_204927 | JGI IMG/M metagenome (GOLD analysis project Ga0316187, IMG submission 204927) | Coastal sediment microbial communities from Maine, United States - Cross River worm burrow 1 | ecosystem: Environmental > Aquatic > Marine > Coastal > Sediment | place: USA: Maine...
CGGAGGCGCTCTCCTTGATGACCACGTCGCGGACCATCCCGATCTCGTCGATCATCAAATCGCCCACCACGATCCCCTTGATGCCTGCTTTGCGGGCTTCGGGAGGATATTTCGGCATGACCTTGTCGATGATCACGGGTTCCGAGATCTTGCCGTCCGGGACGTAGCGGAAGACATTTTCACCATCGAGCTTGCCCGCCAGCCGAGCCGTTGGTTTTCCGTCGGCGGGGCGGACCGGAACAAGGCTCTCGCTATCGGCTCGCCGCACGACGAGCTGGTCGCCGGTTCGCTCCCAGGTCAGCCCCTGGTCTCTGAGAATCGTGAACAACGCAGCATCCCACGGCACCTGCTCGAACTTCGCCGTGACCTTTCCGGAGATCCCGGACTCGACCAGGATTTCGATCGCTGAGAGCTTTGAAAAGGTTGCGAGGACATCGTCGAGATCGGCGTCCTCGAGCACCAGATCGACGGGCCGTCCGGTGAACTCCGATTCGTCCGGGGTTGCAGTCAGGATGGGCGTCACCGCGAGGGCGACCACGAGCATCGCCGCCGCGAGTAGCCGTGTTGCCAGGGACATTCTGCCGGCGCGCGAGGTTGTCATGATCATCTGAATCCTGCCTTTCATCTGTGAGAGATCCGCCATGGCGCGGGCCGGCGACCCGAGGGGGAGTCGACGGCCCGATAGGAACTGGGCGGTCTCGACGAGGGTGTCGGCATAGGCGCGGCGGTGATTGGGCAGCAGCTCCGCCACGCGCTCGTCGCAGCACAGCTCCTGGGCCCGGCGCACCCGTCGCGTCGCCCACCAGGCGACCGGGTTCCACCAGAAGAGGGCCAGGGCCGCGAGCTCGAGATGGCGCACCCAGTGGTCCCGCCGACGGAGATGGATGAGCTCGTGGGCGAGGAGGGTGTCGGTCATATCTTCATCAAGGCGGGCGAGCAGTTCGGCGGGAAGGATCAACCGCACCGATCCGAGGAACGCCCACAGCATGGGCGGAACCCGGTCCAGCACCTGGACCGTGGGCGGTGGACGACGGACGCCCAGCTGCCGTGAAAGATCGCGGACACGGTTTTCGATTTCGCCGGATGCGGGGTCGCTCACGGCGAGGATCTGCCTGAGTTGAAACGACTGGGCGATGGCGAAACCGATCACGACCAGCGCGCCGGCTGCCCAGATTAAACCGACGATGGCCAACGGATCCATCGCCACCCCCGACTCCGAGACGGCGACGGCGGCGCCGCTGACCTCAACCATGGCGGCATCGGAACTCGAAGACGCACGAGCGAAAACCGGAATAGCCAGATCAACCGCAAAGACCGGCGGTGCGAGGAGGCGGAGGAGGACGACGAGCCACAGGGCGTACCAGAGGATTGGCCGGCGGCTGAACCGTGCGATGGCCGCCGCCGCCAGGGCGAGCAGGGCCGCGGTCACGGCGTTGGTCAGACCGAAGGTGATGAGCTGATCCATCTCAACCGTCTCCTTTCCGACGGCCCGATCCACCGTCGTCGAGCTGTTCCACCAGTTCGCGCAGGGTGGTGATTTCCTCGGGCTGGAGATCCGCGTTGTCGACGAGGTGGGTGAGCAGCGGCGCCATGGCGCCGTCGAAGAGCGCGTCGGCGGTGGCGCGCAGGCGGCGACCGGCGAGTTCGGCTCGGGTGACCGACGCGCGATAACGGTTGACTCGCCCGTCCTTCTCACGGTCAACGAAGTGTTTGGTCTGGAGTCGGTCGAGCAGACTCTGCACCGTCGCGTAGTGAGCGTGGCCGCCATCGGGGTAGAGGGCGTCGGTCAGCTCGCGGATGGTGGCTTCCTCCCGTCGCCAGAGTTGCCGGAGGACCGCCAGCTCGGTGTCGGTGATCTCGTGTCCGTTTCGACCCATGTCAACTCCTCAGGCGGATTGCCTGAGATCAATCTAAGGCAAGTTGCCTGAGTTGTCAACCCCGATTCGGGCCCCAGCCCGAATCGGGAAGCCGTTAGCTATTAGCCATTAGCTTTTAGTTCGGGCCTTTCGATCCACCAGGGTACCCGGACTCCGTTGGGCGATTCGGTTCGTGGAGGGCTGGGTCACGCGGCCTGAGGGCCGCGCTCACTGAGAATCGAGCGCAAGCGAGAAAAAACCGGCCGCGACAAGAGCCGCGACCGGTTGCGATGATCAAACTGGCACGAGCGGTAGCGAGAGCCACCGCAATTCGTCCGACGAATTGCTACTTCTCCCCCATAAACGGATAGCCGAAATGCTTCGGCGGTACGAAGTTCTCCTTCACCGTCCGTTGCGATGTCCACCGAATCAGATTGAGGTACGACCCCGCCTTGTCGTTGGTTCCCGACGCCCGCGAACCGCCGAAGGGCTGCTGGCCCACGACCGCTCCGGTGGGTTTGTCGTTGAGATAGAAGTTGCCCGCCGCGTGCCGGAGCGCCGCCGCCATCTTGATGGCCGCGAGCCGATCGTCGGAGAAGATGGCGCCGGTCAGGGCGTAAGCGCTGGTGGTGTCGCAGAGAACGAGGGCCTCATCGAGCTCGGCGTCGTCGTAGACGAAGATCGTCAGCACGGGGCCAAAGATCTCCTCCTCCATGAGCTTGAAATGGGGATCGGTGGTTTGGACAACCGTGGGGTTGACATAGTAGCCCACCGAGTCGTCGTAAGTGCCGCCGATGAGGATCTCGGCCTCGGATGACGCCTTGGCGTGCTCGATGTAGCCGACGTGGTCGTCGAACGCGCCCTTGTCGATGACCGCATTGAAGAAGTTTCGGAAGTCGGTGGGCGGGCCGACCATGATCTCGTCGATCTGACCGAGCATGAGTTCCTTGGTCCTGGCCCACAACGATTTCGGGATGTAGGCGCGGGACGCGGCCGAACACTTCTGCCCCTGGTACTCGAAGGCGCCGCGGACGAGCGCGGTGGCCAACGCCTCAACGTCGGCAGAAGGATGGGCAAAAACGAAATCCTTGCCGCCGGTCTCGCCGACGATCCTCGGGTAGGTCTTGTACGAGGCGATGTTGTTGCCCACGGTCTGCCACATCTGGTGGAAGACGGGGGTGGAGCCGGTGAAGTGGATCCCTGAAAGATGCGGGCTGGCCATGACAGGGTTGCCCACCTGACCACCGGAACCGGGCACGAAATTGATCACTCCGTCCGGGAAACCGGCGGCCTTGAAGAGCTGCATGAGATTCCACGCGGTGAAGACCGCCGACGAGGCGGGCTTCCACAGCACGGTGTTGCCCATGAGAGCCGGCGCCGTCGGCAGATTGCCGGCGATGGAGGCGAAGTTGAAGGGTGTGACCGCGAAGACAAAACCTTCGAGGGCGCGGTACTCGACATAGTCCCAATAGCCCTGGGCGGACTCGGGCTGTTGCGAATAGATAAAGCGCTGATAGTGGGGGTTGAAGCGCCAGAAGTCGATGAGCTCGCAGGCGGCGTCGATCTCGGCCTGGTAGACGGTCTTGGATTGGTTGAGCATGCAGGCCGCGTTGAGGGTGTCGCGCCACGGGCCCTGGAGCAGCTCGGCCGCCTTGAGCATGACCGCGGCGCGGTCCTCCCAGGGTGCCTCGGACCACTCGCGCCAGGCCTTTTGCGAGGCCTCGACGGCCTGCTTGACCTCGGTCTCGCCTGCCTTGTGGTAGGTGCCGAGGACCTGGCCGTGGTCGTGCGGGCAGACAGCCTTGGCGGTGTTGCCGGTGCGGACCTCTTTGCCGCCGATGACGAGGGGAATTTCGATCTCCTCGGCGAGCATCTCCTTGAGCTTGGCCTTGAGCGGCGCCTTCTCGGGCGAGCCGGGGCCGTAGTTTCGAACCGGTTCGTTGACAGGGGGCGGGATCGGGACGATTCCGTTGGGCATCGAACACCTCCACGGTCGGGTTGTCGGGATTCGGCGTGCGACGCGCGCCGGACCGGCATGGTATCCCCCCGGACCGGGCAGTGCAACCTCGAACTGTGGTCGCAGGGGATATGGCGACGGGGATGGATTGGAAGGGTAAACTTGTGGGTGGCATGAAGAATTTTATCTATCTCGACTACAACGCGACGACACCGACCGACCCCAGTGTCGCAGAAGCAATGACGCCCTACCTCACCGGATTCTACGGCAACCCTTCGTCCGGCCATCGCGCCGGCCGCGAGGCGCGCGCAGCGGTGGAACGGGCGCGAACCCAGGTGGCCGTGTGCCTCGGCTGCACAGCCGATGAAATCATCTTCACCTCGGGTGGGTCCGAGTCCAACAACCTCGCTCTTCGGGGGGTCGTGGCGGCGCGCGGAGGCGGCCACGTGGTGACTTCGGCGGTCGAGCACCCGGCGGTGCTCGAGGTGGTCATCGCCATGGAGATGGAGGGACTCATCGATCTGACGGTCGTCGGAGTCGATAATCACGGTCGGGTCGATGAGGCCGAGGTGATGAACGCCCTCCGCCCGGACACGGTGCTGGTCAGCCTCATGCTCGCCAACAACGAGGTCGGGTCCCTTCAGCCGGTGGCCGAGGTCGCAGCGATGTGCCGGAAACGCGGCGTGCTGGTTCACACCGACGCGGCTCAGGCGGTGGGCAAGGTGCCCGTGGATGTCGACTATCTCGGGGTCGACCTCCTGACGGTGGCCGGCCACAAGCTCTATGCGCCGAAGGGAATCGGTGCTCTGTTCGTCCGGGAGGGTGTGGAGATTCAGCCGCTCATCCGTGGCGCGGGGCACGAACGTCGTCTACGCGCCGGCACCGAGAACATTCTCGAAATCGTCGGCCTTGGGGCAGCCTGCGAGATCCTGGTGCAGGATCTCGCGGATGAGATGGGACGACTCGTATCCCTGAGGAATGGTCTTCGCCACCGGCTTGCCGGTGGTTTCGTCGGTCTGATCGAGCATGGGCACCCGTTCGAACGGCTCTCCAACACCCTCAGCGTGAGCTTTCCGGGTGTCAACGCCGGTGAGCTGCTCGAGGTCATGGGCGACGACGTGGCCGCATCCGCCGGCGCCGCCTGCCACGGCAATCAGGTCCAGGTCTCGCATGTGCTTTCTGCGATGGGTGTCGAGCCGGAGGTTGCTCTCGGAACCGTCAGGTTTTCAGTGGGCCGGTTCACGACCGAGGAGGAGATTGACGAGGCGGCGCGCAAGATTCTGATGTTGGTGTAGTGCGGGAGACAGGCCTCAGGTCACCGACTCCTGGATGAGCTTCTGAACGGTTGCGTTGAATTCATAATTCATAGTTCAACCACCGGCCCTCGAGTGGGCGGAACGCCACGTATACTTCCCCCATGTCTCATCGATGTCCATGGTGCCTTGAATCGCTGAGTTTCGTTGAGCGCAAGATGGCCGCCTGCCCCCACTGCGAGCGGCCCCTCGATGGACCCGATGGCGAACCTCGTGAGCTCGATCTCCGTTATGAAGCAATAGAGGCCCGGCAGCGGGCGCGTGTTCAGGAGGTACTTCAGTGGGGAGCTCCGGCAATTGCAGTCATCGCCATCGCGGCGTCGTTGATTCATATCGGCGGTGTTCTGCTTGCGCCACTGGTGGCTCTCGTTCACCTGGTGGTACTGCGCGTCTATGTCGTCCGCGAGGCGAGGCGCTATCTGGGCCCGACCCGGCGTTTGTTCACCCGGTGGATGGCTCGATTCGCTTTTCTGTGGCTGGGACTTCCGGGATACGCCGCCATGGTTGTTCCTTTGGCCGGAATCGTGAGTGGTGCGGTGACCTTCCTGGTGCTCACCGAGGTGGTTCACGTCTACACGGCGTGGAGCCTCGACCGCGAGAAGTCGCGCCAACCCATGCTGGCGTGGGAAACGGTGCTCATGGCCACCCTCGCAACCATCACGATCGTGGTGATGATCGTCGTCGTGATCGGAGCTTTGGTGGTGGGTTGGTCGGCGGTGACCATCATCGACTGGTTGCAGACCTTGCCGGAATGAAAGGACAACCATGGAAACTCTGATGACCTATATGGCCGCGTTTGGGCTCGCCACCGGCGCCGGGGCCAAGGCATTTATCCCCGTTCTCGCCCTCGGGGCCTTTCACTACACGCCGTACTTCGAGCTGACCGGGCGTTTCATCTGGGTCGCTGATCCATTGGTCATGGGCATCCTCGGGGTGTTGGTGGTGCTCGAGATCGTCGTCGACTCCCACCCGGATCTGGGCCGGTTCTCGGACATCGTGTCGTATCTGCCCAAGATCGTCGCCGGATTCATCGGCTTCGCCGCGGTCACCGGCCGGCTCGATAGCGATGTGGCTCAGCTCGGCGCGTCCGGGGTCTTGGGTGGCGGTACGGCGGCAGGGGTCCACTGGCTGCGAAACAAGGTGCGGCAGCCGTACCGTGACTTCGCCGAGGACACCCACGAGAGCGCCGGCAAGGTTGCCTCCCTTTCCGAGGCGGGGGCGTCGGCCGCCCTTTCCGGTTCCGCGATGATCGTGCCGCCGGTATCCATGGCCCTTGCTCTCGCCGTGGTCGGTGGTTCGGCCGTGCTCGCCCGGCGGGTCGACGCGAGACGAGTGCCGTGCAACCACTGTGGCGAACCCGTTCGGCCGGGAGCGCTGGTGTGTCCGCACTGTAAGAGGGACCAGTAACAATTTCACTCCCGCATCGCGGGAGGGAAATTGTTGGCCGTGCTACGATGGATTGTTCACCTTGAGGAGGGTCCGTGGAGTTCAACGTCGGAGACAAAGTAGTCTACCCGAGCCAAGGGGTATCGGTCGTTGAGTGCATCACCGACGAAGAGCTCGCGGGAACGACCATGAGTTGCTACACGCTGCGGCTCCTGAGCACCGACTCCAAGGTTGTCGTCCCGGTCACCAATTCGGAACGCGTCGGACTGCGCCCTCTGTCGGAGAAGCCGATCGTGAGTCAAGCCCTCGAGCGGTTGAGCTCGGGGGAGGCCGATGGTGTCGAGGATTGGAAAGATCGCTACCGCGCCAATCTGGAGCGCATCAAGACCGGTGACCTGGACGAGATCGTTGATGTCCTTCGTTGCCTCGCCGAGGTGGCCGGCCGGAAGACCTTGTCGTTCCGCGAGCGCAAGATGTACGACCACGCCCGGCAGTTGCTGGTCGTCGAGGTGGCGGTCGTGGAGGATCGTGAGATCCCCGAGGTCGAGAAGCAGATCGACGATGCGCTCGGCCAACCCGTGGAGCCCCTCGAGGAGTAAACTCACCCGGGTTCCCGCGTCTCATCAAGGATGTGCGTCTCAAGCCATTAGCAATTAGCCTTTAGCTATTAGCTCCATCGCAGGGTTGGCTCGCTTGGGGCGGCGTGCGATGAAACTAACAGCAAACAGCTCAACCCTCCCACCTTCAAGCAGAACTGCCCGTCCTCGCCCACCGGTGGTATCCTCGGGGCGTTCTAGTGCCTTGGAGGGTCGATGACACGATCGAAGTCGAACAAACCCTGGTATCTCCAGCTTCACGGACAGGTCGGAATCGCCCTATTGTCGGGATTCCTGATTGGAGTCTGCGCCCGGCTCCTGGCGCCCCATGGCTTCCCGACTGAAGCGTTCGGCGAAGGCGTCGGAGTTGTCGGCGACATCTTTCTCAGGCTTCTGAAGATGGTCATCATTCCACTGATCTTCACCTCGCTGGTTTGCGGTGTGGCAAGCCTCGGCGATGCGAGGAGCGTCGGGCGCGTCGGTCTGAGGACCGTGCTCTTCTACACCCTCAGCACAACCCTCGCGATTTTGGTCGGTCTGACGCTGGTCAATGTGTTCACACCCGGACGGTATCTCGATATCGGGAGCTCGGCGACGCTGCCCGAGGGACTGTCCTCAAGTTCGCAGAGCCTTTCTCAGTTCCTCCTGCACATGGTCCCGGACAACATCGTCAGGGCCATGGGGAACGGTGACGTCCTGCCGGTGATTTTCTTCGCCATTCTCTTCGGTCTCTTCCTCGTCCGCATCAACGGACCCAATGTCGACGCCGTACACCGGGTGATGGAGGGAGCGCTGGAGGTCATCCAGGGCCTGACTCTGGCCATCGTCAAGCTGGCCCCCATCGGGATTTTCGCTCTTCTCACACGGGAGGTCGTTCGCAGTGGTCCGGAACTGATCATGAGGTTGTTGCCGTACTTCGCAACGGTGGGGGGTGGATTGTTGATCCACGCCTTCGTGACGCTTCCGCTGATTCTGGTGCTGCTGGCCCGGCGAAATCCGCTCGAGTACTTCCGTGCGGTGCTTCCGGCCGTTGCGACGGCCTTCTCCACCGCCTCGTCGTCGGCGACCCTGCCCCTCAGCATGGAGTGCGCCGAGAAGGAAGCGAAGATCCCACGCGGGATCTCCAGCTTCGTGCTGCCGCTCGGTGCGACCGTCAACATGGACGGGACGGCCTTGTACGAGGCGGTGGCTGCCCTCACCATCGCTCAGATGTACGGTGTCCCGCTCGATCTCTCCCAGCAGGCCCTGGTACTCGTGACCGCGCTGTTGGCGTCGGTCGGTGCGGCCGGCATTCCAATGGCGGGTCTGGTCATGATGGTCGTCGTACTCGAGGCCGTGGGGTTGCCCATCGAGGGGATCGCCACCATCATCGCGGTCGATCGAGTGCTCGACATGATGCGCACATCGACCAACGTCTGGAGCGATCTCGTGGGGACCGCCGTCATTGCCCGCTTCGAAGGGAGGTCGCCGTGAAACGGTTGCCCGTCGTCATTCTTGTCGTCGCTGTGATCGTGAGTGTGCTTGCCCCGCCAATCGCGGCTCAGGATCTGCGATCCATCGCCGCCATCCACGCCAGGTTGATGGCCGACGGGATCAAGGAACTCGAGCGGCAGAACGGCATGATGAGGGAGGCCTGGGTGCTCGTGGAATCCGGCACCGGAGCCATGGTGGAGGCCCAACGCCAGGGCGCGGACCTCGAAGCTCTCCGGGTGCGGGACGAGCAGCTCCAACAGCTGGAGTCTCAGTTGACAATGCGGCTGACCGAAGTTCAGCGGGTTCGTCGCGAGGTGTTGGCGAATCTGGCCGTGATCGAGGCAGTTGGTGGGATTAGCTCCTCCCAGGCGGGTCAACCGGGAGTGTTGGACGGGACGTGGAAGCTCAACGTCCAGCCCGGTCTCACGGGGACCCTCTTTCTGGTTCAGCAGGGGACGCTGGTCAGCGGCACGTACGAGCTTTCCGGCGGATGGGCCGGTTCGGTCCGTGGGACCCTGGTGGCGAACAAGATCCGACTCGAACGGATCGATTCGCAACTGGGCTTTGCGGCGATCTTCTACGGTGAGCTCGACCTGAGCGCCGATCCGGCCGTGATCCAGGGTCGCTGGGAAGCCACCCAGTTGGCGGCCGGGATGCCGTCCGCCGGGGGGTGGCGGGCCTTGAGAGCGGACTAGGGCCGGGCCGGACTAGAATACGCCGAGTTCTTGTTACCAGTTCGAGTGGGCGAGATTCTCAAAGGAGAGTGTGATGTTCAAGAACCCTTGGTTCACCCTATTGATCGGCCTCATGGTGGGCCTCGCGTTGGGCTATGTCTTTGCCGAGCGGCAGGTCGTTCCGCCCGGAAAGGCGCTTCGGTTGGGGGCGCCTCAGGCGGCAGCCCAGGACGGCGGTCTGCCCAACGGTCATCCGCCGGTGGACGGAAGCGCGCAGAATTCCGAAGCTCAGTTCTTCCAACAACAGATTTCTGAGATCCAGACTTTGATGGCCCAGAGTCCGGGTGATGTCGGGCTCGTCGTGGCGCTCGCCGACGCGTATTTCGAGCTGGCTCGAGTGACCGGGCAGGAAAGCCACTGGCAGGAAGCCCGGATCGGGTACGAGCGGGCCATGGCCGAAGGGCGCGGGGACGACCCCGATGTCTTGACGGATCTCGCAGTCGTCCTGCGAAATATGAAGAACTACGATCGCTCGATTGAACTCCTCGATCGAGCCACCGTCGTCGACCCGGATCACTGGCAGGCGTGGTTCAACAAGGTGATCGTCATGAACTTCGATCTTCATGATCACGATGGGGCGCAAGAGGCGTTCCGCCGCCTCAAGAGCCTCGCCGCGGACAACCCGGAGGTGCCCGATCTCTCGCGGATCGAGCAGGAGGTGATGGGTTCGTAGCGCAGGCTGAACCCGCGCCTCAGGATCGGATACACTGAAAATGAGCTTTTGCGAGATTCCGGTCTTCGACCGGCCGGGTGGGTAATGCAACGTATCGTCTTCATCGTGTTAGCCCTCTTTGTGTTGTGGAGGGTTCTGAGTTCGCTCGGCAAGCGGGCTTCTGCGGGCGGTCTCGGAGCCGACAGCTTCAGCCGTTTCTCACCTCGACAACGCCGACGCCGGTTGAATCTCGATCGAGATCCTCCGAGTCCATCCCCGGAGGAGCTGCTCCAGTGCGCCCATTGTGGGACCTTTGTTCCTCGCGGACGCGCCCTCCTCGGCAACGGAGACGACGTCTACTGCCGGCAACTGTGTCGCGACGACCACCACGGGAGCACCCATGAACCGTGAGCGCCTTCATGGTCTTCATCTTTCCATCGTGGCCGGCGGGGTCGAGTTGGCGCTGGCCAAGCTCACCAAGCCGGGAGACGGGAACCTCTCGGCGAGGATCGATCAGGATCGCTTCCTCGTCACGCCGACGCGCAAGGACAAGGGCAAGCTCACGGTTACTGAGCTCTTCGAAGTCGAGATCAACAGCCACCGGGTTCCGGAGGGTGCATCGACCGAGGTCGGGATGCACCGCGCCATCTACGCGAGATTCCCTTCGGTCCACGCGGTGGTTCACGCGCACCCGGTCAAGGTGCTCGAACTGGCCGATGAAGGAAAAGCTCCGGATCCGAGCAAACTGCCCAACGGCGGCACCATCCTCGATCGCGTGGCCTGGATCGACGACTTCCCGCCCGGAAGCCGCTCACTGGCCGAGGAGGTGGCCATGGGCATCGCGAGAGCCCCCGCCCTCGTCCTGGCCGCCCACGGCGCCGTGACCATCGGCGCCACGGTGGACCAAGCGGTGCTGCGGATGATCCGCCTGGAGCGCCTGGCCCTGATGACCCGGGGTGGGTGAGGTGGATCGCCAGGTCGATCTTTTCAACAGCGATCTCCAGTCCTCACCACTCGCCGACCGAATGAGGCCTCGAAGTCTCGACGAGGTCTTGGGTCAGGACCACCTCGTCGGGCCCGGCGGCGTGATTCGTGCGTTTGTCGAACGCCGAGAGCTGCCGTCCATGATCTTTTGGGGACCGCCGGGATCAGGGAAGACAACCATGGCGCGGCTGTTGGCGGATGCCTCGGGAGCCGAAATGGTGACCTTCTCGGCGGTGCTCTCGGGTGTCAAAGAGGCGCGGACGGTGATGGCCGAGGCGAGCCGGCGCCGCCGGATGGAAGGGCTGCGGACGGTACTTTTCGTCGATGAGATTCACCGGTTCAATCGCGCCCAGCAAGATGCCTTCCTCCCCTTTGTCGAGGTCGGTG
>Ga0316187_10005120_pt1 | contig 11334 bp, 8 predicted proteins | sample CroRivburrow1_MG_FD_204927 | JGI IMG/M metagenome (GOLD analysis project Ga0316187, IMG submission 204927) | Coastal sediment microbial communities from Maine, United States - Cross River worm burrow 1 | ecosystem: Environmental > Aquatic > Marine > Coastal > Sediment | place: USA: Maine...
CAGCCCGGAGAAACCTCCCAACTCTTGCAACGACCCAGACCATGAAAAGATCAGAGAGCGGAACAGTTCGACACCTTATTTCAACACTACTGGCTGGAGCGCTGATGCTACTGGTCGCCGGCTGCGCCGGCGGAACCAAATATGGCGCTGCCAACATCAACAGTACACCGGAAGGGGCTGAGATCGTCAACCTCAAGGACAACACCAACCTGGGCCGGACACCTGCGCAGGTGGTCTGGAGAGGAGAAGAATCGGAAAAGGTCACTGTCCAGCTGCAGAAGGACGGCTATCACTATGCCATCACCTCCTTCTGGGTAAACAGGCGGCACAAAACCGAAGCCGAAGCCCGGGCCCAGGCCATCGACGTGCACAGTGAGCTGGAAAAAGAGTAATTTAAAGCGACAACTAGAAAATACGGTAGCCCTATGAAAAAGCACCTCCTCATCCTGATATGGTTCACCGCAGCAGCGGTCCTGCTCAGTTCATGTGCCTCGAAGGAGGCGGTGAAAATAAAGATTCACACAGATCCGGAAGGCTCCCACATCGTCTACCGGGTCGCCGACGACTATCAAACCGAAGACGCGCCCTGGCTCTACCTCGGTGTCACCCCCTATCAGGGCATCACCCAGATGGACTCATCATCTTTTGGCAAAGCCGATACCATTACCTTCAAGGTCATGCGCCACGGCTATTTTGATCAGGTCCAAAAGTGGACTGGAGAGCAGTTCCAGGAGGAATATGAGAGGGAGGGTATGCTGTTCTGGGCCCCGCGCTTGGTCAAGTCGGATAAGTGATCAACCCCAGAATTGACTCTTACGTCCCGGCGGCGTCAGTTTCCTTCCTGCCGCCGGAGAGTTCCTCTTCGATATAGCGATTGATGTAGCGTTCGCCGTTGATCGTCCAGGCGATCACCCAGGCAACGGCCAGAACAATCAGTCCACCAACGACCAGCAAGGCTTTGGGCAGTAGCAGATAGGTCAACAGGCCTGCAGCAATGGCCGTGACTACCAATTTCAGCGCCCGTTTTTTCGTGTCTTTGATTATTGTCCGGGCACCTTCGACGGTGTCGATATTGTTACGGTTCAGGGAATCGCGTACCGTTTCGTAGCCGACCTGATGCCGCCGCTCCAGGCGCCCGAAAGGGTCATTGAGTTTCATTATCTAACCGTTCTTTAACTTAAAATAAAATCGATACCGGTCTGTATGCCGGGGTTTGCTTGACAACGCTTACAGGGTAAAGCGTGTATCGTGGCGGGTCAACTGCTCGGGACCATTTTCGGTGACCAGAAAGACATGCTCGATCCGTCCGCTGCACCCCGGCTCGTAGCATCCGGGTTCCAGCGTCACGACATCACCCCTCACAAGTTCCTCATTACTATGCGGAACGAAAAAAGGAGCTTCGGGATGACCGAGTCCAAGGCCGTGCCCGGCATGGTGGGTAAAGCCGTCCCCGAAGCCATGCTGTTCCATGCTGCCTTTCACCGCCCAATAGATGTCTGCGGCCCTGCTGCCCGGCCAGAGCTTCTCCTTTCCCTCATCCAGGGCTGCCTGCAGCGCCGTTTCCAGGCCAAGCTGCCGCCGATCGGGGGCCGCATCGACGATGATGGTCGACGTATAGTCGGCCCGATAGCCGCCCACTACCGGACTGAGGTCAAGAATTACCGTATCGCCCCGCTCTATGACCCGTCTGGTTGGACCGCCTGAAATCTCAAGGGTACGGGGGCCGCTGATGATGTCACCGATCAGCATGGCCGGAACACCGGCCGCCTCGGTCACTGCTCCGCAGATAAGATTAAACAGCTCGATCTCGCTGATCCCCGCCCGTATCTCCCGGCGGGCTGCCTGATGACCGGCCAGGGCCGCTTCTAGGACGGACCGGATACAGGCCAGTTCATCGGGGTACTTTGATCTTCGCTGCCTCGCTATCAGTGACGACACATCACCGCACTTCTCCGGACTCAAACCGGGAATCAGCGGAAATGAACCCGACTCGATGCCGATTCGGGCCGATCTGTACCTGGACCGGATAAGCTCACCAAGGATTCTGGCCCCCTGGGAGAAAATCTCCTGGTCCGGGTTCTTGATGCCGTCGTACCAGCCCCAGATTTCCATTGTATCGGTATAAGACTTCTCTGCCGCCGCTTCGGCAAAGTTGTGACAGAGCAGCGTGGTCTCCCCCTCGTTCACCTCGAGCAGCAAATAGGCCGGACCCCACTGCGCCAGGGAAGGAAACGGAGGTAGAAAGCCTGCGTAATAGTAAAGATTTCTCGGGTTGGAGATGATGATCAGATCACCGTCAAATAACTGGGCGAGACGGCTGCGCCGATCGGAACAGCCCTCGGGGGTCAGTGCTGGAATGGGCATGATTCGGTCACTGTTATGTGGTTGGCGAGTAGCTGCGATTTACAGTGCTGCCCCATCCTTTACTTCGCTTGGTCGATTTCGGCAAGCTCCAGCTGTATTTTAAGTGCACCGTCCTCGACGATAACGCTCACGTGGCCCGAAATTCCACTGACGTATACCGGGATGTTGCGCTCAGCAAACCAGCTCCTGATTCTGGTTCCCATCTTGCCCCGCCAAAATTTCCCGGGAGCCGACACCAGTCCGCAACGGGGGCCAACCTTTTCAAAAAATATTTCGGGCGCTATCGGCTCGATACCGTGGTGAGGTATTTTCAGCACATCGGCAGAGAGCTTATCGGAGCTGTCGGCCAGGTAGGAGCCGACAGCTTCGTTGAGATCTCCGGTGAATAGAAAACTGAAGTCGCCATGATGGAGCTTCATGATCAACGAGGTATCATTGATATCGGCCTTGTCCAACGCAGGGGTAGCCCCATCAAACGCATAAATGATTTCGAGGTGGCTCTGGTCGCCGAGTTGCTGACGCCAGCCTGTTCGAGCCCGAGTGAGTTCGATCCCCCGGGAGGATAATCTCTCCCGGATTCTCTGTACATCATCATAATCACAGCCCCACGGTACTTCACGCTCACACCGTTTCCGGTCGGGAAGATTGAAGTAGAGTTTTTTCAGCTCGATATTGTGGTCCAGCAACGCATCGAGCCCGCCGTAGTGATCAACATGGGCATGGCTGATGAAGACCAAATCGAGTGAGGTTATCGAGCGCTTCTCAAGAAACGGCAGCAGTGATTTTTCCGCCAGGTCCCGCGGTCCAGCATCGATAAGCAGGTTCATTCCGTTGGCAAGGCTGATGAGATGGGCATCTCCCTGCTGCAGCGGCTCGTTGACGTTTATCATCGTCCACTCCAGCCTGGACAAGGCGATAGCATCAGTTTTGGGTGCAGTCAACAGGTCACTAGGAATTTTCATTCGGGTTGTTTTGCTGAGATGTGGGTTACCCTGCAAGAGGGGAACGTTTGTCTAGCATTTTATTATAGTTTTAAAACGAAACGATAGATTTTTCCTTCAATCGAGGCGCGCGAAGAATTTTTCCTCAGGCATAGAAATATTCCGAGGAAAAAATTCTGAGCGCAACGAAGAGCGAGGGTAAAAGCGACGTTTCCGGATCGAAATTATACATAGTGAGATCAGTTCAAGGCGCCCGCCCAGGCAAGGTGTGAGTGAGGAGCCGGTGGAACAGCCTGGCAGCGCTGTGAGCAGGCACCGCAGCGAACAACGCAGCCTGGTGAGATGGATTGGACTGATGTCGCTAGGTATAGGTAATGAGAGGGCTGAAGGGAGTCAGCCCTCTCATAAGCTAGAAAACGGTTGATATGGCGATATCCCAGAGTTTTTCTAGCCGGCAGGAGTCTATATTCAAACAGGGAGTGGTCCATTTTCAGCTACTCACTCCCATGCTTGTTAAGGTTAACCAGCAGCAGTCTCTGCGACAGTCAGCGGACCCTGAACCGGGGCCGCCCGCCGAAACGGGCTGATCAGAAGAGAGATGATTCCCCATATGCAGCTGAGGCAAAGGGGAAGAACGATGAAAAGTATTACAGGAAGAAACCATAAGGTTACAATAAGTTGATCCAGTCCATTCATTTCGGTACCCCCTTTGATAAGTGTCGGCTAGTGTTGTGATTGCCAATTTGTCTTTGTTCACCGGTTGTTTGAAGAATGCTCGACTGAGCTGCCCCTTTCTTCTCTTGCTTCTCTCTATTGCCAGGAATATGCCAGATATGCCTGGCAATTAATCTGACCATTTAAAAATTAGATAACTATATGTTTTGGTTTAATATAATATTTAATCACGGGACCTCATCGCTAACACGTTGCGGATGAACCGCCATAACTATGTCAATCATGTGGACATCTCTTCACCAATGATGTAAATAACATTTACATTCCTTTATAGATCTTTTTGCTGCCCAACGGTTGACCAACTCTGGCGAGGGAGCGTCATGGCCGACGAATTCTATCTTACGGAACAAGAGCTAGCGCTGTTTGGTGATGTGTTCGCTTCCTTTCACCGCATCATGGATCTTGACGAGATGCTGGGAGTGATCTTCACCAAGATCAAACCGATCATCAATATCGAGGGCGCCTCAATTGCCCTGCATGACCCGACCACTAAGGAGTTCTGCTTTTACCGGACCATCGAGCAGGGAGGCGCTCAAAATAACCCCATTCCACCAGTAATGCGCTTCCCCGATGATCAGGGTATCGCCGGCTGGGTACGTGAGTCTGGTGAAACGGCGCTGATCAACGATATTGAAGGTGACGATCGGGTCCTGAACATCAATTTGGACAGTTCGGATTTTGTCACCCGCTCGATGATCTGCGTACCGCTGAAATCGAGAAAAGGGTTTCAGGGCGTTTTCTATGCTCTGAACAAAACAACCGGCGACTTCTCCGAAAAGGATCGTAAACTTGTTGAGATCCTCTCGGGGAGTATCGCCGTCAGCCTTGAAAATGCCTATTTATATGGTGAGTTGACCAATCATCTGGAGTCGCTCGAACGCCAGAAACAAACCCTGCTCTCCCAGATGAAGGCCAAAACCGGCTTCAAGGAAATCATCGGCTCGAGCCCCCCGATGCGCCGGTTGTTCGGGCTTATGCAGAAAGTAATCGACGTCCCGACCACCGTGCTGATCCAGGGAGAAACAGGTACCGGCAAGGAACTCATCGCCAAGGTCATCCATTACAACGGGCCCCTGAAGGATAAGCCGTTCATCGCCGAAAACTGCGCTGCATTGCCGGAAACCCTATTGGAGAGTGAGCTGTTCGGCCATGTCCGGGGCGCCTTTACCGGGGCCGTATCCGACAAGAAAGGGTTGTTCGAGCTGGCCGACGGCGGGACTATTTTTCTTGATGAAATCGGGGAAATTTCCCTGCCGATGCAGGTCAAGCTGCTGCGAGTACTGCAGGAAGGAGAGTTTCGCCCGGTGGGCGGCCACAAGACCGTCCGGGTCGATGTCCGACTGATCGCCTCGACCAACCGCAACCTGGCAGAGGAGAGCAGCAGAGGCGCTTTCCGAGAAGACCTTTACTACCGTATAAACGTCTTCCAGGTCACGCCTCCGCCACTGCGCGAACGCAAGGACGACATCCTCTCCCTGGCCAACCATTTCCTGGAAAAATTCAGCACCAGGTATCACAAGCCTTTGCCGCAGGTCACCCCGCAGACCCTGGATCTGCTGACGCGCTACGACTGGCCGGGCAATGTCCGTGAGCTGGAAAATGAAATGGAGCGGGCCATCACCATGGCTGCGGGTGGAGGTATTATTACACCGGAGTTGCTTTCCGACAAGCTGCGGCCGGCCGGGACCTCGTTTACAGGTACCGCAACGGTTACGGACGGCACCCTGAAGGAAGCGGTGCACAGGATCGAACGCCAGATGATCCAAGAAGCCCTGGCTGCCTCAGGCGGCAACCGCTCCCAGGCTGCCAAAGCATTGGGACTGTCACGGCAGGGTCTGCTCAATAAAATCAGCGCCTACGACATTACCTTCGATTGAGAGAGTCTCTACCAAAATGAAGCGGGCAACGGCGCCATTGTTTTTTAGTCTTCTCATCGCTCTGGCCGGCATTTTCCTGCTGGCCTCACCGATGGGAGTCCGCCTCGAGGAAGATCTGGGTTTGCCGCTGCTGTTCAAACTGCGCGGCGCAGTAGAGGCACCCGAAGGCATCCTGATCGTTAATGTCGACGAGGAGTCGGCCGATAGATTCGGCTACCCTGAGAACCCCTTCAAATGGGATCGCCGGGTGCATGCAGACCTCATCGACCGGCTGGTTGATTACGGGGCCGCCGTCATCGTTTTTGACGTCCATTTCGCCGACGCCAGGGAGAACGAGGAAGACCTCCGCCTGGCCGAGGCTATCCGCCGGGCCGGCAATGTTATTCTGGTCCAGCGGCTGCTGAGAAGAAAGGTAGACAGCGCCGCGGATCAAACCGGACCGGCCTACGACCTGGAAGTGCTGGTATCGCCGACAGAGGTTTTGGCCGAATCAGCTCTGGCCCTGGCGCCCTTTCCCCTGCCCAAGGTACCAGTCAGGGTCAACCAGGCCTGGACCTTCAAGAACTCCATGGGCTCCATCCCCACCCTGCCGGTGGTTGCCCTCCAGAGCGGTGCGCTGAAGCGCAATAAACGCTTTTTTACCTGCCTGGAACAAACCTTTCCGAAACATTTCGACGCAACTGCGCCAATGTCGCAACTAGCCGAGAACACAGGCCTGGTTGAGGCAATGCGGCAGATCAGACTGCAGCTTGGCCAAAGTCCATCCGTGCCCAGTGGCATCTCGCTGCTCTCTGAATCATGCAGCGTCATGTCCACCGCCGATATGCTGTTTCTGCAGGCCATGATCAAGGCCTATGGGGGCGACAGCCACGTCTATGTGAATTTCTACGGGCCGCCCTCGACCCTGCCCACCATACCGATGCATAGGGTCGTACTGGCGGACCCTGCCAATAAGTCCTCGCTGAAGGCTGCAATAAAGGACAAAGTGGTCTTTGTCGGCGCCGCCCGCACCTCCTGGTCCGAGCAGAAGGACGGCTTTCACACGGTCTTCACCAGGCCCGACGGGCTTGATCTCAGCGGGGTGGAAATAGCCGCCACCGTCTACGCCAACCTCAGGGACGACAGCTATCTGAAACCGTTGCCAGTGGCGCTCAGTGCGGCGGCGTTGCTGGTTGGTGCACTGGTCATCTGTTTGATCAGTTTCCCGCTGTCTCCGCTGCCGGCGGCGGTGGCACTGATTGTCTTTATCGCAGCCGGACTGACGGCAGCCCGCTTTGTCTTCGCCGATCAAAGTCTCTGGCTACCGGTCATAGTACCACTTGCAATCCTTCCAGCCGCCGGCTATCTGACGGCGCTGCTGTATAAATACCTTCGTTCACGGCGGGAACGAAAACACATGCAGAAGGCGCTGGAACTCTACCTGCCTGACAGCGTGGTCGAGGAGATATCAAAAGACCTCGATTTCGTCACCAGCGGTGACCGGATGATCTACGGTGCCTGTCTAATCAGCGATGCCGAAAATTACACGACGCTGTCGGAACGCCTCGTCCCCGAAGAGCTCAGCCGGGTGATGAAGGACTACTATGGACAACTTTTCGGCCAGGTGAAGGAACACGGCGGCACGGTGACCAATATGATCGGCGACTCGATGTTCGCCCTCTGGCCGTCCACCGAACCAAATCGGCAACTCAAGGCAAAGGCCTGTCAGGCAGCCCTGAGCATCCTGGAGGTTCTGCAGAACTTCAATGAAAGGAACCCGGAGCAGGCCCTGCCAACCCGGATCGGGCTGCACTCGGGTTACCTGCTGATGGGCCATATCGGCGCCGCGGGCCACTACGAGTACGCGCCGGTGGGCGACATCGTCAACACCTCCTCGCGAATCGAAGGGTTGAACAAAAAGCTCGGCACCCGGCTGCTGGCCTCGGAGGATACTATTGTGGAGGGAGAGGGCTTCAGCACCCGGCTGATGGGCACCTTCCTGCTCAGCGGCAAAAGTAATCCGATCACCATCTACCAGATAATGGCGGATGGCGTAATGTCAGGTGCTGGCGCACCTGTCTATACAGAGCTGTTCCCCACCGCGCTGGAGTTGTTCAAGTCACAACAATGGCAGCAAGCCGAGACTACCCTGGCCCGCTGCCTGGAACTGGAGCCTGACGACGGCCCGTCACACTTCTATCTCGAACTGTGCCGCGCCTACCAAAGCAAGCCGCCCGCAGCCGACTGGCAGGGGGTTGTCCCGGTGGGGAAGTGACCCTATTAATTCACTGTTAAAGGAAGCAGCCTTATAACGATTTAGCAGATATTGATCCACCCACGTCTTGTTTTCACCCAACATGGGTTACAGCAAGCAAGGCTCTCAATAACGATATCGTCTATGGTACATTCAGGAGTACCGGGAATTGGATCTTTTATAGGTCCATTATCATTTTTTTCCCTAACCTCCCACTGTTTTGTGGTTTGATCATAGACGATCCAAACGTTGATTTTATCTCCTCCTGGCCCGTGTCCTTGAATGTGAAGTTTTGCTTTAGGCATAATCAATCTCCTATAAAATTATTCTTCTTATTACCCAACATTTTGGATTTCAGATATTGGATAATCCTTATTAGCAGGACCTTCCTGCTACTTGAAATTCATTATCAATATCTTTACAGATTAACTGTCAGGGTAAGAAACACCCTCTGTTCCGGCAGAAATTTGGGATTCGCTGAATCGGTATCTATATAGTTGAACTCCTCATTGAACAGATTCTTGGCTACCAGGCTGACTATGCCGTACCGTTTCGGCAGCCGGTAGCTGATCGCCGCATCAACCTGCCAGAACTGATCGCTCTCCACCGCCTCCTCGGGAATATATTCCTCAAAGTCTCTCTTCTGATCTACGTAGTTGGCTAGTAACCGGGCACTCAATCCACAGGGGTGGAAAAAACTCACCTGGGGGACAAGTCGGTGATTGGTCACTCCAAAGATGCCAAAGATCGCGCCCACTTCTAAAACGTCATGTTCAAAATCCTCGTAAAAATACTCCAGACCGAGCGACAGCCATTCGGCCGGGGCCCAGTAGAGGTAGGCGGAAGCGATCTGCTCACGCCAGTCATCTTCTGTCGAAGATGTCGTGCCAGTCGTCTCATCAAGTTGAATAAAGGGTACGTCCAGATCCCGCTGCAGGAATTGGGCGCCACCAAACAACTTGTCCGAAAATTGCTGGTCTATGCCAATACCATAGTTCCATATGAGCGAAGCCGTCGCATCGTCAAAAAACTGGTTAAAGCCTGCCACATTGGTTGGTTCTATGGTCTGTGAGTTAACCAGGCTTCTTGACACGGTCTTAAAAACCGCTCCACGAATCAGCGTGCTCTCAGCAGGCTGCCAGAACAAGCCTAGTTTCGGATTTATTTCTTCTCTATCCTGGTCGGTGCTTTCTACCAGATCGCCGCTCAGACCGACGGTGGCTGTAAACTCGTAAGGAAGCTCAAACTGGCCATAGCCATAGATATTGCCGTGCTTACTCTGAAACTCTTCTTCAGCTTCAAAAGGAAACGGATCGGTGAAGACCACTTTATCATCACCATCCAGGTAAAAATAACCGGCTCCGCTTCTAAGGCTGAACTTTTCCGAGTTATAGAGATGCTGCAGTTCGCCGATGATTGCCCCGGCCTCAGTGAAAATTTCGATACCTTCCCAACCTGTAATATCAGAGTTACCGGAATCGAGAGCTACGGTGCCTACCAGGGTGGAATGGGGCCTGAAGTCGTGGCGAAAACCAGCACGAGCACTCTTCTCTTCAAATGACTGCCTAAGCGTGGGGCTATAATCATAGACAGCCGGATCGATGACCATGGTCAAATCCCCATACTCGTCCTCATCATAGCGTATTTCAAACATCCAACTTGTCTTTGGCGACACCATTCCCTGAGCATAGCCGTTGTAGATCTCGTAGCGCTGGTCGTTGTTTTCCCGGATGCCGTCGGTCTTGTAGTAATACTGGCCAATACTGTAGGAGAGTTTGTTGTAGACCGCGGAGTGAACCAGCTCGTCTCCGAGTGTTTCGTTGCTGCCGACCACGCCGCTGGCCTGCAGCGCGAAGCGGTTGCGCAGAAAGAGGGAGTTGTATTCATTCAGAGCCGCCTGCCCCGGCCCTGCACCCTGGAGTACGGCCAGGTCGCTTCTGCCAAGCTGTGGCTGGACCGGGTTGATATTGAGGGGCTGCAGGAGCTGGGACTGGAGCAGTTCGCTGACCCGGGCGATTTCGTGACGCGGCAGCACCCGGTAGCTGTCGGAAAGAAAGCGGTGAGCCGAAAAGTTGCCGGGTTGAGCGGCCACCGACTTCCAGCCCTCGGACAAGGCCAGCTGCTGAAAACCAAGATCCTGGTAGATGCGGCCCAAGCTGGCGCTGCGTGCAGCCAGATCGTCATCGAGCAGGAAGCGGGAACGGTAGACGGCCCTGTTGTCGTTCAGGGCTATCGACTGCTGAAGATCTTTGAGCGCTTCCACCGGTCGATTGTCGGTCTGCTTGCGGATCGCATCATAGAACCAGGGGGTCGGGTCGGCCGGGTCGAGCTCCTTGGCAATCTGGTATTGGCGGCCGGCCTGACTGTCGCGCCGCTCCTCGAAAAAGGCCTTGCCCAGGTAGCTCCTGATCATCGAATTCGAGGTGTCCAACGCCGCACCGATTTCGATTTCCGCTCTGCCCGCGGCCACCTGACCCCTGCGGATCTGGCTCAAACCCAACCCGAGTCGAGCCAACGGCATGGCTTGATCGAGTTCGACGGCCCGGGTGAAGGCGGCCTGAGCCTCATCGATCTCCACCCTGGTCAGATGGACGAATCCGTGTACAGCCTTAACCCTAGAGTTATCTGGGGTGATGCCAACGGCCCGATCGATGGTGGCCAGGGCCTGATCGAAGCGGCCGACCGCAAGCTGGAGTTCGGCCAGCCGGGCCAGGACCTCGACATTATTTGGGTTGGCTTCGGTGGTTTCCAGAAGAGTATTCAATGCCCCATCAATATCGAAAGTCGCCTGCTGGGCGTAGCTCAGAGCCAGACCGGCGGCGGCCGAATCGGGAGCAAGCTCGACTGCTTTTTGAGCCTGCGCGAGGGCCGACTCCTGCCTGTTCTGCACCACGTCGATAATGGCGAGCAGAGCCAATGCGTTACTGTTCTGGGGTTCGATTGACAGTGCTTTGTCCAGAAGCGACCGGGCTTCGGCCACCTGTCCGGTCTGCAGCGCACCTGAGGCCTGGCTGACCAGTTTGTCTGCTTCAGTCGCGGTGGCGCCGGCTGCGGATGCGAGGATAGTTGGATAGTAGAGGGTCCACTGCACCGCATCACGCGGATTGACCACGGCGCTGTACTGGGGCGCAGTTCCTTTGGCTGCGGTTACGGATTGACCGCTGCCAATATCGAGGCTGCCCTG
>Ga0316187_10005125_pt1 | contig 11329 bp, 10 predicted proteins | sample CroRivburrow1_MG_FD_204927 | JGI IMG/M metagenome (GOLD analysis project Ga0316187, IMG submission 204927) | Coastal sediment microbial communities from Maine, United States - Cross River worm burrow 1 | ecosystem: Environmental > Aquatic > Marine > Coastal > Sediment | place: USA: Maine...
GGGGAGCTGTTCAAACGCTTTTTTGACGAGGAAGGCAGGCCTCCCGAGGAACGTGATTCCGAGTCGCTCGGCTCCGGTTTCATCATCAGCGAAGATGGCTATGTGCTGTCCAACCATCACGTTGTGGAAGGCGCTGACGAAGTATTGGTGCGGCTCAGCGACCGACGGGTGCTGAAGGCCGAGGTGATCGGGTCCGACCCGCAAAGCGATATTGCGCTGCTCAAAGTGGACGCGAAAGATCTGCCCATCGTCCGCATCGGCAGTTCAAAAGCGCTGCAGGTGGGGGAGTGGGTGCTGGCCATTGGCTCGCCGTTTGGATTCGAGCAAAGCGCTACCGCGGGGATTGTCAGCGCCAAGGGCCGAAGCCTGCCCAGGGAAAATTACGTGCCATTCATCCAGACCGACGTGGCCATCAACCCAGGAAACTCGGGTGGGCCACTGTTTGACATGGAAGGTCGGGTGATCGGTATCAACTCACAGATTTACAGCAGAACCGGCGGCTACATGGGCCTGTCGTTTGCCATTCCCATAGAGATGGCGATGAACGTCGCCGATCAGCTGAAAACCGTCGGCCGGGTGAGCCGGGGGTGGCTGGGGGTGCTGATCCAGGAAATCGATCGGGATCTGGCCGAGTCTTTCGGCATGGAGAAACCGCATGGCGCTCTGGTAGCAAAGATTTTTCCAGGCAGCCCTGCGGGCGCCGGCGGCGTAAAAGTCGGGGACGTAATTGTTCAGTTCGCGGGTCAGCCGGTGAGCACCTCGTCCAGCCTGCCGCCCATCGTGGGCAGCACACAGGTGGGGGAGAGTGTGGATGTCGGGGTTTTGCGCGATGGCGAGCGCCTGACTCTGAAGGTGACCGTCGGCGAATTGCCCGACGATGCTATGGCCAGCGCTGTGCCGGTGGAGGAGACCAAGTCTTCGGCCCTTGGATTAACCGTGGAGGACCTGGACGACGAGGTCCGCACCACGCTGGACATCGACCACGGGGTCTGGGTAAGCCAGGTTGAGGATGGGACCCCGGCGGACCAAGCGGGTATCCGTCAGGGCGACGTGATCATGATGCTGGGCGGGAAACAGGTCAATGATGTGGCCGACTTCAACACGTTGATCGAAGAACTGCCTACCGGCAAGTCGGTACCTCTGCTGGTACAACGAGGACAGGGCCCGGTGTTTTTGGCACTCAAGGTCGCCGAATAGTCATCTTCAATCGGCAAAACCCCGCGATCCGGTGCCAGGATCGCGGGGTTTTGCTTTATGATGCGGCGTCCCTCTAGGACAGCAACCGGGCCAGCCCCCCAGGCGAGCGTACATGGAGCGCATCCGAAACTTCTCGATAATTGCCCACATCGATCACGGCAAATCGACTCTGGCTGATCGCTTTATCCAGACCTGCGGCGGCCTTACAGAACGTGAGATGGAAGAACAGGTGCTGGATTCCATGGACCTGGAGCGGGAACGCGGTATCACCATCAAGGCACAGAGTGTGTCTCTGGACTACCCCGCCCAGGACGGCGTCACCTATAAGCTTAATTTCATCGACACTCCAGGGCACGTTGATTTCTCATATGAGGTTTCACGCTCGCTCGCCGCCTGCGAGGGCGCTTTGCTGGTAGTGGATGCAGCCCAGGGGGTGGAGGCGCAAAGTGTGGCCAACTGCTACACGGCGATCGAGCAAGGCCTCGAGGTCGTCCCCGTTCTAAACAAAATCGATCTCCCCTCAGCCGAACCGGAGCGTGTGTGCCGCGAGATCGAGGAAATTATCGGGATCGACGCCAGCGACGCGTTGCGCGTGAGCGCGAAAACCGGTGAGGGTGTGGATGCGGTTCTGGAAGCGGTCATTCGGAAGATTCCCCCGCCGCAGGGCGCTCCGGACGGTGCCCCCAAAGCATTGATCATTGATTCCTGGTTCGACAGCTATGTCGGCGTCATTTCGCTGGTTCGTATCGTCGATGGCTCACTTCACCCGCGGCAAAAGATCAAAATTATGTCAACGGGACGGACCTTCTCCATCGAGAAGGTCGGGGTGTTCACCCCGAAACGCCAGCAGCGTGCTGCCCTGTCGGCTGGCGAGGTCGGATTCGTGATAGCGGGCATCAAGGAGATCGACGGAGCCCCGGTCGGCGATACCATCACCTCAGCGGATCATCCTGCCAGCGAGGCACTGCCTGGCTTTAAGCACGTGCAACCACGGGTCTTTGCGGGTTTGTTCCCGATCAGTTCCGACGATTACGAGGATCTGCGCGATGCGCTGCAAAAGCTGCGCCTCAACGATGCCTCGCTGTTTTATGAACCGGAGACATCTCAAGCGCTTGGTTTCGGATTTCGCTGCGGTTTTCTTGGCATGCTCCACATGGAGATCGTCCAGGAGAGATTGGAGCGAGAGTACAATCTTGACTTGATCAATACGGCCCCAACGGTCATTCACGAAGTGTTGACCACGGACGATCAGGTGATCATGGTCGACAATCCCGCAAACCTGCCACCATCCAATGAGTTGATCGAGATTCGCGAACCCATCATCGACGCTAACATCCTGGTGCCCCAGGATTATGTCGGTAACGTGATCAGCCTGTGCATCGAAAAGCGTGGCGTTCAGAAAAATATGCAGTACGTAGGCGGTCAGGTGCTGCTGAGCTTTGAGATGCCCATGAGCGAAGTGGTTTTGGATTTCTTCGACCGGCTCAAGTCGGTCAGTCGCGGCTTTGCTTCGTTCGACTACGAGCTGAAATGTTTTCGAAGTGCGCCACTGGTCAAGTTGGATGTCCTGATCAACGCTGAACGGGTCGACGCACTGTCGATCATTGTGCACCGGGATCAATCTGAGTTTCGGGGCCGGGATTTGGTTGGTCGCATGCGCGACTTGATTCCGCGGCAGATGTTCGAGGTGGCGATTCAAGCCGCTATCGGTGGCAAAGTCATTGCCCGATCGACGGTAAAGGCATTGCGTAAGAATGTGACGGCCAAATGCTACGGTGGCGATATCACGCGAAAGAAGAAGCTGTTGGAAAAGCAGAAAGCCGGCAAGAAGCGTATGAAGCAAGTCGGCAAAGTCGACATTCCACAGGAAGCGTTCCTGGCCGTTTTGCAGGTGGATAAGAAGTAGGGGATGGAAGTGCATTTCGATTTTGCAACCGCGCTGGTCATCGCAGCGGTACTGACGGGGGGCGTCTGGGCTCTGGATGCAGCTGTGCTGTCCGGGCGGCGAGGAGGCGTGACCGGTCCCAACGCACATCCCGTTCCCTGGTACGTTGAGTACTCACGATCGTTCTTTCCAGTCATTCTGATCGTACTGCTTTTACGCTCGTTCGTCGTGGAACCGTTCCGTATTCCATCGGGTTCCATGATGCCGACGCTGCAGAATGGCGATTTCATCCTGGTCAACAAGTTTGCATACGGACTGAGAGCGCCGGTGATCAATCAGAAATTCCTGGGGGACGGCAAACCGGAGCGGGGGGACGTGGTGGTGTTTCGCTACCCGGAGGACCCGTCCGTTGCCTACATAAAGCGGATCGTCGGGTTACCCGGTGATCGCCTGGCCTACCGGGACAAGGTGTTGTACGTAAATGGCGAGGCCGCGCGTCAGACTCCGGTGTCCGACGGTGAATGGGAGAGTCAGGGCCTGCTCACCCGGACCGAGCAATTGGGGGCCATGGAACACGACATTCTGGTCAGTGGGTACTCGCGTAATTGGACCTGGGAACATGTGGTCCCAGAGGACAGCTATTTCGTTCTGGGTGACAACCGGGACAACAGTCGCGACAGCCGATTTTGGGGTTTTCTGCCGGACGAAAACCTGATCGGCAAGGCATTTCTAATCTGGATGAACCTGGACTGTGTAACTGGGAACGGAAATTGCGGGCGAATCGGGGATCGTATCAGATGATTTCCGAGGGCAACAATGAACCTGAGATACCGGCAACGCGGCATGACCCTGATGGGCATGCTGGTGATCATGATTCTTGTCATATCCGGCGCGCTGGCCGCCATGCGCATCGTACCGTTATATATGAGCAATATGACCGTGCGGGGTTCGCTGGAGAGTCTGGTTTCCGACCCGGAGATGCGCGCCGCGTCGACTGTCGCCATACGGCGCAAGTTGCAGAGTCTGTTCGACGTCAACGATATACGTACCGTGGACAGCAAAGCGGTTACGATCAAGCGGGCGAAGGGTGGTCGCGAGGTTCGGCTCAACTATGAGGCCCGTGCGCCCATGGTCTCGAATCTCGAAGTGGTGGCCCGCTTCGACGAATCGGTGGTCCTACCCGAGCACTAAGAAGCCTCCTGTTTGTTCTGGACGAGGCAGATTGGAGGGTGAAATGCGCAGATTCAATGCGCAGATCGCTGGAAATCGTTGCTCTATTGCCAAAATCTGCAACGACGAAGCTGTGCATTTGAGCCTTCCGATACGCGTTCAGGAATAGATCAGAGGCTTCCCAATGGATAAGCCGACGGGCTTCGAATCACGTCTTGGCTACCAATTCAGGGATCGGACCTTGATGGAAGCGGCACTGACCCATCGCAGCGCCGCTTCTGTGCACAACGAGCGGCTTGAGTTCCTGGGGGACGCAGTACTCGGGCTGATTATCGCCACGGAACTGTATCGCCGCCTCCCGAACTGCAGCGAAGGCGAACTGAGCAGACTTCGAGCCAGCCTGGTGAACGGCAACATGCTGGGTGCGGTGGCCTTGGATCTGCAACTCGGCGATGCCATGGCCATGGGCTCGGGCGAGTTGAAGAGCGGCGGCTACCGTCGCAGTTCGATTCTCGCCGATGCCTTCGAAGCGGTGCTGGGCGCGGTATATCTGGACAGCGATCTCGACGCCTGCCGGGATGTTGTGCGTCATTGCTTCGGCGGCCGACTCGAAACACTGCCCGATCCAGAATCCTTGATCGACCCCAAAACGCGGCTTCAAGAGTGGCTGCAATCCAGGCAGATGCGGCTGCCCGAGTATCGCTTGTTGTCAGAGCAAGGGGAGCCGCACAAACGAATGTTCCGAGTGGCGTGTCGAGTATTGGACCTGTCGATCGAAGCCGAGGCCGAAGCCAGCAGCCGGCGCAAGGCACAACAGGCAGCCGCCAGCCGCGTTCTGGAGCAGATCGAGTCGTGACCCAAGAACAGACCCGCTGCGGGTACGTCGCCTTGCTCGGACGCCCCAATGTCGGCAAATCGAGTCTGTTGAATCGTCTGATCGGCCAAAAGATCAGTATCACCGCGGCCAAACCCCAGACCACCCGCCATTCCATCATGGGCATTTCCACTCGGGACGGGGCGCAGATTCTGTACATCGATACACCGGGAATGCACTTGCAGGGACGAAGCGCGTTGAATCGCTACCTGAATCGCACCGCCGGTGGCGTTTTAAGCTACGTCGACGTGATTGTGCTGGTGGTCGAAGCCTTGAGATGGGGCGCGGAAGATGAGGACATCCTGCGCCGACTCGAATCCGCAGGGAAACCGATGATCGTGGCTGTCAACAAAGTGGATCGGCTCAAGGACAAGCGGCCGCTGTTACCGTACCTGCAACAGGTTTCGGGAAAGGCCACATTTCTCGATATGATTCCCGTTTCGGCCCGCTCCGGTGAAAATCTCCAGCCGTTGGAGCAGACATTGGCCAGTGCCCTACCGAGCGCACCCTTTGCCTATCCGGACGACCAGGTGACCGATGTCTCGGTGCGCTTCCTGGCCGCAGAACTGATCCGAGAGCAACTCACACGCCTTCTGCAGGATGAGTTACCGTATTCCCTCACCGTCGACATCGAACAGTTCGACGACTCAGGCAACGTCGTGCGGATCGGTGCCATCATCTGGGTCGAGCGAACCGGTCAAAAAGGCATCGTGATCGGTCAGAAGGGTCGAATGCTCAAACAGGTCGGGATGCAAGCCCGGGAGGCCATTGAGCGCATGCTGGACAGACCGGTCCACCTGGAGACATGGGTCAAGGTCCGGTCCGGTTGGTCCGATGACGAGCGTGCGCTGCAAAGTCTTGGGTACCGCACCCCGGATTGATCTCATCGACCCCTGAAGTGCCGATGCCGGAGCAGTTGCAGGATGAGCACCGTCCTTGAGCCCAGTTTCGTACTGCACAGACGCAGCTACCGGAACACCAGTGCCTTGGTCGAACTGCTGACCCTGAATCACGGCCGTGTGGGCTTGGTCGCGCGGGGTGTTCTGGGCGCGAAATCGCCCAGGGCCGGGCAGTTGCAACCGTTCCGCCCGCTGCTCTGTGCCTGGACCGGTCGCGGTGAACTCGGCACTTTGACCACCGTAGAAGACGGCGGGCCTGGACCCAGGCCTGCTGCCGGCCAGGCATTAATCGCCGGTTTCTACCTCAATGAGTTGTGCATGCTGCTACTGCATCGGGACGCGCCGGTATCACGAGTGTTCCAGGCTTACGGAGACTGTGTCGGCCAACTGATCTCCGACGCCAACTTCGAACAATCCCTGCGCCGCTTTGAATGGGTGCTGCTGCAGGAACTGGGGGTCGCGGTGCCCCTGACTTTCGATCTTGAAGATGCCGCCATAAATCCCGATGCCAGCTATACATTGGTGGCGGAACAGGGATTCAAACGAGTCGAAGCTCATACTCAAACGGCATTGATACGCGGCCACAGCTTGCTCCGTTTCGAGGCCGGTGATGCCGACCTTAGTGCGATCCGCGAAATGAGGTGGGTGACGCGTGCGTGCATAGACGCGCTGCTCAACGGCCGCCCGTTGCGGTCCCGCGAACTGGCGCGGCAGCAGACACGTGCTGGTGTTTCACGAGCATGAAGCCCCGCGCCGGATCACAGACCGAAGCCTGGACGCGGGCCTGAGTCGGAGCTACAGTCCGCGCTTACTCTATGCCGGTGCTCACACTGTAATGAATTCGTCGAATGATCTGTTTCTGGGGGTCAACATCGACCATGTGGCAACCCTGCGCCAGGCCCGTGGGGGACGCTATCCGGATCCGATTCAGGCCGCGTTGGAGGCAGAGCAAGCCGGGGCCGATGCCATCACCGTTCATCTGCGCGAAGATCGGCGCCACATCCTGGACCGGGACGTGGAGTTGCTGAGCCAGGTGTTGCAGACGCGGATGAACTTCGAAATGGCCGTAACCGGTGAAATGCTCGCCATTGCCGAACGAATCCGACCTGCCGACTGTTGCCTGGTGCCGGAGAACCGGGCCGAACTGACCACTGAAGGGGGGCTCGATGTCGCTGGCGAGCCTGACAGGATCGCAGATGCCTGTCGGCGACTCAGCGCTCACGGCATAGCGATCTCACTGTTCATCGATCCAGAGGCAAAGCAACTGGAATCGGCCGCTCGATGCGGCGCGGGGAAGGTGGAAATCCACACCGGCCGATACGCCGATGCCAAGGGCATACTGGAATCAAGACAGGAACTGGCGCGGATCCAGGAGGCGGCGCGAATTGGTCTGGAGTTGGGCCTGCAGATCAACGCCGGCCACGGACTCAACTACCACAACGTCGCGCCGGTCGCCACCATACCCGAACTGACCGAATTGAACATCGGTCACGCGATCGTAGGGCGCGCCCTGTTCTGTGGCCTGGGGATGGCCGTGCGTGACATGAAACAGGCCATGATGCGCGCCCGAAATACCTGAAGGCGCCTACCGCAGCTTGCTTCAAACAGATCGCAACGAGTCTGCGAAATCGATCAACCGGTGGGACCCATGAACTCGATCAATCCGTCGATGGCAGTCTGAAGGGTTTCATGGAGTGCGCTAATGTGCGCCAGATCGCCTTGCAGAATAGCCGCTTCCAAAGCCGCTGACGCCTGTTTGATTGCGGGCGTTCCGCAGCAGCTCGCCGAACCGTGTACCCGATGAGCCACTTGGCGAAGGGCTTGATGGTCAGCATCCAGAAACGCGACCGACATCGCAGATTTCTGGGAGGGCAGTTCCGCCAGCATCATGCCGATGAGCTCATCGGCAATGGCGGGATTGCCTCCAACCTGATGCAGCGCCAGGGCGCGATCGTAAGCGATCTGACCTGCGGGTTCTGGATCACGGGTTTCCATACGCATTGACCTCCTTGCCTACCCAGGTTTGTATCATCCCGCTGAGCGCAGTTTGGGTGATGGGTTTGGATAAATAGTCATCCATGCCGGATTGCATGAAGCGATCCCGCTCGGACTGCAAGGCATCAGCCGTCAAAGCGACGATCGGAGTCTTGGCATTACATCCGGTCGCCGAGCTGCGGATCCGCCGGGTGGCCTCAATGCCATCCAGTCTTGGCATGTGCACATCCATCAGAATGAGTCCGTAGCGCCTGTGTTCGCAGGCATCCCATGCTTGCTGCCCATCTTCCACTTCGTCCACCGCGATGCCCATCTGCTGCAAGAACAGACAGGCCAGTCTTCGGTTAACCGGGTTGTCGTCGGCCAGCAGTATAGGCCGGGCATCAGCGCCCTCAGCAACGGGTAATCCGGTGGCCACGAATCCGGGAGGTTGGCGATTGGCTGAAGCTGGAATCAATGCCTCTGACGGTGTCTGCCCGGATGGGGGCGCAGGCAGTGGGGTCGGGTTCACATTCTGCGCGCTCAGCCGATGGATCAACGTGCTTCCCCTGGGCGGCTTGTCGATCCGAACCAGACTCGCTAGTTCCCCAGTCCAGGGCGCTACGTCTCCGTGACCACCGCATGGGCCCAATATTGTGAGATGAATCGGCACACGCGGGGCCAACCGGTTCAATGCCGATCGAATCGGCGCCAGAATGGCTGCCGGCAGCGCCCCGTCGAGGATCACATAGCGCGGCTGATCCAGCGGGTCCACAAGCTCCAGCGCTCGCGTGCATTCCTCGACCGTCTCAATGTGGATCACCCCCCCGCCGGCGGGCTGGATCGCATGTTCAACAGCGCGATGCAGACCCGAATCGTGGCTGATCAAACAAATCCAACGGCCACTGAGGTCCGGTATTTCGGCGGATCTATCATTTGCTTCGCCCATGGCCGCAGGCGGGCCCGGTATTGATACCGTGAAACAGGCGCCGCCGCCGGGCTCGCTTTCCAGATCGATACGCCCACCCATGAGTTCGGCGAGACGCCTGGATATGGCCAGACCCAGGCCGGTGCCGGGCTGTTGTCGGGTACTGGATCCATCAACCTGCTCGAACGGCCGGAACAGACGAACTTGATCCTTGGGACTGATGCCTATGCCAGTGTCTCGCACCCGCATCACCAGCATCTGTTCACCTTCCCCCACGCACGCATAGCCGGCGTGCAACTCGACTCCACCATGATCGGTGAACTTGATGGCGTTGCTGATCAGGTTTGCCAGGATTTGCATGATGCGGGCGCGGTCCCCCTGCAGGCGCGGGGGCACCTCAGGTTCCACGTCCACCACAAGATTGAGTCCCTTTTTGTGGGCGTTGGCCGAAAACAGCACAGCCACGTCCTCTAGCGCGGCCCTGGGATCGAAGATGGCAAGACTGAGCTCGAGGCGCCCAGCCTCAATTTTGGACAGATCGAGGATATCGTCAACCAGTTCCAGCAACTGCTCCGCCGAGCTTCGAACGGTACTCAGATAGGCTTTTTGGGCATCATCCAAGGTGGTCTTTTCCAACAGCTCGACAAAACCCAGGACACCGTTCATGGGTGTCCGAATCTCATGGCTGATATTGGCCAGAAATTCAGACTTGACCCGACTCGATTCCAGTGCGCGGCGTCTGGCGATATCCAACTCCGCGTTCTTGACCTCAAGTTCCTCCATGGTCTCGCGCACTTCCGCCGTGGTCTGCTCCACCTGTTGCTGCAGAAAACGGTGTGACTCACGCAGGCTTTTCGCCATGGCCGCAACGCCGCGGGCGAGGCTCCCCAATTCGCCCTCGACCCGCACATCAGGCCGGGCTTCCAAATTGCCGCGGCGCAGTTCCTGCACCGCCGTTTCCAAACGCAAAACGGGTTGGATGACGCTTCGGCCGATGATCAGGCCCAATCCGGCTGCCAACACCAGGCACAGAAGGGTCAGCGCCAGACTGGTCAGTATGACCTCGGTCTGGCGGGCATGGGTGGAGCTGCGGGACAGATCCACGCTCAGATGCCCTATCACCTCCGGCGTTATGCCGTCACCGCGTGCCATGACCCCAGACTGTGACTCGCCGGCGCCCGGGCCTGCAGGCAGCAGATCGAGAAAAATCACCCCCTGAACTCTGAGCGTGTTGTCCCCAGGGACGGGCGTTGCCACCAGTTCAACGTCTTGGCTATTGGTGTTCTCCGAGCGCACGTCGACCAGCGGCCTGCGCTCGGTATCGTAGATCCGAATCCGCACCACATCCGGTGCCTCGGCAGCGGACCGGGCCAGCCGGGTGAGTTCGTCACGATTGGACGACAGGACGCCGTGTTGACTGGCCGGAGCAAGCTGGGCCACGATCGCCTGCCCTCGGTTGACCAGTGATTGCTCCAAATCCTGCACTCGAGTGTTGGTCAAATACGTTACCAACACCAGCGCCAGCATCGCGGCCGGCGCCAGAGCGACCAGCAAAACGCGATTTCGGATGCCTCTGAACATCATGCGGTCACCTGGTGTCCCGTCCCGTAAGTTCGTAGCGTTTCAGAGCGCCCCGGTTGCGCCAATGCAAGGCGCAGTAACGAAGGGTGTAGCAAGGCTCTGCCGAGCAGCTGCAACGCAGCAGTGGCGGATCTGGGGCGTTCCCGACGGTCAAGGCGATAAGTGCCCATCCTCGGTGTTAAGCGCGCTTGAATGGGCGCAGGCCAGTTCTGCGCCCGCCCCCGCCTAGCGCCTGGGCGCTTCTCGCCTTGCGGAGATGCAATGCACTCATGGGACGGGACACTAGATTCCCAGCGCGTGGCGAAACACAAAGACAGACGAGGCCATCGCGAACCGCCTCCAGGAAAACCCGTGGCCGTTAGCGCGGATCGTGTTTCAGTCAACGAGTGCACACATGCCAGGCGCCCAGCGCCGCGTCGCTGGCTGGGCACTGCTTTGAACCCGACGAGAGACGATTCAGCCAAAGCGTGCGTAGCCAAATCCAAGCCCAAAGTCATGGCCACAATCTCACTTGCGCCGAGTGGTGCATGGCAGACTCCCGAAATCCCTGAGGGTCCACTCTGCGTTGACTGCCCTTGCCGCTCCCCTCATCCGGGGCGGTAAATCCCTTGCGACATACCCCGGAATAATACCAGAATTGCAGTCCGAGGCTGGGCAAGCAGCCACCGTTGTTGGGCCAGCCTGAGATCGATTGAGGCGATATGATTCGGGCATGCGCAAACCGGGGCACGACTGGATGAGGGGCTACGATGCTGATGCCACACCTGCCCCATGGTAAAACCGGACATACCCACAACCCGCTGAAGAAAAAAAGTTTTTTT
>Ga0316187_10005127_pt1 | contig 11328 bp, 12 predicted proteins | sample CroRivburrow1_MG_FD_204927 | JGI IMG/M metagenome (GOLD analysis project Ga0316187, IMG submission 204927) | Coastal sediment microbial communities from Maine, United States - Cross River worm burrow 1 | ecosystem: Environmental > Aquatic > Marine > Coastal > Sediment | place: USA: Maine...
CATAGAAAAAACTATAGAGCCCCAACATGCGACGCAGACGCCTCAACTCTTTCCAGCCACTGAACCGGATCAGAGGGGTGACAGCCAGGGTAATGAGTAGGAAACGCAGCCCCCAAAGTCCAGTTTGATGGGTGATGGTCTCTACTGGGTTGGCCCCCAACTCATCTCTAAAGCCACCCCATACTAGCAATCCAAAGGGGATCAGGGAGACGAAAAAAAGCAAAGGCTTAGCTCTGATAATCAACTGAACACGGCTCATGGCAGATTGTCTTCGATGATTGAGCTGGGTATCCAGCCACCTGCTGCTTGCAGAGGGGCTTGTGAACCAGCCCTGCTGACCCAGGCAGCCACACCATAGCGTTTTGCTTCTGTATGGATGAGTGAGGGTAGGGTGGTGTGCCAGGAACCGCTGTTTGAAGCAGCTGTTTTGTAGCCTACTACGGCGAAGTCCTGATGCAGATAGCGGCCACTGTTCTCACCAGAGGTCACCTGGGAACGGTGATCAAAAGCCAGAACTGCCAGATTGAGGATGTACGCTTCGTTGTGCTGTGTGATACCAGCATACTGTGCTGTAACTGTGGAGCCACCCAGCGCCAGTTCCAATTGTGCTGCAGGGTGTCGCTTAAATGGTGGGTCTTGCAGTCTGAACCAGCCTCTCCACTCCAGGCCATTGACGACAATGCCCGGTGTGTAGACGGATCTGACCCCCCCTTCGCGCTGATAACGGCGTTGGCGTTGGCTGTGCAGTGGGCTGCTGAATGTATCCTTCCAACCCAGTGAGTCCCAGTAGTCGACATGAAAAGCGACGGGAATAATCTCATGCCAAAGTCGCTGATCAGATTTAAAGCCACCCAGCCATGCCTCGGCAGGAGGGCAGCTGCTGCATCCCTCTGAGGTGAATAGTTCAATCAGAGTGACCCGCTTCTCTCCGCTGCTGAAATGAAGTGTTTCGCCATAGGCATTGCCTATGCTGAAGAGCACCATTAAAACAGTCACGTAACTGAGCTGAGGTTTTTTCATCATCAATACTCTTTGCTCAGATCCATGCCACGGTAGAGGTGAGCGACCTGCTCGGCATAGCCATTGAAGGGCAGGGTCTTACGTTTGGTCCAGTCACCGATGCGCCGCTCCTTTTTCTGGCTCCAGCGAGGGTGATTGACCTCGGGATTAACGTTGGCATAGAAGCCATACTCCCTCCAGCTCGCCTCATTCCAGCTGGTGTACGGCTGTTCTTCCTGGAAGCGGATGCTGACAATGGATTTGATTCCCTTAAAGCCGTACTTCCAAGGTACAACCAGCCGCAGGGGGGCTCCATTCTGGTTAGGTAGTTTCCTGCCATACATTCCCACTGCGAGGATGGTGAGGGGGTGCATGGCCTCGTCAATACGCAAGCCTTCCCGATAGGGCCAATTCAGTACGGGCTGCCGTTGGCCTGGCATACGATCTGGATCATGCAGGGTAGTGAACTCCACATACTTGGCCTTGGCATTGGGCTCAAAGCGCTTCAACAGATCGCCAAGTGGGAATCCTACCCAGGGAATCACCATGGACCAGGCCTCCACACAGCGCATGCGATAGATGCGCTCCTCCAGAGTATGCGGTTGAATAATGTCCTCAAGGTTGTAGCGGCCCGGTTTGCCGCACTCACCCTCTATCGTGACAGACCATGGGTGGGTCTTGAAACCGATGGCCTTTCTGGCTGGCTCGTCTTTATCAGTTCCAAACTCATAGAAGTTGTTATAGCTGCTGGCATCATCATAATCGGTCATCTCTTCATCTGTGCTGGAAGGGCTACGCGACAAACCACTATAGCGACTGGCGTGAGAAGAAGAGGGCAGCCAGAGCGCGGGTGTTGCCAAAGCCAACCCAGCAAGACCAGCCTGGCGTAAAAACTCCCGACGTTGTGCATAGAGCCCTTCAGTGGTGATCTCTGATGGGCGTATATCATCCGGTCTTTTGATTAGCATGGCGGGCTTACTCTCGTTAACTGGTTTGTTATTAGAGAGTTTGGACTATGTGGCTCACGGTGGGGTCACAGAAAGTTCACAAATTTATAACAAGATCAAACTGAGCTATTGTTCCTGATTTTTTTGACTTTTATCTGCTTAATAACATGCATTACCACAGTTTTTGAAATCAATGCAGTGGGAAAAAGGTTGCCAGGTAATCTGCATGGCTCAAATTTAAAGATTAGCTCTTAGCAGCCGAATAACCTGTGACAATAAAAGGATTATTGGATCACGATGTCAATCAAGCTGCTTATACGTCTTGGATTTGGGCTTATTACGGTCATTCTTTTGGCAGTTGTGTTCTTTGGTGTTCAATTACCACTGAAGCAGAAGAGCACCTTCTGGTGATGAACCGTTTTCATCTGAGCACTGTACAGCGCGTCAGTGCCGTTAGGCGCAATCTGTCTGAGGCAACCCTCTTATTCAATATTTTGTCACGCCAGGAAAAGTTTGATGATGTTTTATTGAATAAACTAACGACGCTTCTTGAGCGTACTATCCAAAACATCAAATTAGAGTCGGCTTCTAAAATCACCGCACAGCTTGCCAGTAGTGTAAAAAGATTGCAGCTCGTCATAAGTGAGTATATTGCTCAAGCCAAGGTGCAGGGCAATTCAGAGCAGCAAATAAAGCAGCGCCAGGCAGCTACAGAGCTGACATTTATTCGTCAACAGTTGGACGGACTGGTATTTGCCAAAGATGATATGGCAGCATCTAGCCATGTAGATAACACTCAAAATATCAATATGGCTTATACGCTGGTTATCGAAATAGAATCACGCCTTATTCAATATGCTGAGCATCTCTTTATCACACCAGATAAACTTATCGAACCGATAGATAATGCACGGAAAGCATTGGAAGTTATACTCTCAGATTTTGACCAGGAAAAAAAGATTGGAAAGAGAGAAGACGTTGCTGAATATATGAATCTTCAAAAAAGTGTGGAAGATTCTTTGCATAATTTACAACAGCTTCGAACAGTGTATTTCCAATTCCTGGAAGAGTGGGAGATTATGGATCCTTCAGCCTCCTATATGCTTGAGATCCAAAAAACTGTAAGCAGAGTCGAGAATCGTATAGCGCAAAATATTGAAGTGCTTATTCAGGATGTTACTGATCATATATTCAGTGAAGAGAAAGAGATAATAGATGAGGCAAAAGCTGATCGTCAGCTATTTCTTACCCTAGGTGCTATCGCCTGCATTCTCACGGCGTTTGGTCTATGGATAATATCTTATTTACTTTCTCATCCCTTTAAGACTTTGTTAAAGGGAACACAAGTCATTGCAGATGGAAACTATGGTCATCGTGTGGAGGTCCCGCCGCAAAATGAATTTAAAAAATTGGCGCAGGATTTTAATCTTATGGCAGAAGCCCTGGAGAAAAAACAGCAAGAGATTCAGATACATTTAAACTCATTAACCCAGGTAAACCAACAGCTGGAAAGTGCAAATAAAGAGCTGGAACAGCAAGTAGGTATAAGAACAAGTGAGCTGCAGGTGGCAATGGAAAAAGCTCAACACGCTAATCAGGCCAAGTCTGAATTTCTAGCCCGCATGAGTCATGAACTGCGCACGCCTCTAAATGCAATTCTTGGTTTTGGACAGATGCTGCAGCTCAATGATGAGCATCTCCGTGAGGACCAGCGAGAGAGCATAAAGTATATTCTTGCAGGAGGCAGGCATCTGTTATCCCTCATCAATGAGGTATTGGATATTGCAAAGATGGATGCAGGTGAAATGGAATTGTCCATCAAGACAGTCTCACTGGTGGATATATTGGACAATGCCTTGGTATTGATAACACCCCTGGCGACTGAAAAGGGCGTGGTAATTCAGAATAGATCAACCAATGTGCCCTGGGTTTGCGCTGATGCCATTCGCTTGAAGCAAGTGCTGATCAACCTATTAAGCAATGCAGTCAAATACAATCGTAAAGATGGGACAATTACTGTTAGCATCTTCACCGCAGAGGAGGATCGGGTGCGTGTTAGTATTACCGATACTGGTGTTGGTATAAAAAGTGAGCACCAGGCCAAGGTGTTTGAGCCCTTCCAGCGTGTAGAGGTTAGAGGGTCAAATATTGAAGGCACTGGTATTGGTCTAACCATCACTAAACAATTAATAGAGACTATGGATGGTGAGGTTGGTTTTGAAAGCGTCTACGGTCAGGGTAGTACTTTCTGGTTTGAGCTGCCTCAAGCGCATAGGATTGAGGTTCTGATGGAGAGTAGTAGTTCAATTCAAACAGGAGGGTTGACTGAAATAATTGCTGGTAGAAAAATCCTCTATGTAGAAGATAATCTAACCAATCTTCGGTTGATACAACAGATTTTGCTGCAAACATCTGATTGTAAACTCTTGTCAGCAGTTGATGCTGAACAAGGCATAATAATAGCTAATAAACATCAACCTGATCTGATTCTCATGGATATCAGATTGCCGGGAATGGATGGTTTTGAAGCGCTGGAAGTTTTACGTAATGATGATAGAACGGCCACAATTCCGGTGGTTGCAGTAAGCGCCCATGCGATGCAGGAACAGATAGATAAAGCTCTACAAGCCGGTTTTTCCGGTTATCTGATAAAGCCGATACAAGTTGAAGAGCTGATGAATGCAATTTGCACTATTCTGTCAGACCATATGGACACAGTGGGTATGTCTGAGACTAATAATCCTTAACGATTAGCTCAGACTTTGAGTGGGTGTACTGGTAGATTTAAAAGCTTCTGTTCCATACCTGCAATAGTTTAGAGAGCATCTTATGCTTGATTTTAATACCCAAATTACTGAGGTGATGGAACAAGCTGCTATCTCCGGTTTGTGCCGTGATGGGCAGTTGGAGATTGCGCTGCAGAAAGCCCGTGAATTAAGGCCTAATCTTAGTGATGCTAAGTTGTTTGAGCTGGTTGAAAGGTTGTATGAACTCTCTAGGCCTAGAGCTTAACTTCATTATTTGGCTTTTCTTTATTACTGTAAATAGATATAGAGTAATGTAAGTATGCTGACTCTCTAGCTGCGCCATATGGGTAACGTGAAGGAAAAGGTGCTGCCTTCTCCCTGTTGACTATCCACACTGATTTGGCCACCCTGCAATTCCACTATGTGCTTAGCGATAGCCAGCCCCAATCCGGCATGCCCAGTACTGTTGCCTTGGGTTTTGGCACGGTAGAAGGATTCAAACAGATGGGGCAGGTCGGTTGAATCAATACCGCTGCCGCTGTCAATAATTGTGACTGAAATGCTCTCCTTGTTGTCTCTTAGTGACAGGCTGACTGTGCCACCTGCCGGGGTATGGTGCAGGGCGTTTTGGATCAGGTTTTCCAATACCCGTTCAGTCAATGCAACATCAGCCCAGACGAAGGGCATCTCTTCAGCTGGTTCCATCTCCAGGCGTATCTGTTCCTGCTGTGCGCGGAGTTGGAACTTCTGTACCACATCCTGGGCCAATTCAGCCGGGGCAAAGGGCTCACACTCAGGTTTGGTCTCCCGGGCATCCAGCTTTGCCAGCTCGAACAGTTCGCCCACGCGGCGTGTAAGGCGCTCGCTCTGGCGTAGAGCGATGTCCAGGTAGTCACTCCGCTCCTCCTTACTCAGCTCGTGCTCTTTGAGCTTAAGCGACTCCAGGTAACCACGCAGTGCGGCAAGCGGTGTACGCAGATCGTGTGAGACCTGGGCTACCAGCTCCCGGCGTAGGCTGTCCTGCTGTTTCAGCTGCTCCAACTGAGCCGTTATTCGATCAGCCATCTGATCAAAGGTATCAGCCAGCCTGTCCACCTCGTCACCTTTGGCTCCTTCGTGGGTGGATGCGCTGGTATGGGCGGTGAAATTGCTTGCCTGGAATTGTTCAATATGGGTTGTCAGTCGGTGCAGGCGCCGGGTGAGGATAAAAAAGAGCGATAAACCAACTATCAAGGCGATGCCCAGGCTGCCGAGTACCGCCCAACCACTGAGGCGTAGAAAATGGCTCTCTTCGATCATGCGATCTACCGAATCGAACTCCTCACCGCGTAGAACCACATAGAGGTAGCCCTCAGGGTTTTGGTCAGTGGGCACTGGAGTGACGGAGAAGGCCTTGAGCCGGTCGTGACTGCGGGGATCATCGCCCAATAGGGGGTAGTTCCCTTCGCCGCTGAGGAAGCTGTGGATAGGTTCCAGTGCGACATGGTTGCGCTTCACCTTGCCGGGATCTGCCGAGTAGGCAAGGATCTGACCCTGCATATCCAATAGATAGATTTCAATGCTGGGGTTGATCACCATGTAGTGGTGAAAGGTCTCTTTCAGTGCCTCCTGATTGAGTCGCCCTTCTTCCACCAGGTTGCGGTCCATCACCAGGTTGCGTGCCAGATTGCTGTTGAACTGCTGATTTACCTGTTGCAGATAGCTTCTTGTGGCGGAAGTGCTGAGTAGGGCATAAAGCAGGCCAACTGTGATCAGCAACACCACCAGTACCAGTGCAAGCTTGGCGTAGAGTGTGCGCAACATGATTCAGGTCTGCTCCTCTGTAAACTTATAACCCACGCCCCACACGGTGAGAATATAGTGTGGTTTGGCGGGGTCCTCTTCTATCTTGGCGCGCAGGCGGTTGATATGTGAGTTTACGGTGTGCTCATAGCCTTCATGGTGGTAGTCCCAGACCTGCTCCAGCAGTTGCAGTCGACTATAGACCCGGCCGGGGTGAGAGGCGAAATGGATCAGTAGATCAAACTCCTTGGCAGTCAGAGAGATCTCTTTGCCGCTGATTTTGATGCGACGTTTATCCGGGTCAATATGGAGCTGACCACAAACCAAAGGCTTGCTTTGTTGCACAGGTGTATCTGGTTGTTGTCCCAGAGCCTCCACCCGGCGAAACAGTGCCTTAACGCGGGCCTGCAGCTCTGGGATGCTGAAGGGTTTGGTGAGGTAGTCATCTGCTCCGATCTCCAATCCCAGCACCCGGTCCAGCTCACTGGCCTTGGCGGTCAGCATTAAGATAGGGACATAATCGCTGCCAGCACGCAGTTTCTGGCAAACAGCAAGGCCGTCCATGCCGGGTAGCATGAGATCCAGTACCACCAGGTCATAGTCACCTTGCTGAAACTGCTGGAGACCTGTCTCTCCATCAGTGGAGATATCGGATTCGCACTGGATATCCCGCAGATGCATCTGCACCAACCGGGCGATATCGGGATTATCTTCAATGATCAGGGCTTTATGCATCATCTCACCGTAGGTAGAGGGATGGGGTCTCAGCTTAATTGATAAAGTAGAGACAAGACCACCCTCTATTTCAAGAGGATGGTCTGTTCCGATACTACATGTCTTTTTTAACCATTGGTTTTTCCATCATCCCTTTGCTGGATTCCATTGAAGGTTTTTCCATTGCTTCATTCATGGTTTTCTCCTTGGATTCCATCTCATGCTCTTTCATCTCCTTTTTCATAGCATCTTCCTTCATCATCTCCATTGAACCCTTAGCTGGCTCCATTTTCTGCTCCATGGTCCCAGACATGGAAGAGTCCATGGTATCAGATTTCATGCCATCGGCATTGCAGATGCTGATGCCAAGCATGCTTATCAGTATTGCAGAGAGTAGCATTCGTGTTGAATATTTGGTCATTGTAGTGTCCTCTATTTGATGGTTACGACAAGCCGTGCAACAGGGTTTGTCCAGCGATGGACGCGGCTATCCAGGTCGCTGATGCCCCCAACTGGATCGGTGTCACCTAAAATGCCACGATGGATATGGACTGTGGCATTGTGATCTGCTCCGGCTGCACCTGTGGCGCCGCTACCGCCATTGCCACCTGGGTCTGCTGGAATGCCTGCGGCACCTGGGGCACCGCCGCCATTGATGATCTCGTCATTGGCTTCAGTACCGGCATCGTAGCCATTCAGATAAAAGGTATAGGTGCCGTGCTTTTTGGGGAGTTTCAGGGCATCCAGGCCGACGAAGCCATCATTGGTTGGCAATAGCATACCGGTGATAGAGAGGTAGTTCCGGTGACGGTGTTTTAGCTTCAGCTCAGCTGATGTTGTTGCACCAGGTGCCAGCAGACCAGCAGCAGGATTTGCTACATACTTCCCCCCATTTGACTCCACCTGCAGAATTAAACCAGAGATATCTCCGCCCTCGGCCATAGCCTGTAGGCTGGCAGAGGCAGGGGCTCCCACTTCAAATAGATCTGTATCCTGATTATGGGTGGCTACCAGCAGTGGGGTGAAGTAGACGCCATTGGTCAGATTGGTAATCTCGATATTCACATCACGGGCAATGGCTGGTGTAGCGAGCAGGCTGCTTGAGATAAGCGCCATAGCGATAGTTGTTTTCATATCTGTCTCCTCGTTCCTTTTTTTGGTCAGCGGAACAACATGTCCCACAATGGTTATTTAAGAATGAAGAGTTCTCGTGGATGTCACGGAAATATCACAAATTCTTAACAGATCTGGTTTGGCTGTCTTGGTGAAATAGTAAGCGCTGATGGCTGGTTTTTTCTTGACTAGGCAGTAAATTCTTATATTTGGAGAAGGTATGAAAAGTTTTCTGCGCGGCCTGTGAAAAGAGATATCTTCTGCTATGCTGATAGTCGGAATATTAATAATCATTGTAAAAAATGTTGTTTTGATGTCTTTGCTGCACGCTGGTGGATAGGGAATATCCTGACGGTAAAACAGGGGTGTTAATTTACATTATCTGTTATTTATGCCGCTGGACTGTACAGCATTAAGGATGTGTGGAGGATATTTGTGCAAACGGTTGACCCCTACTGGGCTGCTACTCTGCGGTTCAAAATAATCTCTAGAATCGCTATGGCAACAACCCTGGCTGCTGGGGTGGTGCTCATTGTTGCAGTGCTGCTCTTTAAAGATAACCAGGGTCTTGATTACTTTAGTTTGGTGCAGTCGTATACGGTTACCGAAAAAAATCTGGATGCAATGCTGCTTATGGCAGGGTTGTTTCTTCTGTTTTGTGTCGGTGCTGTCTCCTGGATGTTGGCGTTATATGCCAGTTTTAGAATGGCTGGGCCGCTGTTCCGGATGGCCCGTAACCTTGAGGTTGCACCCTATTCCCGCGATCTTCCCAATATTCGCAAAAGAGATTGTCTGCAAGATGTTTCGCAGCAGCTACATGCAGCTGTGGCGATGCTGCATGACCACTACTCCTGTATAGGCTCGCAACTTGATCAACTTGAGCAAGAGTTGTTGAAAGAATCTCGGGACTTAAAATCGGTTAAATCATATATCAATTCACTGAAGGGTGATGCTCATCGTGTTCGGCTGGATTGAACTCCCGCCAGTGGTAATGCGCACGCTGTTATTCCTCTGCTTAAGTGTAGGATTGACCTACGGGGCACTGACCTTTGTAAATGCCAATAGCAGGCATTTGGATAATGAAGTGTGCCTATCATGCCATCTTGCTGGAGATGCTGTGACGCCAGAGAATGCATATCAGCTTATCGATACACAGGAGCGCCTCTGCGCAGGTTGTCATGCAGATGCATTGGCCGTGAGCCATCCCAGCGGCTTTCAGGCAAGACGCAGACTGCCTGCAGAGTATCCTGTTGACTGGAAAGGTGATGTGACCTGCAGCAGTTGCCACTTAGTACATGGTGATAATTCTGGACTTATGCGTGGACATAAGCGAGGCAAAGAGCTGTGCCTATCCTGCCATGAGATTGATTTCTTTTACCGCATGGCTGATGGAGGCACCTCGGTTCAGCATGCGGTTCATTTGGCACCAGCGCCTGACTCATTTATGGATGTTCTTGATTCGTATAGTCAGCATTGCGTGGGTTGCCACCTTGATAATGTAAGGTCAGTGACGGGTTTAACCGGGCAAACAGATGCTATATTGGCCCATGGATATACCACCATGCCACATCCTGTGGGGGTTCAATATGATACGAGCAATAAAAAGAGATACCGGGAGCTCTATGAATTATCAGATAAGATAGTGCTTCCTGAAGGTAAGCTCAGCTGTATAAGTTGTCACCAGGCCTATGATGAAAATCATGGGGGATTAGTTATATCAAATAAGGGTTCTGCCCTCTGTTTCCAATGCCACAATATGTAATCAAAATAAATATACCTAAGCTGCATAGGGTTTTTAAGCGGCCGCTAGGACCAAGAATAGGTGACAGACGCCGAGCTATTCACTATGTCGATAGCCGCATACAAGGTAGGCTTATCGCCGTAATTGTAACTCTTGAGCTGTTACTCATAGTCGCCGGTATGATAATTCTTAATCATGACCTGCATCAGGTGATTGAGGATCAGCTTTTCCGTGTTCATCCAGGATTGCAGGAGGGGATGCCTGTCCTGCTGCATCATCTTATCTCTGCATTGGGGGTCATTGTTCTAGCAAATGTTGCACTGGTTATTGTGATTGAATGGTTTTGGTCGTGCTATGTTGCAAAAATTGTAACACCACTGAAAGACCTTTTTGATTCAGTTCGCTTTCTGGATTTGCGCCATAAGCCAGAGCCTGTGGTTGACCATGATGTGCTGGATAAAGCGGGTGACTGGGTACAAACAGAGCGTCTTCGCTGTGCCCATATTTTGCAGTTGGCGGAAGAGCTAGTCCCAAATATGGATAGAGATGAGGCAATAAAAATAATTGCAGAGATGCGCCACTGCCTGCCTAAAAAACCAGCTGAGCAGTAGCTTTATTTGGGCTTTTTTAATCCTCGGTTTTAGGTTTTTTCTGCGCTTGAAGTTGTGGTTCAGGTATGGATTGTGACTCCTGATTTATCCCAAGGATTGCATTGATAATGGCTTGGGCTATGCCATTTAGCAGAGTGGCAATAATGGATCCAGCAAATACTGTGATGGCGATTGATGGGATCAAGCTAAAATTACTTACATTTCTTAATTCAATAAATATAGCTGTAAATGTAATGATGCAGATGGCGACGCCCACAAAGGGTATCCATGCAGGTTCGTTTTGATGATCTGCCATGTTTCAGTATTTATGCCCTAATGATATCTGTTGTGCCTTGTGCTTAGTTTAACCTCATTTTCGCATAAACATCACTCTTAGACAGTTTCGTGTTTGTGTAGCCTCAGTAAGCATGGATATTGCTGTGGTTTGGTTGCCAATGCAGTTTAGCCAACTTATGGGTTTCATGATTCTGCTATTATTTTATATAACCCCCTGATCTTAAGTTAGGAATTCAGTAAGCAAGCGCTATGTATTCTGGTGAAAAATTTAACAGCATTACGCATTTAGTCGGTGCTGTGTTGGCATTGATGGGGTTTGGTGCGCTGCTGACGGTGAGCATTCAGCAGAAAGATCCGTTATTAATTGTAAGTTTTACGATATTCGGGTTTATGCTGGT
>Ga0316187_10005128_pt1 | contig 11326 bp, 9 predicted proteins | sample CroRivburrow1_MG_FD_204927 | JGI IMG/M metagenome (GOLD analysis project Ga0316187, IMG submission 204927) | Coastal sediment microbial communities from Maine, United States - Cross River worm burrow 1 | ecosystem: Environmental > Aquatic > Marine > Coastal > Sediment | place: USA: Maine...
GAGACAGTCGCGCCGAACCTCGGGGGCGAGACCGTGGGTGTGGATCTGGATCGGATAAGGAGTGACGTGGTCACCGACCACGATGGCGGCTCTTCGCTCCCACACCCGCAGTTGCTCCCAAACACCGATCTCCGTCAGATACGCCTCGGTCTCCGGCCGCCCGACGTGAAGGAGATGGCCTGTGTGGTCGAAGGTGTAGCCATCGGCCTCGATGCTCCGGCAGGCGCCCCCCGGTTCGGACTCGCGCTCGAGCACCGGGGCGATGATGCCGGCTGCCGCCAGTCGCTCGGCGGCCACGAGACCCGTCAAGCCCCCACCCACAACCAGTGTCTTCACTCGGCCTCCATGTCGACTCGCCCCAACCAGATCAGGACCGCGAGCACGATGACGCCCACCACCGACGTGACGATCAGGGTCGCCACGGGGTCGAGGTAGATGACGACCAGTCCGACGCCCCCAAGCACCACGGCCGCCCCATAGCAAGTGAGGACCGTACGGGTGGTCGAACCGCCAAGACGGCGGCGCAGGCGCAGCGGGATGTGATCGGGGCTGCCGTAGTAGATCTTTCGGCCCGCCCGTGCGCGAAGAAACATGACGAAAAAGGTGTCGACAACGGGCAGGGCGAGGATATAGAGCGGCGCCAGAAAACCGAGCTCGTTGTGGTGGGTGTAGTCCATGACCATGGCCAGGGCGCCGAGGGTGAAACCGATGAAGAGGCTGCCGCAGTCGCCGAGATAGATGACCGCCGGATGGAAGTTGAAACGGAGGAAGCCGAGGAGGGCGCCGATCATGGCCACGGTGAAAAAGGCGACCACCATCCTGCCGTTGAGCAGCGCCACGACGAGAAGGTAGGTCCCGGCGATCAATCCGAGACCCGTCGCCAACCCATCCATGATGTCGCTCAGATTGAATGCGTTGGACATCCCGACGAGCCAGAAGACGGTGAGGGCGATCCGGGCCCACCAGGGAATGAAGATGATGTGCAGCATGACCCCTGCCTTGAGCAGGACAAAGACCGCCACCGCCTGGCCGATGGCCTTGGGCTTGGGTGTGAGCGCTCCGAAGTCGTCGACGAGGCCGACCATGGTGACGATGGTCGAGGCGAGCATCAGGGCGAGGAGCTCTTCGTCGAACTCGAAGGTCATGCCGATGGACAGGAGGAAGGCGACGAAGACCGCGAGTCCCCCGAGATAGGCCACCGGCTGCTCGTGGAGCTTGAGCTGACCATCCGGCCGATCGACGACCCCGAACCGAAGCGCCGCGTCTCGGGCCATGGGTGTCCCGACCAGCGCCAGCAGGTAGGCGAGAAAGAACCCGAGCATCAGTTGGATCACCATGGCAAGTCTGCAAGCCTCCGTCGTGGGCGGCGGTTTCGCGACCGCCACTCGCTGATCACCAACCGCCACCGCCGAGCGATGGCCGCCAGGAGCTTCGGCCGCCGCACCACGCCGAGGGTCGTCAAAACCGAATCCCATCCCAAGAGTAGGGGTAGCCGCAGGGCAAGATCAAGGGTGTCGAGGTGTCGAAGGAGGGTCATCCAGCGATTGGTGAGGACACAGGCCTCGAGCTCCACCGGCCGGCGCCAGCGTAGCGGCCCTCGGCCATCCGATGCGCCGGCCCCACGGCCGTGGACCGCCACGGCATCGGGAAGGCTCGAAATCCGGAAGCCTGCGTTGACCAGGCGCCAACCGAGTTCGAGATCCTCCCAGAAGCAGAAGAACTCCTCCGCAAACGGCCCGCTGCCGTCACTCACCGCGATCAGCGCGTCACGCCGAAACACCGCCAGCGCCCCACAGGCGGCGAGCACCGGTCGCGGACGGAGCAGCTCGGGGGTGAGCTCCCGACCGTAACCGCGATCGCGGACCTCGAGGGTGAGCGGGTGCAGGACCTGACCGACGCTGTCCACCGTCACGCCGTCGCCCCGCATGAGTCGCGGCGCGACCCCGGCCAAAGACGTTTCGGCGGCGAGGGCCTCGGCTGCGAGCCGCAGACAGTCGGGAGCGACGGCAACATCGGGATTGACGAAGGCGACGATCTCGCAGTCGTCGGCAACGGCGGCGAAGCCCCGGTTGCAGCCGCCGGCAAAACCCGTGTTGATGTCGAGGGCGAGAAGATCGACCCGGCCGTCCGCCAACCTCGACACCACATCACGGGAGCCATCGGTGGAGGCATTGTCGACGACGATCACCTTTGCGACCCCGTCCGCAGCCGTCAGCGCCTCGAGGCACAACGGCAGATCGTCCGCCGAGTTGAAGCTGACCACCACCACGTTGACGGAACTCGTCACCATCGACGCCTGGGTCGAGCGGCGGCGACTCGAAATTTGGGTCGCTGATGGAGTGGACATTGGCCCGGCATCGGAGAAATTATCTCACTGTTCGCCGGCGCCCTGCCACAATGGAACCGGTGAGCAGGCAGGCTGCAAATTTCCGCACCGTCCTCGGCGCCCGCCCGTGGCTGCAGGCCGTACTGCTGACAGCCGCCGTGTCGGCAATTCTCTCGCCGAGTCTCGGTGCGGGATTCGTGTGGGACGATTTTTCCCAGATCGTCGATTCGCCTACCATCGCCGATCCCACCGCACCCGGACGCTATTTCTCTCTGAACGTCGTCGAGTCCTACGGCTCGGAGGGCCGCGGCGCCGACGGCGTGGACACCTACCGGCCGCTCTTCTTCATCACGATGTGGCTGGTCCACAAGATCAACGGCGCCGACTCCTTCTGGTTCCACCTGGCGGTGCTCATGGCCCATCTCGGCGTCGGTCTGCTGCTCTGGACCGCGGCACGCCGATGGGTGGAGTCGAATCTGGCGGCGGCCGGTGTCTTCCTCGCCTTTGCCCTCCACCCGGTCACCGCCGAGGCCTTCCTCTGGGCCTCCGCCGTCTCCGAGCCCATGGCGGCCGCCGGTCTGCTCGGCTCGGTCCTCATCCTCGACCGGTGGTGTGGCCGGGATCGGACCAACATCGTCGCCGTCACCATCGCGGGCCTGGTCATGCTGCTCGGTTTGCTGGCCAAGGAGGCCGTCCTCACCGCGCTGCCGGTGGTCTCGCTCTTCCTGTGGCGGGTCCGCGGGGTTCGCCTCCGCGCTCTGCTTGGACCGTGGATCGCCGTCGCCGTCTTTCTCGCCCTTCGGGTTCACGCCCTTTCGGGGCTCCAGGCCACCGGCAGCGGCATGAGCCAGCGCACGGACGCCCTCAGAAATTTCCCGGTGCTGATCCTGGACGGTCTGCGCGCCATGCTCAGCCTGTGGCCGGTGGGAATCCGCCACCTCTACTGGGACTACCGCGATCTGTCGTGGGCCGCGAGTGTCGGCGCCGCCGCCATCGTGCTCGTGCTGTCGGTTCTCGCGTGGCGGTGCCGTCGACGGTTGCCGCTGACACCCACCGCCCTCGGTGTGACCACCTGCATGATGGTTCCGGTGGCCCTCATCGCGACGGTTCCGGGTTGGGGCGGCTTCGGCCGCTATCTCTACCTGCCGTGGGGCTTCACCGCGCTCGCCGCCGCCGAGATCGGTCGTCGTCTCATCCGCCGCCTCGACGAGCGCGCCCCCCGCCTCCGCTGGACCGTGGCCGCGGTGGTGCTCGTCTTTCTCTCGGTCGAGACGCTCGGTCTGCGCCACGCCCTCGAGGTCTATCACTCGCAGGAGAACCTGGCTCGCGCTTCGATCGAACTCGAGCCGCATGCGCCCGACGGATGGGAGTGGCTCGGGAATCACTATGTCGAGGTCGATGACCCGGCCAACGCCGCTCGCTGCTACTCGGAGGCTCTGGCCATCGCCCCCGGGCTCTACCGGCCGCGCCACAACCTCGCCGCCACCCTGCTCCACCTCGGCCGCCCGGCCGAGGCTCTCGAGCACGAGCGCATCGCCGAAATCGGCCACGGTTTCACCGCCAACGGCTATTTTGTGACCGTCTCGGCGCTCATTCAGCTGGGCCGGTGGAACGAGGCCGCCGAACGACTCCTGATCGGTCTCGACGGGGCCCCGGACGACCCTCAACTGCGGGGGCTCCAGACACAACTCCTGGCCAATCATCCCGACGCCGATGGCTATCGCGACTGGCTCGAAGCTCAACTCGCGGCGGCACCCGACCGCGCGGCCGCGGCGGTCATCCGTCCGCTGCTTCGCTGAGGATTCGCTCCAACCGATCGACGTGGGCCGAGACCGAGAACTGTGATCGCACTCGATCGGCTGCTGCGCTGCCGAGCCTCCGACGTATCTCGGCATTGCGGGCCAACTCCACGATCCGGTCTCCAAGAGCCTCCACCGCTCCCGGCTCCACCATGAAGCCGGTCCCACCATCGACCACCATTTCGGGAACCCCCCCGGTGCGGGTGGCGATGACCGGACGCGCGGCGGCCATGGCCTCCATGATCACTCTCGGCAGTGAGTCGGGCCAGATGCTCGAGAACGCCACCACGTCAACCGCGGCCAGGAGCCGGAAGATGTCGTCCACCGGCGGAATCAGGTGGAAATGATCGGTGTGGGGCGAAGCGGCGATCCGGCGGCGCACGGCATCGATCTCGGCGGCGGGCCCGTAGGTGGCGAGAACAATGTGGAGATCGGCGATGCTTCTGAGCGCGTGCTCGGCGGCGGCAACCAGATCAGAGGCGCCCTTGTGGACCTCCATCCCACCGAGAAACCCCACCAGCAGACCCTCGGTCGGCAAACCCAAATCGGCCCGGGCCGCGATGCTGTCGCAGATCCGATCGGGGACATCGACTCCGTTGTGGACCACCGAGACCCGGTCCCCGAGCCCCTCGTCTCGGATCCAGCCCGCCACCGCTTCACTCACCGCCACGATCCGGCTCGCGTCTCGGGCAAGTCGCCGAGCGAACCAGCGCCGGCGTCCGCCCGGCGGCAGGATCTCGCGGACGTGCCAGACAACCGGCAGACCGAGGGCGCGAGCCGCCGCCGCCCCCTTGAGCTGGGGCAGACAGTTGACATAGACCACATCCGGCCAGTATCGATCCAGCCAGACCACCATCCGGCGGGTTCCTGGGTCGGGCATCCGCCAGCGCAGATACCGCAGCACCTGCTTCGCGACCGGCTGCGGCCCCCACTGGACCAGCCAGCAGGCTCGCGACGGAATGGCGGCCACCTCCACCCCCGCACTCTCGAGCCGATCAGAAAGACACCACGGACCGGGCGCGATGACGGCGGTTTCGTGGCCCCGCGCCGCCAGCGCCTCGACGAGGAAGGCGAGACTCTTCTCGGCGCCGGTAGGAGCCCCGGTCGAGGCGAGATGGGAGATTCCTGCGAGCTTCACCAGGAGATCTCCTCCGGTCGCCCGTCGAGGCGCCGCTGCCAGTTCTCGAGCACCATCAGGGTCCACAGGGCGGTGCCGTGGTCCCACCGCCCGTCCACGTGCTCGCTGAGCATTCCTGTCACCACGTCGGGCTCGAAGAGCCCTCGCCGGCGGACACTCTCGGGCGCCAGCAGATCATCGGCGGCCGGCCGGAGCTCGGTCCGCAGCCACGGACCGATGGGGGTGGCGAAGGCCTGTTTGCGCCGGGTCGCGGTGGTCTGCGGAATCACACCCGCCACCGCGCGCCGCAGCAGGATCTTGTCGCGCATCAAGGTAGCCTTGAGGCGACCCGGAAGCGGCAGGACGAAATCGGCCACCTCGTTGTCGAGGAAGGGAACCCGCACCTCCAGCGAGTGAGCCATGCTCATGCGGTCCACCTTGGGCAGGAGGTCCCCCGGCAGAAAGCTCTCGCGATCGGCGGCGAGACGGCCGTTGACCGGATCGACCCGGTCAAAGCGCAACCAGCGATCAGCGAGGTCGGCCAGGGGCTCGAACATGGCATCCTCGCTCGCCAGGGGCGCTGTGGTCATCCCGTCGATCCCGGCGGCGGTGAAGATCCTCCCCCAGTGGAGCTGGCGAGCCAGGCCCGGCGCCATCCGAGATCGCTCCAAAATCCTCTCGGACGGTGATCGTCCAACGAGCCTCATGGCCAGGGGCACGCATCGCCTGCCGGGAGCGCCGAGAAGATCGAAGGCAACATCGAAACGTTGGCGCTCGTAGCCACCGAAGATCTCATCGGCACCCTCACCCGACAACGCCACGGTCACCCTGTCGCGGGCGAGCCGCGACATGTACCAGGTGGGGATGGCGGTGCAGTCGGCGTTGGGTGTGTCGAGCCCATCGAGGATCGCGTCCAGATCATGCGCCACGGTCGCCGGGTTCATGACGAGCTCGTGGTGGTCGCTGCCCAGGTGCTCGGCCACGGCTCGCGCCGCCGGAAGCTCGGAGACCGCCCCGGGGCCCTCGAAACCCACCGAGAAGGTGCTCAGCGGCCCCGATACAGATCGCCGCGCCAGCGCCGACACGGTGGACGAGTCGACGCCACCGGAGAGGAACACACCCACCGGCACATCGGCGACGAGCTGGCGGGCGACAGCGCTCGTCAGAAGCTCCCGGAGCTCCGCCGCTGCGTCGGCGGGCACCGTTGCCCGCTCCTCGGGCTCCGGCGGCCGCCAATAGGATCTGAGCTTCTCGCCACCGCCTTCCTCGACACTCAGCACCGATGCCGGGGGCACCGCCCGCACCCCTTCGAGGAGCGTCCCGTTGGGCGACGGAAAACCGAGGGCGAGATAGTGCCTCAGCTCGGCGCGGTCGAGTTCGACTCGGTTGGGGAAACCACCCGCCAGGAGGGCGCGGAGCTCGGACGCGAAGCCGACCCGAGCACCTTCCCGACACCAGAAGAGGGGTTTGATGCCGAACCGGTCCCGGGCGAGATGGAGGGTCTTCTCGCGGCCGTCCCACAGGGCGAGGGCAAACATCCCGTTGAGGCGCTCGAGGCAACCGATTCCCTCCTCGGAATAGAGCCTCAGCACCACCTCCACGTCACCGCGACTCCGGAAACGGTGGCCTCTGGCCTCGAGCTCCGTCCGGAGTTCGCGAAAGTTGTAGATCTCACCGTTGAGAACGATGGCGATGGGTCCATTGGTGAGGACGATGGGCTGCTGGCCGGTCTCCAGATCGATGACCGAGAGCCGACGAAAACCCAGGGAAACACCCTCGTCGTCGAAGAACCCCTCGTCGTCCGGACCACGGTGAACCAACCGGCCGGTCATGGCCTGCACCCGCCGCGACCGTTCATCGCGGTCCATCGCACCCAGGATTCCGGCTATTCCACACATCTCGAATCACCAATCGACCCATCATGACGCGACACCGTCATGAGGACAACCGAAGGAGGTGGTTCGATCGGTCGACGGGTGGACACCACTCGACTCCCAAGCGCCGAGAACACCTGTACTGCCGGGGAGCCATCGGCCAGAAGTCAGCCCGGAGATCGGCCGTCGGGTTCCCATTCGGGCATGTGCCACAGCAACCGAACGCCGGCGCAGGAGCTCTCCTGTAAAGGCCTTCGCGTGTTCGACACGCAAACCCATGTTGTTCTCGTATGTCTCCGGTTGGAAGCCGACGAACGAAACTGTGACCACCGAGAACAACTCCTCGACCTTGTCTACCCAGGCGATCGGCACGTTCCCGTTGGTGACCAGGTTGAGCTGGATCTCCGGATGGCGTTGCTTGACGTCCCTCAGCCATCGCATGGACTCTTTCTGTATCAGCACTTCGCCACCCTGCACGATCAGGGTCTCCGGTCGCACCTTGTCGATGAGCCGTGAGAGTTCTTGGTATCGGTCCCACTCCTGGTCCCACATCGGCGCGTCGACGCAGCACACCGAGCACGTCGCCTGACAGGCGAGAGAGAACTCGATGTTGAAACCACGGAGACGCTCATCGTCCCGCGCCGATCGCAAACGGTAGCCATGGCACGAGCACGGTTCGGAGAATCGACGCATCTTGTCCATGAGATCCGGGTCGTTGATGCTCCCGATCCGGAGGTGTTCGCCGCCCCCTGATCTGCAGCAGGGATAGACATCGCCTTCGTGTGTGACGAAGGGAAAATCGTAGTGGCATGCCCGCTCGGGCAGAGTGGGATCTGGAGCACTTCGATCGCAGCGCCACCTGCGGATGCGGGCGAGGACCTGAGGTCCAGGAAGAGTTTTCACTACCTGGCGGGTGCGGTGCAGCATGCGCGAAAATCCTCGTTCGTGGGTGAGTCTCGGGGGGCCGGAGGGTCCATCGACCTCACCGCGAGTATACCACCATCCTCTTTGAACACTGATTGTAAATCAATTGGTGACAACAGGTTAGATGAATCTCCTTGGTCTCGGAAATGACCGCTCCGGCCCTGACCACCGACAATATCGAGACGACGTCGCTGCCCAGGAGCGTCCGATGAAACACCGAATTCGGTCGCGATGAGGCCAAGTGGTTCAGTCGAGTAGACCGTCGATGATCTCCGCCATCTTCGAGCCCACGAGATCAAGGGAGTATCTCTCCTCGACCACACTTCGCGCCTTTTGACCCATCATCGATCTCAGCTCCGGGTCTCGAGCGAGGCGGAGAAGGTGGTCGAACCACTCATCCTCGTTTGACGCGAACTCTCCACTCACCCCCGGCTCGACGACCTCGCGGTTCATTCCCACCGGTGACAGCACCACAGGCAGTCCCATGGCCATGCACTGGAGTGCCTTGTAGCTGCACTTGCCTCGATTCCAGGGCGTGTCCTCCAGCGGCATCAATCCGATGTCGAAATCCTCCAGACAGGCTGCTTCCCGGTCGATGGTGAACCGTTCGAAATCAATCGGCAGATCGCATGGAGGTGGTTCTCCGTTGGACACCACCTTGAGTCTCACCGCCGGACTCTCGGCCAGGATCCGTCGGAAGACCGGCAGCAGGTGGGTCCACTGCGGAAGATTGCCTTCGGTCCCAATCCAGCCGAGAACACAACGGTCGCGAGGCCCTCCCCCCTCGACGGGCTTGAAGATCCGGGTATCGACACCGGTCGGGAGGACGACGGTTCGACCGGAGGGGCCGGCTTCAGCGAGATGGTCGTTTCCGGCGACGATGAGATCAGCGGCCGCTACCGTCGCCTCGAAATTTCGTCTGTACCGTCTCTTGGCCTTTTCGCTCTGAGGTTCGTCGGGTGAAGGAAGATAGACCGCATCGTCGTACTCGAAAACGACCTTGGAGGCCACACGTCGCAGTAGCCGCGCAGTCATTCCCGGAAAGGTCTTGCGGTAGACCACAGCCACATCCGCCCTCGAGGCGGCAACCAGATCCCGCACCAGCTCCAACGGTCGGAGTGCCCGACGCCTCCGGAGGCGATTGGGATCGACTCCGACGGGATACAAGACCTCGACCTGATGGCCGTGGTCTTCGAGGAATGGCTTGTATGCCAACGTCCGGAGTCGCGTTCCCGGACTCGCCCGATCTCCCACCGCTAGGAAGAGCACCCTGGACGAACCTTTTGCCATCGTCTCTTCAGCCCCGGGTGTGAAGGTCAGGTTGCCCAAGCCCATCCCCGGCCCGACCGATTCCGCTGACCGGAACCGGCAGGACACGCACCTGGTCGAAACCGGCAGCAGCGAACCACTCGACGAGCTCGGCATCGGTGTGCCTCGACCGGTGAGGTGGCGAGTACCAGTCGAAGTTGAGAAACGCGGCAATGCCCGGATCGAGGTGCTCCCCCACCGCCACGGCGCTTAGCATTCGCGCGACACCATTTCCGACCGCACCCCCCCGTTCGCGGAGGAGGGTCTTGGCCACGGTGAGCTTTCCTAAACCGACGCAGAGGCGCTCCAACGCTTGATGGGGGAGTCGCGACGTCAAGGGTCGGAGCAGGCGTTCGTGCCAGATTTCGAGCAGCTGCGGAGCAAGCCGAACCGAATGCGGGTAAAGCCACACCGCCAGCTCGCCACCCGGCCGAACCAGCGAAGCGACGCTGTCGAAAGCACGCTGCGGCGCCGGTGTGTGGTGGAGGACGCCGACGCTGTAGGCAAAGTCGAACCCACCCTGCAGCGGAGGGTGGAAGATGTCGCCCTGGACGATGAGCACGTTGGGGCGGCGCTCGGTGACGGCCGCAGCCCGTTCAACGGCATCGCTCGCATCGAGGCCAACCGCCAGCTCGGCGCCGAGTTCCGACACCACCCGCACGTACTTGGCCATCCCGCAACCCGCTTCGAGAACCTTCCGTCCCTCGAGGCGCGATGTTGCGGCTGCAGCCAGTTGCTGCGCACTCGGTGGTTCGACCAGGAAGTCTTCAAACTCGATCGCCTGGTGGAATGACGGCTCGATGCCGGTCAGCCCGAAGAAGGTCACCCGATCTTCTTCGTGGGTCGTCACCGGGTAGCGCAACCACTCAAATCCGAAGGCCGCCTGGGTGCGTGAACCGACCCGGACTGCGACGGGTTCGGTGGTTGAACCACCGACCATTCGCGCGACGCCCGATTCGATCGGATACCGGGCAGCGCACCCGGTGCATCGCAGCAGCCCCTGCTCAATCCACCCCGAAGCCCCGGATGCTTCCATGTGTCCGCGACACTTGGGACATGCGAGTTCGGAAACGTGCTCTGCGTGCATCTTTCAGGAGGGTATCACGGGAGCCGGTCACCCAATTCGGGCGCCGCTCAATCGAGATGATCGAGGAACCAGCCGTAGGTGGACTCTATCCCGTCGGCCAGCTCGATTCGATGCCGCCACCCGAGGTCGTGCAACCGGCCCACGTCCAGAAGTTTCTGCGGCATCCCATCGGGATTGGAGCTGTCGAAGTTGTCGTTGGGGCCGTAGAGGTTGATGGGCATGGCCGAGATGAAACTGCAGCCGTACTGTCGGCGGTAGGCCTGACAGAGCTTGATGCCGGCGATCTTGGCCACGGCATAGGACTCGTTGGTGGGCTCCAGCGGACCCGACAACAAGAACTCCTCTCGCATGGGCTGCAGGCACTCGCGTTCCATGGCGCGAAGGACCGCCGACCCCACCAGACCGGTGTGGCCCGCAACGAAGATCCGAGAGTCGTGCGTCATTCGCTCCATGCTGTGGAGTATTGTGACATGCCGCCAGGGCCTTGATCCAAACGGGCGATTCTGCGAGCCTCGGATGGTGGGAACCTTGCACAACACCGATGAGATCACCGAGACCCCCTGCACGGTCTCGATCATCATTCCCAATTGGAACGGCGGCGGTGTTCTCGAGGAGTGTCTCGAGTCCATCCTGGAGCACACCCGCGGCGTCGACTTCGAGCTCATCCTCATCGACAACGGTTCGTCGGATGAAAGCCGACACACCATCCAGGAGTTCGCCGCGCACGACCGCCGCGTGACCGCCCTTCTCAACGACGACAATCTGTTCTTCGCCAAGGCCTGCAACCAGGGCTACGAGATCAGCCGGGGCCGATACCTGCTCGTTGCCAACAACGACATCCTCCTCACCGATGACGCCGTTTCAAACCTTGTCAACTACGCCGACAGCCAT
>Ga0316187_10005129_pt1 | contig 11324 bp, 11 predicted proteins | sample CroRivburrow1_MG_FD_204927 | JGI IMG/M metagenome (GOLD analysis project Ga0316187, IMG submission 204927) | Coastal sediment microbial communities from Maine, United States - Cross River worm burrow 1 | ecosystem: Environmental > Aquatic > Marine > Coastal > Sediment | place: USA: Maine...
GAGGCCTAGCCTCCTCCCGCGGGCACCCGCGCTACTGGCCGCTGGGCGGCGCCTCGCGCGTCGTCAGCAGCTCACGGACCACGCGCGTGGCTTCGTCGCCGCTATGCCCGCGGTAGCGGATGACCATGTCGGCGTCGAGCACGATGAGGGTCGGCCAGCCGCGCACCTTCCAGTCGTCGGAGATGGCCTTCTCGGTGCCCTCCGGCTGGTTCTGGAAGCTGCGCCAGTTCAGTCCGTTCTCCTCCACGGCCTCGCGCGCGCGGTCCAGCGGGTCGGAGTTCACGCCGATCAGTGCGAAGGGCTCGTCCTTCAGTTCCTCCACGAGCGACCGCTCGTGCGGGTACAGGGCCCGGCAAGGGCCTCACCAGTCGCCCCAGAAGTCGAGCAGGATGACCCTGCCCTTGGAGTCCGAGAGCTTGAAGGCGACGCCGTCCAGGTCCACCCCGGCGATGTCCGGCGCGGTCATGCCGACGCCGAACTCCTCGCGCACCAGGATCTCGGAGACGATCAGCTCCTGCGCCATCTCCGCGTCAGTGTCCTGCAGCGCCGCCACCAGGGCCATCACGTGCGCGCGCGCGGCACGGTAGGCCTCGCCGTCGATGGGCTCCTGTTGCAGGATGTGCTGCCGCGCGGCGAAGGCCGCCATCGCGCGCACCATCGGCGAGGGTGTCTTCTCCTCCACCTTGACGGCGAAAGCGCGCCCTTCCTCCTCGCCCAGCAGGTACTCCAGCTGCGAGAAGGCGAACAGCATGCCCTCCAGCTTGGGACTGGCGAGGTGCGACTTCTCGATGGCGGCGAGCGCCGTGCGGATGGCGTCCATGTCGACCCAGCCGTTGTCGACCACCCAGGTCAGGAAGGGCACCGCGTCCTCGCTGCCGGCGTACGCCTCGGCCGCGGCCAGGAAGCGCGGGATGTAGCGGGCGTGCGGCTGCTCGGGGAACTCGGTCAGCTCGCGCCCCTCGGCCTCGGCCTCGGCGGCCATCGCCTGCACCTTCTCGATCCAGGCCATGTACTCGTCCTGGAACTCGCCCAGCAGGCGCGTGTAGCGCACCGCGCCCTCCGACGGCGCGGGCTCCTGGGCGACCGCGGTGGTCTGCGGGACGTCCTGCGCGCCCGGAAGCGCGAGCAGGGTCAGGCAAGCGAGAGGGAGCAGCATCCCTCCAGTCTAGCGGACGGGAGAAAGCCCCCGGACCGCCGTGCCGGCGGCCGCCGCGCAGGTGGCGGGGCGGCCCGACCGGGTCAGTCCAGCGCGACGCGCAGCTCCGCGGGCCACATGTCGGCCCGCGTGCCGCGCTCGGCGAGAGTCTTCTCCAGCACCGCCACGTCGCGCGCCACCATGCCCCGGAACAGCTCCGCACCGTCCGGCCCCACGACCACGACCTCCTCGCCGAAGTCGACCATGGCCTCATCCATGCGCAGCGTGAGGGCCGCATAGCCGCCGTCCTCGAGGATGCGGAAGACCTGGCCGTCGCGCTCCACCACCACCAGGCTGCGCGCCTGCGGCGCGTCCACCTTCAGCCAGTAGAAGCGATCGTGCACCACGTCGTCCTGCAACCAGACGATGCGCCGCGGACGCCGATCGCGGGTGTAGTCGGCCATCCACGGCACCGCGGCCGCGTCGTCGCGGTCCATCCAGTGCCCCTTGCCCTCGTGGATTTCCACCCAGTGCGGATAGCCCTCGGGGTCGGCCTCCTGCAGCGCGGCGAGTTTGTCCCTCCACTCGCCGGCGATGCGGTTCCGGTCATAGGCGCCGTCCTCGGCACCCATATGGAGCGTGAACGGCAGGTTGCGCAGCCCGTCCGGCTTGGTCTCGTTGGGGTGCCCGGCCATCATCGCCGCGGCGGCGAAGCGGTCGGCCATGCGCGGCGCCAACTGGTAGACACCGTCCCCGCCCGCCGAGTAGCCCATCAGGTAGACGCGATTCGGGTCGACCCCTTCGAACACGACCAGGTTCTCGATCAGCCGGTCGAAGAACGCGTCGATGTGTCCTTGGTGCCACAGGTTCCAGGTGTCCGTGGGCGCGCGCGGCGCCAAGTAGACGCCCTCGGCGGGCTCGTACAGACGCTTCTGGTTCTCCCACTGCTGGTCGTTGACCCGCTTCGGCGCACCGCCGCCCCCGTGCATGGAGATGTAGAGGCTGCGCCCGCCGTCAGGAGCGTCGCCGAACACGCGGTACGCGAAAGGCATCGCAAGGTCACCGTCGCGCAGGGTCTGCGCGTCCATCTCGGCCGCGCGCTCCTGGCGGATGCGCTGCACGTGCTGCGCCCAGATGCGGTCGGCGGGCTCCTCGAGCCGGAAGTCAATGCCGTCCGGCGTGATCCGGAAGACCGCCCGCGTGTCGTCCCAGTCGAGGCGGAACGTCCGCCCGTGCCCCTGGCCGGGTCTGGCCGGCGTCGACGGGATGCGCACCGCGATGGTCCCCTCGATGCCCAGCGGCAGCACCGTCGTCAGGTGGTCGTTGCCGTCATAGCTGCCGTCGTGGCTGGTCGCCGACAGCAAGCGCTTCTCGGCGCCGCCCACCATGCGGGTCACCTCGACGGGCACTGCCAGCCGCTCGCCGCCTGGCCCGAAGACCAGGATGCGCAGGCGGCCGTGCCCCTCCGGCACCGGCGGCTCGCCGACATAGCGCGCGGTGACCTCCACCGCGTGGACCTCCTTCGAACCCCGCTTCCACACCATCGGGAAGTGGCGGCCGGTGGACTTCCACGAGGTCGCATAGATGGCGCGCAGCGCGTCGCCGGCCACCGCCTGCGCGGCGCGGTCGGTGAACCAGCCCTTGTCCAGGTCCATGCCGGTCGGCTCGGCGGCACCGGTGAAGTGCCAGCCGTCGTCCCACACCTCGACCCACGAGTGGTTGCCGCTGCCGTCGGCCCACAGCGGTGTGCCCGCCAGCCGCGCCGGCACGCCGACCGCGCGGCAGGCGTCGACCAGCAGCACCGTCAGGCCGGTGCACGACGCCAGCCCGGCCTCGATGCTCTCGTAGGGGCTCTGGTCGGCCTTCGGACGCGCCGTCGAGTACTTGACCCCGAACAGCTCCCAGATGCGGTTGTTGAGGATGGCCGCGGCCTCGGAGGCCGTGGCGGCCTCGGCCACCAGCGGCGCGAGGCGCTCATAGAAGTCCTTGCGCCAATCGTCGCGGCGCTCGTTGATGAGCGCGTAGGGCAGCACGTCGTTGAGGAAGATCGCCTCCGGCACCGCCGCGCCCCACGGCATCTCCGTGCGCGCACGGTAGGCGTAACGCACGTTCTCGACGACCAGGTCGACGTCCAGCGACTCGAGGTCGGCCTCCGGCATGTGCTCGAGCAGGAACTCCAGCCCAGCGTGCATCGAAGGTTCGAGCGCGTCGCGCGCGGCATCCCAGCGGTCGAGCTCGGCGCCGGCGGACTGGGGAATCAGGAGAAGCAGGGTGGCGAAAGGCATCATGCGTCGCTGCCGAAGAGCTGTTGCGCGAGGAGCATGCCGGCGACCATCGCTCCGACGAACCCGAAGACCATCGGATCCAGGCGCGCCAGGTTGGTCACCGCCGGCCCCGGGCAGAAGCCCGCGAGTCCCCAGCCGATGCCGAACAGGGCCGAGCCGCCGACCAGGCGCACGTCGACCTCGTGCGACGGCTTCCCGGGGAAGCTGCCGCCGTGCACGGGCGCTTCGCGCTTCAGCACGACGCGGCCGCCGAGCAGGTAGGTGGTCAGCGCGCCGCCCATCACGAGCGCGAGACTCGGGTCCCACTGTCCGGTCAGGTCGAGGAAGCCCAGCACCTTGGCCGGATTGGTCATGCCGGCGATCGCCAGGCCGCAGCCGAACACCGCGCCCGCGAACAGGTAGGCGAAAGCGCGCATCAGGCCACTCCCCCGCCGAGTACGTGGCGCACCACGTACACCGTCACCATGCCGGCCGCCATGAACGTCAGGACCGCGACCAGCGATTGGCCGGAACCGCGCGCAAGGCCGCAGACGCCGTGGCCGCTGGTGCAGCCGCCGCCGAGCCGCGTGCCGACGCCCACCAGGAAGCCGGCCGCGAGCACGAAGCCCCAGCTCGGCAGTCCGGTGAAGTCCGCGGTTTGAGGTGCGATCGCGAAGGTCGCGGCCCCGCCGGCCACCATGCCGAGCAGGAACAGCACGCGCCAGGCGGTGTCGCCGGGCACGCGCCGGAAGACCCGCGCGACGATGCCGCTGATGCCCGCGATGCGCCCGTTCAGGTACAGCACCATCACCGCGGAGAGACCGATCACGATTCCGCCGAGGAGCGCGGGAACCGGAGTGAAGTTGACGATGTCCATGGAAGCGAGAGGCGAATGCCCGGCAGCAATCCTAACCTCGACAGGGCCATGGCTCCCGCCCGCCCCCTCGCTTCCGGAAGCTTGCTCCCGGTCGTCCTGACCGCCCTGACCCTCGCCTCGCCGGCGCTCGCGGACTCCCCCCAGGTCCACCACCACCCGAACGGCGCACCGTGGAACCACCGCGTCGACCGCGGCCCCGACGCGGAGGTCCCCGGGTGGTTCTACAACCTCGGCATCACCGGCCTGCGCGTCGAGCTGGTCGACGAGGCGCCCAGCCACCTGTTCGTGCGGCACGTCTTCGAGGACACGCCGGCCGACGGCAAGGTGCGGGTCGGCGATCGCATCACCGGTGCGGGCGGCAGCGTCTTCACCGAGGGCCACCGCAACGGCTACGGCATGGATGTGTTCGGCGCCCATGGTCCGATCGCCGCCTTCGCGGCGGCCCTGGAGGCAGCGCAGACCTCGGACGGCCGCGGCCGGCTGCCGCTGACGCTGCTGCGCGAAGGCCGCACGGTCGAGGTCGAGTTGCGCGTCGGCCGCGCATACGGTGCCTTCGCCGCGGAGTTCCCCACCGATTGCGCGAAGTCCGAGCGCATCATCGAGGAACTCTGCGACTACCTGGTCGAGCATCAACGCGGCGACGGCTCCTGGGGCAGCACCACGCAGGACACCTTCGCCCCGCTGGCGTTGATGGCGACCGGCAAGCGCAAGTACCGCGCGGCCATCAAGCGCTCCGCCGAGTTCCACGCCGGGCACACCTCCACCGAGGACGACTCCGGTCTGGTCAACTGGAAGTACATGGCGGCCGCCATCGTCCTTTCGGAATACTCCCTGCAGACCGGCGAATCCTGGGTGCTCCCCGAACTCGAGGAGATCTACGCCTTCCTCTGCACGACCCAATACCTCGACATGGCACAGGTCAAGTCGAGCGTCCGGGAGTCACACCCGGACTCCTGGCCGACCGACCCGATGGAGCAGCACGGGGGCTGGGGCCACAACCCCGGTTTCGAGGGTTACGGGCCGATCGCGATGATCACCGCGCAGGGCGCGCTGGCCTTCGCGATGCTGAAGCACTGCGGCCTCGAGGTGGACCGCGCGCGCCATGACGCGGCCTATGCCTTCCTGGAGCGCGCGAGCGGCGCGAACGGCTACGTCTGGTACGAGGACCAGGCGGCCGGCGACGAGAACTGGGCGGACCCCGGGCGCACCGGAGCTGCCGCGGCGGCGTACTTCCTCAGCCCGTGGCCGGAGTCAAGCTACGCCACGCGCGCCGCGCTGCATGCGGCGTGCATCGGCGCGCACCCGCAGAGCTTCCCCGACACCCACGGCTCGCCGCCGATGGGCATGGGATACGTCGCCATGGCTGCGGCCCATGCGCCGGACGCCTACCGCGCACTGATGGACGCCAACCGATGGTGGTTCGCGCTCGCGCAGTGCCCGGACGGGAGCTACTACTACCAGCCGAACCGCGACAACGCCGGCTACGGTCCGGATGCGCGGATCAAGATGAGCGCGGTGACCGCCTTCATCCTGCAGGCGCCGCAGCAGACGCTGCACGTGACCGGCAAGCTGCTGCCACGCGACTAGTCGTCGCCCCAGATCTCCTTGTCGCGCTTGTGCTTGTTGAACCAGCGCCGCCAGGCCAAGGGGCCATCCTGCGCCTTGCCGGTGAGGGCTTCCAGCGCACGGGTCATCGACGGCGCGGTCCTGCGGTAGCGTTCCTGCGCGCGTTGGTACTGCGCCGCCTCGCTGGCGCCACTGGTCCCGCCCGCTGCCGCCTGCGCAACAGCGAGTTCGATGCTCTGTAGCCGCTCGAAGGACTCGGCGAGCAGCTTGACCAGGCGCTCGGTCGCGGCGTGCCGCACCTTGCCCGGCGCATCGCCGAACTCGGCCAATGCCTCCGCAGCCTTGGCGATGAAGAGCATCTCCTCGTGGTCGAGCAGGTCGATGAGCTCGCCCACGTAGCGATAGGTCTTCGTGCGCCCCAGCTCCACCAGGAACTCGCCGCGCAGGTCGGGCTCATCGTGGAAGCGTCGCTCGTCGAAGGCCTCCCAGAGACGGTCCGCGCCGGCCTCCTCCATGCGCGACAGGCAAGCTGCGGCGGCCCGCCACATCACCAGGTTCGCTTCGGTGACCTGCTTGCGGCGTCGGTGCGTGAGCGCATCCTCGACCGCGTCCGCGAGCGTCTCCATCGTGCTCTCGAGCGCGCGCTTCTGGCCGCGAGCATCACGCTGCGCGATCGGGTCGCCGCGCATCTCGCCGGCCTCCTCGGCCGCTTCGATCTTCCGCCACTCCTCGCGCGCGGTCTTCCAACGCGCCGTGAACTCCTCCATCAGCGCGATCGCCCGTGATTCGTCTTCACGGCTCGCAAGGACTTCCTCGTACTGCTCGAGCTTGACCTCCAGTTCCGGGTCCTGTTCCACCCGGCAGGCGGGCGTGAGGTCCGGCGTGGCGGAAGCGGCGAGCAGCAAGAGAGTCCAGAACATCAAAACTCGGGCTGGTCGATCTGTAGGTCGTGCAGCATGCGCATGACCAGCCGGCAGACACGACGCATCTTGTCGTAGTCGATCTTGTCAGGCGTATCCGAGGGCTGGTGGTAGTCCTCGTGAACGTCCGTGAACAGGAAGGCCACCGGGATATCCAGGTTGCGGCTGAAGTTCGCGTGGTCGGACCGGCTCCAGTAGGCGTCGGCGTTCTTCAGTGGCCCGAAGCCCTCGGCGGCCGCATGCGCCTCGGCGGCCTTGGTCAGCGCGCTGTAGGCGGCGTGGTCGCGGGTCGGCGTGATACCCAGCGAGTCCGGCGCGTTGCGGCCGATCATGTCGATGTTGATGTTGCACAGCGGCACCAGACCGTCGGGCAGGTACGGGTCCAAGGTCCAGGCGCGGGATCCGAGCAGCCCCTTCTCCTCCGCCGAGACCCACATCAGCATCACGCTGCGGCGCATCGGGCCGTACTCGGTCAGCGCCTCGGCGATGGCCAGCATGCCGCTGGTTCCCGAACCGTTGTCGTCCGCGCCGTTGTAGATGGCGCCGTCGTTGCCGACGCCGACATGGTCGTAGTGGGCCGACAGGATGATCAGTTCCTTGGCCAACTCCGGATCGCTGCCCGGCCAGATGCCGATGACGTTCTCGAGGACCGCGTCGTCGAGCGGTCCGTAGCCGCAGCGCTCGTCGGCGGCCACGCCCAGCGCGGTGCCACGCTCACCGTCGACCGGCAGCATCGACCGCATCCAGGCGCCGGGTCCCTCCGCCAGATAGACGACCGGGAAGCCCGCGCTGGTCTGCGCGCGACCGGACAGGCGCGGCTTCTCATAGCGCTCCGCGATGCTGCCGAGCGCGTCAGCCACGCTCTGCTGCGCGTCCTGGGCCGGCAGCACCAGGATGCCGGTGGCACCGGCCGCCAGCAGGGCGCGCTGCAGTCCACGCGGTACACCGCCGTCGCTCTCTCCGAGCAGCCACTTGCCACGCACCTGCGCCGCATCGACCTCGGCGTCGTCGAAGACGCCCCACCAGAGGACCTCCCCGGAGACTTCGCGCATGCCTGGAGAACGCGGCGCCAGGAAATAGTCCTCTGCCCACACCAGCTCGCGCTCGGTGCCCTCGGCCGTCCGCATCGTCAGGCCCGTGCGTGCCTTGTCGAGACCGACCTGCGGCGCGCTCCACTCGTACAGGTAGCTGTCCCCGGGTGCGCCGGGCTGGAAGCCCAGCCGCTGCAGTCGCGCCTGGATGTAGCGCGCCGCGATGCGCTGCTCCACCGACGGCGAGTCGCGACCGGCCATCTCGTCGGAGGCCAGGAAGTACAGGTCCGAGCGGAGCTCGTCGGCCGAGATGGTCTCCAGGGCGCGGTCCAGTGCGGCGTCCGCGCGGACAGCCTCGGCACTCGCCTGTGCGGCCAGCGGCGCGGAGAGCAGCGACAGGAGCAGGAGCAGGGACGGGGTGAGGCGCAGCATGCCCATCCAAGGTAACGCATAGGACTGCCTCGTGCCTGCGCGCGGTCAGGCCGAGTAGACCGCGATCTCGGTCGCCTTCACCGCCAGCCAGAAGCGCTCGCCGGCCGCCAGCCGCAACTCCGCAGTCGCCGCCGGAGTGACCTCGGCGACCAGCGGCAGCGCGCCCCCGAAGCGCACGCGCAGGCGGTCCCCGGCCGGCTCGACAGCCTCGACCACGGCCTCCCAGACATTGCGTGGCGAGCCCTCCGGCCGGGCCGGGAACAGCGAGACCGCGCGCGGGTGGAGCACTGCCAGCGCCGGCCCCTCGTGGCTGGAAGCGACCACCATGCTGCCGCCGTCCGCGCCCTGAAAGACGCCGGCGGCAACCGTGCCCGCGAACAGGTTCACGCCGACGAGGTCGGCGACGTAGCCCGAACCGGGCCGTGCGCAGATCTCCGCGGGGGTGCCCGCCTGCACCACCTGTCCGTGCTCCAGGACCGCGATGCGGTCGGCGAAGGCGAACGCGTCCACCGCGTCGTGCGCGACCAGGACCCGCACTCCGTCGAAGCCGTCGAGTTGCGCGCGCAGTTCCCGGCGCAGCGCGATGCGCGCGGACGCGTCGACCGCCGACAGCGGCTCGTCAAGCAGCAGCATGCGCGGCGCGGTCGCCAGCGCGCGCGCCAAGGCTACACGTTGCGCCTGGCCCCCAGACAACTGCGCCGGACGCGCGCGCGTGCGCCCGCCCAGGCCGACGCGCCGCAGCCACTCCTCGGCGCGGGCCACGGCTTCGCCCCGCGGCACGCCCCGTGCGCGCAGACCGAAAGCGACGTTCGCCGCGGCATCCAGGTGCGGGAACAGCAACGGGTCCTGGAAGAGCACGCCCGCTCGGCGGGCCTCGGGCGGCACATGGACCCCGCCCGGCCCGCCGTCGAGCAAGCGACCGTCCAGTTCGATCTGCCCGTCGTCGATGCCCAGGAGTCCGGCCAGCGCGAGCAGACAGGTCGTCTTGCCGGCGCCGTTGGGGCCGACCAGCGCCAGCGTCTCGCCAGGTGCGACCGACAGGTCGACGGTCAAGTCGAGCGTGCCACGACGCAAGCGGAAGGCGGCGCGCAGCCCGGCCGCGAGGGCCGCCGCGGCCGGCGCACCCAGGGGCATCGTGTGTGGCGTGCTCACCGGCCCTCCTCCACACGTTGCGGCAGCCAGCGACCGCGCAGCAGGAACAGGAGCGACGCCGACACCACGACCAGCAGCAGGCTCAGGGCGATGGCGGCGTCGGGATCGCTCTCCAGTGCGGCGAAGACCGCCAGCGGCAGCGTGCGGGTCTCGCCGGCGAGGTTCCCGGCGAAGGTGATGGTCGCGCCGAACTCCCCGAGCGCGCGTGCCCAGGCGACGACCAGTCCGGCCTGCAGCGAGGGCGCGATCATCGGCAGCGTGACGACGCGGAAAGTCCGCCACGGCCCGGCGCCCAGCGTTGCTGCGGCGCCGGCGTAGCGACGGTCGAAGGACCGCAGCCCGGCTTCCGCCGCCAGCACGAAGAAGGGCAGCGCGACGTAGGCCGCGGCCACCACCACGCCGCCGGTCGTGAACGGCAGCGTCACGCCCGTCCACCGCTCCAGCGGCGCGCCGACCAGGCCGCCGCGCCCCCAGGCCAGCAGCAGCGCGACGCCGGCGACCACCGGAGGAAGCACCATCGGCAGCAACACCAGCACGCGCACCACGGACCGGATGCGGGAGCACCCTCCGGCCAGCCATGCAGCCAACGGAAGACCGAGCGCGCCTGCGATCAGCGCCCCCAGCGTCGCGCAGCCGATCGACAACGCCAGCGCGTCGCCGACCTCCGACGTACCGAGCAACGCCGGCAGGCGCGACCAGGGCGTTCGCGCCAGCAACCCCAGGAGCGGCAGTGAGAGCAGCGCGACCGCCGCAGTGACCGGCACGGCGAGCAGCAGGGCGGCGCGGCGGCGTGGGCTCACGGCGCGCGGAATCCATGGTCGCGGAGGATCTCCGCGCCTTCTCGCGACAACACGAAGGCGAGGAAGTCATCTGCCAGGGCCGGGTCGCGCGCACCGCTGAGGCGCGCCACCGGATAGCGCGGGCTCGGGCCGACGGTCACCGGCACGCCGTCCACGCGTCCCGCGGCAGCCTGCACGTCGGTCACGTAGACCACGCCGGCATCGAGTTCACCGAGCGCGATCTTCGTCACTACCGCCTTGACTGACGGTTCGTCGGAGCAGGACTGCGCTTCCACGTCGGCGGCGTGCAGCGCCTGACGGGTATAGCGCCCGGCGGGAACCTCCGGACCGCACCAGGCGACCAGCAGGTCTGTGCGCGCGAGGTCCGCGAGGGTCGCGACCCCGTGCGGATTGCCAGGCGCGAAGGCGATCGCCAGCCGGTTCCGTGCGAACAGTCGCGGCTCGCCGTCCACCAGACCGAGCGCGACCGCGTGGTCCATCTGGCGTGGATCCGCGGTCGCCAGTACGTCCGCGTGCGCGCCCTCGCGCAATTGCAGGACCAGTTGCGGCGTGCCGGCGTAGTGCAGCTGCGGCGGCGCCACGTCGCGGGACTCGGCCCAGGCATCGCCGAGCGCCGTGAAGGCCTCGGTCAACGACGCCGACGCGAAGACTCGTAGCCGCGCGGGTGCGTCCGCGTCTCCGCACGCGCCGACGAAGCAGCCCAGCAGGCCGACCAGGAGCGCCTCGCTCACCGGACGTCCGGCGCGGCGGAGACGCCGGGGCGCGAGGGCAAGACGCATCGCGGTCCAATGTAGCGCGCCCGCGGGGACGGCCGGAAAGGGCCGCCCCCGCGGGCGCGGGAGGGACTCGCGCCTAGAGCGCGATGGTGTTGGTCGCCAGGCAGCCGACGACGTCGAAGGCCAGCACCGTGACCGCGCCGCAGGCGGCGGCCGGGATGTTGCCCGGCAGGCTGGCCGCGCCCGATGCGTCGGCGTAGAGCGTCGCCAGCAGCGTCGGCGCGGTGACCGGCAGCGTGGTGCCCGCGCAGGCGCCGCCCGGCAGCACCGAGCTCGCGGTGTTGAACGCGTAGCCGAACACCACCGGACCGTTCGGGGTCAGGTTGCTGGCGTTCAGGGTCGCCGGACCGGGGCAGCTGCCCACCAGCGCG
>Ga0316187_10005131_pt1 | contig 11323 bp, 9 predicted proteins | sample CroRivburrow1_MG_FD_204927 | JGI IMG/M metagenome (GOLD analysis project Ga0316187, IMG submission 204927) | Coastal sediment microbial communities from Maine, United States - Cross River worm burrow 1 | ecosystem: Environmental > Aquatic > Marine > Coastal > Sediment | place: USA: Maine...
AACTTAGAACGAAGCGAGACGCTGAGGAAGTTACACTATGGCCATTGCACGTACCCTTATTACCTATCTCGATGAACGCGGCATTCGCTACGATCTGGTCGAACACAAGCATACAGCGACCGCTCTGGAAACCGCCCACGAGGCCAATGTACCCGTGCACCAGATGGCCAAGGCCGTCGTGCTGTGTGACGACGCGGGTTATGTCGTCAGCGTGCTGCCTGCCAACCACTCGCTCGAAATCGACTGGGTCAACCAGGAGCTCGGCCGCAGACTCGAAATGGCGTGTGAAGAGGAATTCAGCAAACTGTTCGCGGACTGTGAGCCCGGCGCCGTGCCCGCACTGGGCGAGGCCTATGGCATACAGGTCATCTGGGACGATGAGCTGGCCTATACTTCGGACATCTACATCGAAGCCGGCGATCACGAGCACCTGATTTGGCTCGACCGTCGCGACTTCAAGAAACTGATGTCGTCACTGCCGCACAGCATCATCAGCAAGGATACTGAGGTCGGCTGCTGGAAGTACTGATCTGAAAACAGACCTGATTGCGAGACAGGTTTGACCTTGCAGCGACCTGCAGCGCTCGCGCAGGGGATCTCTCAGAGCCCGGGAGATCCCGTCAGTTAGCCTCGAGGAAACCGCAGGGACAGACCTCGATGCACTTGCCGCACTCCTTGCAGGCATCGAGGTTGAGGCTGAAATACATACCAGGACGCGGTTCCTCCAGGCGCGTGAAACAGCCCGAAGTACAGTACATAAAACACTGTTCACAGCCATAACAGGAACCGCAGGAAAAGCAACGCTGCACTTCCGCCAGGAACTGGGCTTCGTCGACGGTGCCGGCTACCTCTGTCATGCCGAGTCGCACGCGCTCCTCCGGCGGCAACATGGGCGAATGGACCGCGCCGCTGCCGTCCTTGCTCGCGAACCGCACGTGGTCTGCATGGATTTCCATCCGCTCGGGCTCTGCCATTGAGTCTTCGGGCTCACCCCGCAAGCGGGCGTGCAGAGCCTCAGCCGCACGTCTTCCCTGCACGATGGCGTTCCCCGCGATGCCGAGACCGAGCGCATCGCCACCGGCCAGAATGTCATCACCGACGGCGCCTTTAGCATCCGCTACCAGCCAGTTGCCCTTGTGGTCCAGTGCTTCGAGCCCCTGTAGCACGGGAACTTGCGAGACGGCCATGATCACAGAATCGGCCAGTAACTCGAACTCTGAACCATCGATAGGGACAGGAGATCGCCGCCCCGACGCGTCAGCTTTGCCGAGTCGCATGCGCTGAACCCGGACCGACTGCAGTTTGCCGTCGTCCCCGCGACCAACGGCCACCGGTGCCGCCAACAGAACGAGTTCAATATCCTCGTCCAGCGCATCGTCGATCTCGTGTGCGATGGCGGGCATTTCTTCGCGTGATCTGCGGTACAAAATAGTCACTTCGGCGCCGCCGCGCCGTGCACAGCGGGCGGCGTCGATGGCGGTGTTTCCGCCGCCGATCACGATGACGTGCCTGCCTGTATCCACGTCCGCGCCGCAATTGATGCGCGCGAGATAATCTGTTCCGGTCCAGACGCCCGGGCCTTCCCCGCCAGGGATGCGCAAAGCCTGGCCGTGTTGCGCACCGATGCCCAGGTAGAGTGAACGGTGGAGTGCGCGCAGCTCCTCCAGGCCGATATCCTTGCCGACTTCTACACCGAGCCGGAGCTCGACGCCCAGGTCGAGAATTTTCCGGATCTCCGCGTCCAGCACTTCCTGAGGCAGGCGGTAATCCGGCACGCCGTAACGCAGCATGCCACCCGCCTTTTCGCGCGCATCGTAGACGGTCACGCGGTAGCCGCGCCTTGCCATCTGGTAAGCGAACGAGAGTCCCGACGGCCCGGCGCCGATGACCCCGATCCACTCGCCGTCCGAAGCGTCACCATTGCGGGCCAGGGGCAAACCCGCCCGGATGGCAAAATCGCCCAGGAAGCGCTCCATCGCATTGATCGCCAGCGGTTCGTCCAGTTCGGCGCGGTTACAGTGATCCTCGCAGGGATGCGGGCAGATGCGCCCGAGCGTGGCCGGGAAGGGATTGACGTCGGTAATAATACGCCAGGCTTGCGCGTAGGCTTCCTCGGCGCTCAGCCCGTTCTTTTCGCGTTGTGCCACGGTGCCGATCCAGCCGCGGATGTCGCCGCAGTTGGCGCAGCCGCCCTGGCACGGGGCCGCCTTTTCCACCTGCTTCGGTCGATAGGAAGGAGTGATGCGCTCCTGGCCCGCTATCGGCGCCGGCTTATCCAGCTTGCCACTCACTACTGTGCGCCCCGGTGTTGCGCCAACTCACTGTTTAGCACCCGTATGCGATGTGACATGGTCTTCAGCAGGTTGACAGCCAACAGCGGGTCTTCCCTGATGCGTCGCAATAAGGTCTTCTTGTCGATTTTCAACACTCGGGCTTCCCCGGCCGCGCGCACAGTAGCAGATCGCACTTCTTTTTCGAACACCGACATTTCGCCGAAAAAATTACCGGCCTCGAGAAAGGCCAAATGACGCTCGCCGCCGTTCTCTGATTGCAGAACCACCTCAACCCTCCCGGACTGGACAACGTACATACTCTCCCCGGCATTACCCTGGTGGATGATCACTTCGCCGTCGCGATAAATTTTACCCAGTGCACCGCTGACCACTGTCACACCTCACTGTTCTTTACATTAGCATTTTTTTGTCGGGGTACAAGCGCCGACCCCAAGCTGAGTATCAGGTTGCCGATGAATCCCGGGTGAAAGGTGCCGCGGAACATCTCCGTGTAAGGTGCGCTGCCGGTGAACATATTCCATAGCAGAGAACTCATGTGCGGTCGGGCGTCGGCCCTGGCCTGCTCTTTCTGCGCCATCGTCAACATTGCGCGGCGCGTGATGCGGCTGTTCTTCATGATGGCGTTGGTGGCGAACATGATGCGTCCAACGGCGTTGTCGTTTGCGATGCTCTTGCAGGCGGGCCAGAAATGCTGCTCGAAGTCTTCGCCCGACACGCCATGGAATACCGCGGCAGTAGCCGCGGCCTTGCCGGTGCGGAAGGCAGCCCCGATACCGTCCTTGTAGAGCCGGGTCACCCCGCTGTCGCCGACCAGCACGATGCGGTCGCCGTAGGGTCGTTTGCGCGCCCCCAGGTTGATCAACGGTTTGCAGCTGCAGACACACGGCACGGTGTTGGTCGGAAAGGTCCGCCGCACGACAGGATCGTTCAGAAAAGCGTGCACCAACTCTTCATCGAGGTCATCGCCGACCATCACCACTGTAGCGAAAGGTCCCTTGGGAATAATGGCGGCAAATTCGAACCGCGGTATGTCCAGCAGAAAGACGTGCACGGAGCTGCCGAGGATATTCAGAATTTCTTCCTCAGTAGAACGGAATTCACAGATGTAGCCACGGGTCGTCTTGGGTGGCTCGAAACCCGCGGGATGGTCATCCAGCAACTTGATGAAATTGCTGTTGACGCCGGCCGCCACGGCAACCAGGTCATAGGATCGCGCGGAGTGGCTCGCAAACTGCAATTGTGGCAGGCCTTCCTGCCAATCCACGCCGGTGATGAGCTGGCGGACGACTCGGGCGCCGCGTTTGGTCGCCATGCCCTGCAGGAAGTCGTCGAAACTTTCCAGCGGCGTGTCGCCGCCCTCGCGAGGCCCGTTGCCTCGGTACAGCGCCGCGATGCGCTGCTCGTGCACCGGGCTCTCAATGGCAACATCGCCCACGTCCATATGCACAACGTAGGATTCCACGCCACGCTGTACTACCGTGTCAGGCAGTACGATACCCTCGGCGGACAGGATCTGCACCAGCGACTCTGAAACGATGCCACCGCAGTGATTGCAGCCGGCAGGACCGCAGTACTTGAAGGAACGGGGTTCGTAAATGTCAACCTCGATTTCGAGATCGATCGCGTCCGCCATTTTGAGCAGGAAGTAGGAAAAGAAGGAACCGGCCGGGCCACCGCCCACCACGGCAATGCGTGAGCCGTCCCGCAGTTCGAATTCCGACGCATCCCCGGTTCCCAGGCCGGCAAATGCATCGGCTACAGAAGTCTCGGATGACAACCCCATCCACTCTCCCTTCTACTGGACCCATTGATCTGATAGTCTACGGCCGGTGTCGGCAAGGGGAACGCGACATGGATCAATTCATTCACGAATTCTGAGATTATGCGCTTACTTGAAGAACGGGTGGAGATCAGGGCGCCAGCCCGCCTGGTTTGGGAGGTACTCGCCGACTTCGGCGGCGTCGACGCTTGGGCACCCTACATGCGCAAGTCGCAGCTGATCGGTGAGCAGACATCCGGTATCGGCATGCGACGCGGCATGCGCCACGCCTGGGGTTTCCGCTTCGAGGAAGCGGTTACGCAGTGGCACGATCAGAAGGGGTTTGCGTTCGACGTCCTGCAAGCGCCGTTTCCCATGAAAGACGTCAAGGAAGTGTGGGTCCTCGGTTCCGAAAACGGCTACACCGTCGTCGAAACCCAGGTTCGCTACGGCGCGCATCTCGGCCCGCTCGGGTCATTGGCGGATTGGCTGCTGGTGCGCTTTGTCGTGCGCCGCGAAATGCGCGCCGGCCTGCGCGGGCTCAAGGAGTATGTCGAGCAGAAAGCCGCCGGGGCGGCTCCCGCACACTCAGCGGATTGACGCCGGACCGATTTTCTTCGGAAGAATCCCGGCTGAAGCCGCTTCTACAAACCCAGCGCTTCCGTAATTTCGTCCAGTACGGCCGGATCCTCTATCGTGGCTGGCACCTTGTACTCTTTGCCGTCGGCGATCTTGCGCATGGTGCCGCGCAGTATTTTCCCTGAACGGGTCTTGGGCAGCCGCGTCACGACGACGATGTCGCGCGGCGCCGCGATGGGCCCGACTACCGAGCGCACGGTTTTGATCAATTCGGCCTTCAGTTGTGCCTCGTCGATCTGCGCATTGGTGTTGAGCACCACGAAGCCCAGCGGCATCTCGCCCTTGAGGGCGTCCTCCACGCCGATCACCGCGCACTCCGCCACCGCGCCATGGGTCGACAGCGCTTCCTCGAGCGCCCCCGTGGACAGCCGGTGCCCTGCCACGTTGATCACGTCGTCGATGCGACTCATGACCCACAGGTAGCCTGCCTCGTCGAGAATGCCGGCGTCGCCGGTCAGATAGTAACCTTCGAAACGCGACAGGTAGGTATCGAAATAGCGTTGCCGGTTGCCCCACAAGGTGGGCAAGGTACCCGGCGGGAGCGGCAGCTTGACGACAATATTCCCCGTCTCTCCGCGCGGCAATTCGCGGCCCTCATCATCCAGCACGCGGATGTCATAACCAGGCACTGCCACGGTGGGTGATCCGGCCTTCACCGGCAGGCGCTCAATACCCATCGGGTTCGCGGCCATTGCCCAACCACTTTCCGTTTGCCACCAATGGTCTATGACTGGAACTTCAAGTTGTTTCTCCGCCCAATGCAGGGTGTCGGGATCGCAGCGCTCGCCCGCCAGGAACAGGGTTTTGAGGCTGCTGATGTCGTACTTGTGCAGCAGTTCGCCGTCGGAATCCTCGCGTCGAATGGCGCGGAACGCGGTCGGCGCCGTGAACAGGCAGTTGACGCTGTGCTGTTCGATGACTCGCCAAAAAGCGCCGGCATCGGGGGTGCCGATGGGTTTCCCCTCGTACAGGATGGTGGTGCAACCATGCAGCAGCGGCGCATAGACGATGTAGGAATGCCCGACCACCCATCCGATGTCCGAGGCGGCCCAGTAAACGTCGCCCGGACTCACGTTGTAGATGTTCTCCATGCTCCACTTCAGCGCCACTGCGTGGCCGCCAGTGGGTCGTACCACGCCCTTGGGCTGTCCCGTGGTGCCCGAGGTGTAAAGGATGTAGAGCGGGTCGGTCGCCGCGACCGGCACGCAGTCGACCGGTTCGGCACGCTCCATCGCCTGCGCCCACGTCAACGCGTTCGGGTCCATTTCAACCAGCGGCAACTGCGGGCGCGAAACCAGGATGCGCGGCAGCTCCGGCACCCCGGCGATGGTCAGGGCCTCCTCCAACAACGGCACATACGGAATTACCCGCTTGCCCTCGATGCCGCAACTGGCGCTGATGATCATTTTGGGCCCGGCATCGACGATTCGGGTCGCCAGTTCCCGGGCCGCAAAACCTCCGAATACGACCGAATGTATGGCGCCAATGCGGGCACAGGCCAACATGGCGATGACGGCCTCCGGGATCATCGGCATGTAGATGATGACCCGGTCACCCTTGCCGACGCCCTGTTGCGCGAGTGCGCCGGCGAAACGGGCGACGAGGTCGCGCAACTCGTCGTAAGTGAAGGTCTTTTGCTGGCTTGTAACCGGGCTGTCGTAGATCAGCGCCGCCTGCGCTCCGCGGCCGCCGGCACAGTGTCGGTCCAGCGCATTGTGACAGGTATTGAGTTCGCCGCCGTGGAACCATTCGTAATAGGGCGCGTCGCCGCTATCGAGCACCTTTTGCCAGGGTTTGGACCAATCCAGTCCGGCTGCCGCCCGCGCCCAGAAGGCCTCGGGGTTTTCCAATGACTCACGATACAGTTCTTGGTAGGACATGCTTTTACCGCCAATAGGTTTCAGGGTTGTACAAGGGGCGCCTCACGGGCCTCGCAACAGCGTAGATCGTGGATCGCCAGCACACCATAAGACTTTAGTCAGAAAAACTTCAGATGCGGCGACAGTGCGAGGGAAGCCTCGGACTCCATGCTCGCGGCGATCGCCAACATCAGCTCCGCCGTGGCAAGTGCGTCATTCAGTGCATTATGCGCCGTGTAACGTGGCAGCCCATAAAGGCTGCGAATCCGGCCCAGCTGCAAGTCCCCGTGTTTCACCGGTACTTCGCGCCGCTTCCGCTGCTGATATTCGATTCGCATGGTATCCAGCACGATGAAGCCGGGAACGACCCGGGCCCAATTTGCACAGGCTTTCTTTAAAAAGGACACGTCCAGGCCGGCGTGATGAAACACCCACACCCGGCCCCAGGCGGCGCGAAACAGCGCTTCCAGTCCGTCCTCGATGGCCTGCCCCTGGGCGACCTCGCTATCCATCAATTCGTGAATGGCCGCGCTGGAGCCAACGGACTGCGCGGAGCTGATCAGCAAGTGCTGGTTGCTGCCAAGCTGGATACGTCCCCGGTCTATGTGGGTCCAGCCCATGGCGATGATGTGATCCTCGTTCTTGTCCAGGCCGGTGAGCTCGAGATCGACCGCGATTAACGGCGTGTTGTCGATACGGCCGATATCCAGCGCGGCGCAGGTCTCCAGGTAGTCTCTCATCACCGGCTGCTCGCAGGCGCGAGCCAGTCTGCGGCAGCGCCTGCGATGTCGCCAGCGCTGCAGCATGTCAGGCAGGGGCCCCGGTTGGCAGTTGCGATCTCAAGGCAAATCGGGCTCAGTGCAATTGGTAGCGGGAAGACAGGGCGTTCTGTGCCTCGACCACCAGCATGAAGGCCGCCTTGAGGTTGCGCCGCATCAGCGGAGAAAGTTCTTCGGTTGGCACGAAGTTGCCCGGCTTCTGACCCGCAACCATCTGCTCGGCCTGGAAGTTGAGGCGTATGCGGTTGATGAGGATCAGTGCATCCCGGAGACTGCTGGCGTCGTTTTCGTTCATTTCTCCGGCCGCGACGACTTGCTCGAGGCGGCGGAAGGTGTTGGCGGCAGTGATCCCGGCCTCAAGTGCGCGCATGCGCACCAGGTCGGTAATGGGAACGATGCCCCGATGCTTGAGGTTCAGTCCTTCGGTGTGGGAACCGTCATCTTCCTGCACGAAGCGCCGGAAGAATCCGATCGGTGGCCGATGGCTCATCACGTTGGCAGCCATGAAGCGCCTGAAGATGCGATTGCGCTTGGCTCGGCCAACCGCATAATCGAGCAGTTCGTCGACCAGTTCGCTGTTGCCGCGCACGCAGCGCATGTCGAAAAAGATGCTGCTGTGCATGACGGACTTGGGTTCGGGTACCTCGATCCAGCGGTCGAAATGGCGCTTCCACTTGGCCAGCGAGACACGCCATTTGACGTTCAGAGCCATGACTTCACCCGGACAGAATTCGTAGCCTAGCTTGTCGAGCCCGCCGCAGACGAAGTCGGCCAGCTTCGCGAAATACCGGGCTTCGGCTTCCGTAGCCCGGCGTTCGAGAACGATGCCGTTGTCCTGGTCGGTCTTCGCGGTTTGTTCTTCCCGGGCCTGGGATCCGAACACCACCCAGGCATAGCTCATCGGCGGCGGGCCAAATTCGGCCTCGGCGAGCTGTAGCAAGCGTACCGTGAACGCATCGGTGATATGCGTCACCATGCAGCCGATCTGTTCAACGTCGCGGCCCAGGTTGACGAGGCGCACGAACAACGTGGGCAGGCGCCGGCTCAATACCACCAGTTCGTCGACCGATTTCTTCTTGTAAATGTCCCGCACCAGACGCAGGGGATGCTCCGATTGCGCCCGCAGGATATCACCGGCCGTAACCAGACCGAGCGGCCGGTCGCCGTCGAGGATTGGCAAATGGTGATAGTTCTGGCGCATCATCAGCAGCAGGGCCGCATCGACGTCGGCATCCGCGGCCAGGGTCCTGGGATTCGCCGTCATGACCTCCTCGATGGCGGCGTTCGGATCGAGGTCGACCGCCAGCACGCGCTGCCGGAGATCCTTGTCGGTTACGATACCGCCCAGCAGTCCCTCGCGCATGACCAGCACGCTTGAGACGTTTTCCCGACTCATCAGGCGCGCCGCTTCACGAATCGAGGCCTTGCTGTCGATCAGGACGGGATCGCGCTTGAGCAGATCGCGAACGTGTGTCACCGATCGCTGCACGTGGGCCGCGACGCTCACTCGCTTTTTCAGGTGGCTGCTGAAAAACTCGCTGATCAGTTCCTGCTGTTCGCACAGCGCCTCGAAATCGGCCTGTGACAGATGCCAGACCAGGCAGTCTTCCTCGGCCTCGGCGACATAGTCGCGCTGCTCGCCATGCAAAAAGACCTGATGGCCGAACATTTCCCCTTCGGATCGCTTGTCCAGGAACTTGTGTGCTGCGTCCACCAGGCGCACAGCGCCCTTGCGGATGATCGCCAGTCCAGGCGGTGGATTGGAGGACAGGATCATTTTGCCCTGCGGGTAGTAAGCAACTTCCAGCTTGTTCGCCAGTGCATGCAGGTCACCACTCTGCAGCGAGTTGAACGGCATAATCGTATGCAGGAATTCGGCGGCGAGGTTTACGTCATGCATTGCTTGATTCTAATGGCTGAGCGGCGTTTAACAAAACAACGACCAAGAAAAAGGGCCGGTCAGGTGACCGGCCCTTGCAGGTTTCACGACTCTGTTGCGGATCAGTGATCTACCGCGGCCGCCGCACCCTTGGGCACGCGGATGTCTTCCACCAGGTGCTGGATGTGCTCCGGCGGAGCTGCCGTCACCTTGGAGACAAGCGTCGCCGTGACGAAGTTGAGCAGCGCGCCCACCGCACCAAAGGACTCAGGCGAGATACCCATGAACCAGTTATCCGGCGTATTGGCCGCCATCTCGGTACCGGGCACGAAGAACCAGCCCTTGAACCAGAAGATGTAAACCAGCGTGGAGAGCAAGCCGGCCAGCATGCCGGCGATCGCGCCCTCGCGATTTATATTCTTGTTGAAGATACCCATCATCAACGCCGGGAAGATCGATCCGGCCGCCAAACCGAAGGCCAGTGCAACCACCTGGGCCGCGAAGCCGGGTGGATTCATGCCGAGATAGCCGGCCACCAGGATGGCGCCTGCCATCGCGATGCGGCTGGCCAGCAACTCGCCCTTCTCGGAGATGTTTGGAGCGACCATGCCCTTGACCACGTCATGGGAAATAGCCGAGGCGATAGCCAACAGCAGGCCGGCCGCTGTCGAAAGCGCGGCGGCCAGGCCACCCGCAGCAACCAGGGCAATGACCCAGTTCGGCAGGTTGGCGATTTCGGGATTGGCCAATACCATGATGTCGCGGTCGACCTTGGTCATCTCGTTGCCTTTCCAGCCATAGCTCTCGGCCTTGGCCGCAAAGTCGGCGTTGCCGTCGTTGTAGTATTGAATCCGGCCGTCGCCGTTCTTGTCCTCGAACTGCAGCAGACCCGTCGTTTCCCAGTTCTTGAACCACTCGGGGCGATCGGCATACACGAGGTTGCCGGCGGGCGAACCGATCTCACCGGTCTGGATGGTTTGCATCAGGTTCAATCGCGCCATCGCGCCGACGGCCGGGGCTGTCGTGTAAAGGATGGCGATGAAGACCAGCGCCCAACCCGCGGAACTGCGGGCATCGGACACTTTCGGCACCGTGAAGAAACGCACGATCACGTGCGGCAGGCCGGCCGTGCCGATCATCAGCGACAGGGTCAACAGGCTGATATTCAGCGTACTCCCTTTCTGCGCCGTGTACGCCGGGAAGCCGAGATCCATGATGACCTGGTCGAGCCGGTCGAGCAGATGCACGCCGGAACCGTCGGCCATCTCACTGCCCAGTCCGAGTTGTGGAATCGGGTTGCCGGTCAGGTTCAGGGCGATGAAGATGGCCGGGATCGTGTAAGCGAAAATCAACACGCAGTACTGTGCGATCTGCGTGTAGGTGATGCCCTTCATACCGCCGAGCACCGCGTAGAAGAACACGATTGCCATACCGACCAGCACGCCGACTTCGAAAGGCACCTCGAGGAACCTTCCGAATGCGACGCCGACACCCTTCATCTGGCCAATAACGTAGGTGACCGAGGCTACGATCAGGCAAATAACAGCGACCAGCCGCGCCGACTTGGAGTAGAAGCGCTCGCCGATGAACTCTGGAACCGTGAATTTGCCGAACTTGCGCAGGTAGGGCGCCAACAATAACGCCAGCAACACGTAGCCACCTGTCCAGCCCATCAGGTAGACCGATGCGTCATAGCCGAGAAACGCGATCAGCCCGGCCATGGAGATGAACGAGGCCGCTGACATCCAGTCCGCCGCCGTGGCCATACCATTGGCTACCGGGTGGATACCTTTGCCCGCCACGTAAAATTCGCCGGTCGTGGCTGCGCGTGACCAGATTGCGATACCGATGTACAACGCGAAGGTGGCGCCGACAACGATAAATGTCATAGTTTGAAGAGTCATCGTCCGTCTCCCTCAGTCTTCGTGAACGTCGAATTCCCGATCGAGCTTATTCATGCGCCAGGCATAGAAGAAGATCAGGACGACAAATGTGTACATGGAACCCTGTTGCGCAAACCAGAAGCCCAGGTCGTAACCGCCGATGCTGATCGCGTTCAGCTGGTCAACCAGGATGATGCCAAACAGGTAGGACACGACAAACCAGACGGCAAG
>Ga0316187_10005132_pt1 | contig 11322 bp, 7 predicted proteins | sample CroRivburrow1_MG_FD_204927 | JGI IMG/M metagenome (GOLD analysis project Ga0316187, IMG submission 204927) | Coastal sediment microbial communities from Maine, United States - Cross River worm burrow 1 | ecosystem: Environmental > Aquatic > Marine > Coastal > Sediment | place: USA: Maine...
GTCACCACGTAGTCCCAATGGTTCGGGTCGATGGTGGCCTCGTAAATCTCGGGAACTATGTGCGATGATCTTCTACGGTCCATAATTGATTCCTGGCATTTTTGCGTCCATATTTGAATCCTGCTGGTTTTTCAATTCCCATGTGGGACTGAATTTGGATTGCTTTCAGCAGTGTTTAACCATGGGTATGGAATATATAGACCACCCATATCAATACGGTGATGGCAATCACAAAAAGTTCGGATTATTTGAAAAATTTAACCCAAACGAGGGATGAGTCGCACATTGAAAGGGCGTAGGATCGCGGGTCAATTACCGTCAGTACCCGGTAAATGGCATCGGTGGCGAGCGTCCTGACAAAGACTAATGAGTAGTATCGCCGACAGGCTTTGCATGCACTCCAATTAGCAGCCTCAGCAACCACGGTTTTGCGATAAGGAGCACCTGATTCTTATCTTGTTCGGTAACGTTTGGTTGTTCCGATCATAACGCAAGCCGACACCGATAATATTGATGTCGATACCGCCTGCTGGCTTCGGGTTCACTAATCCAGGATGCATTGTCTATTCATGGTCATAAGGCCAGAAATCGCAAATTAAACTGAAATTTACCTTGTTTGGGTGATGAAGTGGTATCCCGCAATCCGTTACCATTTGCCCAGATTCAATAACTTTGGAAGGAAACCAATGAAGACAACTCATCTTAGTATCTTGTTCGCGATCGCCAGTTTGGTCAGCGGTCAGGCAGCAGCAATAACCGTCGATACATTAGACGGTGGTGTTGTATCAGCCCAGGAGTCGACCGCTATCGTTATCGGTGATTTTGACAGAATGAATCCCAATGGCAGAGAGTCAGACGGAACGAGTCCGGTCCTCAGCGCCAACGACGGTGATACGATTAACCAATGGGTTGCAATCGATGTTGTCGCTCTTAACGCTCTTTCCGATATTAATGCGACCGCTGACGCGACGTCCGGTACATTCAGTTTTCCGTTCCTGGTTAATTTATATCGTGCTTCTGTCGTCGGAGATTTGTGGACCGTCATTGATGACGATCTGGGGACAGCCGGTCTGCAGACCTATGTCAGTTCTACATCTTCACCGCTTAAGGATGTAGCTCTTTCGGCCGGTCAGTACTTACTGCAATATACGACAATCGGTGCTGCGGCAGCAGGCGGAACCGATGTGCTGCCAACCATTGGCGGTGACAATTCATGGGACTACAGCGTTCGTATCTCGTCAGTTGTTCCGGTTCCCGCTGCAGTGTGGTTATTCGGCACGGCTTTAGCTGGACTGATGGGCTTTCGTCGCAAGGCGCAATTAGCCGCATAAGCAGTCGTTTCATGTTGAATAAAAGAGGGCTTTAGAGCCCTCTTTTTTTATGTGCGCAATAAAAATGAAAGTACATTATTTTCTCTCGATGCCTGGACGATCTGGCGATACCGGGTTAGTTAAAGGGACGAGAAATCGACAGGAAAGCCGGAAGGATTTGTGAGCCCGACATTTGTAATTACTGACATCTGGCTAAAATAGTGAATTTATCTGAGATTAAGCTGCTACGATATTGATATTGGAGCAACTATTACCCTTGATATGAAAATAGCCAAACTAACCGCTTTGATTGCATTACTGTTTTCGTCATTTGTGGCGGGCGCCCAGGAACCCTATCGTCTCAACCCCGGGGATATTATGGATATCTCGGTGTGGAACGAAGAAGCGCTTCAGCAGCAGATACTGGTTTTACCAGACGGCACGATATCTTTCCCTCTTGTCGGAATAATCGAGGTAGCCAATAGAACGCCTGCAGAGGTTCAGGAGGCGTTAAAGGCAAAACTGTCGCGCCTTATCCCCGATCCAGAGATCAACTTGTCCGTGCGCGCCGTCGATGGCAACAATATCTATATTATCGGCAAGGTCAACCAGCCCGGCCGAATTCCGATGACGAGACCGACCGACGTGATGCAGGCGTTAAGCCTCGCCGGCGGCTTTACGACTTACGCAAAATCGGACAGTATCCAGATTTTGCGCAGGACGGGTAACAAGCAGCAAGTTATTCGCTTCGACTATACTAAAATAGAGGACGGGAAGGCGCTCGAGACTAACATCCTGCTCAGAAGCGGGGATACAATAGTCGTCCCATGAGTTGAAGTTTTTTTGGACCATGACATCAGGTGATCAACATTAGCCAATCTAGACTTTTCGGGTTCGCCAGGCAGGTTTGCCTGTTGCCTGCGCTTTGCGTACCTGTGTTTGTTTGTAGTTCCGCGAGCGCTTACGACTGGAACAGTGATTATGGAATCGATGCTTCGCTTGAGAGGGATGATAATTTCCGCCTTAGCGAAGCCGATCCGGTTGCTACCACCTCTACCGGCGTTGGGGTCTTCGCCGATCTGCAGGGACTCACCGAGATCTCGAGCCTGCGCTTCTCTGTCCGCGCCAGGGCAACCCGATACTCTGAATCGAGTATCGAGGATAGCGACAATTACAATCTATTGCTGGCGACGGCTCGAAGTGGTGAACGCTGGTCAGGCACCTTTGACCTGTCGCTCGCTGCGGAATCGACAACCGAGACGGAATTGCTGGACAGCGGTAATGTGCTCGACGGGGAAAGAAAATCGGCCAGGGTTGCCCCCGGCTTAAGGTATCAGCTAGATGAAAGAAACTCGATTTACGGAAACCTGGCATTCAGCGATGTTACTTACGACACAGTTTCGCTGACCGAATACACCGACAATACCGCCTCGGCTGGCTGGGTAAACCAGTTCAGTGAGACGAGCGAAGTATCGGTGAATGTCAGCGTCTCCGAGTATGATCCTGACGCCGGCGACACGACGACTGTCACCAGCGTTAACGTCGGCTACGGTTTCAACGCATCCGAGGCCACCCGCTACAATTTTCAGCTGGGCGCTTCTGAAAGGGACAATCCAGTTGGAACCGATCGGGATGGAAATTCGTCGTTCGAGATTTTGCACAGCATTGATGACCGTAATGGCTTTTCACTATTTGTCGGCAACGGTTACGCGGGAAGTGGAGTAGGCGAAGTGCGTTACGAGACTAGATTGAAGCTGCGCTGGGACCATGCATTGGCGGAAAGAATGCAGCTCAAGTTAACCGGTGAGGGCGTCAGCACCGATGACCGTGATTATATCGAGATAGTGGCTGGTGGCAGCCATCAATATACCAGGGAGCTCAGCTTTGCAGCCAACTTGCGTTATCGAAGCCAACAAAGCGATATCAACGACGCGGATTCCACGAGCGTGCTGGTTTCACTATCCTATTCTCCAATCTAGCTGACCAGTAGCCCCAGAAGTTAAACTATGGAAGATGACGTTAAAACGTTGGGCGATTACATTTCGATCGCCTGGCGACGAAAGTTTCATATCCTGATCCCTTTCATCGTCGTGCTACTGATCACGGTGGCGACCGTGTTTTTGTTGCCACCGGTCTACAAGTCGACTGGCACCATCCTGATCGAGTCGCAGCAAATTCCCGAAGAGCTGGTCCAGTCCATGGTGACCAGTTTCGCGGACGAGCGAATCCAGGTGATAAAGCAACGTATCATGACTGGCCAGCAGCTTTTCGGCATTATCAAAAAGTTCAACCTTTACAGCGACGAACTGGATTTCACGCCGCGTTCTGAAATTCTTGAAGATATGCGCAACAGGATTCAGATCGATCGAGTGAGTGCCGATGTCACCAGCAGGCGTAATCGATCGGCTGCAATAATTGCGTTTACGGTGTCTTTCGAACACTCCTCTGCAGGGTTGGCGCAGAAGGTGGCCAACGAACTGGTGACGTTGTTCCTCGATGAAAATATCCGTACCCGTACTGCCAGGGCCGAGGAAACATCCGATTTCCTGAAAAAGGAAAGCGAACGTCTCGGTGCGCAAATTGCGGAAATGGAAGCACAGATCGCGAACTACAAGCAGGAAAATGAGGGCAGTTTGCCGGAGAATCTGCCGCTCAACCTGCAGCGCGTGGTCACGATGCGCTCCGCTTTAATGAATTCCGAGGCCGAGCTCAATGAGTTGAACGAGCGTAAGAAGTTGCTGTTAGTCGATCTGGAAACGCTGCAGTACAATCTCGCCGCCGGTAGCGGCATGAGCGAGGAGCAACAGCGGCAGAAAGCGGAACTGGAAGCGCTGCAAAACCAGTTTATCAGCCTGTCCGCGCGTTACGGCACAGAGCACCCGGATGTCAAAGCCATTCAGCGCCAGATCAGGGCCTTTGAACAGGAATATGGCGATCTGAGCGATATCACCGAGCTGCAGTCCCAGCGCCAGCTTGTCAGCCAGGAAATGAGCGAACTCACCCGCAAATATTCGGCTGAGCATCCCGATGTCAAGAGACTCGAGCGTAAACTCGAGGGTATTGATGCGATGATCAGGAAATCCGAGAAAGAAGGGAAAACGGATGAATCACCGGTCAAGGATGGCGCCAACCCGGAGCTGATGCAGGTACAGGCCAAACTCGAGTCGCTCAACAGCGGGATCGAACGGGTCAAGAAGGCGCGTGTCGATGCCGAGAAGCAGATGGTAGAGCTTGATCTTCGAATCAACCGTACCCCCCAGGTCGAACGAGGGCTCGATGCGTTGGAACGGGACTACGAGAACACCAAGAATAAATACCAGGAGATGAAAAACAAGCAGTTGCAGGCAGAACTGTCTAAAAGCCTCGAGGAAGAACAGAAAGGCGAACGCTTTACTTTGCTTGAACCACCGCTGCTGCCCGATACACCGGTTAAGCCCAATCGGCCCAAGCTATTCATGCTCGGCCTGATTCTGTCCATGGTGGGCGGCATTGGCGTGGCAGGGCTCGCCGAATCGCTCGACGGTGGCATCCGCGGCAGTCGAACGCTCGCCTCGGTAACCAAGATGACACCGCTAGTGACGATTCCCTATATCGTGACACGTATAGACGAGGTGACCAGGAAGCGCAATGTGAGGCTCTTTATCCTGGCGATCATTATTCTCGGGGTTTGTGCTGTTGCGTCTGTGCATTTTTTCTACAAGCCGCTCGACCTGCTATGGTTTATAGTGTTGCGCAAGCTCAACCTGACTTAAGCTATGGACCGAATCAAGAAAGCACTCGATAAAAGCAGGACCCGTAAACGACGGGAACTGGTGCAGCCTGCGCCACTTCAGTCAGTGGATTCTGAAAAGCATCCGTTCGAGAATATCGAGTATACCCAGACACGGCACATCGACGTGTCGCAGGCCGTGTTGGCGGAAAAGCGTCTTATCGCCGGCAACCGCACCGACCCGAGGGCTACCGCCTTTCGCATGTTACGCACCCAGGTGTTGCAGACGATGCGCGAAAATAACTGGACCTCGATCGCGGTGACCGGCCCAACCAGCGGCGTCGGCAAGTCGCTGGTTTCAGCCAACCTGGCAATCAGTATCTCGCGCGAGGTCAACCAGACCGTGTTGCTGGTTGATGTGGATCTGCGCCGTCCCGCGATCCACAAATACTTCGACTTCGAGCCCGACTACGGCCTGCTCGATTACCTGCGCGGCGATGCGGAATTAAAAGATCTGTTCGTCAACCCTGTTTTCAAGCGCCTGGTGTTGTTGCCGGGGCGCGATACGACAAGCGAATCGTCGGAACTGTTGTCTTCGCCACGCATGGTCAACCTGGTAAAGGATCTTAAAAACCGTTACCAGTCGCGAATCATCATCTTTGATTTACCTCCGTTGTTGAATGTTGACGATGCGATGGTGTTCCTGCCGAATGTCGATTCGACCCTGCTGGTCGTCGAAAATGGCCGCAACAAGCAGTCCGAGGTCCAGGATTCGATGCGCTTGCTGGAGGGCACCAATTTAATCGGTACAGTTTTAAACAAGGCTGACGAGGAAGTCAGAGAGTATTACTAGGGCTCAAGGCTGATATGTACGAAGAATTTTATCATTTCACGGAGAGACCGTTCACATTGTCTCCCGATCCGTCATTCCTGTTTCTTGGCAAAAGCCATCGACGTGCAATGAATATCCTGGAATACGGCGTTGCCAGTGATGCCGGCATCACGGTGATTTCGGGAGAAGTGGGTACCGGTAAGACCACCCTGGTGCGCAACCTGCTGGCCGAAATTGGCGAAGACTACACGGTTGGCATGATTACCAATACGCAGCATGATTTCTCTGATTTGCTGAAGTGGGTACTACATGCCTACGGTATCGAAACCGAAGATAATGATCGCGTCAAACTCTATAAACAACTGGTCGATTTTATTACCCGCGAACATCGCTCTGGGCATCGCGTTATCCTGATCATTGACGAGGCGCAAAATCTCGGCACGGAAGCGCTTGAGGATATCAGGATGCTGACCAACATCAATGTTGATAAAGACATCGTGCTGCAACTCATCCTGGTCGGACAACCGGAATTGATCGAAATGCTGCAGAAGAAGGAATTACGGCAGTTTGCGCAGCGCGTATCGGCGGATTATCTACTGCAACCGTTGACGTTCAGAGAAACGGAAAGATACATCAAGCATCGCATCATTGTGGCCGGGGGCGATGAAGACCTGTTTGCGCAAACCGCATTTGCCACCGTCTATTATCACAGTGGCGGAATTCCCCGGGTTATCAACACAATCTGTGATATGGCCCTGGTGTATGGATATGCGGACGAAGCTCCCAAGATTCGCAAGGAGATCATCCTCGACGCAATCAGGGACCGTAAAGTCGGGGGCTTGGTGATTCGCGACGATCAGAACTTCAACCAGGCAGCCGAGAGCCTGCGTCGGCAGATCATCGAAAAAACGGGTGTTGATATCGCGGAAATTGGATAGTTCCGGGAGCGCTTGATACAGGCGCTTTTAGGCAACAAGTACTGCGTTCGTGGTCGTCAAAAAATAGAAGGCGTTAACTGTTTAGACGATTCGATATTTTGTAGGTCGCCTGCAAACCACTGCAGCCCGATGACAGGATTTTCTCTAGCAGGAAGTTCTTATCACGAACAAGCGATTAACCGAGTGCCAGTCGAAGCCCATGTTGAAGGAGGTTTTGACAAGGCTTCCATCCCTGATTTCTGGCAGTTGCCCCCACGATGTGTGTAAACCGTTTCGTTCAGTGTTTTCCAGGCAGTTTGGCGAGTCGAACATTATCGAAATCGACCTTGCTGCCGCACCGATGATCGACCGCGCCCCTCTACAGCGGTGTTTGATACGCCTGCAAAACCTGAGTAGTGCAAGCGCTGCCCGGTAATTTTCAAGCCTGAAGCTCGTCGTAACGCGGATATTTCGCTGGCATTGTGTCGAATTTCTCCTATAGGTCTGTTTTGTGACGCATTACCTATGGATAAATCGTCGGGTACGACAGAATACCGGACTACCACTTCATCGTTAGTTCATCGCGGATCTCAAAAAGTATATCTCTGGGTACAGACTCATAATGGGACGACATATCATAATCTGGAAATTTTCATACCCTGTACTGGCATTGATTGCCGGGGGATTCCTGCTGTTGTTACCGACGTTCTGGGGCGGGATCGCCGATTTGACAGGGCGCTGGGATAGCCAGGAGGAATATAGCCATGGCTACATGATTCCCCTGGTATCGGCCTATTTAATCTGGCAACGAAAGGATTTATTGCAAACCCTCCAGTTCAGGCCATCATGGGTTCCAATCGGCCTTGTGCTTCTGGGGCTAGCGGTTTCGGTTCTCGGCGAAATCAGCGCCCTCTACATTCTGATTCATTTCTCCCTGATCCTGATTATCCTGGCGATGGCCTGGTCAATCATGGGATGGAATGCGTTCAAGTACGTGTTGATTCCCCTGGGACTGCTTGTCTTCGCAATTCCCCTGCCTTATTTCCTCGAGGCCTCGTTAACTGCGGATCTGCAACTGATCTCATCCAAACTCGGGGTTGGTTTTATACGCCTGTTTGGTATCTCGGTGTTTGCCGAGGGCAATGTAATCGATCTCGGTAGCTATCAACTTCAGGTAGTCGAGGCCTGCAGTGGCTTGCGCTACCTGTATCCGCTGATGGGTGTCGGCTTTATCGCTGCCTATCTCTACCAGGTTGAATTCTGGAAACGTGCACTCGTTTTCTTCTCGACGATCCCGCTAACCATCCTGATGAACAGCTTGCGCATCGGTGTCATCGGTATCCTGGTGGAACACTGGGGTATAGGAATGGCGGAAGGTTTTCTGCATTATTTCGAGGGCTGGATTATTTTCATCGCCTGCCTCGCAATCCTGGTCGGAGAAATGTGGTTACTCAATCGATTTTCTGCGAACCGGCTCAGTTTCGCGCAATCGTTTACCATGCCTGCGGGTCCGGATATCAGTGCCGAGGAAGTAGAACCGCGGACAAGGGAATTGCCCCGGCCATTTATCGCCTGCATGGCCCTGGTAATTCTATCCTATTTCGTTATTCAGTCGATCGATACCCGTAACGAGGTCATTCCAGATCGTGATGATTTCGTGACATTCCCGCTCTATTTCGATGGCTGGTCCGGGCAACAGGAAAATCTCCAGTCGATTGTGACTGATAAGTTGAAGCTCACCGATTACCTTATGAACAATTATGCTCGAGATGAAAAACCGCCGATCAACTTTTATGTCGCTTATTATGCATCCCAGCGCAAGGGAATATCACCACATTCGCCGCGAGTTTGTGTCCCGGGTGGAGGATGGTCGATTACCGATATCGAACGCACGATTATTAATCTCAATAATGACGGCGGGCAGGTCAAGGTCAATCGGGCGATAATCCAGAATGGTGTAAATAAACAACTGGTGTATTACTGGTTCAAGCAGCGCGGTCGCGACATTGCTAACGAATACTGGATGAAATGGTACCTGTTGACGGATTCGATATCGTTGAATCGCACCGACGGCTCCCTGGTTCGGCTAACCACCCCCATTCTCCCCAATGAAAAAGAGCGTGATGCAGAACTGCGATTGAAGGAGTTTTTGTCTACCGTTAATCCAATGCTGGAAGACTATGTTCCAATCTGATCGCTATGGTTACCCGACGCACACTTCTAATTAATTTTGAGAACGTCACCATGTATAGAAAAATGATGAAACCTGTAATTATTATCCTTCTGATCAGCGGTCTGGCCGCCTGTAGTAGTCCGGAGGAGAAGGCGGCGGACTACATTCAGAATGCAACCGCGTTGTTGCAGGAAGGCAACCTGGATAAGGCCGAGCTCGAGTATAAGAACGCCCTGCAAATCAACCAGAATCAGCCCGACGCCTGGTATGGCCTGGCAAAAATTTATGAGCGCAAGCAGCAGTGGCGCCAGATATATGCAACGTTGCAGAGAATCCGGGAAATGGCGCCTGATCACGTCGATGGCAGAATCATGCTGGCGCAGCTTTTGCTGGCCTCCAATCAACTGGAGCAGGCTCTGAAGGATGCCGGTGAAATTTTGGAACTCGCACCCGCTGATGCGCGCGCGCATGCGCTAATGGCCGCCGTGCAATTCCGGCTCGATAATTTCGCGGGTGCCCAGGATGAAGTCGACCGGGCACTGGCCATAGACCCCGGACATATCGAGGCTGTACTGGTGCGGTCACGCATACTCATAGTGGAGGAAAAGTATGACGATGCAATCCGCCTGCTGGATGGTTCCATAAAAGATAATCCGGACAACGTTTCTTTGTATTTGATGAAAATAAAGGCTTACGCGGAAACGGGTAACAGCAAGGATACTGAGCAGACTTATCTCAGTTTGATCAAGCAAAATCCTGATAAAAATGCCTTCAAGCAGGCCCTTGTAAGCCACTATATCAGTCAGAAAGACATTGACGGCGCCGAAGCGGTAATCGAGCAGCTTATTCAGTCTGACCCGGACAGCGTCGACCTGAAACGGCAGTTGATTGGTTTCAAAAACCAGTATCGCTCGACCGCCGAAGCGATTGCCCTGGTAAAGTCTTATATTGATTCAGACGGGGACGAGTACCGCTACCGATTTATGCTGGCGGAATTGTATGAGCGCAACAAGCAAAGTGAACTGGCTTTAAAAGTCTACGAGGAGATTGCGGTTGACGATGGGTTCCAGCCCAATGGACTGGAAGCGCGCATTAAAACTGCGGTCATCGAATTGATCGCGGGCAACGAGGAGCGGGCCAGGGCTCTGGTGAATGAAGTCCTGGAGCAGGATAAAAACAATGAGAACGGTCTGCTGTTACTGTCAGGTTTTCAAATCACGGACCGTAAATATGACGATGCACTGGTCAGCGCGCGAACCGTGTTGCGCGATAACCCGGATTCCATTAAGGCACTGGGCCTGCTGGGGAAAGCTTACAGCGCCATGGGCTCAACTGAGCTCGCGGTAGAGTCATATACCAAGGCCTTTCAGCTCAACAAGGGTACGCCCATCATTGCGAATGAACTCGCAACCAGTTTCATTCAGCAGCGAAAATTCACCCAGGCGGATGAAGTGTTGCAGGAATCGATCGCCCAGGGCAATCAAAGTCTGGATGCAATCAAGTTGTTAACCCAGGTTAAGCTGGCATTGGGTGAATGGGATGTGGCGGAAAAATTGGCCCGGCAATTGCAGAAGGTCGAAGGTCAGGAAGCATTATCAGAACAATTACTGGGTGTGGCTTACCAGGGAAAGGATTTGCAGGGCGAGAGTATCAAGGCGTTTCAGCGGGCGCATGACCTCGCCCCATCGGCCGTGCAACCGATCGTGTCCATCGCTCAGGCCTACTTTCGCTCGGGGGAACTCGAAAAAGCACGGCAGTTTCTGGATTCGGTTTTAGCTGCGGATAAAGAAAACATTACCGCCTACCTGTTACTTGGGCAGTTGAGCCAGGCTGAGGGTAAGCAGGCGGAAGCCGTTGCACATTTTAACAAGGTCATTGAAATTGACCCGAAACAGGGCGTTGGTTATCGCAACCTGGCTATTGTATACCGGCGCAGTAACGAACTGGAAAAGGAAGAAGAAACGATAAATCGTGCCGTTGCGGCTATGCCGGAGCGCCCTATTTTAACCATGGGCCAGGCTTCGATATATGAACGTCAGGGAAATTTCGACAAGGCGATTGAGACCTATGAGGCACTGTTAAAAACCGACTCCAACCTGCTGGTGGCGAAAAATAACCTGGCAAGCCTGCTGACTGATCACCGGCAGGATCAGGCGAGTATTGATAAGGCGCGGAGTATAGCGGCTGAACTCAGGAGCTCTTCGATTCCGCAGTTCCGTGACACCTATGCCTGGGTATCGGTTAAATCCGGAACGAATCTCGAGGAGGCGGTAGTAATTCTTGAAGGCATTGTAAAAGAAAATGATCAGGTCGATGTATACCAGTATCACCTGGGCGAGGCTTATCGTAAGAAGGGTGATTCCGAAAAAGCGATGCTGCAC
>Ga0316187_10005133_pt1 | contig 11321 bp, 9 predicted proteins | sample CroRivburrow1_MG_FD_204927 | JGI IMG/M metagenome (GOLD analysis project Ga0316187, IMG submission 204927) | Coastal sediment microbial communities from Maine, United States - Cross River worm burrow 1 | ecosystem: Environmental > Aquatic > Marine > Coastal > Sediment | place: USA: Maine...
ACACGAAACCCCGATGCCTACGGTCAGCACCGGGGTTCGAACTTGAACATCTTGGCGGAAGGTATGGGATTCGAACCCATGGTGACCCGGAGGCCACAACGGCTTTCGAGGCCGCCCCATTCGTCCGCTCTGGCAACCTTCCGGAGACGAGGCTAGCGCCTGAGCGATCGGGAGCCGACCTGATTTCCCCCTACCCTTCGGCCTGGCCCCGGCCGGTAGCCGCGGCGGGAGCGGCGCGTGGTAGGCATCTGAGCATGGTCGAGCCAACCCATCCCTCAGCGGCGGCACGCGTAGCGGAGCTGCGAACGGCGCTCGCGCCCCTGGCCAACGCCGATCGGGCTCCGCAGATGGCAGCCTACATGAAGGACCATTTTGCCTACTTCGGCATCAAGGCCGCCCCGCGGCGCCAAGCTCAACGGACCCTCGTCAACGCCCTGAAATCAGCCACCGGCGATGAACTCATCGAGTTTGCCCTGGCCTGCTGGGCCGAGCCGGAGCGGGAGATCCAGTACACGGGCTCCGACGCCCTCCGCAAACACGTCGCCCTGCTGGATGATGGCCACCTCCCCGCTCTGAAGACCCTGATCGTCAGCAAATCATGGTGGGACACCGTCGACTCACTGGCGGTGCACACCGTCGGCCCCGTCGTGGCCCGCCACCCGGACCTGACCGCCACCATGGATGCCTGGATCGACGACGAGAACTTCTGGCTGGCCCGCACCGCCATCCTGTACCAGCTCTCCTACAAGGAACGCACCGACGCTGACCGTCTCTTCGGCTACGTCGATCGTCGGGCGGCCGACACCGAGTTCTTCATCCGCAAGGCACTGGGTTGGGCCCTGCGCCAGTACGCCAGAACCGATCCCGACGGGGTTCGCACCTTCGTGACCGAGCGGGAAGGCCAACTGTCGGGCCTGACCAAGCGAGAAGCACTGAAGCATCTCTGACCCCAGCATCTCTGACCCCAGCATCGCCGGCCCTCACTCGGCCGACAGGCCAGAGCACCCCCGACCCGGCCCCCGCCCCCGGGCTCCGACCCGGCCCCCCGCCCCGGGGGCGCCGACCCTGCCCTCCGACCTCGGCCCTCCGACCGGCTACAAACTAGGGTGCCGAGCATGAGCCTTGTTCTGTATGAGTTGGAAGACCACGTGGCCACGATCACCCTGAACCGGCCCGAGGCCCGCAACGCCATCAACGGCGCCATGCGCAAGGACCTCAACGCCGCCTGGGACCGCTTCCGCGACGAGGAGGACGCCTGGGTCGGCATCCTCACCGCCAACGGCAACACGTTCTCCGCCGGAGCCGACCTGAAGGACGGAGCCGGCTCGGTCGGCGAGTTCGGGGGCACGTTCTGGGAGAAGCCGACCATCAACTCCTTCGAGAGCGGGATGGAGCTGTTCAAACCAATCGTGGCCGCCGTCAATGGACCCTGCATCGGCTACGGCCTGACCGGGGTGCTATTCGCCGACTTCGTCATCTCCAGCGACCGGGCCCACTTCTCCTACCCCGAGGTCTCGATCGGGGTACCGACCATCGTCGGCTCCATCCGGCTGCCTCAGCGCATCGGCTGGGCCAACGCCATGGAACTGCTCCTGACGGGCAAGCCCATGAGCGTCGAGCGGGCCAAGGAGGTTGGTCTGGTGTGGAAGGTCGTCGACCACGACGACCTCATGACCGAGGCCAAGGCGTGGGCCAAAACCTTGACCGAGGCCGCTCCCCTGGCGCAGCGGGCAACCAAGGAGGTCGCCTGGCGCTCGGCCGACATGGGCTGGATCGAATCGGTGCGCTTCGGGGAGACCATGCGCAAGGTGGCAGGCGCCACCGAAGACGTAGCCGAGGGACGGCGGGCCTGGCGCGAGAAGCGCAAGCCCAACTGGCAGGGCCACTGAGACACTCCCGCGGGAGTGTCTCGACCTCCGCTGACGCTCCCGCTGGAGCGTCAGCGGCAGTGTCAGCGGCAGTGTCAGCGGCTCAGAGCAGGGGGAACACGGTGCGGGCCAGGGTCTCGGCGTCGTCCAGGGGTTGAAAGGGGCTGGGAAAGAAGGTGATGGCGTCGGTCCCGGCTTCGGCCATGCTGCGGATATAGCCTGCGGCGTCGTCGGGGGAACCGACGGCGCCGACGGTGGCCCAGTCCGCCGCCGAGAGGCCCTGAGCGGCCTCGACCCATCCGACCTGCTCGGCCCGGGCCTCCAGGTCGGCGAAGAAGGGGGCCATACGCAACGAGATCGGGGCGTCCTGAGCCACCTCAGCCAAGTGGAAGCCCATGCCCTCCCGACAGCCCGAGCGTGCCTCCTCATCGAGACCCACCCCCATCGAGGCCAACACCGTGACCCGATGGTTGTCGGTGGCGATCTGCGTCCGGGCCCAGCGCACGTAGTCGGCGTTGCAGAAATCGGCCATGATCGTCCCGTCGGCCACCCGACCGGCCAGGGCCAGCGACTTCGGCCCCCGCACCCCGGCCGACACCAGAGGCGGCTGGGCCGGAGCCGGTTGCAGGGCCACGTCGTTGAGGGTGACGTAGCGGCCCTCGACACTCACCCGTTCCCCGTGGAGCAAGGCCCGAACGGCCGTGATCGTCTCGTCAAGCGCGGTGAGAGGTGAGGCAGGCCGGACCCCCATCTGGGCCATCCACGATTGCACCCCGTGGCCGATCCCGCCATGGAAGCGGCCGGGGGCGAGGCGGGCCAGGGTGGCGAACTCCATGGCCGTGATCGCCGGGTTGCGGGCCACGGCGGGGGCGATCCCGATGCCGACGGTGATGGCCTCGGTGGCCGTCAGGGCGGCGGCGGCCAACGTCACCCCGGCGCTGAAGAAACAGTCCTCGATGACCCAGAACTCGTCGTAACCCAACTCCTCGGCCCGGCGGGCGTGGGTCACCACCTCCGAGGGGTCGAACTCGCGGTGAAAAGCGTAACCAATGGCGGGACGGGACATCTGCGAACCGTACCCAAACGCTCGCCGTCGGGGAGCGTGAGCGGCCCAAAAGGCCGCTGGTTCAGCCCGCGGTGGGATCGACCAGGATCTTCACGGCGTCAACCTGGCGGCAGGCCACGGCGTCGAAGGTGGACGGCAACTCGTCGAGGGTCACGGTGGAGGCCACAAAACCGTCGGTCCGGATCCGACCGGCGGCCACCAGGTCGGCGCAGACGGCCAACTCGTCGAGGGAGAAGGCCAGGGAGGTGTCGACCGAGACCTCCTTCATCATCCAGCGCATGGGCTTGATCTCGGCGGTGCCGCTCGACACCCCGACCATGCACACCGAGCCCCCCATGCGGACCATGTCGACCGATTGCTGCAACGTCTGGGGGATACCGGCACAGTCGAAGGCAATGTCGGCCCGCAACCCACCGCTGGCCTCGTCGACGGCGGCCCGCAGCTCGGTGCCGGGGGCGACGGCCACATCGGCCCCCAACGACAGCGCCAGCGCCCGGCGCCCCGCATCGGGCTCAACCGCGATCACGGTTGAGGCGCCACCCAGGCGGGCACATTGCAGCGCCATCAGCCCGATGGGGCCACAACCGACGACGCAGGCCACGTCGCCAACGGCGAGGCGCGATCGGCGCACGGCGTGCATGGCCACCGACGCCGGTTCGATCAGGGCCGCCTGGTCATCGTCGACACCGTCGGGCACGGCGACGAGACGGTTGGCGTCGAGCGTCAGGAAGGGGGCGAACCCGCCAGAGGTTGGGGCGTTGCGGCCGGAGTAGGCGCTCGAAGCCGTTCGACAGTACGGGCCCAGACCGGCCCGGCACTCCCGACACGTCCCGCATCCTGGGGCCTGACCACCGACAACCCGCGTACCCTCGCCGGGCAGGCCCCGACCGCGGGCACCCCGAGCGGGGGCGGCAGTCGGGCCGGAAGAAGCCTCGACACCAACGTCGACAATCGTGCCGACCCATTCGTGGCCGCAGATCCCGGGCGAATACGGCCAGCCCTCCTGGTAGGCGTGCACGTCGCTGCCGCAGATGCCGCAGCGGCTGATGGCCACCACCACCTGACCCGGGCCGGGCGTCGGATCGCCGACGTCCGCCAGTTCGAAACGTCCTTTGCCCGTCACCAGTCCTGCCCGCATGACGCCACTCCCCCGGTCTTGGGCCTGTAGGGCCCGGCCATCTGCCGCCGGTCGAACCTCGACACGGCCCCCGAACTCACCGATCAACAAACACCGACCCACAACCGTGGGGCCGAATTGGGCTCAGCGTAGTTCTTGGAAGAAGTCGGTGAGTAGTTGACCGCAGGCCTCGGCTTCAACCCCGGCCTGCACCTCAACCTGGTGGTTGAGGCGGGGATCGTCGCAGACGTTGTAGAGGCTGAGGCACGCCCCGGCGCTCATGTCGGCGGCGCCGTACACGAGGCGGTCGAGTCGGGCGTTGACAACGGCCCCGCCGCACATCACGCACGGCTCCAGCGTCACCGCCAGGGTGCAGCCATCGAGACGCCACGAGCCGACAACGGCGGCGGCGTCGCGCAGGGCCAGCACCTCGGCGTGGGCCGTTGGGTCGCCAGTGAGCTCGCGCTCGTTGTGGCGGCGGGCGATGATGACCCCATCCCTGGCCACCACCGCTCCCACCGGCACGTCACCGTGCATGGGAGCCAAGCGGGCCTGTTCGATGGCTGCGGCCATCAGTTCGGAATCGGTCATGGTGAGGTCACCAGCGCATGGATAGGGGTCGGTCGCTGTGCCACGGTCCTGCGGCCGGAGCAACCGGGGTCAGAGCCGGAATCAGACCTCGGCCATGGTCGTCGGGATGCGTTCCTGCGACCACTTCTCGGCCATGTCCTCGTTCTTGATCATTTCCTGCAACAGCACGATGCCTTCGAGCAGGGCCTCGGGGCGGGGTGGGCACCCGGGCACGTAGACGTCGACGGGGATGATCTGGTCGACACCCTTGGTCACGGAGTAGGAATCCCAGTATGGGCCGCCACAATTGGCGCAGGAACCCATGGAGATGACGTACTTCGGCTCGGGCATCTGTTCCCACAGCCGCAGCATGGCGGGGGCGAGCTTGTCGGTCACCGTTCCGGCCACGATCAGCAGGTCCGACTGGCGGGGGCTGGCGGGCAGGGGGATGACACCGAGACGCATGGCGTCGAAACGGGGTGACCCGATGGCGGCCGCCATCTCCAGGCCACAGCAGGCCAGACCCCACTGGTACATCCACAGTGAGTAGGCCCGAGACACGTTGAGCAGCGTGGTCAGGCTCTTTGGCAGCTTTCCGGACTGGACCAGCCCCATGTTTCGGCCTCCTCGGACCTCGCGTACTTATCTGTGCATGCAATCTCACCCGGTCGGACTCTCAAACTTCCGAGATGTCCCGGCCGAGGCGAGCGCAAGCCGTATGCAGCCTACGGCCTCGAACACTGTACGTGTACCCTCGCTTCGGCTCAAGATCGAGACTTCCAACCAGACTTCGGTGGTCGGCGCAGAACCAGGGCCCAGCAACATCAGGGCCCAGCAACATCAGGGCCCAGCCCGGAACCATGCACCGACGGAGAAAGCCGGGCCGATCACAGGATCGGGCCGATCAGGGAATCGGTTGGTAGCAGCAGCGGCGTCCGGTGCCGATCGACTGGCGGAGGTGATCACCGATCACGGGATTGATGGTCTCAATCCCGTCGATCGCCCTTTTGATGGCCTTCTGCACCGCCACCCGGGTCCGTTCCGTGTCCTCGGCAAAGCTCCTGACCCGCCCGTTGAGCCCGTTCGGCGCAGTTTCAACTCCGCGGATTGCGGTGGAGTTGCCAGATCCCCGGCCCGCCTACGCCATGCCACCACCCGATTCGGCATCTCGCAGGCCTCGGCTTCCTCCGCCGCATCCAGCAGCAGGCCCCTGGCCTCCTCGACGGCGGAACGTCCACCCACCATCAGCAGGGCATCGGCCAATTCGGCCATGGCAATGGCCCGGTAGGGCCGGGTGCCGAGTCGTTGATTGGCAGCCACGGCCCGGCGAAAATGCTCGATGGCGAGATGCTGGTCACCCCAGGTTCGAGCGGCAACGGCCAGGGGCCACTCGCCGAGCCGAAGCAGGTCACAGCCAGCGATGGCCTGATGGGCAGATCACGGTGGGGTAGGAGCAGATCGTAGGCTTGACGGGCGACGTCGGCCCGCTGCAACAAGCCCACGGCCAACGTCGTCCCCAACATGGTGGCCAGCCAGGTGCTCATCTGGGGCAGGGCAGGGCAGGCAGCCCACCGTCATCGAGGAGTTCCTCCAGCGGCGCACCCTGATAGACCTCCTCCGCCTTGAGTCGGGTCTGGAGCCGCAGCCGCAGCGACGGTGACTCTTCACCAAGTCCGGCCAGTGCCCTCCGCTGGGTGTTGGCCACCCTTACCTGCTCGGTCGGATCCCGATGCTCGTTGACCCAAACTCCACCCATACGCAGGGCCGCCACCGCAAAGGCCACCTGATCGCCCGAGCGTTCCGCCACCGCCGAGGCCTCGTCGAACAGCACCCGGGCCTCCTTGAGCCGCCCGGAGAGCAGGACCGTCTCGGCCTGTTCCACCAGGAGGTCGGCCGAGGCGGCGCCCCGGTAGCGTTTCTGGAGGTCCACCGCAGCCCGCAGATGGGACGGTGGCCGCCTCGTAGCCGCCGCGACGGGTGGCCACCCGGGCCGTCGCCATCAACGACCTGATGGCAGGCTCCGCCGCCGGTTTCAAACCCAGTCGGGCAGCCTCCAGAAGGTGGAAGGCCGAGCCTTCGAGTTCGATGGCGCCGTTGTCGGCGGACCGAATCTTCGATTGGGCGACGCGGAAATGATCGTTGGCCCGGGCCATGGTCGACGCCCGCTCGAAGAGCCGTATCCGGTAGAGGTCGTGGGCCAGGTCGAACCGGCCACCCTCGTGGATGACCCCCCCGCCCCAGCGCGGCTTTCCGCAGGGGCCGGCCACATCGTCGTGAGGTTTTGCCCTCGTGAGATTGGTGACCGTGGGGTTTCTGCGGTCGTGGGGTTCTGCGGTCCTGAGTTGTGGTCGGTACAACCCTCGGCATTGCTGCCCACCATGGGTTCTGTTCTACTTGGGGCTGTCCCCGATCAGCACTGGATGCGCCCATGACCGACAAGCCCACCCGTTCGGTTCGACTGGCGGCCGACATCGGTGGGACGTTCACCGATGTAGTCCTCGAGGTGGCCCGGGCAGGCCGGCCACCTCGACATTTCACCACCAAGATCCTGACCACCCACGAGGCCCCGGCCGATGCCGTGCTCGACGGAGCGGAGCAGGTCCTGGCCGACGCCGAGGTTGAGGCCGGTGAAATCGATCTGGTGGTGCATGGCACCACCCTGGCCACCAACGCCCTGATTGAACGGCGGGGGGCGGTCACCGCTCTACTCACCACCGAGGGATTCCGGGACTCGGTGGCCATGGCCCACGAGAACCGCTTCGAGCAGTACGACCTGGCCATGCATCGGCCCGAGCCCCTGGTGCCCCGCCACCTCCGCCTCGGGGTACCCGAACGCCTGGCCGCCACTGGCCAGGTGCTGCGGCCGCTGGACGAGGACGCCGTTCGCGCCCTCGTACCGACCCTCGTGGACCACGGAGTGCAGAGCATCGCCGTTGGCTTCCTCCACAGCTTCGTCGATCCGGGCCACGAGCAGCGGGTTCGGGCGATCCTGGCCGAGGAGCTGCCCAGTGTGGCGGTGACGCTGTCATCAGAGGTGTGTCCCGAGATCCGGGAGTATGAGCGACTGTCGACCGCCAGCGCCAACGCCTACATCCAACCACTCATGGCGGCCTACCTGGCCGACCTCGACGAGCGCCTGACCAAGTTGGGGGTGAGTGGACCACTGCTGCTGATGGCGTCCAACGGTGGGCTCTACACCCTCGACACCGCGATCCAGGCCCCCGTCGGACTGGTCGAGAGCGGACCGGCCGGTGGGGCCCTGCTGGCGGCCCGGGTGGCGGTTGAACTCCGCCTGGGGTCGACGGCCGAACCCGACGCCGCCGAACCCGCCGCCGGTGCGACCGGGGCCAGTGCGGGCGGGGCTGTCGTTGACCACCGACCAACGGTCGACCAGACGACGGAAGGGGCTCCCACCAGCCTGTTGTCGTTCGATATGGGGGGCACCACGGCCAAGTTGTGCCTGCTGGTTGACGGCGAACCGGCAACCTCGCGGGAGTTCGAGGTGGCACGGGTCTACCGTTTCCTCAAGGGCAGCGGCCTGCCGTTGCGTATCCCCGTGATCGATCTGGTGGAGATCGGAGCCGGGGGTGGCTCCATTGCCTCGGTCGACCAGTTGGGCCGAACCAAGGTCGGCCCTGAGTCGGCGGGAAGTGAACCTGGGCCTGCCGCCTATGCCCGGGGTGGGGTCCACCCCACCGTGACCGACGCCGACGTACTCGCCGGACGCCTCGATTCCGAGTGGTTCGCCGGTGGCGCCATGGCCCTCGATCCCGACGCCGCCCGCGACGCCATGGCCGACTCCGTTGCCGGGCCCCTGGGGGTGGAGATCGACAGCGCCGTGCTCGGTGTTGGCGAGATGGTGGCCGAACACATGGCGAATGCGGCCCGGGTCCATGCCGTGGAGAGGGGCCACGACCTGGGAGGAAGTGCCATGGTGGCCTTTGGCGGGGCCGCCCCCCTGCACGCCTGCCGCCTGGCCGACCGCCTGTCCATCGACACCGTAATCGTGCCCCCGGGAGCGGGTGTTGGCTCCGCCCTCGGTTTCCTCCTGGCCCCGATCTCCTACGAACTCGTCCGCACCTGCCATCAGCGCCTGGATGCCTTCGACCCCGCCGAGGTCAACGCGGTGGTTGACGAACTCCGACGTCAGGCCAATCTTGTAGTCGAGGCCGCCGCCGGATCGGCGCGACGACAGGAGACCTTGTTCGCATCCATGCGCTACCGGGGCCAAGGCCACGAGATCGACGTCGCCGTGCCCTTCACCCACTTCGGTCCCGACGGAGCCGAAGCACTCCTGGCCTCGTTCGACCGCACCTACCGATCGCTGTACACCAGGGTCATCCCCGGCATGGTGGCCGAGGTTCTGACCTGGCGGTTGCGGGTGTCGACGGTGGTGACCGATCCCGATCCGGTAGCCACCCCCACAGCCCGAATCGTGCCCCCGGGCCGCACCAGCAGGGTTCTCGATCCGTTGGCCGGTTGGCTCGACTTCGGCCTCCACCAACGCCCCGACCTCAGCCCCGGTGACCATCTGAACGGACCGGCCCTCGTCGTCGAAGACCAGACCACCACGGTGGTCGCCCCCCATTTCGACGCCCACGTCGACGGCCGCCACCACCTTGTACTCACCCGCCGTCCCCTGACACACCCCGGCTCCAACCCCGACCCCGACCCCGACCCCGACACCGACACCGACACCGAGGAGGCCTCGTAATGGGTGCACCCGATCTGATCCGTATGCAGGTGATGTGGAACCGTCTCATCGCCATCGTCGAGGAACAGGCCCAGGTGCTGGTTCGATCCTCATTCTCGACCTCCACCCGGGAGGCGGGCGACCTGTCGGCCGGGGTGTTCGACCCCCAGGGGCGGATGCTGGCCCAGTCGGTCACCGGCACCCCGGGGCACGTGAACTCCATGGCCGCCTCGGTGCTGCACTTCCTGGATGAGTTCCCGGTAGAGGAGATGGCCCCCGGCGACATCTTCCTCACCAACGATCCATGGAAGGGCACGGGCCATCTCTATGACTTTGTGGTCGTCAACCCCGTGTTCCACCCTGAGCGCCCCGAGGACGGCGTGGTCGCCCTGTTCGCCTCAACCAGCCACGTGGTCGACATCGGCGGCGTCGGCTTCTCGATGGAGGGCCGCGAGGTCTACCACGAGGGCCTCTACCTACCCCTGCTCCAACTCGGCACCGGTGGGGTCATCGACCCCAACCTGTTGAAGATCATCCGGGCCAACAGCCGGGCCCCCGACATGGTCGACGGCGACGTGCACTCCCTGGTGGCCTGCAACGACCGCGGTGCCGACCGGCTGGTCCAGATGCTTGACGAGTTCGGCCTGACCGGGCTGGATGAACTGGCCGACCACATCATCGACCGCTCCCGGACCGCCATGCTGGCCCTCATCGCCGAGCTTCCCGCCGGCACCTGGGGCAATTCCATGGGCATCGACGGGGTCGACAAACCCATCGAGCTCGCCTGTTCCATGACCGTCGGCCCTACCGGGATCGATATCGACTTCAGCGGTACCTCGCCCCAGTCGACCTGGGGTATCAACGTGCCCCTGGCCTACACCGTGGCCTACACCTCGTTCGGGGTTCGCTGCATCGTCGGCCCGGACGTGCCGAACAACAGCGGCTCCCTGGAGGTCATCCGGGTCACCGCCCCCGAGGGGTCGATCCTCAACGCTCCCCATCCGGCCCCGGTCCAGATCCGCCATGTGGTTGGCCAGATGCTGCCCGACACCGTGTTCGGGGCCCTGGCCCAAATCCTGCCCGAGCGGGTTCCGGCCGAGGGTACGTCGTCACTGTGGAACGTGCTGCTGGATGGCCACTGGGAGGACGGCGAACGATTCATCGTCATGAGCTTCCACTCCGGTGGGGCCGGAGCCCGCCCTTACGCCGACGGGCTGTCGGCCACCGCCTTTCCCAGCGGCGTCCGCAACATGCCCGTCGAGATCAACGAGGCCATCAGCCCTATCGTCATCTGGCGCAAGGAGTTCCGGCCGGGCTCCGGGGGCGATGGGAAATTCCGGGGCGGTCACGGCCAGATCATGGAGATCGGCAACCGTGAAGGCCGACCGTTCAACGTGAGCGCGACCTACGAACGCACCGTCAACCCGGCCCGGGGCCGGGCCGGGGGTGAACCGGGAGCTACCGGACGCCTCTACCTCACCGAATCCGGTGAGTCGGTAAAGCCGCTTGGCCGCAGCCGCATTCCGGCCGGTGAACGCCTGGTGCTGGAGTTCCCCGGCGGTGGCGGCTTCGGCTCACCAGACGAGCGCGACCCAGCGGCTGTAGAGAGCGAGGAGCAAGCCGGACTCGCTTAACCGGCCGCCGGACTCGCTTAACCGGCCGCCGGACTCGCTTAACGAGCAGCCCCCGGCCTGAGTTAACCGACACGCGGGCCTGGATTAGCGGGGCCGTCGGCTTTCGATGCCGACCAGGAGAGCTTGAAGCCCTCGCTCGAAGTCTTCGTCGGGGGCGACCCCGGCGAAGGCCGAGGCGTCGGTAGTGCTCGCCGGGAACTGCTCGGGATCAAGGTCGGCAACCAGGGCGTCGATCTCGGCCCTGACCGAGTCGGGCCTACCGGCGGCACTGGGCCCCAGGATCAAGTGGCCGAGCGTGTAGCGGATAATGCTGATGAAACCGGCGACGGCGTCGACCGGACTGAATCCAGCCCGCAGCATGATGGCAATGCCT